>Ga0265798_10000427_pt1 | contig 72721 bp, 61 predicted proteins | sample P3T30metagenome_FD_192430 | JGI IMG/M metagenome (GOLD analysis project Ga0265798, IMG submission 192430) | Plant litter microbial communities from East Loma Ridge, Irvine, California - P3 T30 | ecosystem: Environmental > Terrestrial > Plant litter > Unclassified | place: USA: California... | reverse complement strand
GATCCGAAGATAATATCCGTACGTTCCGCTTTTACTTCCTTTCCATTTACATAGGCCACCTGGTATAGCGAACCATTTCTTTTTTCGATGCCCACCCGTGTACCCGGATTAAAGACAAATTCATCACCAGGCAAATTCAGGCTGTCGAGGTATCTGCCATGCGCAGCAGTACCACTATCTGTCGTTAAATCTTTCGATGTTTTAAAATGCGCGTTGTGGGCATAGTTGCTGCTAATGTCCTGATGACATTTTACGCAGGTTGCGCTTCCGGCATAGGCCTCACCCCTTACGTCCTTGCTTTGAATCTGCGTGCATTGTACAATCACAATAAGCACTGCGGATAAGATGAATAGTATTAGCACGAGAGGCCGACGACGCATGAAGTGTTTGGTTGTTAGGATTTCTATTGGGTGAAAATACACATATTTTAAATGAAAACAAGAAGTACAGCACACGTGAACCTACATGCGCCACTCCATCCAAACAATTCCCTTTTACACGATGTTAGCCTTTCAAGTATGGATAAAACAAGAGGTTACCTTCCCATCGAAGATTACGGAATTATCGGTAATATGAAGACCGTTGCAATTGTCTCCCTGGAGGGCGCAATTGATTTCATGTGTTTTCCGGACTTCGATTCCCCAACGATATTCTCCAGATTACTGGACCAGGAAAAAGGTGGTACTTTCTCCGTCACCCCGCAGTTGAGCTTCAGCAGAACCAAGCAGTTGTACATTCCCGGTACCGCGATACTTTTAACGCGCTTCTTTTCGGATGATGGAATTTCAGAGCTGACCGACTACATGCCAATCACCGGTCCCAATGACGCAAGTTATTGTGCCATCGTACGTAAGATTAAGACTATCCGCGGTAAGGTGACCTACAAGATCAAATGTGCCCCTCGGTTCGATTACGCCAGAGCGGATCATAAAATTGAACAGAAGAATGCAAATGAACTGAACTTTTCTGCTGTTAATGATGGCAACGCAATGGTGCGGCTGCTCGCTGATTTTCCCTTGCAGTATAACGAACAGGATGGCTTTGCAGAAGTTACGCTAAATCATGGTGAAGAGGCAATGCTGGTGCTCGAGTCCGTGAAACGCGATGAAACTGATCTTCTTCACGATCTGGAGTTCTATAAAAATACGTCTTATCAGGAGACTGTACGCTACTGGAAAAGGTGGATCAGTAAATCCACATACTCCGGGCGGTACACGGATCTGGTTCTGCGTTCTGCAATAACACTTAAACTACTCACCTCGAAGGAATTTGGCTCCATGGTGGCCGCGCCAACTTTCAGTATCCCGGAAAGTATGGAAGGCGACCGGAACTGGGACTATCGCTTTACCTGGATCAGGGATGCCGCATTTACGATGTACGCCTTCCTGCGACTTGGATTTACCGAAGAGGCCGCAGGCTTTCTGAAATGGATTCAACAGCGGTCTGCCGATCCGGTGCTCCATCTGATGTATGCGATAAACGGCGACAAAGCAGCCGTGGAAACCGAATTGGAACATTTTGAGGGGTATATGCAACGTGGCGCTGTGCGGATTGGCAATGCCGCTCGCGACCAGTTTCAAATGGATATCTACGGTGAACTCATCGACACCATCTATATCTATAATAAAAACCATACGAAGATCAATTATGAACTTTGGCTCACCATTCAGAAACACATAGATTGTGTGATTGAATACTGGAAAATGCCTGACCACGGTATATGGGAGTTTAGAAACGGAGAAAAGGAATTTTTACATAGCAGGCTCATGTGCTGGGTGGCCATGGATCGCGCAATTAAAATTGCAACAGACCGTTCATTCCCCTATCCCGCACCAGAATGGAAAGCTGTACGAGACGAGATTTACAAAGACATCTATGACAACTTCTGGAATGAGGAAGTCGGCGCATGGGTACAATATAAAGGTGCGAAAGTGGTTGACGCCTCTGCCTTGTTGATGCCGCTTACCCACTTCATTACTGCCGACGAACCCCGTTGGCTATCGACCATGCGCGTCATAGAAGAACAACTCAGTACAGATGTGCTGGTTTACCGCTACCACAATGAAGACGGATTGGAAGGTAAAGAAGGTACTTTTAACATGTGTTCTTTCTGGTTCATCGAAGCGCTGGCGAAGAACAAAGAAACCGACAAAGCACTGGAATACTTCGAGAAAATGACGGGCTATGCCAATCACCTCGGCTTGTTCAGCGAGCAAATTGGAAAGCGTGGTGAACACCTCGGTAATTTCCCGCAAGCCTTTACGCATCTCGCTTTAATCAGTGCTGCACTTGAACTGGATAAACAACTTGACCGACTATAGCCAACTATTTTCAAGAAGAAATGTTATGCAGATATGAACGAAATGGATGAATTTGAATTTGAAGCTGAATTGCAGCCAGAAGAGGCTTTCCACATCGAAGTAGACCTCTATGATACTGGAGATCACAACAGCCTGCTTGTGGTTCCTTGTAATGACACCTACATTGTTGTGTCCGGTGACGAGCACCTTTGTACGCTTGAAAAAACCTGTGATGAACCAGAATGCTGGGCCCAAACCGATGGCTTGGTAGATGAGGAACTTGTGGAACGATTAGGATTAGCAATCAGCAGCTACATCAGTTCGCTGTAAAACTGAACTAACTGCTGATTGCTATACCTGTGAATTGTTTTGCTAGTCTAATTTAACAACCTGCCCGGATTTCACGGACTCGTCGCTAGCAAAAGCGACCATTAAGCTACTGATCGCGTCTGCCGTAGGCTGGCTTAGATCTAGGTCTTCCTTGATCGCCTTTAGAAAATGGCGCTGCTCCCGATTGCACAACTCCTGGTGGTCCGGCTCATCGCTCAGATCAATCCAATCATCAGGACGTGAAAACTCCTCTTTATCATCCAAATCAGCATAGTGTACTTTTAGTGATTCCGTTTTGGTGTGTGCGTCAATTACATCGGAATTACCAGCACTTCCTGCCTGCTTCGCTACGATGGACACGGCGCCTTTCGGTCCGAAAACATCTTTCACGAAAAAGGCTGTCTCACTAACCATCGGTCCCCAACCGGCTTCATACCAACCTACAGACCCATCCTCAAAGCGAATCTGCAGGTGACCATAATTGTAGTTGCCTGCTGGGATTTCTTCAGTAAGTCTTGCACCGATGGCAGATACCTCAACTGGTTTAGATTTCGTCATCTGACACATCACATCGATATAATGCACGCCGCAATCCACAATGGGACTTAGGCTCTTCATCAGATTACGGTGCACCGTCCACTTTGCACCTTTGCTTTGCTGATTCAGGTTCATCCGCATAACCAAAGGTTTTCCCATGTCCTGAGCCACTTCAATGAATTTCTGCCATGAAGGATGATAGCGGAGTATATAGCCCACCAGCAGCTTGCGGTTATATTTTTCTGCTGCAGCAGCTACACGCTTAGCACCTTCCAACGAGTCGGCAAGTGGTTTCTCAATAAACACATGACAACCTTGTTCCATCGCCATAATGGCGAACGACTCATGCGTATCCGGGTAAGTGGAAATACATACGGCATCTGGCTTTGTTTCCGCAAGTGCCGCTGCATAATCCGTAAAAAGTGGATAGCCACCCCCTAATTTCTCGTTCAATTTATCTTTACTTGAACCTGTAGATACAAGTCCACAGATTTCAAAGCCCTCGAGCGTATGGTATGCCATGGCATGGGAAGCTCCCATATTGCCGCAACCGACAACCAACACCCTCAGGTTAACGTTTTTTGATTCCATATACTGTTGTTAAGCGCCCAGGCTCCAGCCCTGGCGATATGTTCTCTTTACAAATTGATTAACATCATCGAAGTTGGTTACCCGAAGGTTTTCCTTATCCCAAAGCAGCTTGATGTCCCTACCCGGATAGGTGAAACGTTTCCCGTCAGCCGTAGGCTTTTGTATGTCCGTACCACGAATGGCCAGGTTGGCGATGAGCAAGGTTTCCGTTAGTGGACCTGCAACTTCGAAAGGTGAGCTTAGCTTCATTTTGCCATAGCCTGCGATACAAGCCTCAACAAATGACCAGTAGTGACCATCAACGCCTCCCGGAACGCGGGCAACACTTTGTTTAACCTTAACTTCATTTGTGCGCGACAATGGCAGAAGTCTAGGATTTGCACCATAAACGTCGCACATCATCTTACCTTTTGTACCTTCAAACAACACCCCGTTTGGCCCGAAAGGCTCATTCGCAGCCAGTTCTTCCGGTCGCCCCGGTTTGATGCCACCGTCCATCCAGTGAATCTGAAGATCATCTTTGGTCTTCTTCGTTTTGTTGAAAGTCAGGATAACATGGCTCGACGGTGGTGCACTGTCCGGGAAATAGCCACGCTTAAATTCATCTACATAAATGCTGCCCACACTACACTGTACTTCCGTTGGGGTATCCAGATCCAGTATACGGAGTGGCGGTTCAATAAGGTGTGCACCCATGTCGCCCAGTGCACCCGTACCGAAGTCCCACCACCCTCTCCAGTTGAAAGGCACAAGTTTATCCACGTACGGGCGGTACGGTGCACTGCCCAGCCAAAGGTCCCAGTCCAGCTCTGCCGGCACCTGGCCGGAAGCGTTTGGCCATAAAATTCCCTGTGGCCAGGATGGACGGTCCGTCCAGCAGTAAACATCTTTCACTTTACCTATAACGCCGCCATCTACCCAATCCTGGAGCTGCCTCACGCCATCCCCGGATGCACCCTGGTTGCCCATCTGTGTAACAACCTTGTACTGTTGCGCAGCTTCAGTTAGCTTCCTGGCCTCATAGATATCGTGCGTTAAAGGCTTTTCAACATATACATGTTTTCCCAACTGCATGGCTGCCATCGCGATCATCGCATGGTTGTGGTCTGGCGTAGACACCACCACAGCATCTATGTGCTTACCATCTCTGTCCAACATCTCCCGGTAGTCCTTGTAGTACTTCGCCGATGGGAAGTTCTTCACCGTGGCAGCTGCACGGCGGTCGTCTACATCGCAAAGGAATGCGATGTCGGCCTTTCCGCCCTTGTACATGTTAGCGATATTGCTCTGGCCTTTTCCGCCAACGCCAACACCAGCTACCTGCAAGCGATCACTTGGCGCCGTAAAACCGGTGCCACCAAGCACATGTCTCGGCACAATCATAAACCCAGCTGCAGCAAGTCCGGCTGTCTTAATAAAGTCTCTTCTTGAACTTGTTGCGTTGTGCGCTTTTTTGTCAGTCATTTTAACAATTCTATTTTTAGATGATTACTTCTTACTTAAATCCTTGATGCGGATGTTTCTAAATTTAACCGGTGATCCATGCCCCAGGAAGCCAATATGTCCAGTACTTCTTTTCAGGCCTGGATGGGCTTGTCCGTCCACAGCACCATTCTTGCGAGCCTCTGTAATATCGGCATCCAGGATCTTCGTGCCGTTCAGGATAACTTGAATTTTTGGTCCTTTTACAATTACTTCCTCATAATTCCATTCGCCATTTGGCTTCAGGAAACCTCTTTTAGCAGCTGCCGTCCCGTAAATTGAACCATGGTATTGATAAACCTTTAAGTCCTTATAGATCGGTGCATCATTGTCCAGAATCTGCAGTTCCATTCCTTCATATGCGGCATCTCCTTCAAGTGGTGCACGAATCCCAAGACCATTGTTGGCGCCTGGTGTCAGCTGAAACTCAAAGCGGAACACGAAGTCACTATACTGATCTTTGGTAAACAAATTACCACCGGAACCTTTTCCAGGTTTCGGACGAATGGCCATGTCGCCATCTTCAATCACGTAGTCCGTGGTGTTTCCGATCCACTCATGCATGTTCGTGCCATCAAACAGGACTTTGAAGCCCTCTTTTTTCTCTTTCGCACTAAGTTCAAAAGGTTTTACCCTCGGTAATTCGCGAATGTAGATGTTTCGGTAAGCCACCGGTGATCCATGTGCCTGAAGCTCAATTTGCTCTTCTGCAAAAATTGGCAAACTTCTATCCCAGTAATTTTCCAGAATAACATTGTCGGTCACAAGTTCCCCGTTCAGGTAAACAGTCACCCGGTCACCTTTCATTATAATACGGAAGCTGTTCCATTCATCCAGTGCATTGTCTGCTACTTTCAATGGTTTGCTTGGGTGTATCTGGTTGTTGTATAAACCACCTGAACCAACCTGGGCGCCATCTTTCACGCGAGCAGTATCCCATATCTGAACTTGAGGTGTACCTCTAAGGTAAATTCCGGCATCACCATTTTGCTTTTTATCATCAATAATCTTCCAGTCTACAAGCATCTCAATGTCACCATACTTCTTAACCGTAGCAAGGTTGTCGCCATGAATCTGGAAACGCAATTCCCCGTCTTCCACTTTCCAGCCTTTCAACATCTCTGCATCGGCTTTAGCCTGCGCAGCTGCAAGGGTCTTGGCATCCATCTTAGCTCTTTTAATTGGATTTTCGACTAAGCCTTTCCAGCCGGTCAGATCTTTACCATTGAACAAAGGCACAAAACCCTCGGTTTTTGGCATTTCATTCAGGTATTTCACGATGGCTTGTTTCTGGTATTCGCTATCACCGCCAGATAAAGTGTTCATCGTTTTGGTTAATAGATCTCTGATGATCGTGCCATGGTAAACACTATCTGCCAGAATAATCGACATTACGGTGCTTGCAGCACGTTGCTTCAAGGTTGCATCGTCGAGGAATTTCCCGGCAAGTACCGCTGCATTAAAGGTCTTAGCTTGCTCCAGGTCTGCCAATATGGCCCCACGTTGCTCGTTGGTCTTAGCTACGGCCATGGCGTCGCTAAGTTTTAGAAACTTCTGCTCTGCTGTGAAGGGTGCTTTTCGCACCAGGCGTAAGTACCCCATCAAAGCTTGATTGTGCGCCTGCGCATCTGTTGTTGTTTTGCTGATCGTTAACAAGGCTGGCAAAGAAGCAAGATCTTTCCAGGAGCCTAATGCTTCAATGGACGCCTGCTTACTCGCTGCATCTCCATTGTTGTATGCGCCATATACCGCGTCAAGCGCTTTTTTACCACCTAATGCCGCAAGTATCCGGTAGTAGGCCGGTTTGCGTTCCGGGCTTGCATTTGCAAGTTCCTGAAGCACCATCTCCAGTTGTGTTTCTGAATTTTCAGCATCTTTTAAAGCTGCAATGATCGCGTCCTGTAGTGCTGCAGATTCAAAGCTGGCTGCAGATTGCTCCTGCAATAGTTTGAATAACTGCGGGACGTTCCCGGCGCTTGCCACCTGCGCAAGTGCTTTGAAACTGGCTTCCCGAACTTGAGGATTTTTATCCAACCGGTAAGTATAAATAAGATCAATCTGATCATTGGCAGCTCTTGCCGCCATGATGTTTAACAATGCAACCTGCACTTCAGGTTTTGCTTTAGCCAGGTAAGGTGCTAATGCTGCTGGTATGCCTTCTCCCTTCATTCTCAGCAATGCATGTGTCGCCGCATTGATTGTGGTGCTGTCACCTTTACGCATCACGTCATATAGATTCGGAATGATCGCTTTGCCACCAATAATGCCAGCACTTTGTATTGCACTCACCCTTACGGCTTCCTCTTTATGCTTCATCAACTTCGTTAAGGCGGGCAAAGCAGCTTTGGCATTTGCCTGGCCGAGCATCGTTGCAATCTGCGCTTTTGTTTCAGGTGCAGCTTTAGAAAGCTTCGAAAGCCACAAACCTGTATTTGAGTCATTAATATCCGGCATGGCAAACTTGATTGCTGCAGCACGATAAGCAGCATGCTGGTCACCCATGGCATCAAGTAGCAGACGCATGCCTGCAGCTTTATCTGCCTGGTATAATATGTTTAATGCGGCCGTACGGGTATGCAGTTGCTCTGCAGCCTTTGCATCTTCGTGAAGCTTCTTTACCACACTTGCGGCAAGCGTGTTATTGCCATCCTTTAATAAGTTACCGGCATATACAAGCAAAGCTGATGTTGCACCACGCTCCTCATATTGATAGTTCGATTGCGCCGCTGCAGCTGTTAGTAAGTCCGCAGATGCTGGATCCGCAATATGCGCCAGTGCCGAAAGCGTAACTTTCGAAAGCTGTGGATCGTTGCTGTTTGCCAGTGCGTTCAAAGCTGGAACTGCTGCCTTGTTACGACTTAAGCCTAAAGCTTCTATAACGGCTAATTTAGCAGCGCCAGGTGCTGTTGGCAGTGCGGCAAGTAAAGCTGCTTGCGCAGCGGCGGTGTTCACCTTTACCAGTGCCCTTGATGCAGGATCTGCAAGCTGTTAATCATTCAGAAAGCTTTGTAGATAAGACACTGCATCATCTTTACCAACCAGCTCCAGTTGTGAAATCAGAAAGGATTTAACTTGCTTGTCCGTAGCACTGTTTAATGCAGTGCAATAAGCCAGCACGGCTTGACCGCGCTGATCCGATTTTCCAGCTTGTGAAACATAGGCGGAATAACCACCAATTGCATACTCCAACGTGGCGTCATTGCCTTTACCCGGAGCGGAAAGTCCTGCGATAAGCTTGGTCAGACCATCTTTTCCAAGTTGATCAATCTCAAGCATATTTCCCTGGAGTTGTTTGGCATCTCGGGCTGGCAATTGTGCAAGTAAGTCGGCAATCTTTGTGGTTACCGTTCTTTGGTCGGTACTCGCCTGTCCATGTACCTTGGCCTGAAAGCTGGCAAGGACAAGTAGTACCATTGATATATTTTTTAACATGATATTTTATAAGGTAATATGATATGATAGAATATAGTGCGCATTAGATGATGTATGGTGCGCGCATCACCGGATTGATCATTCGGTTAGCAGCGTCATCATCTACAAATACTTGCTTATCCGGATCAAACTTTAGCGACCTGCCAAGTCTTAATGCAGCAAGGCCGATATTGATCAGTGTACAGGAACGGTGTCCATTCTGTTCGTTCAATGCGAATTGTTTGCGTGTACGTACGGCGTCAGAGAAATCTGTAATTTGTTCTGGCGGTTCCGGGAAAGCGGCAAGCTTACGTTCCATATTTGGTATGTCAGATTTGAAGCCTGGGTAAAGCTTTCCTTTAGGCCCTTCTATGTAAGGTACATTGGCATCTTTACCTTCACCATCCAGAATGATCTGGCAGCCGTCGCCATAAGTATAGGTTATCCGTCTCCAGACGCCCACCGCATCTGTGTGTTGTTGCGGCGCATCAACTTCCACAGAAATCGGACTGGTATCATCTTTCCCTAAGAAATATTGTATCGGATCCAGGTAGTGCTGCCCCATGTCGCTAAGTCCGCCACCATCATAATCCCAGTAGCCCCGGAAGGTCTGGTGTACGCGGTGTGCGTTATACGGCTTGTATGGTGCAGGCCCCAGCCATGCATTATAGTCGAGTTCTGCAGGCACCGGTTCAGGTGCAAGATCATCCTTGCCAACCCAGTAGAACTTCCAGTCGAAACCCGTGTGTTTACTTACAGTGACTTTCAGCGGCCAGCCCAGCATACCACTGTCCACAAGTTTCTTGATCGGTTTCACGGGCGTGCCCATGCCATAAAAATTATCCTTAAACCTAAACCAGGTATTCAGTCGGAAAATACGTCCATGCTGTTGTACAGCTTCCATCACGCGCTTACCCTCACCTATGGTATGCGTCATCGGCTTTTCACACCAGATGTCTTTCCCCGCATTTGCGGCATCAACGGCCATGATCCCGTGCCAGTGTGGCGGGGTGGCAATGTGTACGATATCCACTTCAGGAAGCTTTATCATTTCGCGGTAGTCCCCAAAGGTTTTAACACCTTTGTCGAGCATTGTCAACGACTTCTCTATGTGACGCTTATCTACATCGCAGATGGCAACCACCTGCGTGCCGTCGTAAGGGAAATGGTTTCTGCCCATGCTGCCGACGCCAATAACGGCTTTGGTTAGCTTATCACTAGGCGCAATAAATCCTTGTCCGCCGAGCACATGCCGCGGTACAATGCTGAAAATGGCAAGGCCCACCGCCGTTTTTCGGATAAAGTCTCTCCTTGAATTGTCTTGGTTTTCGTTCATTAGTGTTTATATTTTGGTTAGGAATGAAGCTTTTTACACCTTTCTAAGTTAAAGGAAAATTTATTATATAATTTGAAATCAAACCTAAAATGATGCTTTCAGATGTAGAAAAGCTGTGACGATATTGATTTTAGTATCGACAAAAGCGCTTTTTAAAGAAATTTCAAGGGAAATGAAACCGGGGATGTTCCTGTATGTTATGAGGTTAGCACAAACACAAAGCATTATGGTAAATCCGACCGAAGACTACGAACAAGATCAGGCAAGAGGATCAGCAAAACAGACGATAATCATTGATGAACGTGAAACTGGCGAAACAGATGAACTGGATCCCAAATTTTCTGATCCGGAGGTTCCAGCAACAAACCCGGAATTAGACGGTGAAGGTATAGATGAATCTACTACAGGCCTGAATCCTGCAGAACAAGAATCTTCTAAACCGGCTGAAGATGCCGGACTGAATCGGGATGCTGATGACGACCTCAGCCTGAACAAGGCACAGGATGATCTATTTTAAACCAGATTAAATGCCACTGCAAATTTGATCAATCCTGCCAGCGAGGTTACCTCCAGTTTATGGATGATGTTTTTGCGGTGCGTGTTGATGGTATGGATGGACCGGAAGAGCATCTCTGAAATTTCATAACTGCTCTTACCCGCAACGATCAATCGTATAACCTCCTTTTCCCTTGCGCTTAGCAAATTGAACCGGAAGAAGTTCTTGCGGATATACTCATCATTTTCAAGCATATTGCTGATCCGGTGTCCGGTCATAGTTAACGTGTTGACCGGAACGGCGATATGTACAAGCTGGGTGGCACCGGGATCGCTGGATGACTCGATAATTCTAGACGTGGTAAAATACCAGGAATAATCCGCCTGCACGCCCGGGCGGACCCGTTGTAGAAAGGAATGCAGATGTGTATGATCACCCTGATCAATGAACTGCGTTAAGGCTTTTCGATGTATAAAAATTTCATCTTCAGGAAAAAACCTGCTAAAGTATTCGGCCCCAAATGATGCGAGCTCCTCACTACTGTGATGGAGTATATCGCAGCCAAATTTATTCATGTAGAGGTTCTTCATGGCATTTAAATCCTGAACCATAACACTTCCAGGTATGTAGTCGCCAATTTCTAAAAGTGTGATGGACCGTTGCCGAACCTGTTCGCCAAGACAAAAAATGCTGGACTGGATATCGAATACCTGCTGTTGGAGCGCTCCCGGAAAAGACATGTTGAGGTTAATTAGATGAGTGATGCGCCTATTTAATTCTCTTCCTAACCCTGATTAAAAATACAAATAATGTTTGTTGTTTCAGCAAAAGAATTTTAAAATAAAAAGGCTTTTCTTGGCAGCGAATTACAGTGAATTGGTAATGTAACGATCTTAATATGAACCATCTATTGGAAATGGTGTTCAGTTACTAAAGTCAATCGTATATGGTCAGGTTCCTCGTTGTTTCTATTTTCCTAAGTATGTTCTCGCTCTTCAAAATCTACGCGCAAGCAAATGCGGGGATTACCGGTAAAGTCATAGATGCACAAAGTAAAAAGCCTTTGAGTTTCGCAACTGTAGCCTTCCTGAACCAATCAGATCGAAAAGTTGTTGCAGGCACGCAGACAGATGAAAATGGGGCCTTTTTGATTAACAATGTAGCCCCTGGGCGGTATTTGCTTCGTGTCGGCTATGTCGGCTACCAGACCTATGAACGGGCTGATGTCGTCGTGAATCCGAATACACCGTTAAGCTTGCCCGATATCGGGTTAAAGATTTCTGGAAAAAATGTACTGCAGGAAGTTGTTGTGCAAGGCAGCCCACCCGACATGCAAATTGGCATTGATCGTAAAGTATTTAATGTTGATCAAAGTCTGGTCTCTCAAGGCGGGTCCGTAACAGATTTGCTTAGCGACATTCCCTCCATCTCCGTCGATGCTGATGGCGCTGTCAGTCTTCGGGGTTCTAGTGGTGTGCGAATTCTTATCGATGGCAAGCCTTCCGCTATGGCAGGGAGCGACATCACCCAGGTCCTGCAATCATTGCCATCTAATTCCGTACAGCGTGTAGAGGTTATCACCAACCCCTCCTCGAAGTACGATGCTGAAGGACAGTCCGGTATTATCAATATCGTACTCAAAAAGAACCTCAGAACAGGCTTGAATGGTTCGGTTACGGCATCAGCAGGTTCTTACCGTAACTACAATGGTGGCCTCGCGTTAAATTACCGCGATAGTAGTTTCAACTACTACGGGAACTACGACTACCGGAAATCCAGACGCTTAAGTGAAGGGACAAGTGATACCAGATACCTCGAGAATAATGGTCTTATAGACAATCGCAATGAAGGAGATCGCGCTGGTACGGCGCATACCGCGAAGTTGGGTGTCGACTATTTCCTCAACCAAACCACCACCATTGGCCTTTCTGGTAACATCAGCATCCGTGACAACCAGCGAAATGAGGACATCTTCTATCGTTATGAAAACCTGGCAGATTTGAATGGCACCAGCAGCCGGTACTCGCGACAGACTGAAGATGACTTCGGCTACGATCTGAATCTCGATTTCAAAAAGGAGTTTGCTAAACCGGGTTCTGAATTGACATTCAATGCTGCATATGGCCGTAATAAAGAAGATGGTGTAAACACTTTTAACCAGATATTTTCTAATCCAGCAAGCGCTGAAGACCGCCAGATCAATGACACCTATGAACGTGGCGACAACATAAATCTTCAACTTGATTACATACGGCCCATAAACGATCAAAGTAAAATTGAAGCCGGTTATCGCACCACGATAGAGCAGGATGATGAATCTCAAAGCTCGTTAAGGTTTAATCCGGAATCCGGAAGTTTTCTCCCGGACTACAACGTGAGTAATAAATTTAATCTCGAAGAGATCGTACATGCAGGGTATTTTAACTATCAGAACAAGCTTAACAAGACTTTGGGCTACCAGATCGGACTTCGTGCGGAGCAGGCGTACTTGAACACCATCACTGAAAACGTAAATCCCGCCACCCCGGAGTCAGAACGATTTACCCCCGGAAGGCTTGATTACTTTCGTATTTACCCAAGTCTATTTTTAACCCAAACCTTCTCAGCAGATCAGCAGCTTCAACTCAGTTATACACGCCGGGTGAGCAGACCTAATGGCTGGCAGGTGAACCCCTTCATAAACATTTCTGATCCTTTAAACATCCGCCGCGGTAATCCGAACCTAAAACCGGAAGACATCCATTCTTTCGAACTTGGCTATACCCGAAACATCGGCAAAACGACGCTCAGCTCATCCGTTTATTATCGCAGGGTAAATGATGTTATTCAAAACATCACGCAACGGATTGAAGGCAGCAATGCCGCAACCATTTCAGAATGGCGGAACATCAGTATGAACGAGTCCACCGGTTTTGAATTCATTTCTAAAAGCGACTTTGGTGAAGCGATGGATCTAACCGGAAACCTGAACATCTATTACAACCGGTTTAAAGGTAGTCCGGAATTCGGGTTGGAAGCCAGGGATGGCATAAACTGGGACGCAAATCTTGCATCAAACATAAAAATCACCAAAAATCTTTCCGCGCAGATCCGGGGTAACTATGTCGCACCAAGGGTGCTTGCACAAGGTCGCTCCATCGGAAACTTTGTAACAGATGCCGCAGTACGTTGGAGTTTATTGAAAAACAAAGGGAGTTTGCTGTTAAATGTTAGAGATGTATTCAACCAGCGGCGCTTCGGCGGATATACCCAGACCGATCAGTTCATCCGTAACTTCCGCGACCGTCGCTCCTTGCGTATGGCCATGCTGACTTTTAGCTACCGGTTTGGCTGGCAAGATAAAGGCAAGAACGAAAAAGATGACTGGACTTCTCAGGATGATAATAATCAGGAGCCATAGGCTTATGCCTCCTGCATAACTACCCCCTGATGTTCATAGATCTGCAAATCAAAATAAGTTGCCGCGGCCAGCAGGTGGTCAAAGATATCAGCCATAATGTGCTCATATTCTACCCACTTGGTCGTTCCCGTAAAGACATATAACTCAATGGGTAGACCCATTGCTGTAGGCGCCAGTTGGCGTACCATCATGGTCATTTTCTTATTCGTGCCGGAGTGGTGCGCGAGGTAGCTGTCAATATACTTTCTAAACAATCCAGCATTGGTCAGGTTCCGGCCATTCACCAGCAGGCGCTTGTCTATGCCATTCCGCGCGTTACTTTTATCAATATCTTTCTGTCTGTGGTCAATGTAGCTGGTAAGCGATTGTATTTTCCGGAAAGACTCCAACTCCTCTGGTTTGATGAAGCGGATGCTGGTTTGACGTATGTAAATCGAGCGCTTGATTCGTCTCCCTCCCGACTCTTGCATGCCTCTCCAGTTTTGGAAAGAATCGGAAATTAGCGCATATGTCGGAATGGTTGTGATTGTCTTATCAAAGTTCTGAATTTTTACAGTGGTCAGATTGATCTGGATCACATCGCCATCCGCGCCATACTTCGACATGGTAATCCAGTCTCCGATGCGCACCATGTCATTTGCACTCACCTGAATGCTGGCGACGAAGCCCATGATGGTATCCTTAAACATCAGCAACAGCACTGCAGAAAGTGCACCCATCGCCGTGAAAAACGCCACGGGAGACTTGCCGGTCAGTGTAGAAAAAATAACCACCGCCCCAAGGATCATTAAAATGATCCGGATGATCTGTAGGTAGCTATCAATCGGCTTTTCCTTGAAAGCCTGCCGTTTGCGAAGGCTGTCTGCGCCGGATCTGATTACGGACATCATCATCCAGATCAGCACGAAAACCAGATACACGTCAGACAGGGCACCAAACACCCGGGTGAACCGAGGGAAGTCGATGAATACAACTGGTAGTGACAGGTTGATGATGATCACGGGAATGATGAGCGCCAGATAATAAGCAAAGCGATTTTCCAGCAAATGATGGAAGAATTCTATCCTTGAATTTTTAATGATCCGGATCAGTGCGATGCGCAGGATTCTGCGAATGATCTGATGCACCAGATAAACCAATACAATTGTGATCAGTGCAAGCAGAATGGCATTCAGGTATTTGACCACCCCGGGAGCGATACCAGAATGCATCAACAAATCGTACGTCCAGCGGCCAATAAAATTGAAGGAATTGTCTTTATTCATTTGTTGCAAGCTAATGTGGGCCGCAGAATACTAATAATAAACTAAAAAACCAACCTAAGTAGCTCAGATTGGTTTCTTCATGTATGTAAAAGATAGTCCTATACCTTTGGCAGGGTATAGCCATTGTGGTATTCAGACATCAGGTATTTTTCGTTGATGGCTTTGTTCGTGAAGAGCTTACTACCTTCATCCCAGGTTAACTTCTCCCCGCTTCTGAAGGCAATATTGCCCATCTGCGCTACGGTGGCCACATGGGCTCCTGCCTGAATTGAACAGGCAAGTTCTTCTTTTTTGCGCGAGCGTAAACAGCTGAAAAAATTTACCATGTGGTTGTTCAGGCCATTGTCAGCCGCTTTTACGAATGGCACGGAGACCTTCTGTTCACTTTGCTTCTCCTCTATAACTTCCCAGCCACCTCTGTTCAAGATCAACGTTCCGTTGTTCCCAACGTAGGCAATACCATGATCGCGGTTGTACGATCCATTATCGATGCCCATGGCAGAATCCCAAACCAGGTTAAACTTATCAAATTCATATAAAGTAGTTAAGGTATCCGGTGTTTCTTCATAAAGATCCGGATAGGCAAACCTCCCACCTAGCGCGGAGATGGTTTTAGGTACCGGGGAACCCATGCCCAGCAAACCGTAATCCAGCAGATGGACACCCCAGTCGGTCATCAGGCCACCTGCATAATCCCAGAACCAGCGGAAGTTAAAGTGATACCTGCTCGCATTGAAAGGTCGTTTCTTTGCTGGACCAAGCCAAAGATCGTAATCGGCACCCTTTGGTGGAGCAGAATCCGGAACCACAGGCCCAGGTTTCATCCAACCTTGATAACACCATACTTTTACGGTCCGAATGTTACCCAGCTTGCCACTCTGAACGTAGTCTACCGCATCTTTAAAGTGCTGCTGACTGCGTTGCCATTGTCCGGCCTGTACAACCTTGTTGTATTTTTCCTGTGCGGCAACCATACTGCGGCATTCCAGAATTGAATTTCCAACTGGCTTTTCTACATAAACGTCCTTGCCCGCTTCTACAGCATGTATCATCATCAGCGCGTGCCAATGGTCTGGCGTCCCAATGATTACCGCATCTATATCTTTCCGGTCCAGAAGGGAACGGTAGTCCTTGTAGGTTTTTACTTTTGAGGGGTTCACATTGAGCTCTTTAAGCTCAGACATACGCTTGTCGAGCACGTTCTGATCGGAGTCACAAAGCGCCACCAACGTTACGCCAGGTACCAGCAAAGCTGCCTTTACGTTTGCCCAGCCCATACCGTTTATACCAATCGCACCAATATTGATGCGGTCATTGGCACCTATGGTCTTTTCATAAAGCGCATATGCAGGATTGTCAAGCGCAGAAAGCAAAACTGTGCTGCCGAGTGCAGCACCACCGGTACTTAAAAATTTTCTTCTGTTTAGCATTTGGTTAAGGTAATAGGTTCATACAGCTGGTAAAATACGAAATCCTGTGCATACAGCAAACTGAATATCCTGCGAATGAGTCGGTGTTTTTTGTGAATCTCGTCCGCGTATTGTTCGCCTATCGTTCGCCTTTCGTTCGCCTATGCTTCGCCTCCAGCCGAACAATAGGCGACTGAAAGGCGGATGATTGCTGAATGACATCCATACCCCTATCGTTTTTAACGCTTTAAAATTTGGCTATTGATATCTGGGTTTACGCATCAATACCACAAAAAAAAGAGCAGCGATTATGCTGCTCTTCAAATAAAAAAACGAGTAAATTTTAGTGCCTTGCAGACATTGCTTGTTCTACATCAACACCGAGACCTTTTGCAATGGCCATGCCCAGCTGAATGTCTGCGCGGAAGAAGTGGCATAACTGCAGATTGATGATCTGCATGCGCTTTGGTCCGCTGATGCCCATCATGGATCCAACGATGTTTTGCACCACGTTTTTGCGATCTTCATCGCTCAACACCTTCCTGTAAAGGTCTCCCGGTTGTGTATAATGATCATTATCGCCAGGACCTGCATTGCGATCATACCAGTCGGCAACATTGGAATCAAGCTCCCATGCTGGTTCTTTGTAACTTGGATCTGGTGCGACATCACCAAAGCTGTTTGGATAATAGTTCGGATCGTCATTTCCATTTTCATCTATGCGCGTCTGGCCATCACGATGAAAGTTATTAACCATAAATGGACAGCGGTTTACCGGTATCTGCTCGAAGTTTATGCCCAGGCGATATCGTTGCGCATCTGCATAGGAAAGGATCCTGCCCTGTAACATTCTGTCCGGTGAAAAGCCAATCCCATCAACAAGGTTCGACGGTGCAAAAGCAGCCTGCTCTACATGGGCGAAGTAATTGTTTGGCACCTGGTTCAGCTCTATTTCGCCAACTTCGATCAGTGGGAATTCTGCGTGTGGCCATACTTTGGTTAAATCAAAAGGATTCCAGCGGAATGTTTTTGCCTCCTCTTCAGTCATCACCTGAATTTTCATCGTCCATTTCGGGAAATCCTTGTTGTCTATAGATTCCACCAGGTCTCTTTGTGCATGATCCATATCCACAGCCAGCATCTGACCTGCTTGTGCGGCATCCAGGTTTTTGATGCCCTGCTGTGTTTTGAAATGGAATTTCACCCACACGCGTTCATTATCAGCATTGATCATGGAGTACGTATGACTACCGAAGCCGTCCATGTTACGGTAAGTTAATGGCGTACCACGATCCGTCATCAAGATCATTACTTGATGCAAACTTTCCGGATTAAGGGACCAGAAATCCCACATCATGGTCGGACTTTTCAGGTTTGTTCTCGGATCACGCTTTTGCGTATGGATGAAGTCGCTGAACTTTTTTGGATCTTTAACAAAGAATACCGGCGTGTTGTTGCCAACCAGATCCCAGTTGCCATCTTCCGTATAAAACTTAATGGCAAATCCTCTTGGATCGCGTTCCGCATCAGCGCTCCCTTTCTCGCCCCCAACCGTTGAAAAGCGGAGAAATATGCGACAGGTATTTCCAATGTTAGAGAAGATCTTTGCACGAGTGTACTTGGTGATGTCATGTGTTATTTTGAGGCTACCGTATGCACCGGATCCTTTTGCGTGTACCACCCTTTCCGGAATACGTTCACGGTTGAAGTGGGCCATTTTCTCATGCAGCACAAAATCCTGTAAAAGCAAAGGTCCGCGGCTGCCAACAGACTGTGTATTTTCATGTTCTGCATAAGGGCGACCTGATGCGGTAGTGAGTTTTCTCGGGGTTATATTTTCATTTTCCATACTTATAATTTTTTTCTAAAAGTATAGAGATTCACCGGTTAAAGAAAAGCATTAATATCTATAAGAGAATAGAGAAAATCTATGTACCTGAGAAATGTAAGTAGCCTGGTGTGCAACTGCTATTTCCTGAGCCATAACAAGCTCGTGTCCAGTGCTAATTACAAAGAATAATGTATAGTTTTGGCCCCATAAACCTAACCAAGACAATGAAAACACAAGCATTCAGGGCTTTTATAATGCCCTTGTTTTTACTTCCACTTCTATTTCTGCTTAATGGCTGCAGTAAAGATGAAAGCGCAAATGACCGTGCGACAACCTTATTCGGTGAAGATGTAACCGTTGGGCGGGGCACAGCACGTTCGTTCATCATTGTGAACAGTGTTGGTGATCCGGAACAGATTGGTTTCACATTCACGGCTTCAACGCTGGAAGATCTGCCGATGCACAGTGCTATGTTCGAAATTCCGGTGCCGAAAGGTAATAACACGATGGTGGATCACATCTCCTTTGACTTCAATGCGCATGGTCATGAGCCTCCAGGCGTGTATGATGTGCCACACTTTGACATTCACTTCTATAACATCAGCAAGGCAGAACGTGCGGCCATCAAGCCGAACACGAAGGAAATGGAGCTGTTGCCATCGGCGGAATACGTTCCACAGGATTACGCACCGATCCCTGGTGGCGATCCAAATATGGGGAAACACTGGACGGACACGACAGGTGCTGAATTCCATGGTAAGCCATTCGATAAAACCTTCATCTACGGCAGTTATGACGGCAGATTCATTTTCCATGAAGCGATGATCGCGCTCAGCTATCTGCAAACCAAGCCTAATGTAACCATGGCGATTAAACAGCAGAACAAAGTTCAGGTTGGCGGCTACTACCCTGCCAGTTTCTCCATCAAATTTGATGAAGAAAAGCAGCTTTATACCGTTTCAATGGACAACCTGCAGCGCCGTATTGCGCAATAGTTAGTTGAAAAGTAGGTAGGCTAGTAACAGTGTCACCAGGATATTAAAAAATTGCGCCAGCAAAAATGCGTAGAGCGGCTTCTTGTTATCATGCTTAAATAGATCCTTGAAGTTGGTCTCCAGTCCTATGCTGGTAAAGGCAAGGGTAAACCAGGTGTTTTGAAGATTTTTCAGGCTGTCTTTTGCAGGTGCAATAAGGTCCGGCGAGAACACAAACGAGAATAGCAGGGATGCAGCAACGAAGCCCAGCACGAATTTCGGAAAGCGGTCCCATATTACCTTCAATGTTGGTTTCTCGACGGTGCCAGAAGCCCGGCTGCTGCTGTTATAAGTCCAGTAAATGCTGATGGCAAAGGCCGCAATCCCGAGCAGTACATTTTGTGAGAACTTCACGATGGTACTGATTTTAAGGGCTTCTTCGCCAACCAGGGTACCCGAGGCGACCACGGCACCAGTGGTGTCGATACTGCCGCCCAGCCATGCACCAGTCACCTGTTGTGACAAAGAAAGGTAGGATGCAATGTATGGCATGAAGATCATCATTGGGATGGCCGTGATGAGCACCATGGAGATTACGTAGGAAAGTTTTTTTGGATCGCCCTTGATGGCGCCGGAAGTCGCAATTGCAGCAGATACTCCGCAGATCGAAACCGCACTGGATATCATCATGGTCAGTTCTTCATCGACTTTAAGCTTCTTGCAAAGCCAGAATGCAAAGTACCAAACGGATAGAACCACGACCAGCGCTTGAATTAAGCCCAGCGATCCTGCTTTAAGGATATCAGCGAAGATGACGCCGGTACCGAGCAGCACGAGGCCAATTTTCACGAAAAGCTCCGTAGATAAGGTATCCTTAAACCATTGTGGTAATTTGAAAAGGTTGCAGATGGCCAATCCAATCGCTAAACTGAAAATAACGGCTTCCAGGTTCAGCGATTTTACAAAAGCATTCCCAGTAAGTATCAGTGCGACGATGGTAATGATGAATACAATGGGGAAGCCAATGGCAAACTTAGCTGGTGATTTGCCCAACAGGATGGTACCCAGTAGACCGACACATAAAAAGAAAAACAGCTGAATGAGCATGACGCCCATATTGGCCGGAGCCAGCACCTTACTGAATAAATCTGCTGCTCCGCTCCATTTGAATGTAGGAACGGGTACAATGTAGAGGAATAAGGAGAAAAGAATTACTAGAAATCCGAGGATGACAACAACCCAATCCTCATGTAAATTAAAGCGTTTGGTAGAACTTTCAGGCATATATATCTGGTTTAAGGCCGCGCGATTCCTTAGAACCTTAGCGCAGGTCATAAAATTAACGGGTTTTCTTGTAAATCAAACCCTATTTGGGAATTGTAATATAAAAGGTACTGCCAACATTCACTTTACTCTCGAACCAGATCTTTCCGCCATGAAGCTCAACGATGGTCTTGATGATGGACATGCCCAGTCCTACAGGCGGCTCCCCTTTTAAGCCGACGCGGCCCGCCGGTGTGAATTTCTCAAACAACACTGCGTGCAATTCTTCGGGAATACCGATCCCATTATCCCGAACGGTAATTAATACTTGTTGTGCTTCTTCCTTAATATTTAATTCTATGATGCCATTATCATGGGTGAATTTGATGGCGTTAGAAATCAGGTTGTTGAAAACCTGAATCAATTTCAGGGTGTCAATTTGTAGATATAGCTTTTCAGCAGTGCTGCTGATTCGAAATTCCTTCATCAGAATATCGGATGACCGTTTATAGTTTTCGATGATGTCTGTTATGCCAAAAACAATATCCGCACGTTCTTTACGCAGATCTACCTGTGTTGACTCCTGGAATTCCTGGCTCACAATATCACGAATGAGCTGGATGTTGCGTTTACAGAGTTCCTGGATGAGATCAACATACTTGAGGACGGTATTGTCTGTTTTAGCATGTGGCAGTTGCTGAATGGCAGCGGCCATCATGTTGATCATCCCGATCGGGCTCTTTAGATCATGTGCTAAAACTTCCAGGGTTGAATTCTTGCGCGCGTTGATTTTTTCAGCGTATAAAATATTCGATTTCGTAACAGTCACATCAGAAGCAATAGCTGCAATAATGTGCTGATTGGCCTTATCGTTGTGTGGAAACACCTTTAGCAGAATATGTCTGGTTGCCTCATGTTCATCCTGGATGCGGAATTCTATTTGTCCAGTCTTTCGAACTTCCCCCGTTTGTGCTAAGAAATCAATTACATAGCTTTTATCTTCAGGATGTACCGTTTGAATTAAGGCTTCCGCATTTTGCATATAAGCAGCAGAAGGATGCCCCCAAACTTTTTCAAAGGCCGGGCTTATGTAATCAAAGCTGTTCGCGTTTGCGTCATATATGAGGTATACATCCTCCGCGACGTTACCAACTTGTTCAAATGTTAGGGCGCTACCCGTATTTAGCTCCATAATTTTCTGTTATAAATCTTCATTCCAGGAAATGGGATTACATTTGGCCAATCTGCACTTTAATAGATAGATTTGGCTTTTTAAATCATTATACATAACCGTATGCCTACGCAGATCAGACCAATTGCATCCGAAGACAATCAACAATTAGCCGCGTTGATCAGGAAAGTCCTTACCGAATTTAAGCGTAATCAGGCGGGTACGGTATTCACTGACCCAACAACAGATCAATTATATAGTTTGTTTAAAACACCTGGTTCTGTGTATTGGATTGCAGCGGAAGATGATCAGATACTTGGCGGCTGTGGCATATTTCCGACTGCGTCACTACCTGAAGGCTGCGCGGAGCTGGTCAAGTTTTACCTTGCTCCTGAGGCTCGTGGCAAAGGCTTAGGTAAGCTGTTATTGGAACGCTGCTTTGAATGGTCGCGCGAGGCTGGCCTCAAGCAGCTTTACCTGGAGAGTTTTCCTGAATTTGAAACGGCAATTGCATTATATGAGCGATACGGGTTCAGGCACCTTGCTGAACCCCTGGGCAATTCTGGCCATTTTGCATGTAATGTCTGGATGCTTAAAGATCTGTAGTTATACCTGAACGGTTTTCCATTTCCCCTTTTTGAACAAGATATAGCCTGCTATACAGATTGCAGTTTCTGCGACTGGAACAGCTATAAAGACGCCTGTAGGACCCATTTGAAAGACCCTGGCCAGCAAGTAGGCAAGTGGAATCTGGAAGAGCCAGAAGCCAAAGAAGTTGATCCAGGTCGGCGTGCCAGTGTCACCGGCACCATTGAAGGCATTAACGAGTACCATACCGATACCATAAAATATATAGCCTGAACTCATGATATAGGTGGCTTGAACAGCAATTTCCTGTACAAGCGGGTCGTTTGTGAAAAAGCTGATCAGCGCCCGGCCAAAGATGAAGGTCGTCAGCATTACCACGGCCATAAACACCACACTGAATATGGCGGTTTGTTTTACAGACTGCTCCGCTCTTTGCACCAGATTTGCACCGAGGTTCTGTCCCACTAGGGTAGATGCCGCATTACTCAGGCCCCATGCTGGCAGCATGAAAAACATCATCAATCTTAAGGCGGTCTGATACCCGGCGGAGCCATGGTCACCACCCGTGGTGGCCACCATCTGCGCGAGAAAGATCCAGCTGCAGGAAGCAATCATAAACTGCAACACTGCAGGCGCTGCAATCTTTATCAGTGCGATGATCTGTGTTATATCCGGCAGCATGTCGCTGAGCTTAACTTTTAACATGCCCTTACCGGTGGACAGGTTATAGATCTGGTAAGCCACACCTAGACTGCGGCCGATGGTGGTTGCAATTGCAGCACCTGTGAGCCCGTAAGCAGGAATAGGCCCCAGACCATTGATGAAAATCGGACAAAGGATGATGTTAGAAAGGTTCGCAATACAAAGACTTCGCATGGCGATAGCCGCATTTCCCGCCCCTCTGAAAATGCCGTTGATTAGAAACAGCAGCACAATAATTAAGCTTCCGCCCATCATAATCTGGATGAAAGGCTCGCCAGCAGTGGCAGCAGCCTCCGAAGCGCCCATAAGTAGCAAGATTTCTTTTCCGAAAATAACGCCAAGGGCACTGATGACCAGGTTCAGCATTATGGCGATGTTGATCGCTTGCATACCCGCTTTTGCCGCCAGCGCCGGCTGCTTCTCCCCGATCCTTCTGGCAACAACTGCCGTTGTGGCCATGCTTAGACCAATAGCCAGTGCGTAGATGATGCTGAGTACAGACTCCGTTAGCCCAACAACCTGAATGGCTGCACTGGCATCCGGCAGATGTCCGACAAAGTACAAGTCTACCAGCGCAAAAACAGATTCCAGCACCATCTCCAGTATCATTGGAATGGCAAGCAGGACCACCGCTTTCTTGATGTTACCTTGTGTATAATCGAACGCTTCTCCTTTTATAGACTGTCTGATCAGCGAAAAAACGGAGCCTATCTTACTTACGGTTTGCATTAGTGGAATGACTATAGACTATAATTGTGAGGAATATAATATTGTTTTTCTAATGTTTTGTAGGATAATATTTATATTTAACAAACTAACCTGAAATATAAACCATGACCAACAGACGTTCGTTTCTGAAGACTTCAGCACTTTTTACTGCTGGAATACTCGCCGCACCAAACCTTTATGCTTACGATAAAAAATATGTAGGCCTTCAACTTTACACCATCAGGGATGCTATGGAGAAAGATCCAAAAGCAGCCCTGGCAAAGGTAGCAAGTCTGGGCTATAATGCAGTTGAAGGTGCAACTTATACCGGATCGCAGTTATTCTATAACATGTCTCCGGCAGAGTATGCAAAAACACTTAAGGATAATGGGCTGATTGCGCCCAGCAGCCACTATATGCTTGGGGAAGCGATGGATGCAAAAGGCACGTTGAGCAAAGAGTGGAACAAAGCCGTTGATGATGCCGCCGCAGTAGGTACTAAATATATGGTCTGTGCATACCTGCTTGATCCGGAGCGTGGTAATCTCGATCACTATAAAGCGACAGCAGATAAATTTAACACGGCTGCCGAGGTTTGTAAAAAAGCAGGTATTCAATTCTGTTACCATAACCACGACTTCGAATTTGAAGCGCAGGATGGTAAGTACCCTTTTGACGTGTTACTGGAAAATACAGACAAGAATCTTGTTAAGTTCGAATTGGACCTTTATTGGGCAAGCAGAGCAAATCAAGATCCACTAACTCTATTCAACAGACATCCTGGACGTTTTCCATTGTGGCACGTAAAAGACATGGATAAATCTGCTGACAAGCAAATCACCGAGGTCGGTAATGGTTCGATTGATTTCAAGCGGATATTTGCACAGTCTAAGAAAGCTGGTCTGGATTACTTCTTTGTTGAGCAGGATATCTGTCCGGGAGACCCATTTGTATCTATACAGAAGAGTATTTCTTACGTGAAGAAAAACCTGATCTAACAGGATAATACATAATATTGAAATTGGGGCTGCTATCATGATAGTAGCCCTTTTTGTTTAGGCGGTGGTTAGTAAAATCATGGTTGAGATGCTTTAGAAAAACTCTTCAAACAACAGGATATTCAAGCTGTTATAAGAGCACATCTAAACCTTATACTATGAATATTGAAGACAAAATGACCCGCCGAAAGGTAATCGGCGGGATTGGTGCCGGACTGGCAACAGTCGCCGTAGCCCCAGTGCTTGGCGCAACGGAGCCCGCATTCGCGAGTACCGGCAGTACTGGTCAGCAAATACAGGATCCAAGGAACAAGTACCCTAAGCCGCCGTTCAAGGGACAATCGCAGCCATGGCCGGGACTTGCAGCTGAAATGGACCCTAAGCCTGACCATGGTGAGACCAGTTACAAAGGCTCAGGCAGATTGAAGGGCCGTAAAGCACTAATCACCGGCGGAGATTCAGGCATGGGTCGCGCAGCGGCAATTGCTTATGCACGTGAAGGGGCTGATGTAGCCATCAACTACCTGCCTGCTGAAGAGGCGGACGCACGTGAAGTGGCGAAACTGATTAATGCTGCCGGTCGCAAAGCGGTAGCAATTCCGGGTGACTTGCGTGAGGAGGCCTTTTGCACAAGACTGGTGAATGAGGCTGTGCGCGCACTTGGTGGCTTGGATATACTTGTAAGTAACGCCGCGAGGCAGCAAACACATGCTTCCATTCTGGACATTTCGACCGAGCAGTTCGACTGGACCATGAAAACCAACATTTATGCACCCTTCTGGATCATCAAGGCCGCCTTGCCGCATTTGAGGCCGGGATCTGTAATCATTGGGACCACTTCAGAACAAGCAACGGATCCATCTGCAGAGCTCTATGATTATGCACAGACGAAGGCTGCAACGACCAGTTTTGTTCGATCGCTGGCAAAGCAGCTTGCGCCGAAAGGCATTCGGGTGAATGGCGTGGCACCAGGTCCGATCTGGACACCCCTTCAGGTTAGTGGCGGTGCGACACAAGAAAAACTTAAAAGCTTTGGTGGAGATACACCTCTGGGCAGGCCGGGCCAGCCGGTGGAACTTGCTTCCATTTACGTGCAACTGGCTGCCGAAGATGCAAGTTATGCGACAGGACAAATCTATGGATCAACAGGAGGTGCTGGTCAACCGTAGTTTATTATGTGCTAAGCACATAATAAACTACACAAAATTAGGGGAACTTCAAAGCGAAGTAAGTAGGCTTAATCCTGTGCAGCGCCTATTTTTTGCCTGTGAGTGAGAAAATTAAGGAAATATGCACAGTTTTCCCGCTGCATCTTGTGTATACAAGATTTTCATAATCCCCTATTTTTGTAGTTTGAAACTTTAATCCATGAAAAAAAACTTTAAACGCTTCGCTTATTTGCTTCTCTTCGTTGCCGTATCGGCCAGCTGCAAAAAAGACAAAACTACTCCTGACCCAGTTCCAACGCCAGGCACAGAACAACCTGCACCAGTAGCGACAAACTTTGTATCTGTAGCGCCAATTAAGAACTATACCAGTGGTGAACTAAAAACCAGAGCTGCGCTTTTTGGCTTCAAAAAGAATGCAGAATCCTTTAAGTATGACGTAGACTATATTAAACTGGTTTACAAAACCACGTACAAAGGAAAAGAAGTAAATGCCAGCGGACTATTGGGTATTCCTAAAAACACCCCTACTGCACCATCAATCATCAGCGCACAACATGGTACCATTTTCGTTGATGAAGCTGCTCCAACCAATATGAATAACAACCAAGAAGCTTTCTCAGGACATGTCCTATTAGCATCTGCTGGTTTCATTACAGTTGTTCCAGATTATATCGGTTACGGTGACACTAAAGATCTACAACACCCTTACTACGATCAGGAATATGCTGCAAGCGCAGTAGTTGATATGCTTAAAGCAACCAAAGCTTATTTAGCTAAGGAGAAAATCGCAAGCAGCAACAGGTTATTTTTAACCGGTTATTCTGAAGGTGGCTACATCACGATGGCTGCACAGAAAGAAATTGAAAACAATCCTGCGCACGGTTTAACACTTACTGCAGTATCTGCAGGTGCTGGTGCTTATGATTTAACTGAAATGCTTGCTAAAGTAGCTGCGTCTTCATCTTACGATGAGCCAGGTTTCCTTGCAACACTTCTAATTTCTTACAATACAGTTTACGAATGGAATCGTCCTTTGACTGACTTCTACAAAGAGCCATATGCAGGTAGACTTCCAGGATTATTGGATGGTACTAAAAACCGTGGTGATATCAACAAAGGTTTAGATAAGAGCACTTCTAAATTGTTCAACAGCACTTTCTTTACGAACCTTCAAAAAGGTGGCGAAGAAACGAAGCTTAAAGATGCGCTTGAGAAAAACAGCTTTAACAACTGGGTTCCAAAAACACAATTGAAGATGTTCCATGGTACTAATGATGAAGCGGTTTATATCTCTACTTCACAAAAGACTTACGATAGATTCGAAAAGGCAAATGCTAAAGTAGAGTTTACTAAAGTTCAGGGCACAACACACCAAGGTACTTTCATGCCAATGCTTGATGAAACCTTAACTTGGTTCATTGGTCTCGATAAATAATTAATAGCATTTTAAGCGGCTATTCAGCCGCTGTGTGAATAGGTAAAGTGAACCAGAACTGGCTTCCTTTACCTATTTCACTTTTAACACCTATCTCGCCCTGGTGGCGTTCAACGATCTCCGCACTCAGGTATAAGCCAATGCCGAATCCGGCCACCTCCTTTGTCTTTTCAGAACGGTAGAAGCGTTCAAATACCCGTTTCAGATCACCCTCTTCTATTCCGGCCCCCTGGTCCGTCACCATGATCGTTGCCGTTTCTTCGTTGGCACTGCATAGCACCTCAATTTTTGAGTACACTGGTGAATACTTAGCCGCATTGCTCAAGAAGTTACAGATGACGTTCCCAATCTTTTCGCGATCTGCATGGACAAGCGCTTTGTCGCAAGGCTTCATGATGATTTCATGGTTTGCAATCAGGATCTTATGTTCTTCAATAACTTCCAGCACCAGGTCATCCAGGCTAAAGGTTTGCTTTTGAAGATAGATCTTGCCAGACTCCAGCCTGGAGAGGTTTAAAAAGCCATTTACAAGCCCGTTCATCTTATCGAGCTGACGCTCTAATTTCGACAGCATGGTCATCGCGAAGGCGTCGTTCTTTGTAGCCGTATTTTTATGGAGGATCTGAATATAGCCTTTGAAGGAGGTTAATGGTGTTTTAAGCTCATGGCTCACCATTCCGATAAAATCATTTTTCCTGATTTCATCTTTCTTCTGTTCTGTAATGTCAAAGCTCACCACACCCATCCTTATGGGTTCTGCCAGGAAATTGTAGCGCGCTTTTCCTGCCGACCTTAACCAATGAACGGAACCGTCGGGCCAGGCTACTGGGTATTCAGCATGGTACACTTCATGATTCTCTATGGCTTCTGTAAGTTGTTTTTGTACATAGCTTCGATATTCCGGGTGTATGGTGTTCAAAAGGTCCTTGAATGCAAAGGGTTGATCGATTTGGAGGCCATAGTTAAGCTTGCATTGATCAGAGCTGGTCATTTCCATGGTTTTCAGATCCAGATCGTACGATCCGAGTTTCGCGGCATGTAGCGCAATTTCAAAACCTTCCTGGGCTTCAGCCAGTGCGATTTCATTTTTGACCTCGGTGGTCACATCTTCCATAATCCCACTGAAACGGTATGGCTCGTGGTTTTCATCAAAGATGCATTTGCCCTTCGCCCTGACGATCCTTGGCTGCGTTTGATGCAGGCCCAATATGGAGAATTGTAGATCAAATGTACCGTCGGACGTAGAATCAAGTGCAAGTTTGAAGGCCCGGAGTACCCTTGCACGGTCCTTCTCCACAATCAGGTCCAGTCCGGATGTGAAATCCACTTCATCTTCTGAAGTGATTCCAAACCACGAGCGTAACCGGTCGTTACCGCTGAATTTCGTTGCACGGAGATTTAAATCCCATGCGGCCAGCTGTGCGGCGTCGATTGCGAATTTGAGCTGGTCGCGGCTTTCTGATAAACTTGCATTCAGGCTGATGACATGCTCCGTAGATTGAAGCAGTTCTTCATTGGCGCAGGTTAGTTCTTCAATAGTGGCTTCTAATTCTTCGTTTGCTGCGGCAAGCTCCTCGTTTAGGGCCTGCTCCCGTGCTTCAGACGCTCGAATGTTGATCTCTGTATTGTAGCGCTCGGTTACATCTGTAGCCGTATTCAACACGCAGTAAGTTTCCCCGTTCTGGTTCTTAACCGCCTTGTACATGAAGTCAAAGTAAAATTCTTGTGGTTTTCCGTCAACAACGAGTATGGTGTGAAAGTTTTCCGTTTTAAAGGTCTCTCCGGTATGTAGTACGTTTCGGTATATTTCCAGGAAAGGTTGTTCTTTGAGCTCCGGAATGGCGGTGGCGATGTCTTTTCCGATAACACTTTTGTCTTTACCCCAAAGGCGGATCATCGGGTCGTTGGCAGCCTGGATGATCATTTCTTCGGAACTATATATTGCGGTAGCAATTTCGGACAAGGCAATTATTTGGAGCACATGGTCGCTCGCGTAGGCATTCTGGTTACTGAACATTCTTTAGTCTTTTATCCAAAGATAAAAAAAACGACCAAAGTCGGGCTATTCGGCAGCCTGGTGCACATGGCTACTGGCTTTTTGACAACAGCTGCAAAGTTTTAGGGTCTGCATCACCATCGAAGTACTTGTCGAGCACCTGCTGGAAAACCGTTGGACTGTCTGGTATACTTGAAAAGAGGGTCATTGAAGAATTTAGTTTTAGATCATCCGGATAACCAAAGATGCTTGTTGCATCCCTACCTTCAAGGGAAAGCAATGCTTCGGATATTTCCAGGAGGTTTTTGCCAAGTATGGGATGCTTTAAGTACGCGCTGGCCTCTCCGATGTCTTTAATTCCGTAGTATACTGAAGTTGAGCTAAGCCCTAACCCCTTGATTTGTGGGAAAATGTACCACATCCAATGGCTGCGCTTGCGCCCAGCTTTGATTTCCTGAAGTGCTGTTACATAATCTTCTTGTTGTGCATTCAAGAACCGTTGTAAGTCTGCTGTAGCTGTCATAATTAAAATTGCTTTCAATATCATGCCAGCTTGCAGCTCATCTACTTACCGTCTGAGAATCCAGGCTTCGGGGTTTAAAGGTGTGATTACGCGCCAGATTTGAAAGTCCAATTCGGTTACGCCGTTCTTTGTTGCGACAGATCCGATCTGTTGTCTGGTACTTACCGCTTCGCCTTCTTTAACTGTTGGGTTACGTACGTTTTGGTAAATGGTGCGGTATTCTCCATGGCTGATTAGAAGCGTGTAAGTACCCATGGATGGGATAATCTTCGAAACTTTACCATTGAAAATGGCCTGAACGGCTGCTCCCTCCTGTGTCGCGATCTTTATGCCCGTCTGGTCGTATTTAGCCTGACCTACCGTGTGGATGCCAAAGTGTTCAGTTACCGCACCCGCATCCAGCGGCCAAGGGAGTGAGCCTCGGTTGCTCTCAAAGTCGGCAGATAGCTTCGCTGCTCTCGGTGTCGCATTTAGATATTCCGCGTTTGTTTTAGATGCCGTGACTGGTGCATCTTTGTTTTCAGCCTTCGCTTTCGCAGCTGCTGCGAGTTCCTCAGCTTCAGCTTTTCTTCTGGCATCTTCAATATCTTTTAGAATTGCGGTACGAATTGCGCGATCAAGCGCAGCCTGCTGACGTTTCCTTGCGGCAATGTCCCCTGCAAATCGGCGTTCTTCTTTCTTGTATTGGTTAAGTACAGCGGCCTGCTTCGACTTGTTTTTTCCAAGCTTTTCACGTTCAGTTTCCTGCTCCTTAAGCAATTCACTCTTTTGTTTAAGGCTTTTGTCCAAATCAGCAAGTCGCACATTGAGGTTCTGTTCAGTACCCATGATGTAATTCGCTTGTTTCATGCGGTATTTGCTAAATTGCTGGAGGTATTTTGTTCGCTTATAAGCCTGATTGAAGCCATCAGAAGCAAAGATGAACATCATCTTGTCGTAGGCATTGCGGTTACGCTGCGCAAAGCGGATCATGCTTGCATATTCCTTTTTAAGTTGTACCAACTGATCACGTAGGGACATCACGATGTTGGTGTTCTCGTGAATCTCACCGTCAATATTCCGGATCTCAGCATTAATGACACCAATCTTGTTCTGCATCAATGAGATTTTAGCATTGATACCCCTGATTTCTGCGAGTGTAAGCTTTTTGCTTGTTGCAGCCTTGTTAAGATTACGTTGTAATAACTCGATCTCCCGTTCAAGTGCTTCTTTTTTGGTTCGGAGCTGATTACTGCTTTGTCCGAAGACGCAAGTTGAAACTGTTAGTAATATTAGGAGCGAGAATAGTCTGTTGAACTTCATTTATAAGCGAGGAATGGATCTTTTTTCCTTAAAGATTGGAATTCAAAACGATTTTTCAAGTTTTATTGGAAGAATTCTAAGCTGAGATGGGTTATGGCGCATGATTATTGAGCCTGCTGCGTGCTGATTTAGATGTTTTGTGCAATGACAAACCCGCTTGCCCAGGCCCACTGGAAATTATAGCCGCCAAGCCATCCTGTTACATCTACGCATTCGCCGCCAAAATATAAACCTGGAATCTTCTTGCACTCCAGGCTCTTGGAAGAGAGTTCTGCAGTGTCTATCCCGCCGCGCATCACCTCCGCTTTATCATATCCCTTATCACCGGCTGGTTTAACCATAAAGTGATGAATGGTCTTGTGCACTTCCGCAATTTCTGCTTTCGTAAGCGCGGCAACGGTTTTTTGTAGCGGCAGGTATTTTCCTAATGCTTCGGTTAGCTTTTTCGCATAATAGCGGTTCAAAAGCGAGGAAAGCAGCGTCTTGCCACTGTGGCTCCGCTCCTGCTCGATCAATGCACTGATGTCCTCTTGTGGTAGCAGATTGATGTTAATGGTTTGTCCCGGCCTCCAGAAAGAAGAAATCTGCAGGATGGATGGTCCGCTTAATCCCCAATGGGTGAATAAGATGTTCTCTTCAAAGCTGATCTGGTCATTGCTGACTTCACAAAAAACGGAGTTCCCAGAAAGCTGGGCATACCAATCTTCATCCTTACCGGTGATGGTAAGTGGCACCAGTGCTGGAGCGGTTTCAACAACATGGAGCTGATGTTTTCTGGCCAGGCGAAGCGCAAAGTCAGTCGCGCCCATTTTAGGGATTGGCAATCCACCCGTAGCAATGACCACCTTACTTGCTTTCAGCGTTTTTGCAGCTCCGTTTTGAAGGTAGCTGACTTCGAATCCCTCCGCTAGTGCGCGTACATCCTGAACATCTGCATTGCAGTAGAGTTCCTGTCCGAGGTCTTCACAGAGGCCTGTGAACATCGCGACAACATCCTTGGCGTTCTTGCCATCCGGGAACAGTTGCCCCAACGTTTTCTCTTTTCCGGCGATGCCGTTCACTTCAAAAAAGTTAATGGTATCTTCTACGGTCCATTGATTAAATGCGGATTTGGCAAAATGTTTATTGGCAGAAATAAACTGTTCGGTTGAACTTTGAAGATTGGTGTAGTTACATCTTCCTCCGCCGGAGATCAGGATTTTGGCGCCTGGCTTACTGCCTTTTTCGAGGATAATAACCTTTTTTCCAAGGTAACCAGCCTGCACCGCACACATCAATCCACAGGCACCAGCCCCAATAATTATAGCATCTACATCCATCAATCCGTTTTATATTGTATTTTTGTGGCAAAATTAAGCATTACTTTCTTCGATATGGCAAAACAGATTAGTGATTTAAAATTAGGCATATTGGGCGGTGGACAGTTGGGCAGGATGATCATCCAGGAGGCTATCAACTATAATGTCACCACCCTTGTACTTGATCCTGATGCGGATGCACCTTGTAAACACATCTGTAACCACTTTATAACGGGCTCTATTTCTGACTACGATTCCGTTTACAATTTCGGTAAGAAAGCAGATATCATTTCCATAGAGATCGAGAAGGTAAATATCGAAGCTTTAGAGCAGCTTGAGAAAGAAGGCAAGCTTGTTTTTCCGCAGGCACGTGTGATCCGTTTGATTCAGGATAAAGGTATTCAAAAGCAGTTCTTCAAGGAGAATGATATCCCTACCGCGCCTTTTCAATTGGTGAGCAATAAAAAAGAGCTGGTTAACCCGAACTTCCCATTTCCATACATGCTGAAGCAGCGTAAGGATGGTTATGACGGTAAGGGGGTGATGAAGATCAATAACATCGCTGATATAGACAATGCATTTGACAGCCCGTCGCTGATTGAAGAACTTGTAGACTTCGAAAAAGAAGTCGCCATTATCGTTGCCCGGAACAGCAATGGGGAAATGAAAACATTCCCTATGGTAGAAATGGAGTTTAACGCCGAGGCGAACCTTGTGGAGTTTCTGATCAGTCCTTCCACCTACCCGGATGATCTGCAGCATAAAGCGGAAGAGATCGCCAAGAATGTAGCGCTGGCCCTAAACATCACCGGCATTCTCGCCGTTGAAATGTTTATTACAAAGAACGGTGATATTCTTGTAAACGAGCTTGCACCACGTCCCCATAACAGCGGTCACCAGACCATAGAGGGAAATTTTGTTTCCCAGTTTGAACAACACCTTCGCGCCATCTATAATCTGCCACTTGGCGATACGCGATCACGTAGCAACGCCGTGATGATCAACCTGCTTGGTGAAAAGGGCCATGAAGGCGTTGCTGTATATGAAGGTCTGGAGAAGATTATGGCTATTGAAGGCGTTTACGTACATCTTTACGGAAAAAAATATACAAAGCCTTTCAGAAAAATGGGGCACGTTACCATAGTAGATCAGAACCGGGAACAAGCAATTGAAAAAGCGAACCTGGTTAAAGACACCTTAAAAGTTATATCCTAATGAGCGCAGTAGTTGGCATTATCATGGGCAGCAAGTCGGATTTAAACATCATGAACGACGCTGCTGAAATCATGAAAGCATTTGATGTTGAATTTGAAATGACGGTCGTATCCGCACACCGCACTCCGGAACGCATGTTCGAGTATGCAAAACAAGCGGCCGATCGTGGTATTAAGGTGATCATTGCAGGTGCTGGCGGCGCAGCACACTTACCTGGCATGGTTGCTTCGATCACCACGCTTCCGGTTATCGGAGTGCCGGTGAAGTCTTCAAATTCCATTGATGGCTGGGATTCTATCCTTTCCATCCTGCAGATGCCTAACGGCATTCCAGTGGCTACTGTGGCGCTGAACGCCGCAAAAAACGCAGGATTGCTGGCTGTACAAATCCTTGCAACCGCAAACCCTGAGCTTACTACGAAAATGCAGGGTTACAAGGACGATCTGCGTCTGAAGGTTGAGGAATCTGCGGCAACAATGGATCAGGTGATTTAGTTAAGATTTGGATTCTGGGGGAAGTTTACGACGTGTGCGTACTTTGGTCCCAGATTCACAATGACATCCCGCCAAACCTCTTCTTCATTGCCGGTAAACAGGACATCTGTGTCGTAGCGATCTGATACGAGCCAGGTGTTCTGACTAATTTCTTCCATCAGCTGCGCTTCCGCCCAGCCAGAATAGCCAATGAAGAACTTCACTTCCGAGGGGCTAAGTAGGTTGCCTTCAATTAGTACCTTCAGGGTTTCGAAGTTCCCACCCCAATAGATCCCCGGAGCAATCTCTTCACCATCATTCATCTTGTCATATGCCCGGTGAATAAAGTGAATGGTATCATTCGCAACGGGCCCGCCGACATAGATGGGAAAATCCGCATTTTCAAGTTCAGGAATCAAGTCATTCAGCTGTAAGTTGCTGCGTTGGTTAAGTACAAATCCAATGCTGGCTTCGGTGGTATGTTCTGCAAGCAGGATGACGGAGCGTTTAAAGTTTGGATCGTTCAGGAACGGTTCTGAGATCAGGAGACGACCAGTTTCTGGTAATATGGGACTTAACATTTCAGAGATTTAGTGGTAAAATTCAATAAACTATGCGTTAGATTTGTGTACTATGGAATTGACAAAGGAATCCCTTCAGAACTTACGCCAGGAATATCGATCGGCAGAATTATCAGAGCAAGATATAGACCAAAACCCCATTGAACAGTTCAAAACTTGGTTCCAGCAGGCACTTGATGCCCAGTTGTACGAACCTAACGTTATGACACTGGCTACGTCTACTGCGGATGGGGTGCCTTCAGCAAGGATCGTCCTGCTTAAAGGCTTTGATGAAAACGGATTCGTATTCTACACCAACTATGATAGTCACAAAGGTCGCGAGCTGGCAGAAAACCCTCGTGCTGCCCTGGTGTTCTTCTGGGCTGACCTGGAGCGTCAGGTAAGGATTGAAGGCACTGTTGCGAAAGTTGATCCATCAGTTTCTACCGCTTACTTTCACTCCCGCCCGCATGGAAGCCAGATCGGCGCAATGGTTTCACCACAAAGCCAGGTCATTAAGAGTCGTGCTGAACTTGAAAATCACATTGTAATCCTCAAAGAGAAATACGCTGAACAGGAAATCCCGCGGCCAGATCATTGGGGCGGTTATGTCGTTAAACCGACTACCATCGAGTTCTGGCAAGGTCGTCCAAGCCGTTTGCATGATAGAATCCGATACAAGTTTGTGGATGGCAACTGGATAATTGATAGATTAGCACCCTAATTTAAGCACGATGAACCAAATAGCAGTGATCGGTTCCGGGACCATGGGTAACGGGATTGCACATACCTTCGCCCAATTCGGGTACAATGTTAATCTAATTGATGTCAATGAATCAGCCTTAGTAAAAGCTTTAGACACTATCGATAAAAACCTTAATCGTCAGGTTACTAAAGGCACCTTAACTACAGATGAGAAAGCAAGTACACTTGCACGTATCACCACTTACAGCAGTCTCAAGGCAGGTGTAGAAAACGCCGACCTCGTTGTTGAAGCCGCAACAGAAAACCTCGATCTTAAGCTTAATATCTTCAGGGAACTGGATGCAAATGCACCACAACATGCCATTCTTGCGAGTAACACCTCCTCCATTTCAATTACCCACATCGCCTCCGTGACCAAACGTGGTGCACAGGTGATCGGTATGCACTTCATGAACCCAGTGCCGGTGATGAAGCTTGTTGAGGTAATCAGAGGATATGCAACGAGCGATGAAACCACGGCCAAGGTAATGGAACTATCAACCAAGCTGGCAAAAACGCCCGTGGAAGTGAATGACTATCCTGGCTTTGTTGCCAACAGAATCCTTATGCCGATGATCAATGAGTCTATTTATACGCTTTTTGAAGGCGTAGCAGGTGTTCAGGAAATTGATACCGTGATGAAGCTTGGAATGGCACATCCGATGGGCCCACTTCAACTCGCAGATTTTATTGGATTAGATGTTTGTCTGGCAATCTTAAACGTGTTACATGAAGGTTTTGGAAATCCGAAATATGCGCCATGCCCATTGCTTGTGAATATGGTTCGTGCTGGGAAGTTAGGCGTGAAAAGCGGCGAAGGGTTCTACAACTATGCTGGAGGCACTAAAGATGCACCAGTATCCGCTAAATTCACAAACTAACCTTTTTAGCATTCCTGCTAATTTATCCTAACTTTGCGCCATGAATGAAAATCTTGACCCATCCTTCGATAGCCTAAGCCCTACTGAGCGTGACATAGAGAAAGTACTGCGCCCGCAGGCTTTTGATGATTTCACCGGCCAGGAGAAGATCATGGAGAACTTGAAGATTTTCGTGGCAGCAGCAAAGCTTCGCGGAGAACCGCTGGATCACGTGCTTCTCCATGGCCCTCCCGGCCTTGGGAAAACCACGCTTTCACACATCATCGCTAACGAGATGAATGTAGGCATTAAGATCACTTCAGGGCCGGTGCTCGATAAACCAGGAGATCTTGCCGGCTTGCTGACCAACCTGGAAACGGGTGATGTACTCTTTATAGATGAGATCCACCGTCTCAGCCCGCTGGTTGAGGAATATCTTTATGCTGCGATGGAAGATTTCAAGATTGATATCATGCTGGAGAGTGGCCCTAATGCCCGGTCCGTGCAGATTAGCTTGAATCCTTTCACCCTGGTGGGTGCAACAACCAGATCCGGACTACTTACGGCACCGTTACGTGCCCGCTTCGGCATCAACTCCCGCCTGGCATATTACGACGCCAAACTACTGACCACAATCGTTCAGCGCTCATCAGAGATCCTGAAGACGCCAATTACGGACGAAGGAGCATATGAAATCGCCAGAAGAAGTCGTGGAACCCCCAGGATTGCCAATGCTTTGTTAAGAAGAACCAGGGATTTTGCGCAGATTAAAGGCAATGGAGAGATCGACACCGACATTGCCCGTTACGCACTTACTGCGCTTAATGTTGATGAACATGGTCTGGATGAAATGGACAACAAGATTTTGCTTACCATCATTGATAAGTTCAAAGGAGGACCGGTTGGTCTGAAGACAATAGCCACCGCGGTTGGGGAAGACGAAGGTACCATTGAAGAAGTCTATGAACCGTTCCTAATTCAGGAAGGTTACATTATGCGCACCTCTCGAGGTCGCGAGGTTACTGAAGCGGCCTATAAACATCTAAACCGGAACTACCATAGCCAATCCGGAAGGCTGTTCTAAGCGGATTATAAATCGCTTTTCACGAAAGTTAATTACAAATTCAATTCACAAAGTCCCTGCATATTAGTAGCAGGGACCTGTATATCTATCTTCCGAAAACGAACCAAAGGATGAATAGGATAACCAGAATGATTGGGATAATCCACTTCATAGTAGGTCCTGCACCCTTATCGTTTTGTTCAAATACGGCTTCCTTAGAAGGTCCTGGGTCAGCTTTATGTTTATCGTAATCGTGTTCTATCGGCTTTGGCTCTGGATTAACATCCTTGCTGTTTTGCGGTTCAATATTTTCCATTTCTAGTGTTTTTATGTTTAATAGCACAACAACTTTTACATTGAAAGGTTTGTGGGCAATACGCTATCTTTGCAGTAATGAACGCAAATACCGCAGTATACAGCAAGCTGATCAAGGCTGAAGCCCTGCGACTGGGCTTCGCGCAATGCGGTATTTCCAAAGCAGAATTCCTTGAAGAAGAGGCGCCAAGACTTGAAAACTGGCTCAAACAAGGTATGCATGGCACCATGCAATACATGGAAAATTACTTTGACAAACGCCTTGATCCCCGATTATTGGTAGATGGTGCACGTTCAGTGATCAGCTTAACCCTGAATTACTATCCTGAAGAAACTCAGCATGACCCTGAAGCACCTAAGATTTCTAAATACGCTTATGGGGCAGATTATCATGTTGTTATAAAAGACAAGCTGGCGAAGCTATTAGCATACATACAAGAAAATATAGGAGAAGTTAGTGGTAGAGCCTTTACCGACTCTGCGCCAGTGCTCGACAGGGCTTGGGCCAAAAAGTCCGGTTTAGGCTGGATTGGGAAGAACAGCAACCTGATTGCTAAGAAGACCGGATCCTTCTTTTTTATCGCAGAGCTCATCATAGACCTGGATCTTGAATATGACGAAAACATCCAAACAGATCATTGCGGCAGCTGCACAAGATGTCTGGATGCTTGCCCAACCGATGCCATCATTGCACCGGCTGTTGTAGATGCCAATAAGTGCATCTCCTATTTAACAATAGAATTAAAAGATCAAATTGCACCGCAATTTAGTGGCAAGATGGAAAACTGGATATTTGGCTGTGACATTTGTCAGGATGTATGCCCCTGGAACCGATTTTCAGTACCACATGCTGTTGAAGAATTCAAACCAAAACCTGGCTTGTTGGAGATGAAAAAGGAAGATTGGCAGGACATCACGCAGGAAGTGTTCAGTACCATCTTCAAAAACTCCGCAGTAAAGCGTACCAAGTTTCAAGGGCTAACCCGTAACATCAACTTCATCAAAAAGGCATAGTTAGTTTCATCAAAAAGACGTAGTTAGCTTCATCAAAAAGGCCAAATAAGCATCAAAAAAGGCTCCTTACAACCTTAAAGATTCATGATGTTGTCGCTTTTATTCTTGTCAGGTGTGTGGGGCCCGCCCAAAAGTATGCGCTTCAAGGCCTTCTTTGTAGGCACTTCAATCTTTACCGAGCTTGCACCACTTTCCCAGACACCAATGGTCCGGTGTATAGATTCCTGTGCACCATCAGCGTAAGTTAACAGCAGATCAATTGGAAGCGGTTTATTGCTTTTATTGTCAATGCGAATCTCATAGCCTGATGCTACTTTTGTAGCAGCTGCAATACCCAAATCCGTTACACCTTCCTCATAAAACCAACGCTTCCAGAACCAATCCATGTTTTTCCCTGAGCCTTCATTCATGCTGTAGAAGAAATCATGCGGCATTGGATGTTTGCCATTCCAATTCTTGATGTAGTGGTGTAAAGCTTTGGTAAACAAGGCCTCGCCTAAGTAGTCTTTCACAAACAGATAACCCATTGCTGGCTTCGGATAGGAGTTTGTAAAAGTACCCGCACCTTTAAGTTCAGTCGTTAAGGTTGTGATTGGCGTATCATCTTTCCTGCCGGAGGTACTGGCTGTGGGTTCAACGCCATAAGTATCTACCATCTTTGGTTCAATCATAGGACCAATTTCCCACTCCCCTATAGTGGCCCAACCTTCGTCCATCCAGGCATGTTTGGTCTCGTTCGTACCCATATAGAATGGGAACATCGTATGGAAAATCTCATGTACAGTCAGTGTGATGGCATCATCACGTTCTTTTACCGGATTGTCATTTACCATCATCGGGTATTCCATCTGGTCCAGCCCATCGAAGATGGTTTCATGTGGATATGGATACGGCCATTTTGGAAACCCATGGCTCATCGCATGTACCGTGTGTCTGGCAAAGTCAATCACCTCATAGTAGTCTTTGTGATTTTCGTTAAACACCGCATCTACCCTCGTACGTCTTAGACTTGCGGAATCCACAACTACACTGGTGGATTTCCATAGGTAGTGATTGCTTACGGCAAATGCAAAATCAGGCACATACCGCGCATCAAACTTAAAGGTATTAACGCCTTTGTTCGTCACGGTTTGTTTTTCAAGATCTGCTTTTGAGATGATGTTCACGACAGAATCAACGCGCTCTGCAAGTTCTAAACGCTCTGCGACCTTCTTGTTGAGTACCTTGTCTGCATTCTTCAGATCACCTGTTGCCCATACAACGTAGTTTTCCGGAACGGTGATTTCTGCCTTGTAATCGCCGAAGTCATTGTAAAACTCTTCTTCTCCGGTGTATGGAAATTTGTTCCAGCCATCCAGATCATCGTAGACTGCAACTCTCGGAAAGAAGTATGCAACAAAGTATGCACCCTCGTCCACCTGACCCGTACGTACGTGTGAACCTTTGTTTAAGGTATAGCTATAGGAAAGCTTGATGGTCATGCTCTTACCGGGACTTAGCCCTGCAATATTAGCATGCATATTCGTGCCATCAATTACGTAAGCATCCGTATTCAGGACACGGTCCCCAATCTTAAGATCCTTGATTGCAACACCGGAATGTTTATCTGCTTCCGAGATTCTGGACTTCCCTGCTACGCCTTTTTTGTACAAGTTTGGGTACAACTTAAACCAGAGTTGTTTAAGCGTATCGGGACTATTGTTCTGGTATTTGATTTCAACCTGACCACTGATCAACCGGGTACCGGGATTGAAGTCGACCTTCAAGGCATAATCAGCATGGTTTTGCCAGTAGTGCTTTCCTGGCTTTCCGGAAATGTCTCTGGTACCTTTATTATACGCCCGCTGAACTTCAGCTGGCACTGGCAAGCCCTGCTGGGCAGAGGCCACATCTACGCAAAGACCTAAAAGGAAGGCCAGGAAAATCTTCTTCATTAAAGCAGCTTATTTACCGAATTTCATTTTTAACTGCTCCAGCATATCATTGGTGATATCCTTCGCTGGTTTAGGGTTGGCCTGCTTAAAACTCGGGCGGTTTACAGGAACAGGGTTCTTCTGCACCTGCGGTGATTGTGCAGCCTGTAGTGCAGCAGTTTGTGGTGCAGCAGTTTGTGCAGCTTCCGGCATACCAGCTTCAGCAGCTTGTTCTTTTAGTGCCGCCTGCTGTGCAAGCTTAGCTGCTTTGGCTTCATCCTTCTTCTTATTCCACCTTGCCCAGATCTCATCCAGCTTCTTTTTGGTGTACAAAGGGAAATCCCCCTGTTTCATCCAGGCATAATAGCTGGGCTCGATGTCAAACACCTGCTCGCAACACTTACCCTTATGTTTACCGAAGTTGAATGTCTCCTGGTTGTCTTCATTATACACCATGCGACCAGCGAAATCTACCGGTTTGTTCATGTTCGTAAACACATGAAGTGCATCTACATCATTCTGAACTGGCTTGGAAATGTTACCCTGTTTATCTTCAAAATCCGTGTCCTTGTAACGTTCAAGTTGTGCAAGTAACACATGGTATGTTGCTGTGATATCAGCTTCCGCAGAGTGTGCATTTACGATATCTTTATGGCAGTAAAACTTATATGCTGCTCTCAAGGTACGTTGTTCCATCTGGTGGAAGATATTCTGTACGTCCACAAACTTGCGGTCAGACATGTCGAAGTCCACACCCACACGAAGGAATTCCTCCAGCAGAACAGGAATGTCGAAGCGGTTAGAATTGTAACCCGCAAGATCTGCATCACCGATAAAGTCGGCAAGCTCCTGAGCAACCATGGCGAAAGTCGGCGCATCTTTGATGTGCTCTTCATAAATACCATGAATCAATGATGAAGCGAGCGGAATCGGCATCTCAGGATTGATACGCATTGATTTTACAACCTCGGCACCATCTGGCATAGCCTTTAAAATAGCAATTTCAACAATTCTGTCGGAGGCTACATTTACACCAGTTGTCTCCAGGTCAAAAAAAGCAAGTGGGCGTTTTAAGTTTAATTTCATTAGAGTCTATTCTTTCTGTTTAGCGCGGTTCCCGCTGCTGTTTCATTCAAAAGTCGTAAAAATGATCCGCTTATTTCAATTTATTTGATAACCACGGGATTTCAATTATCTTCGGGCTTCTAATGCTCATTTATGATTAAACGCTTTTCAATAGTAGCACTTCTACTATTAACCTTTGGCGCAGCCCACGCGCAGGATTTTCCATATGGAAAACACAACCCCTCAGATTTCTTGTCTAACAAAGCAAAAGTCGACAGCACCGCTGATGCAGAAGTCATCCGTGAATTCGGAACCGGACAAATCCAAAAGGATGACCAGACCGGCAGGCTGTACATCGACTATCACTACCATGTTAAGATTAAGATCATTAACGCAGAGGGTTTTAAGAGTGGAGACATCGAAATCCCACTCCGCATTTACAACAATGCCGCGGATGAAATGTATGATTTCAAAGCGACCAGCTACTTTCACGACAACGGGAGCATTCAACAAAATGATGTCGACCCAAAGCGCGTATTCACCGAAAACAAGAACCGCTACCTAAAGCTTGTCAAATTCACCATGCCCAACCTTAAACCCGGCAGCGTAATTGAATACAGCTACAGACTTAAGCGACAAAGCATCTTCAACTTTACCAGTTGGGAGTTCCAAGGTGACATTCCGAAACAACATAGCGAGTTCATCGCGCTGATTCCTGCAAACTACAACTTCAATGTTTCCCTAAGGGGATCACGAGGACTCACCTCCCAAAACGGTGTTGTACAACGTGAATGCCTACGGATTGGTGCCAATGGCATGGATTGCTCCAAAATGACGTACATCATGAAGGATGTCGCAGCCTTTAAGGAAGAGGCTTACATGACAACTGCATCAAACTTTAAGTCGGTGATCAACTTCGAATTATCGGATGTACATCATGCCGATGGCGGTCGTTCAAACATCACCAGAAGCTGGAAAGATGTTGATTATGAGCTTACCTCCGATCGCAGCTTCGGCGGTCAGATGAAACAAAAGGATCTTTTTGTCGCTAAGATGCCGGAGATCCTCAAAGATGCAACCGACTCCCTGAGCAAAGCAAAAGCCGTTTTCGCTTACATCAAAGACCGGATTAAATGGAACAATTACCTGGGGAAATACAGCGAGAAAGATGTAAAGAAGGCACTGGAAGCGCGCTCGGGCAATATCGGAGACATTAACCTGGCCCTAATTTCAGCGCTAAATGCTGCCGGATTTAATCCGGATGCAGTAATTCTTTCTACCCGCCAAAATGGTGTGGTGGGCGACCTTTACCCCGTAATCACGGAGTTCGACTATGTTATCGCGAAGCTGAATATCGGCGGTACAGATTACCTGCTTGATGCTTCAGAACCCCTACTGCCTTTTGGTTTGCTTCCAATGCGATGCCTGAATGGCAAGGGACGCGTAGTCAACTTCAAGAAAGCTTCCTACTGGTTCGACATCAAAGCCAGCCAGAAAGATGCCGTTAAGTACAACCTGGTTGCAAAATTAGATAAAGACGGAAAGATCAAAGGAACGCTATACACCTTTTCAAGCGGATACAACGCCTACCACAAACGGGAAAGAATTGCTGAAGCCGGCTCCATTGATGCCTACGTTCAGCAGTTTGATGAACAGAACCCATCTTTTGAGATCACCAAGCACGAAGTGATCAATGTAGACAGCCTGGACAAAATACTTGAGGAGCGTTACGAAATTACCATCGACCAGTTTGAAGGTACCGATTACAGCAAGCTCTTTTATAATCCAAACTTCTTAAACCGCATCGCAAGTAACCCCTTCAAATTAAACGAACGCAGCTATCCTGTTGACATGGGTGCCGCCACGGAAACAAGGGTAAGTATGATACTCACCCTGCCGGAGAAGTTCGAGTTTGCAGAAGCCCCAAAAGACATTGCCATCGGACTTTCACAAAATGGTGGGCGGTATCAAACGGTTACTAAACTTGAAGATACAATGCTGAGCTTTAGTGGCTTGCTTCAGTTGAACAAACCTGTTTATACACCTGAAGAATATCTGTCTTTAAAGGAATTCTACAGCAAAATTATCCAGCAACAAAAGATTGATTTAATCCTTCAGAAAACAAAGTAATGCGTAAAGTAGCCGCACTGGTGATGTTCTTCACCATACCCGCAATCACCACCTTGGGACAAATCGCCTACCGCGCCGCTGACATACCACCATCCCTACGTGTTGGCGCCAGCGCTGTGGTCCGGGAAAAAGAAACAACCCTGAACATGCTTAGCGCAGACAACGTCGTTTATACTGTAAGGGAAGTTGTAACTGTGTTGAATAAAGGTGGCGATGAACATGCCCTCCTCATCCTGCCCTACAACAAGAATACGGTAATCAAAAGTGCCAAGGGTCAGATCCTGGACGCACAAGGCATGTCGGTATCGAAGTTTAACCTGAGCAACTTTAACGACCAAAGCGCCGTTAGCGATTTTTCCCTATACGAGGATGACCGGTTAAAATATTACAACCCGACAATCACTTCGTATCCATTTACTATGGTCTATGAATATGAACTGCGCTTAAAACAGAACCTCATTATACCCGACTGGTACGCGAATCCGCAACCAGACCTTTCTGTAGAAAAGAGCGTGTACACCTTCAATGCTGCTCCACAGGAGAAAATCCGCATTAAAGCTTACAACTATAAAGGCGAAGCAAAGGAATCTCAGCTGGATAAGCAGAAACGCCTCACCTGGACCGTGGAGAACCTTCCCGCCTTTAAACAGGAGCCCTATGCACCCTCGCCAGACGATTATAGAACCTACGTTAAGATTGCCCCTGAGCAATTCTCTTATTACCGGACCAAAGGAAAATACAGCAATTGGGATGAGCTAGGCAAGTGGATTTATACCGACCTGATTAAAACCAGGCAGAACCTGAGTCCTGCTGTCGTAGCAGAAATGAAGTCCCTGGTTCAAGGGGTTGATTCAGATAAAGAAAAAGCGAAGCGCATTTACGAGTATATGCAGCGTAAGACGCGGTACATCAGCGTGCAAATTGGCATTGGTGGCTTTCAGCCAATGTTCTCCAGCGATGTGGACCGGCTAGGCTACGGTGATTGCAAGGCCCTGGTGAGCTACATGCAAAGCCTGCTTGCCGCCGTAGACATTCCATCCTACTACTGTGTCGTTTATGCCGGGAACAGAAAGCAAAGCATGGATCCTGAATTTGCGAGCATGGATCAGGGCAATCACGTGATTCTGGCACTTCCGCTTGGTAAAGATACCACCTGGCTGGAATGTACCAACCAGAACGTGCCTTTTGGCTTTTTAGGCGACTTTACAGACGACCGACTGGTACTTGCCTGCACAGAAAACGGCGGTAAATTGTTGCGCACGCCAGTGCTAAGTACGCAAATGAATGAAACGCACCGCAAGGCTACCCTGTTGGTTGATAAAACCGGCAGCATTACAGGAACCACCAACACCACCTATAAAGGTGCGCAATACGATACACATGAGGCGCTGATTAGAAAACCACTCTCCGAGCAAACCAAAATCCTCAGCAACTACTACGATGTAGACAATATCAATTTCAGCCAGGTAAGCGTAACCCAGGAAAAGACAGAAAAACCGGTAACTACGGAAAAATTGAACATCCGCATCGCAGCATATGTACCGCATAGTCAACAATCTGCTTACCTGATACCAAATGCCTTCAACAGACATCCTGTTACAAAAGCGGTGTCTAACCGGAAGCTGCCCTTGCACATCAACCGGGGTTATACAGATGAAGATGAAATTAGTTATCAGTTGCCAACGGGTTACAGCATCGAGTATCAGCCAAAGGACTTTGATCTAAAGACCCCTTTTGGGCACTATGTTGCTAAAATCACAAAGAAAGGTGATGAACTGCTGTACTATCGCAAGTTCACTTTGAATGACGGCACGCACCCTGCTAAAGATTACGCTGCATTTGCAGAATTCATGAATCAGGTTGCCACGGCAGACAAGGCAAAAGTTATTCTTAAGGTAAATTAACTCAAGAAGATAATGCCCGCGGCTATGGCCAGAATCATCAATACATACATGAGGATCTCTGTTACCGCAAATTGCTTCTTCTTGGTCCAGAAAGATGTTTCGTCTTCAGGTTGTGGTTTCATAGTTAATTGTTAACTGGTCCGGCTTTTACGATCGCCCGCTGGAAGGCAGGAAGCGATAAGTCTTCTACAATAATGCCTCTGCTTGGCGATGCGTGTACAAAAGAATCGCCGTTGAGGTAAATACCGACATGGTCAATCTCGCCGCCGCCAAATGAAAAGAAAATCAGGTCACCTTCTTTAAGCTGACTCATATTTTTATCCTTAATTACAGCTGCCTGGTCCTTAGAACGTCTGGGCAGCTGTTTTCCGTAGATATCACGCTGCACCAGGTAAGTAAAGCCTGAACAATCTATCCCACGTTTATCCAAACCGCCCAACCTGTATTTCGTGCCGGCCCATTCGTTTATGTACCTGTAAAGCTGTTTATTCTTCAAACTGGCCATGGCTTCCGCGGCTTTTGCCGCTTTGGTATTCGATGGCGCATAACGCTTTGCGCTACATGCGGTAAAGAAGACCGCTACAAGTAGCATAAAGGCAACTTTATGTAAGTTTGTTATCTTCATAATTTTAGTTCTTAATCAATCGCTGGATCTCGTCCAGCTTTAACAGTGCCTCTACAGGCGTAAGTACGTTTACGTCAAGGTTATTCAGCATATCCCTGATTTTCACCAGCACCGGATCATCAATGGCGAACATGTGTAACTGATAGGCCTGATTCTGCACCTTCTTGATGCTGTCCTTGATGCTTTGCCCTTCCGTGCGGTCAATCTCCAGCTTCTTCAGAATTTCATTGGCGCGGTTAATCAACTTGGGTGGCATGCCCGCCATCTTTGCAACATGGATACCGAAACTATGCTCACTGCCACCTGGCACGAGTTTACGCAGAAAGATAATCTTATTCCCTGCCTCCTTAATGGAGACATTGTAGTTCTTGATCCGGCTCATGGTACTGGCGAGCTCATTTAGTTCGTGGTAGTGCGTGGCAAATAAGGTTTTTGGTTTTGCGGTTGGGTGTGTATGTAGAAATTCCGCGATAGCCCAAGCAATGGAAATTCCATCATAGGTGCTGGTGCCGCGTCCAATCTCATCCAGCAGAATCAAAGATCTGTCCGAGATGTTGTTCAGAATGCTTGCAGTCTCATTCATCTCCACCATGAAAGTACTCTCACCCGAGGATAAGTTATCAGATGCACCTACCCTGGTGAAGATTTTATCCACCAGCCCGATCTCAGCGGCCTTCGCAGGAACAAAACAGCCCATTTGTGCCATAAGCACAATCAGACCAGTCTGCCGTAAAATCGCGGATTTACCCGACATGTTTGGTCCGGTAATGATGATGATTTGCTGTGTGTCGTTATCCAGGAAAACATCATTGGTAATGTATTCTTCACCTACTGGGAGCTGTTTTTCAATTACCGGGTGACGGCCACCCTTAATATCCAGCAACTTACGGGTGTTCAGCTCAGGCTTTACATAATGGTTCTTGATGGCCAGCTGCGCAAAGCAGAGCAGCACGTCTAGTTGAGCCACAAGAAAAGCATTCAGCTGGATGGGTTTAATATTTGTGCTTACCTGGTAAACCAATTCCTGGTATAAGCGAATCTCAATCTGCTGGATTTTATCTTCAGCGCCTAAAATCTGCTCCTCATAGGACTTCAATTCCGGGGTGATGTAGCGCTCTGCGTTTACAAGCGTCTGCTTGCGAATCCAGTCTGCTGGTACCTTGTCCTTATGGGTATGCGTTACTTCCAGGTAGTACCCGAAAACGTTATTGAAGGCGATCTTTAACGATGGAATGCCAGTGGCCGCGGCCTCTCTTTTCTGGATCTCCACTAAAAAGCCTTTTCCGCCGAATGCAATGTTCCGCAGGCGGTCCAGCTCTTCATCTACCCCTTCGGCAATTACATTACCTTTCAGCAGTACTGCAGGTGGATCTTCCTGAAGTTCACGCTCCAGCCGGGCTCTGATGCTTAAACACGGATTAAGCTGCTCGGCAAGCTGTTCCAGAAAGGGATTCTTACTTTCTGCGGCAATCTGCTTAACCGCCTCGATGTGCTGCAAGGACCGTTTCAACTGCGAAAGCTCACGCGGTCCGACCTTTTGCAGGCCCACTTTAGAGATTAGGCGTTCAAGATCTCCGATCTGCTTAATGTGACTCAGCAGCTCCTCGATCAGGTCCGAATGCGACACCAGGTACTCTACCATACCTAAGCGCTCCTCAATGGGCTTCAGCTCCTTTAGCGGCATGATGATCCATTTGTGCAGCAAGCGGGCGCCCATTGGCGTACTGGTTTGATCCAGCACATCAAATAAGGTTACCGCATTATCGTTCGCTGAGCTTACCAGTTCAAGATTGCGGATTGTGAAGCGGTCCAACCACATGTACTGGTCTTCTTCCAGCCTGGAAATTGAGGTAATGTGTTTGAGGTTGCGGTGTTCCGTTTCATTCAAATAATGAAGGATTACCCCAGCGGCTATAATGCCGGTTGTTAGTTTGTCTACACCGAAGCCTTTAAGTGAGCTGACCTCGAAATGTTTGGTCAGTGTTTCCGTTGCATAATCTGCCGTAAAGGCCCAGTCATCCAGGTGAAAAGTGTAAAACTTATCGCCAAAGTACTCTAGAAACTCCTTACACTTACTCTTCTGAAATACCACCTCCGTTGGCTTAAAGCCCTGGAGCAGCTTGTCTATGTATTCTATACTGCCCTGGGCAACATGGAATTCTCCCGTAGAGATATCCAGAAAGGATACGCCGCAAAGCTGTTTTTCAAAGTAAACCGACGCAAGGTAGTTGTTGGATTTTTGATTGAGAATGTTGTCGTTGTAAGCCACGCCAGGTGTTACCAGTTCTGTAACCCCACGCTTAACAATTGTCTTGGTTGTCTTAGGATCTTCGAGCTGATCGCAGATTGCTACACGCTGCCCTGCACGGACCAGTTTGGAAAGATAATTTTCCAGCGAATGATGGGGAAATCCGGCAAGCTCAATAGCGCCGTTAGGCCCCTGCCCCCTACGGGTAAGCACGATTCCAAGGATCTGCGCTGTTTTTACCGCATCCTCTCCAAAGGTCTCGTAGAAATCGCCTACTCTAAACAATAGTAATGCACCCGGGTACTTTGCCTTGATGACATTGTACTGCTGCATTAAGGGGGTGTCCTTCGTTTTATCCTTAGCCAAAATAATTCTGTTTACAAAAACTGTAAATATAATACCTTCAGCTTAGTCTTTGAACCCTGAATTAAATTAAAGTTTAGCCAGCTTTGATAAACAAGGTATTACAGCAGAGTAATGTATTCCAGAAAGCGCGATAATGCTTCACGCTTGGAATCCGTAAGGTTGAAGTCTAACTTACTGGTTAAATAATCATGCATATCAAAGTTAGGTACTGCTGGCAATGCAGCTGCGACTAGTCCGCTGTTCTGCACCCCAATCTTTAGCGCAGCATCAAAGGCCAGTTTAAAACTATCAGGAAGTTCTTTATTCGCCACCCATGCGGCATATACGAAAGGTAAGCCGGTGAAGTTCATCCATTCTGCGCCCATGTCATACGAGTACGGAAAGTCAAGCGTCTTCCCAAAAGTCCTATCGCCAATAAGCACCAGCGCATCTGTTTCTGCATCCTGATCTGTCGTGAGTTCAACCTTCTGCTTCCAGTAAAATTTCAGAAGCACTCTGGCGAGGTTATTTGAGGTGCGCGACTGCTGATCGAGCTTCAGCGTACGGATTTCCGCTACGGGAACTTTGGAAAATATAAACACCGAGTTCACCGCACCCACGGAACCAATACAGTAGTTTGCAATGATGTTTGCATTCGGCACCAAGGGTATGGTGGCCACAGGTATCAGTCCTACATCTACTTGTCCATCAATTAATTTGGCAGCGCAATCTGAAGGAATATCTAAGCTAAGATCTATCTGGTTGATGACATCTGAATGTTCAATGCCATAGATGAAAGGTTTTGTATTTGTATAGGATACTGCAGATACTTTTATTTTATTCAAGGCTATTATTTAAGATGATCGGTATTGTTAAATTCTACGATTTCGAACTTACCATCCTTGTATTTAAAACGATATAAAGTGGTGTTCAAGTGTGGGAAATCGACCATGTCCGACAAAGGCTTACCGGTAAGCATGCAAAATAACAAACGCATTGCACGGCCATGCATGCAAATCAACACACGAAGTTCATCAGGCTTACTACAGATGTAATCCATAGCTTCCTGCAAACGTACTTGCACCTCTGCAGGACTCTCTCCACCATTGAACTTCGCATCATAATTGCCGGATTGCCACTGCTCCACCATATCTCTGAACGCGGCGCGAGATTCATCCGTTGCAGATTTGCCTTCCCATTCTCCCCAGGCTAATTCATCCAGGCCAGCCAATTGTTCCCAGGCTAAACCTTCGTCAATAAAGCCTTTAGTCGTTTGGTGCGTACGCTTGAGTGTAGAAGTATATAGTTTGTTGAAAGCAACATGCTTATAATGCTGATAAAAAGCTTCCGCTTGCGCCCGTCCAACGTCATCAAGATCGCTGTTTATACCGCGACCCTGAACAATGCCAGCTGCATTTAATGCCGTTTCACCATGTCTGATGATGTAGATTTCCTTCTCCATTAATTGATAACGGGAAGTTTGTAGTATTGAGGCTTAGATGCATCTTCAAACATGTGGTCGGTATAATCCGTAACAACGTTGTAAAGCGTGTCGCGCTCAATCGGTTTCCTGTTTACCTGCTTAATAAGTTCAACAAGTTCGCGGGTGCTCATACCAGGTGTTTGCTCTTCAGCCCCTGCCATGGAGTAGATCTTCGTGGTATCATCAAGTGTGCCATCGATATCATCTACACCGAAGTTCAGCGAAAGCTGCGCAGTTTGTCTGCTGATCATTGCCCAGTAGGCTTTTATATGGTCGAAGTTGTCGAGGTAAATTCTTGCGATTGCATAGTTCCTTAGGTCTTCGATAACAGAAACCTCAGGAACGTTGCTCATCTGATTATTCTGGTTGCGGAACTTCAAAGGGATAAATGCTTGAAAGCCACCGGTTTTATCCTGCTGCTGACGAAGTCTTTCCATATGATCCACACGGTGCCAGAACTGCTCGATATGGCCGTATAACATGGTGGCATTTGTACGCATACCAAGCTTGTGCGCCTGTTCATGAATGTCCAGCCACTGCTCTGCGTTACACTTATCATTGGCAATCTTAGTCCGCACTTCGGGATGGAAAATTTCCGCTCCCCCGCCCGGCATGGAGTCAAGCCCAGCTTCCTGAAGGTATTTCATACCGTCGTAATGACTAAGCTTTCCTTTCTTGAAAATATAGTAGTACTCCACTGGAGTTAAAGCCTTGATATGTAATTCCGGACGATGCGCCTTTGCTCTGCGGAAGAACTCCGCATAGAAGTCCAGGTTCTGCTTAGGTACCACACCACCGGTGATGTGCACTTCGGTAACAGGCTCCTGATCATACTTCTTCAGCGCTTCAATCATCGCATCGACGCTCATTTCCCAGCCATCTTCACGCTGTTTGATCAATCTGGAATAAGAACAGAAATTACAGGTATAAACACAAAGGTTGGTTGGCTCAATATGAAAGTTCCGGTTGAAGTAGGTGTTGTCACCATGTTTACGTTCCCGGATGAAGTTAGCGAGTACGCCAAGGTAGCTCAGTTCAGCGTGTTCATATAAATGAACACCTTCATCGAAGCTAATACGCTCAGCATTAAGCACTTTAACGGCTATCGCTCTTAATGGCTCAGAAAGCCCGGCGTCATTTATAAGAAAGTTCAGTTTTGTAATGGTATCCATTTCCATGTCGTATAAACAAAAGTACGAAAAAATGGCCGCAAGGGCTTTTCCGGCGACTGCAATGCTGTCAGCTATTTGTAAAACGAAGGGTTATACCATTGTTACTGTTTGCTTCTCATCGCTTCTTTGAAGTATTTAAGCGGCACAAATAACATCCCAAAACACTCACCTTCCTGTTTGCCCATGTGTTTGTGGTGCACTTTGTGCGCTTTCCTCAAAGCCCTGAAGTAGATGTTGTTTGTACGGGTAAACCACTTGAATCGTTGGTGGATAAACACATCATGAACCAGAAAATAGGCGATGCCATAGAGCGTGATGCCTATGCCGATGTAAAACATAAACCGGAAGCCCTCAACGAAGTTACCTACGCCAAAGAAAAACATGGATACACACGCAAACATCACGAAGAAGTAGTCGTTTTTCTCAAAGAAATGTGGTGTTTTATTGTGGTGATCTTCATGCAGATTCCAGAATAGGCCATGCATAATGTACTTGTGTGTAAGCCAGGTTACGCACTCCATGAAGCAAAAAGTAAGTATTACGATTCCAATATTTAATAGAACAGTCATTGTTATAATTTCTTTAACATTTCAACCTCAGTTGCAGATCCAGGTTTATCTGAAACCAGATATTTCTTGATTCTCCGATGAAGGTCGGCATCTTTGGGTGCCTTTGCATCCGCTTTCAGGAAGTTTACGAGTAGTTGACGATCTGCTTTAAGGTTTGAACTGTAGTTTAACATGCCCGGTACGTTCACCTGTGTGGTGTATCTGAAGAAGATCAGTTCTGCATTGTTTGGATCTTTAGATATTGCAAGTTCCAGCAGACGTTTGCCTTTTTTAAAATGAGATACTTTGCTGATCGGACTGAAAGCATGTTTGGCCTGGATCATCTCTGATATGGCTTTGAAGCCTAAAAGCACAGGCGCTGCAGTTTTCTCATTGAGATCTTTAAACCGGTCGTTAAACTGATCGGCAACCTTGCTGTCGTTTGCAGCCTTATCAAGTTGCTTCCGCATTTCCGTAAGGTCAGTTCCATTGGCCAACATCTGTAAACCGATAAGTAGAAATAATAGTTTAATCATTAAATTAATCTTAAGCTATGTTTTACATAAGAACCCGCAAGCAGACTAATTTTCTGTGCGTTAGGTACTCTGATTCTGCTTTCCATAATGCGATCACAGGAAACAGATTTGATCTTGTTGAATAAGGTTTTGTAATAAATGTAAGCAACATATACGCCAAATCTGGACGACCTCGGCAACTGCTTGATGCCAACCAGTGCATCATCGAAATCCTTTTGGATTTCACATTCTATCTGCTCCTTCTCCTTCTGTGTGAAAACCGTCAGATCTATCCCCGGGAAGTATACCCTACCAAGTCCTTCGTAATCGTTCTTTAGGTCCCGAAGGAAATTCACCTTTTGAAAGGCCGCACCAAGTTTCATGGCTGATGGTTTCAGGTGATCATACATCTCCCTGTTGTTCTCCGTAAATACCCGAAGACACATGAGCCCCACAACCTCGGCAGAACCCAAGATGTAAGTTTCATAGGAAAATAAAGAATGGTTTTTATCCTGAAGGTCCATTTCCATACTCGCAAGAAACTGCTCAATGAGTTCCCGCTCAATGCCGTAGTTGTTTACCACATGCTGGAAGCTGTTCAGTATTGGATTGAGGCTGATCTTCTGATCAATGGCCCGGTATGTACTTTCTTGAAATTCTGCAAGCAAAGTACGCTTATCATAATCATGAAAAGAATCTACCACCTCATCACCTAAACGCACAAAACCATAGATACTGTAAATTGCTTCATGAAATTTACGGTGCAGACAGCTGATCCCTAGCGAAAAGCTGGTACTGTACGTCTTCGTGACGATTTTGCTTGAAGCAATTGATATATCATCAAATAGTTGTTTCATGTGTTTTGTGCTAACGTAATACTTTTAATAACTCCTGCGCGGCCACTTGTCCGGAGATTAATGCCGGCGGAACCCCAGGACCAGGAACAGTGAGCTGTCCGGTGTAAAAGAGATTCGCAAGCTTTTTGTTTTTTAAGGAAGGTTTTAAGACCGCAGTCTGACTTAACGTATTCGCCAGGCCATAGGCGTTCCCTCCATATGCATTATAATCATCTACGAAATCATTGATACAATAGGATTTCTTATAGACAATGTTTTCCCGCATGGTCGTGCCGCTGAACTTTTCAATTCTGCTGATTATCCCGTCGAAATATGCTTCACGTCTTTCCTCCGTATCTTCCAGTGCGGTTGCTATTGGAACGAGGATAAAGATATTCTCCATCCCCTCCGGGGCAACACTCGCATCCGTTTTAGACGGACAGCAAACATAGAACAAAGGCCTATTTGGCCATTGTGGGGTTTTATAAATGTCTTCCGCATGCTTTTCAAAGTCGGCGTCAAAGAACAAACTGTGGTGCAATAATTTATCAACCTTCTTATCGACCCCAAGATAATAAATGAGGCATGACGGTGCAAAGGTTTTTTCTGCCCAGTAGCTTTCCGAATAATTCCGGTAAGGTGCTTCAAGTAGTTGTTGCTCTACATGGTTATAGTCGGCAGATGCAATTACCCCATCGGCTGCGAACGTTCCTTTGTCGGTTCGTATACCGGTTACTGCATTATTTTGTACCAGTATCTGTTTTACAGTTGTCTCTGTATGAAACTTTACGCCGAGCTCCTCAGCTAGTTGGTGCATGCCTGCAATGATCTGATGCATGCCCCCATCCGGATACCAGGTACCCTGAACTAAGGCTGAATAGTTCATCATCGTGTACAATGCGGGAATCTTGTTCGCCATTGCGCCCAGGAACAGCACCGGAAATTCCATTAGTGCCACCAGCCTTGGATCTTTAAAATATTTCTTGACGTAGCTGCTTACGGAGCTGAATAAGTTAGACTGCAGCATGCCTTTAGCCACACGTAAGTTGGCGTACTCCATCCAGGAGAATGCAGGTTTATAAACCAGATCCTTCATGCCTACTTCGTACTTGAACTGCGCTTCTTTTAAGAACTTCTTCAGTGCTTCAGCACTACCCGTCTCAATGGCTTCAAACTGCGCATATAATGCTTCCGCATCTGCTGGGATCTGAAGCGTCGCCTGCGCATCAAAGATCATCTGAAATCCAGGATCCAATTGCTTAAGGCTGTAGTAATCCGATGTTTTCTTTCCAAACTGTGCAAAGAAGTTATCAAAGATGTCAGGCATCCAATACCAACTAGGGCCCATATCAAAGGTGAAACCTTCAGCGGTATAGGTTCTGGCGCGACCGCCGATTACTTTATTTTTCTCGAACACGGTAACGTCGTGGCCGGCCTTTGCTGCAAAACATGCCGCTGAAAGTCCGGAGAATCCACTTCCTATGATTGAAATGTTGGCCATTAAGTTTTTCTATGGATGGAAAAGTTTGCAAGATAAGGTTCGGCACCTATTGTTTATAGGCGTTTACGAACTTTTTATTGCCGAATTGAACAGGCAGCATGAAGAACTAGGGAGCAGCAGCTGGATTGGAGGCTCATGGGTAGATGAACCGTATCCTCTTTGGCACAAAAAAGGCCCGGACACCTGTTGGTGCCGGGCCTGATATTTTGCAGTGCTTTACTATTTTGTAGCTTTTGTGAAGTTTAAAACAACATAAGCTGTAGCATTACCATATTCAATTGGCGATTTCAACACCATCGTGTCTCCTGTTGCAGAAGACAGAACTAAGCGATAACCTTCATCTACATTTTTCGCCTTATCACCTTCTTCAAGTTTCTTGAATTGGAAAGTTTGATCCGCAGGACTTGCAGACCAGAAAATACTTTGGGTTTTTGCTACACAACCTTCGCCGCCACCGGAAAGGATAAAGCTTCCGTTTCCGCTATTGGTTAAGCTCCAGGTACTGCCGTTGAAGCAGCTTGCAGAAGCTTCACCAAGAAAAGATCTAACGGCTATAGCAGGTACACCCTCGTAACCCACATTGCTCAACACCCATGTTCCTGTAACATTACCGCGCTTAATCGTGCTTACAGATCTTGTAGAGGAACAGCTTTGTAACACCATTATGGCACTGCATAAAATGGCTGCGATTACTAATATTCTTTTCATAAAATTGTTTTTTCATCATAACTTACACAAATCCTGCCAAATCTTGTTTGGCTTAATGCACAACCTTAATATTGTTCATTAAAAGAACGTTTTTTAAAATAGACTAAAATGAAAACAGAGACCCTTGCCATACATGCCGGAAACTTAGTAAAAAGTAACACTGGAGATGTCACTCAGCCACTTAGCTTGTCAACGACCTTCTTTAGAGATGAAAATGGTGGATATCCCGGAGGACATATGTATAGCAGGGTGAGTAATCCAAATCGTTCCACCTTAGAACATCTGCTCGCTACGCTGGACAAAGGTGCGGATTGCTGCGCGTTTTCTTCCGGTAATGCCGCCGGTATGGCAGTCTTTCAGGCCCTAAAACCTGGCAGCCACATTATTGCACCAGATGATATGTACTGGGGCTTTAAAAAGCAACTTCAAACCATCTTCAAGGATAGTTTAGAGATCGACTTCGTGGATCTTACGAACGTTGAACAGATCTCATCTTTTATAAAGCCAAACACCGTGATGATCTGGGTGGAGACACCTTCCAATCCACTATTAAAGATCACAGACCTCAAGGCCTTAGGTACCCTGGCAAAACAGCATAAGCTGATTCTGGCTTGCGATAGCACTTTTGCTTCGCCAATGTTACAGCATCCAATAACCTTGGGGGCAGACATCGTCATGCATTCGACTACGAAATACATTGGTGGCCACAGTGACGTGTTGGGTGGCGCTTTGATTACGGCGAAGCAGGATGAGTTTTGGGCACGCATTCGTAACATCCAGCAGATTGGAGGGGCTGTGCCCTCACCGTTCGACAGCTTTCTACTGGTAAGAAGCATCAAAACGCTACCGTATAGAATGCGTGGGCATTGCAGCAATGGCATGGCACTGGCACAATACCTGGATCAACATCCACAGATTGAAGCGGTCTACTATCCTGGGCTCCCTTCCCACCCACAGCACGAGATTGCAAAAGAACAGATGTCGGATTTTGGCGGCATGATGTCGGTTTTGATTAAGGGCGGATTCGAAGAAGCTAAGCAAGTCGTTAATAAGGTAAAACTGTTTGCTCAGGCCACCAGCTTGGGCGGCATAGAGAGCTTAATTGAACACAGAGCTTCTGTAGAAGGTCCGGATACGAAAACACCTGGAAATCTGCTGCGCATCTCTGTAGGGCTAGAGCATGTTGATGATCTGATTGCAGACTTCAATCAGGCACTTAGCGAATTATAATATTTGGAATCATGCCGATTTCATCCGTGAAATCGGCTCATATGATTTTATTTGACATTTTTTCAGAATAAAGTTTTGAAGTTGTGGATGTAAAATATACATTTGTGACATCAGCTAGGCTGATCTAATCAACCGGTTACATGGTTTGATTTATTAAGAAGTGGCGAGAGACAGGCTCATTAACCCACTGGCAACCCTCCTAACCCGAGAAGGTGCCAATTCCTGACCCTGAGCATGGTGCTCGTGGAAAAATAATATTGAACTAAAATGAAAACGAACCAACAAGCGCTGCCCACCTGCAGACCTTACCTTTTCCCACAATCCAACCTACTCACAACGGCTAACACGATCGACTACAGTATTGAACCAGTACCGGTTTGTATGTGCTGTTGCATAGCCTGAATCTAAAAATCTTCCATTCTTGTTACGCCATTCAAATTGGAAGGCCTCGTATCGAGGTACGCTTTTCTCTATCCATTCATTTCAACTCATTAATAATTTATGTCAACTTCATATAAATTCGAAACCCTACAACTACATGCTGGTCAAGAAATTGACCCAACAACCGGTTCCCGTGCCGTTCCAATTTATCAAACCACTTCTTACGGTTTTAAAAACTCGGAACATGGTGCAAATCTTTTTGCATTAAAGGAGTTCGGGAACATTTACACCCGTTTAATGAACCCAACAACGGATGTATTTGAAAAGAGAATTGCCGCGCTGGAAGGTGGCGTCGCTGCCGTTGCGGTAAGCTCTGGCCAGGCTGCGCAGTTCCTTGCACTAACAAATATTCTGCAGGCCGGAGACAACTTTGTTGCTTCTTCGCACTTGTACGGCGGAAGTTACAACCAGTTTAAAGTATCCTTTAAAAAGATCGGTATCGAAGTAAAATTCGCGAAAGGTGATGACCCGCAAGATTTTGAAGCTAAAATCGACGAGAAAACAAAAGCGATTTATGTGGAAACGATCGGGAATCCTTCATTCAGCATTCCAGACTTCGAAAGACTATCTTCCATCGCACAAAAGCATGACCTGCCGTTAATCGTAGATAATACCTTCGGTGCTGGCGGCTACCTGTTTCGTCCGCTGGAGCATGGCGCACATGTTGTTGTGGAGTCTGCGACAAAATGGATCGGTGGTCATGGTACCAGCATTGGCGGTGTAATCGTGGATGGTGGTAGTTACAACTGGGGCAACGGAAAGTACCCGCAGTTTACGGAACCAAGTGAAGGATACCACGGCCTGGTATTCAATGATGTATTTGGTATTGGCGGACCTTTTGGGAATATCCAATTTGCGATTCGTACCCGCGTCGAAGGCCTTCGCGACTTCGGTCCGTCGATCTCCCCTTTTAACTCCTTCCTGCTGATCCAGGGTTTGGAAACCCTATCACTTCGTGTACAGCGCCACGTTGAAAATGCACTTGCGTTGGCCACCTGGTTGGAAAACCACCCTGCGGTGAACAAAGTAAGCTACCCGGGCTTGGAGAGCAGTCCATATCATGCCCTTGCTAAGAAATACCTGCAGAATGGATTTGGCGCAGTTTTGTCCTTTGAACTCCATGGGGAGAAGGAACAAGCGATCGCTTTGGTCGACAACCTGAAATTAGTGAGTCACCTTGCCAATGTGGGTGATGCAAAGACTTTAATCATACAACCATCTGCTACGACACACCAGCAGTTGGATCCGGAAGCGCAACTTGCAGCAGGTGTAACGCCTACGCAGCTCCGTGTATCGGTAGGTATAGAACACATTGATGATATTAAGGCTGATTTTGAACAAGCCTTTCAAAAGATTTTAGGTACAGCAGCAACAAGCTGATTAGCGGATGAGTGAGGTACAATATTTTAGGGCCGCAAATGGTCTAACCTTAGAAAGTGGTAAGCAACTTAGAAATTTTAATGTTGCTTACCATACCTATGGCAAATTGAATGCAAAGCAGGACAATGTGATTTGGGTATGCCATGCGCTTACCGCAAATGCTGATGTGTTCAGCTGGTGGACGGGGCTCTTCGGAAAAAAGGAGCTCTTCAATCCGGAGGAACATTACATCGTTTGCGCCAATGTGATCGGCTCCCATTATGGCACAACAAATCCGCTGTCGATCAATCCCGCTACGGGTAATCCCTACTACCTATCCTTTCCTGAATATACCATTCGAGATATGGTGAAGGCACATCAACTGCTTGCTTCGCATCTAGGGGTCACCTCCATCAAAGTATTGATCGGTGGCTCACTTGGTGGCCAGCAAGCCTTAGAGTGGTCCATCATGGCAAATAAAACGATCGAGAACCTGATCCTGCTGGCATGTAATGCTGCGCATTCTCCATGGGGCATTGCTTTCAATGAGAGTCAGCGGCTAGCCATAAGCACCGACAGGAGCTTTTATGCACAGCAGAAAGATGGCGGCAGCGAAGGATTGAAAGTTGCTAGAAGCATCGCGCTTTTATCTTACCGCACTTACGAAGCTTATGGTGCAACGCAACTGGAGAGCTCTGATGAGAAGACGACGGATTTCCGGGCCTCCTCCTACCAGAACTACCAGGGCGAGAAGCTGCTCAAAAGATTCAATGCTTACAGCTATTGGTATCTGACTAAAGCGATGGACAGCCACAACATCGGACGTGGCAGACAAAGTATCACGAAGGTCCTGTCTGAAATTCAGGCGAACACCCTTGTTATCGGGATTGAGAATGATGTATTATTTCCGACAACAGAACAAGAGTTCATCGCGAAGCATATTCCTGGTGCTCAGTATAAGCTGGTAAACTCCGCCTATGGTCACGATGGTTTCCTGATTGAAACACAAGCACTGACCGGGCTTATCAGCAATTTCCTTAAAGAAAGTGCAAGTAAAAAGATTATAAAATTAATACAGACTGCGTAATGAGTGAAAAAATAAAGATCGGACTTTTTGGTTTTGGTGTTGTTGGACAAGGGTTATATGATGTAATCTTGGGACAAGATCTCAACCTGGAGCTGATTAAGATTGCCATTAAGAATCCAGAAAAAAAGAGAAGCCTGGATCCATCGTTGTTTACGACGAATCATCACGAGATTTTTGATCATCCGGAGATTAATACGATAGTAGAGTTAATTGATGATGCAGATGTTGCTTTTGAAATCGCCAAAAAGGCTTTAAGCAGCGGTAAACATGTTGTGTCTGCTAACAAAAAGATGATTGCCAATCACCTAGCCGAACTGGTTGCATTACAGCTGGAACATGGCACCTCACTGCTGTATGAAGGTTCTGTTTGCGGCAGTATTCCAATCATCCGTAATCTTGAAGAATACTATGATAACGAATTGCTGCACGGCATCAGCGGTATCTTTAATGGTTCTTCGAATTACATTCTATCTAAAATCTTCAATGAGCAGCTAAACTACCATGTTGCTTTAAAACAGGCGCAAGATCTTGGATTCGCCGAAAGCAACCCGATCCTTGATGTTGGGGGCTACGATCCAAAATTCAAGCTTACGATTGTGGCGGCACATGCTTATGGCTTGTTCCTTGATCCGGAACAAATTCTGAATGTGGGAATACAGCATATTTCTGAGCACGATATCCGCTATGCGAAAGAGAAAGGCTTTAAGATTAAGCTTGTACCTACAGCAAAGAAGGTCGGTAGCGCAGAACTGATTACCTATGTGTTGCCCAAATTTGTGAAATCAGACGATTTTCTTTTTAACGTAGAAAATGAATATAACGGCGTAACCGTACAAGCGGCTTTTGCAGACAAGCAGTTTTTCTTCGGTAAAGGTGCAGGGGGCCATCCTACCGGCTCTGCAGTATTGTCGGATATAACGGCGCTACGATATGGCTACCGTTATGAATATAAGAAGTACCACAGGCAAAAAGGCCTGAGCCATTCTAATGAGGTTGATATAGAAGTTTACATCCGCTATGCTGAAGAAAGTACGCTGGAAAGCCTGGAGGTAAGGAACGTTGTAGAGCGCTTCAGCAGGAATGATTACAAGTATGTTATCGGCATGGTGCGACTTGAAAGTTTATTGAAGAACAAAAGTCTTCTGGAGCAAGGAGATGTGTTCATTGCACATACAGGAGACTACTCCTTTTCAGAAGCTGCGCTGTCGATTAGCGCAGAAGAAGAAGCCGTACTACTAAATTAGTTTGTGTTTGTTTTAATGAAAAAGGCCGGTGTTACCGGCCCTTTTTGTTTTATGGTGTTAAATCTCGCGATTGACATCCCAGTTCTCCAGGTAGTCAGCGACGCGTTTTACAAATGCACCACCTAATCCACCATCAACAACCCTGTGGTCGTAAGATAGTGACAGGTACATCATGTGTCTGATGGCGATGACGTCACCGAATTCTGTTTCTAAAACTGCAGGTTTCTTTTTGATCACACCAACGGCAAGGATCGCCACCTGTGGTTGATTGATGATCGGTGTACCCATGATGTTACCGAATGAACCAACGTTGGTAATGGTGAAAGTTCCGCCTTGTGTTTCGTCTGGCTTAAGCTTTGAATTTCTGGCGCGTATTGCAAGATCATTTACGGACTTGGTTAAGCCAACCAGGTTAAGCTGATCTGCTTTTCTAATGACCGGCACGATCAGATTTCCACTTGGCAGGGCCGCCGCCATACCGATGTTGATGTCTTTCTTTTTGATGATCTGTGTTCCATTTACAGAAACGTTGATCATTGGGAAATCCTTGATGGCCTTCGTAACGGCCTCTACGAAGATCGGAGTGAAAGTAATTTTTTCATTCTCGCGCTTTTCGAAGCTCTTCTTTACGCGGTCGCGCCAAAGCACCATATTGGTAACGTCGGCTTCTACGAATGATGTTACGTGTGGCGAAGTTTGAACGCTCATCACCATGTGATCGGCGATCAGCTTGCGCATGCGGTCCATTTCAATTACTTCATCTCCACCGCCAAGGCTTATGGCAACTGGTGCTGATTTCGCCACCGGTGCAGGTGTTGAACTTGCCTGTGGAGTTTGTGTTTGGTGTGCTGGTGCAGCCTGCGTTGTGCTGCTCAGGGGAGCTGCTGCATTGCCGCGTTCCGAAATGTACTTTAAAAGGTCATCTTTTGTTAATCGGCCCTCGGCACCTGAACCTTGAATTTTATCTAATTCTGATGCGGATATATTTTCCTGCGATGCAATGTTTCTTACTAGCGGAGAGTAAAAGCGATCTGATGATCCTGATGCTTCTTCGATTTGTGCTGGCTGACTTGCTGCTTCTGTGGTTAAGGCTGCTGGCAGGGGTACTTCCGGAAGATCATTTGGTACTTCGGCAGGCATGGAAGTTTCGGATGTGCCTTCAGCACCTTCTGTTTCGATAATCGCGATTACGGCGCCTACCTGTACAATCTCATCTTCTTTATATAACTGTTTTACAAGCGTTCCGACAACAGGCGCCGGAACTTCTGAGTCGACCTTGTCGGTTGCAATTTCCAGTATGGTATCGTCAAGTTCAATGCGCTCACCAGGTTGTTTCGTCCATTTGATAATGGTTGCTTCTGCAACGCTCTCCCCCATTTTGGGTAACAGTAATTCGTATTGAGCCATATTAAATTGGTAAATTATTATTTGGTTTTCCCGACAAAAGTAAGTGTTTTCAGGAACTTATTGATGATCTAGTTTAAGGCGGCTTAGCAGGAGAATGAGTGCAGATGCTGCCGCGCGTTCTATGTTCTGCGTACGCTTATTACCAAAGGTGGATTTTCGTGCTTCTACCCCATGGGCACTCGCTACAGCAATCCACACTGTACCAACGGGTTTATCCGGAGTACCACCGTCTGGCCCGGCAATACCACTAACGGATATTGCGTAGTCTGTTTTGAACGCCTGCAATGCGCCTATAGCCATTTCTTTAACGGTCTGTTCACTCACGGCGCCATATTCCAGCAGCGTACTCGCTTGCACGCCAAGCAGGGCCATCTTCAGGTCGTTGGAGTAGGTTACCGCACCGCCGCTAAATACGGCAGAACTCCCCGGGTGACGGGTAAGCAGATGTGAAAGGTAGCCGCCGGTGCAACTTTCCGCGGTTGACAGGGTTAAGTTTTTAGACTTCATGATGTTCATCACGGCAGTCTCCAATGGGATATCATCTTCAACAACCACAAACTCCCGAACCTCATCAGCAAGTTGTTTTGAATAATGGTTGATGTCAGCATGAAGTTGCTGCTCATCTCTGGAGCTACCACTTAAACGTAGGCGCACCTGCCCCATTTTCGGCAGATAAGCAAGCTTGATGTATTCGGGAAGAGATGCTTCGATTTCAGCAATCCGCACAGCCAGGAAGGATTCACCGATGCCTGCTGTGAGGATGGTTTTGTGGTAAATGAAAGGCAGGTTCAACGTGGTCTTCAATCGCGGCAATACCTCTTCTTCCATCATGTACATCATTTCGTATGGTACCCCTGGCATGGAAACGAAAATCTTACCGTTTTCATTGAACCACATTCCCGGCGCAGTACCATTCCGGTTGGGCACAACGACGCAGCCATCGGGTACATCCGCTTGCATGCGGTTCAATTCGATCATCGGCCGGTTTGCTTTGGCGAAGATGGCAGACACTTGCTGCAGGGTTTCTTCATCACGGCGAAAACCCATGTTGAAGTATTTGGCAAGCGTCTTTTTGGTAATATCGTCTTTTGTGGGACCAAGGCCGCCGGTGATGAGGATAATTTCAGCACGGCTTTCTGCCAGCTTTAGGGCATCAAGAATGTGTTGTTCATCATCAGAAACAGAGCTGACTTGTTTAACACGGATGCCAATGTTATTTAAGGTTTGTGCCATCCAGGCGGAGTTCGTATCAACGATTTGCCCAATGAGAATTTCATCTCCGATGGTAATAATTTCTGCTAGCATATGTTAGTCATAACGCGAGTAGTAACCTTGTTGTTTGCTCAACTTAAGGTCTTGTAAAATGGATGCTTTCACTTTGATGGTTACTGAGTAACTTTTGTAATAGCCAAATGGTACCCAGTTGATGCTCATGTCCCAGCAATGCAGATCACGGTAGATTGCAATATTGGTAAGAGCGATACCCTTTTGCTCAAAATCATATCCTGAGTTGAACTGTACTTTTAACTTCTCGGTAAGGTTGAAGTCACCATTAAACGTTAACGCATTCGTGATTCTGGCCTGGGTTCCAGCTTCTGTAGTTGAATACTGGAAGCTGTATGCAAAGGCGAAATTCCATGGAATGTTGAAGTCGACAAACGCATTTGGATCCCTGCTGATGGCTCTTAATTGTGCGTCCTGCTCTGGTGTACGTCCTGTTTTCACCGTCTCTTCGTTAATGCGATCGATGTTCTCGTTGCGGCGCTTAAAAGACTCCGCATTCAAACTATAATCGAAAGAGAAGCCGAAACTGGTTAGACGAGGAATGGTATACTTATCAATTATCCTTTTCGTCACGGGGCTGCCCGTGGTATCCAAGCCAACCTGATAGGGGTTCAACGTACCGTTATAGTTAATACCCAGTTTATCGGTAAACTGAGAACGTCCGCTAAAGGAAATGGTGGAAAGCTTAAAGGCTGGTGCAAGAAAATTGTAGGATCCGGAGAAGTTTAAACCCTGGATAATCGGAATCTTGCGGTAGCCTGTTCCGGTGGTATCTTTATCTGATCTGACTTTCGCCTCCACAGTGTTGTCCAATCCAAAGCTTAGGAGTGCCTGTTCACCCTGAGATGGGCCGGTGTATAAGGTTCGGTCGAAAATGGAATACCGTCTGTTGCGTCCCGGGTACGACGGATCTACAACTTTCTGGCCGTCCTGATATTCTAATTCTCTATAATATCCTTTGTTTGGGTTCGAGAAGTCTGGCTTGTAACTCAGGTTAAAGTTTGGCGTCATCACGTGTCTGATGGCATTGATTTTACTTTTGCTACCAAACTGCGCCTGGTTATAGATCTTGGTGGACATACCGATACCGATGTTGTATTCAGCGGAACGTTTAAAGCCCTGAACGGTGTCGTAGGTTAAAGAATCGGGGCGATTAACAAGCCTCAATAACTTCTGGTCTGTTGACTGGAAGTGCCATTGCTCATTGTAAGTTGCATTTACGTTGAAGTTGAAATAGTTTGCAACGTTAAATGGTAAACTTATTGGAATGTTGTGGTTGAAACCGTTTTGGAAGCGCTTAAATCCGTCTTTATCGAAGAGCTTATCTTCCGTGGTACTCACAGTATTGTTCGCTTGCATGGAGTAACCCAGCGTTAGTTTCTGATACCATTTCTGTTCACCTACCCTGTTCTTGGAATCAAAAGGATTGATGGTGTTCATACTTAAGTTTACCTGTGGCAGGGTTAAGCTGATGGTCTTGCTCTGAATTTCCTGGCTGTGGCCAAGTGCTGCCGTAAGGTTGAAGATGCCCATGGTCTTACCGTAACTTACGCTGGATGCTAATGTATTTTGGGATATTGCCCGGACATCGTAAGTGTTACCTGCAGCTGTTGTACGGTTATAAGAAGAGGTTCCGGCATTCACGTATGCACTGAACACTGTTCCTGGATTTGCATTTGCATTCTGGCTATGCGTCCAGTTGATGTGGAAGTTTTTTTGCGGTTCGTACTCCGGGGTACCCTCAAGACCATTTCTGGTGCTCGCGTAGGCAACGTTGATGTTACCATTGTACTTATAGCGCTTCATGTAATTGGAGGTCACGTTGGTCTCATAAGAGCCACGTGTGAAGATGGTACCCATGATCCTTGCATCAAGATAATCGTTGAAGCCAATGTAATAGCCGGCATCCCGCAGGAAAAAGCCCCTTGTTGCATCCTCACCAACACTAGGCAAGATGATCCCTGAAGCCTTTTTGTTTGGTTTGGGGAAGAAAGCAAATGGAAGCCCCAAGGGAATCGGAATGTCTTCTATTTTAAGGTATGCAGGGCCAGTGATAATCTGATGCTCTGCGACAATGCCTTTGGTGATGTAGATACCGAAATGCGGGTGCGGAAGGTTACAGGTACTGTAAGTCATCCCCTTAACATGGATCTCGTCGTCAGGTTGTTTTTTACTTTGTCCACCGGAGAAGAAGCCCCCCTCCTGTTCGGTAAAGGTGTTGTAAACGGTACCTTTTCCTGTTTTCGTATTGTAGAGTAAGGAGTCTGCTACGGATGAACCTTCCTGCTCCATCTTGAAGATGGGCTTGCCGAAGTACCTTCCTTTTTCATCTTTAAGGCCACTGGCGAAGATCGTGTTGTTCTTGGAGTCGTAACGAATGTACTCTGCATCAAGCTCGAAGCTTTGATAAACCACACGGGCATTTCCATACAGGTACATGATGCTTCGGTCTTTGCTGTACTTTGTTGAATCCCGCGCATAGGTCTCCACTTTGTCGCTCAGGCCACCTGCAGCAGGGGTTTGACGTTTCGAAGTATCTTGCGGGATGGTATCTTGTTGTTGTACGACCTGAATCATTGCCAAACCGGCAAAGCCGTAGGATTTACTACCTGTTAGGGCTAATAAAATGAAGGAGGTAACTAAAATGATTGACCTTAAAAGTTTCAAATTCGTGTGTGAATGTTATTTTTGCATTAATGTATAATCCAAAACGTCCAAAAATAATCAAAAATATACCATTGATAAGTCCAAAAGCGCTAATGCTGATATTTATTTCTTTTATCACCATTATTTGCATTGATAACCAGGCATTTAGCCAGGGATACAAAATAAAAACAATCGTTATTGATGCCGGTCACGGCGGCAAAGATGGCGCCACCAGAGGTGCTTTTTCAACCGAAAAAGAAGTTGCCCTAAAAACGGCGTTAAACCTCGGAAAACTCATTGAAACAGAAATGCCTGATGTTCGTGTGGTTTACACCCGTACATCTGATGTGTTCGTTCCCTTGTACGACCGTATTGGTGTAGCCAATGAGGCGAAAGCGGATCTGTTTATCTCCATTCACTGTAACGATATGCCCCTGAGAAGAAGCACGGTAACCACTGGCTACCGGAAGCTGAAGAGCGGAAAACGGGTACCGATTACGAAGACCGTTTACCGCAAGAGCACTTCTACGCGCGGTACGGAAACTTTCGTTTCAGGTATGGGCCGCATGAATGAGCAGGATGAGGTAATTAAAAGGGAGAATGCGGCAATTCTACTTGAAGAAAACTATCAGGAAAATTATCAGGGCTTCGATCCCAATAACCCCGAAAATTATATCATCTTGTCGCTGATGAAAAACAACTTTAGGGAAGCGAGCTTAAACTTCGCCAAGATGGTGCAAAATGAATATGTTAAGGTTGGCCGGATAGACCGCGGGGTACAAGAAAAAAGCCTTGCCGTACTTGCCCGTGCAGGTATGCCGGCGATTTTAACGGAGATTGGCTTCATTTCAAATCCTGAAGAAGAAGAATACATGAACTCGGAATTTGGGCAAACGGAGATCACCCGTGGGCTTTTCAATGCGATTTCAACATATAAGAAAACTGTAGAACATAATTAATGAGCGGAACTTTTCAGCGCGGAATGCGGAAATACTTAGGATTTTTTATTGGTACTTTAATAGTTGGAAGTAGTTTAGTTGTTAATGCGCAGGATGAAGGCTATCGGGTTAAAACGATCGTTATTGATCCCGGGCACGGGGGAAACAAGCCTGGTGCTAGGGGTTCATTCTCTACAGAGAAGAATGTTTCGCTGGAGGTGGCCCTCAAGCTGGCAAAGAAGTTTGAGGAGGATATGCCAGATATGAAGGTACTGCTGACGCGAAAAACAGATGTGGATGTCGACTTCCTAAAACGCGCCGCCATCGCCAATAACGCCAAGGCCGACCTCTTTATCTCCATCCACTGCAACTCCGTAGCAAGTGCAAGCGCAAGGTCAACCTTTGGTACGGAAACCTTTGTAGCAGGTTTACACCGCCTAAATGAACAAAATGTTGCGATCCGTGAGAATGCGGATATCAAACTTGAGAAAAACTACAAGGAGAAATACGACGGCTACGACCCGAATGATCCTGAAACTTTTATCATACTTTCTTTGTTTAAATATAACTTCAGGGCGAAAAGTACTGAGTTTGCAAAGCTGATTCAGTCCAACTACGCTAAGAATGATAGAGTTAACCGGGGTGTTAAGGAACAGGGTTTATTGATACTTCAACGTGTGGGCATGCCAGCCGTACTAACGGAAATTGGTTTCATCAGCAATCCGGCAGAAGAAAAGTATATAAACTCTGATACTGGGCAGAACGAGATTGTTAATGCTATCTTTAACGCAGTTAAGCAGTACAAGAAACAAAACGAGTAATATAAACCAGGATCGAGTGAAAATAGCAAATGAAACCAAAGTAGGCATACTAGCTGCCTTTTCAATAGCCTTATTAATTATCGGATACAACTTTTTAAAAGGCAATTCCATTTTTTCAAACGAAACTATACTGTATGCGAAATATCCGCGGGTTGATGGACTAGGTGTCTCCAAACCTGTTCTGATTAATGGCTTCCAGATTGGCCGTGTAGATAAATTGCAACTGCAGCCGGATGGTTCTATTGTGGCAACACTGAAGATTAATGGCAAGTATGATATCCCTAAAAACAGTATCGCAAGGTTGGAAAGCACCGACCTTTTGGGAAGCAAGGCAATTGTAATGGGCCTCGGTACCGGAACACAGTTTGCGCAGGAAGGTGATACGCTAAATGCGAACGTCGAGAAGAATCTGATGGAATCTGTTGAACCTGTTCAGAAGAAAGCGGAAGTTATGGTTGGCAAACTGGATTCTATCCTGACCTCCATCAACTCTATCATGAATCCAAACTTCCAGAAGAATGTTGACAAAAGCTTTAACAGCATTGCTTCTACCCTTGCATCTTTGGAAGCAACGTCGAAAAAGGTTGACCGTATGGTGGGCACAGAAAGCTCCAAAGTGGCAACGATTATGGACAATGCGGTTTCAATATCGAACAACCTTAAGAACAACAATCAAAAGATCAATGCCATCCTTACTAACCTGAATACGGTTTCAGATCAGGTTGCTGCTGCGAACTTCAAGCAAACCATTGACAACGCTAACCAAGCTGTTGCTGAACTACAAAGTGTGGTGAATAAAGTAAATCAGGGACAAGGCAGTCTTGGTCTGTTGGTGAATGATCGTCAGATGTACGACAACTTAAATAACGCTTCTAAAAACCTGGATAACCTGTTGATCGACTTAAGAGAAAATCCTAAGCGTTACGTTCACTTCTCCGTGTTTGGAGGTGGTAATAAAGACAAGTAAGAATAGTTAAATTAAATACGTTACCCCTTCGAGTGCCAGTTCGGTATTCGGGAACACTGCAGCCGCTTCCTCAAGGAGCGGCTGCAGTGTTTTATAGCGTGACGAGAAGTGCCCGATCAACAACTTACCAGCACCAGTATTCATGGCGATCTCTGCAGCTTGCAGCGCGGTGGTGTGATGGGTAAATATGGCACGTTCTAGCAAGTCGTGCAGGAAAGTCGCTTCATGATAAAGCACTGTACAATCCTGGATACTGTTTAAGTAACTACCGTCGGCAAGCGTATCAGAGCAGTAACAGTAAGTCTTGGGTTCGGCTGAATCGGTGGTATAATCCGTGTTCAGGATGGTGGAGCCGTTAGGGAGATCCAAATTAACACCACGCTTCAATAATGGATAGTATTCCAGGGGAACCTGATCAGCTTCCAGTTTTTCAACCAGTAACTTTCTCAGGCGTTTCTTTTCTTTGAACTTGAACCCGGTACATGGAATCCTATGGTTTAAAATGATCGTTTCAACAGTAAGATCATTGTTCTCAAAGATCAATGACGGTTGTTCCGCCTGAATGGCAGTGAATTCAATGGGGAACTTAAGATTGGTATCTGAGTGTTTGAATTGTAAGTTTAAGATATCTAAAAGTGGTTCTGGACCAAACAGCTTCATCGGCTTGGTACGACCATTCAGGTGCATGCTGGATAGTAGGCCAATTAAGCCAAAGTAATGATCACCATGTAAGTGACTAATGAATACATGATCGATCTTACTAGCTTTAATGCCGAACTTAATTAGTTGCTGCTGTGTGCCTTCGCCACAATCAATTAAATAGAATTTTTCATTGCAGTTCAATAGCTGCGCTGTCGGATTTCTATTATATACAGGCGTTGCAGAGCTGCTACCCAGAATGGTTACCTCATATTTCATTATCCACGCACTTCTTCGTCCAAATCATCCTCGTCATCTTCATCCTCATCAGTAGATCCGCCACCGAGCAAATCTTTCTCAACCTCTTCCATAAAGATCAGGTCTTCTGCTTCGCGTAGTTTAGCCACAAAGTTCAGGGACTCGTCCAGGCCAGCAATCTCGATGATCTTCTCCAGGCTTTCATTTACACCGGTAATCAGGAAGTGGCCGTTTGCCTTTCTGCAAAGGCGATCACCTACAAGTAGGCAGCTCAGGTCCTGGCTATCTTCGCAGTTGGCAACCATCGAAAGGTCCATGATGATGTTACGGTAACCTTGAGAGTTTAGCAGGATGAATTCAGATTTTAGTAAAGGTGCATTGTCGTTGGTAAAAGTTTCCTCATTCAGCTTCACAACAACGTACTTTTCGTGTTTATCAACAATTAATGCCATTATATTTTAGTTTTTTTTAGATGATGGTGGGTTTAAAAAAGTGATTTCAAACATTCGTGGATGTTCGATTCTATTCTACTGCTCACATCCTGGGATTCATTCTTGATGAACTTATCACCAGTGATCTGCTCATACAGTTCAATGTATCTTTCGGAGATGGATTGGATGATCTCAGGGGTCATTTCAGGAACGACTTGCCCCTCTTTTCCCTGGAAGCCATTTTCAATTAGCCATTTGCGTACAAATTCTTTAGAAAGCTGCTTTTGTGCAGTACCGCTGTCTTGTCTTTCCTGGTAGCCTTCTGCATAAAAGTACCTGGAGGAATCTGGTGTATGGATTTCGTCGATCAGGTAAATTTGATCAGCTACTTTACCGAATTCGTATTTAGTGTCAACAAGGATGAGTCCGCTTGCAGCGGCGATCTCGGTGCCGCGTTGGAATAAGGCATGCGTGTACTGTTCCAGTTGTTCATAGTCCTCCGAAGAAACGATGCCTTTTGCCAGGATATCCGATTTAGAAATATCTTCATCATGGCCTACGGCAGCTTTCGTGGTCGGGGTGATGATTGGTTGAGGAAGCTTGTCGTTCTCCTTTAAGCCATCCGGAAGTTCAACGCCACATACATGGCGTTTTCCAGCACTGTATTCACGCCAGGCGTGCCCGGCCAGGTACCCTCTTATAACCATCTCCACTTTGAAGGGCTCACAAATTCTACCGATCGTAACCATTTCATCCGGCACAGCCAGCACCCAGTTTGGAACAATGTCCTTCGTAGCGTCAAGGAACTTTGCAGCAATTTGGTTCAGCACCTGCCCTTTGAAGGGGATCGCTTCACGAAGTACGACATCAAATGCCGAAATCCGGTCTGTGACCACCATGGCCATAAATTGGTTCGAAATCGTATATACGTCCCGTACCTTACCTTTGTAAAAATTTGTTTGTCCTGGAAACTGGAAATTGGTTTCTTTAATTGCCTTCATTCTTTTGCTATTCGCGTGTATTAGTATCAGGATCTCTGGGAGATCGGTTATGCTGGGATACCCTTATTGGATATCGCCGTATGCTTTTAGTATTCGTTTTACAAGTTTGTGTCGGACCACATCCTCTCCCGTCAGGTAGATGATATCTATGCCAGGTATGTCGCCAAGAATACGCAAGGCATTATGGAGACCAGACATTTGCTTTTTGGGTAAATCGATCTGGGTAACATCACCCGTTACAATGAATTTCGCTGTAGGGCCCATACGGGTCAGGAACATCTTCAATTGAAGGTCCGTAGAGTTCTGCGCTTCATCAAGAATCACAAAGCAATTGTCTAAGGTCCTGCCGCGCATGAATGCCAGTGGTGCGATTTCAATGGTGCGGTTTTCAAGGTACAGGCGAAGCTTGTCCGGTGGGATCATGTCGTCTAGCGCATCATACAGCGGACGAAGGTAAGGGTCCACCTTTTCCTTCAGGTCACCTGGAAGAAAGCCCAGGCTCTCTCCTGCTTCTACAGCGGGCCGTGTAAGAATGATCCGCTTAACCTCCTTGTTCTTCAGTGCACGGACGGCAAGCGCTACAGCGGTGTAGGTTTTACCCGTTCCTGCAGGGCCAATCGCAAACAGCACATCATTCTTCACGATGCTATCTACCATGCGCCGCTGATTAGCGGTTCTGGCTTTGATCATCAAGCCGCTATTGCCAAAAACAATAACTTCGCCGGTGCCAACAGCAGGTTTGTCGGATGCTGGAGAATTGTCATTTTCCACGGGTCGGCTGATCAGCAAAATAGACTCCACATCGCCCGGCGTTAAGGAACGATATCGATCAAGATGTGCAACAAGCTGGTTGAATTTATTTTCGAAGTTCTGGAGTTCTTTCTCATCGCCAAGCACCTTTAAATCAGTACCTCTGGCAACAATTTTAAGCTTGGGAAATGCAAGCTTTATAAGTTCATAATGTTCATTATTGGTACCCCAGAATTGTGCGGGATCTACAGATTCTAATGTCAGTTTTTTTTCGTTCAAAATATTGTTTTTTAAGATAGACGTCTATACTTTGATTTAAAAATTGAATATTTGTAGGCCTTTTACCACATAGGCAAGATTAAGCATAAATATTCAAATTTTAATGGCCATTATCACTTTAACAACGGATCTAGGTTCCAAAGATTTCTACCAGGCCGCCCTTAAAGGCAGTATCCTGAGCATCATG
>Ga0265798_10000426_pt1 | contig 72852 bp, 64 predicted proteins | sample P3T30metagenome_FD_192430 | JGI IMG/M metagenome (GOLD analysis project Ga0265798, IMG submission 192430) | Plant litter microbial communities from East Loma Ridge, Irvine, California - P3 T30 | ecosystem: Environmental > Terrestrial > Plant litter > Unclassified | place: USA: California... | reverse complement strand
GCAATCATGTCGCAACGAACGATGCCGCCGAAGATGTTGACCAGAACTGCAGCGACGTTGGTGTCGGACAGGATGATCTTGAACGCTTCGGTAACGCGTTCCTTGGTGGCACCGCCGCCAACGTCAAGGAAGTTTGCAGGCTTGCCGCCATGCAGGTTGACGATGTCCATGGTACCCATGGCCAGGCCAGCACCGTTGACCATGCAGCCGATGTTGCCTTCCAGCGCTACGTAGTTCAGCTCGAACTTGGCAGCGTGAGCTTCGCGCGGGTCATCCTGCGAAGGATCGTGGAATTCCTTCAGCTTTGGCTGACGGTACATGGCGTTGGCGTCGATGTTGATCTTCGCGTCCAGGCAATGCAGATCGCCGTCAGCCTTGATCACCAGCGGGTTCACTTCCAGCAGAGCCAGATCGTGGTCCTGGAACAGCTTGGCCAGACCGGTGAAGATCTTGGCAAACTGAGCAACCTGCTTGCCTTCCAGACCCAGCTGGAAAGCCAGATCGCGACCCTGGAATGGCTGAGCGCCAACCAGTGGATCGATGGTTGCTTTGAGAATCTTCTCAGGCGTGTCGTGAGCAATCTTCTCGATGTCCACGCCACCTTCGGTGGAAGCCATGAACACGATACGACGGCTCGAACGATCAACTACAGCGCCCAGATACAGCTCTTTGGCGATGTCGGTGCAGGACTCAACCAGGATCTTGGTCACTGGCTGGCCGTTGGCGTCGGTCTGGTAAGTTACCAGACGCTTGCCCAGCCACTGCTGAGCGAACGCTGCTGCGTCTTCTTTGCTGCGAACCAGCTTGACGCCGCCCGCTTTACCGCGACCACCTGCGTGAACCTGGGCTTTGACGACCCACTCGGTTCCGCCGATCTTGTCGCAAGCTTCTGCGGCTGCTTCCGGGGTGTCTACTGCGTAGCCTTTGGATACTGGCAGGCCGTATTCAGCGAACAGCTGCTTACCCTGATACTCGTGAAGATTCATGCTTATTACCGTCTTCGTTTAGGTACTGCGCATTCGGTGCTGCACGTCAGCGTGCCGCACCACCTGTGACCGCTACTCCGGGTGGACTCCGGAAAGGCCGTCGGGCCTTCCTGAAGCCGCCTGAGAGGTCGAGTCCGACGCAGATTCCGCGGTGATTCCTGCTGGCAGGATTCACGACGGGCACTGCGTCGTGGTTTCTTGTTGTCTCAGCGTTTCTTGCGGTTCTGGATGTGGATGGCGCCGCCATTCACTGCCAGGGCCGCTTCGTGCAGCGCTTCGGACAGAGTCGGGTGCGAGAAGACCATCATGCCGATGTCTTCGGCGCTGGTGCCGAACTCCATTGCAATAGCACCCTGCTGTACCAGTTCGGCAGCGCTCGGGCCAATCACGTGGACACCCAGAACGCGGTCGGTCTTGGCATCGGCGATGATCTTGACGAAACCGCCAGTATCGTTGGCTGCCATGGCACGGCCGCTGGCTGCGAACGGAAAGGTGCCGACGTTGACTTCAACGCCTTCGGCCTTCAGGGTCTGCTCGGTCTTGCCGACCCATGCAATTTCCGGGTGGGTGTAAATGACCGAAGGAACCAGATCGTAGTTCATCTGGGCCTTGTGACCCTTGATGCGCTCGACGACCATGATGCCCTCTTCCGACGCCTTGTGCGCCAGCATCAGACCACGAACCACGTCGCCGATCGCGTAGACGCCCGGAACGCTGGTGGTGCAATGGTCGTCGACGAAGATGAAACCACGCTCGTCGATGTCGACGCCGCTGTCGGCTGCCAGCAGATCAGTCGTCACAGGACGACGGCCTACGGCAACGATCAGGCGGTCAAAAACGATCTTCTGTTCGCCGGAAGCGTCGGTGTAGGTGACTTCAACTTCTTCGCCGTTGACTTTCGAGCCGGTCACGCGAGCGCCCAGCTTGATGTCCAGACCCTGCTTGGTGAAGGTCTTCAGCGCTTCCTTGGAAACCGCTTCGTCAGCTGCTGGAATGAATTTTTCCAGTGCTTCCAGAACGGTTACCTGAGCGCCAAGACGCGCCCATACGGAACCCAGTTCCAGACCGATCACGCCTGCGCCGATCACGCCCAGGCGCTTTGGCACCTGTTGGAATTCCAGAGCACCTGTCGAGTCGACGATGACTTTCTGGTCGACCGGAGCCGGCGGAATGTCGATCGGACGCGAACCGGAAGCCAGGATCACATGATCTGCTTCGATGATTTCGACTGTGCCGTCAGCACCGGTCAGCTCGACCTTCTTGCCGGCCAGCAGTTTGCCGTGGCCCTGCAGAGTGGTCACGCCGTTGGCCTTGAACAGGCTGGCAACGCCGCCGGTCAGGCCTTTGACGATGGTGGACTTGCGACCGATCATGGCCGGTACGTCCATGCTCACTTCGGAGGTCGAAATACCGTGGACCGCAAAGCCATTCTTGGCTTCGTAGAACTTCCAGGAGCTGTCCAGCAGCGCCTTGGACGGAATGCAACCCACGTTAAGGCAGGTACCGCCGAGGGCCAGTTTGCCCTCCTTGTCCTGGTATTTCTCGATGCAGGCAGTCTTGAGACCAAGTTGCGCAGCCTTGATGGCGGCAACATAACCGCCAGGGCCTGCGCCAATCACTACCACGTCGAATTTCTGGGACATAAAAAGATTCCTTTTTAGCTGCGAGCTTCAAGCTGCAAGCTGCAAGCCGCTCTGCCTTGCGGCGTCGCTGGCTTGCGACCAATTCATAAGATGCAACACACCAGCCTCAGGCTGCACATCGACCTGATTGCTCAAGCCCGACACGTGCAACCTGTGGCCGCTTCATCAGATATCCAGCAGCAGACGCGCTGGATCTTCCAGCAGGTTCTTGATGGTAACGAGGAAGGTTACAGCTTCTTTACCGTCGATCAAACGGTGATCGTACGACAGTGCCAGATACATCATTGGACGGATCACGACCTGACCGTTGACTGCCATGGGGCGCTGCAGAATGTTGTGCATACCCAGGATGGCTGCCTGCGGCGGGTTGACGATCGGCGTCGACATCATCGAACCGAAAGTACCACCGTTGGTGATGGTGAACGTGCCGCCAGTCATCTCGTCGATGGACAGCTTGCCGTCACGCGCCTTCTTGCCGAAGGTGGCGATGCCGCCTTCGATTTCAGCCAGGCTCATGTGCTCGGCATTACGCAGAACCGGTACAACCAGACCACGGTCGCTGGAAACCGCAACACCCACGTCAGCGTAGCCGTGGTAAACGATGTCGGAACCGTCGATCGACGCGTTCACAGCCGGGAAGCGCTTCAGTGCTTCGGTAGCCGCCTTGACGAAGAACGACATGAAGCCCAGACGTACGCCATTGTGCGACTTCTCGAACAGGTCCTTGTACTTCGAACGCAGCGCCATGACTTCAGTCATGTCCACTTCGTTGAACGTGGTCAGCATGGCCATGTTCGACTGGGCTTCAACCAGACGCTTGGCCACGGTTGCACGCACACGGGTCATCGGCACGCGCTTCTCGGTGCGGTCGCCAGCGGCAACGACAGGAGCGGCGGCGGCAGCAGGCTTGGCAGCAGGCGCGGCGGCTGGAGCGGATTTCTTCGCTTCAATCGCAGCGACCAGGTCTTCCTTGGTGATACGGCCGTCTTTACCGGTGCCCTTGACGCTGGCCAGGTTGATACCGTTTTCTGCAGCCAACTGGCGTGCGGCCGGTGCAGCAATCGGATCTTCATCGTCAGCGGCAGATGCAGCAGGCGCCGATGCCGCAGGAGCAGCGGCAGCAGCTGGAGCAGCCGATGCAGTTGCACCGGCATCCAGGGTTGCAATCAGTTCATTGGACAGGACAGTGTCGCCCTCGCCTTTAACGATCGATGCCAGCACGCCGTCGGCTTCGGCCAGAACTTCGAGGACAACCTTGTCAGTCTCGATGTCGACCAGCAGCTCGTCACGTTTTACCGCTTCGCCCGGTTGCTTGTGCCACTTGGAAATGGTGCCGTCGGCAACGGATTCCGGGAAAGAGGGGGCTTTGATCTCGATAGCCATTATCTGTAATTCCTTAATTCGGTTTCTAATGCTCGAAGGCGTTAAACAGTGAAGGCATCTTGCAGGAGTTTTTCCTGCTGCTCGGCGTGCATCGAAGCATAGCCACATGCTGGAGCGGCAGAAGCATCACGACCGGCGTACTCGAGAACGAGTTCGCGTTTGTGGTTGCCAATGCTGCGACGCAAGTGATGCTGACTGCTGTACCAGGCGCCCTGGTTCATCGGTTCTTCCTGACACCAGACCGCGTGCTGCAGATTGGTGTAAGGCGCAATCGTTTCCATCAGGTCATCTTCTGGGAACGGATACAGCTGCTCGATACGAACGATGGCGATGTCTTCACGACCTTCGGCACGGCGTTTTTCCAGCAGGTCGTAGTAGACCTTGCCGCTGCACAGCACCAGACGCGTGACCTTGGCCGGATCGAGCGTGTCGATTTCCGGGATCACGGTCTGGAACGAGCCTTCGGCCAGTTCTTCGAGGGTCGAGACCGCCAGCTTGTGACGCAACAGCGACTTCGGCGTCAGCACAACCAGAGGCTTGCGCAACGGACGAATCACCTGGCGGCGCAGCAAGTGGTAGATCTGAGCTGGAGTGGTTGGCACGCACACTTGAATGTTGTGCTCGGCACACAGCTGCAGATAACGCTCGAGACGTGCAGAAGAGTGCTCCGGGCCCTGACCTTCATAACCGTGAGGCAACAGCATTGTCAGACCGCACAGACGGCCCCACTTGTGTTCGCCGCTGGTGATGAACTGGTCGACAACCACCTGGGCACCGTTGGCAAAGTCGCCGAACTGGGCTTCCCAGATAACCAAAGCGTTAGGCTCGGTGGTCGAGTAACCGTATTCGAATGCAAGCACGGCCTCTTCCGACAGGAACGAGTCATACAGGTCAAAACGCGGCTGACCGGCGTACAGGTTCTGCAATGGAATGTAGGTGCCGGCATCTTTCTGGTTGTGCAACACAGCGTGACGGTGCGAGAACGTACCGCGACCAATATCCTGACCCGTCATGCGGATCGGGTGGCCCTCAAACGCCAATGTGGCATACGCCATGGTTTCAGCGTAACCCCAGTTGATTGGCAAGCCACCGGCCTGCATCTTCTGGCGGTCTTCGTAGATCTTCTGGACCTGACGCTGCACGACGAAGCCTTCAGGCAGCTCCATCAGTTTGGCGGACAGTTCCTGCAGAGTCTTGAGATCGAAGCGGGTGTCATGACGCGCAGTCCAGGCATGGCCCAGATACGGACGCCAATCGACGAACAGCTCCTTGTTAGGCTCTTTGACCAGACTTTTCACAACATGCAGACCGTTGTCCAGCGCGTTGCGGTAGTCGTCGACCTTGGCCTGGACGCGGGCCTCGTCGAGGATGCCGGTCTTGATCAAATGCTCGGCGTACAGCTCGCGCGTGGTGCGCTGCTTGCTGATCTGCTGGTACATCAAAGGCTGCGTGCCGCTAGGCTCGTCAGCTTCGTTGTGACCACGACGGCGGTAGCAGACCAGGTCGATGACGATGTCACGCTTGAACTGCATGCGGTAGTCGATCGCCAGCTGGGTCACGAACATCACGGCTTCCGGATCATCACCATTCACATGGAGGATCGGCGCCTGGATCATCTTGGCAACGTCGGTCGCGTACTCGGTAGAGCGCGAGTCCAGCGCGTTGCTGATGGTGAAACCTACCTGGTTGTTGATGACGATGTGGATCGTGCCACCGGTCTTGAAGCCGCGAGTCTGCGACATCTGGAACGTTTCCATGACCACGCCCTGACCTGCAAAGGCCGCGTCGCCGTGGAGGGAGATTGGCAGAACCTTGTCGCCAGTCGGATCGTTACGACGATCCTGACGCGCACGCACCGAACCTTCAACCACCGGAGACACGATCTCCAGGTGAGACGGGTTGAAGGCCATCGCGAGGTGAACTTCGCCGCCTGCGGTCATGACGTTGGAAGAGAAGCCCTGGTGATACTTGACGTCACCGGAACCCAGCTCGACCTTTTTCTTGCCTTCGAACTCGTCGAACAGGTCACGCGGGTTTTTACCAAAGGTATTGACCAGTACGTTCAGACGACCACGGTGGGCCATGCCGATAACGACTTCCTTGGTGCCGTAGGAACCGGAACGCTGGATCAGCTCGTCCAGCATCGGGATCAGGCTCTCGCCACCTTCCAGACCGAAACGCTTGGTGCCTGGGTATTTGGTGCCCAGGTACTTTTCCAGACCCTCTGCGGCAGTGACACGCTCAAGCAGATGGCTCTGGATATCAGCTGAAAAGGCAGGACGGCCGCGGACACTTTCAAGACGCTGCATGAACCAGTTGCGCTGCTCGGAATCCACGATGTGAGTGAACTCGGAGCCGATGGTGCGACAATATGTCTGCTGCAACGCTTCGTGAATTTCGCGTAGGCTCGCTTCCTCTTTGCCGATGAACAAGTCGCCGGCACGGAAAGTCGTGTCCAGATCGGCATTGGTCAAGCCGTAATGATTGATCGACAGATCAGCTGGCGCAGGACGCTGCCACAGACCCAGCGGATCGAGCTGGGCAGCCTGATGGCCACGCATACGATAAGCCTGGATAAGCCGCAGCACTTCAACCTGCTTCTTCTCGTGCTCGCTGCTCACGCTCCCGGCGGATACCGGTTGAGCGCGGCGCTGGTTTTTGGCCAGCAACACGAAATGATCGCGAATCGTTGAGTGCGATACATCGGTGGCAGAGCTGCCGTCTGCTGGCAACTTCTGAAAGTAGGTGCGCCATTCTTCTGGCACAGCGTTAGGGTCGTGCAGGTAGAGCTCATAGAGCTCTTCCACATAGGCAGCGTTACCACCGGATAGGTGGGCACTGTTCCACATGCGCTGCATCACGCTTTCTTGCATGCTTGGTCACCCTCGGTAAGGGGACACCACCGGCGAAGACGCCAAAGCAATCCTGAGATAGTCGTGTGCAGCGACTGTATCAAGTCACCATGGATCACGCAGATAGTCCGGGTACCAGCCCGGATGCCCCTGCTGGTCTCATTTCTTCAAAATAAGAGCGGCAGCTTTGCGAGCTACTGCTCAGGTTAAAACCACGGCGCCGGTTGAAGCCTGCGCCGCGGTCATTTCATTGCAACGATGTAACAGGTAAAGCGATGAATCAGACGCCGTTTTGCAGAAGCATGTTGCGTACGTGACCGATAGCCTTGGTTGGGTTAAGGCCTTTCGGGCAAACGTTTACGCAGTTCATGATCCCGCGGCAGCGGAACACGCTGAACGGATCATCCAGTGAAGCCAGACGCTCGGTGGTCCGGGTGTCACGGCTGTCAGCCAGGAAACGGTAGGCTTGCAGCAGTGCAGCAGGGCCCAGGAACTTGTCAGGGTTCCACCAGAAGGACGGGCAGGAAGTCGAGCAGCAAGCGCACAGGATGCACTCGTACAGACCGTCCAGCTTCTCACGCTCTTCAGGGGTCTGCAGACGCTCGATGGCCGGGGCCGGAGTATCGTTCTGCAGGAACGGCTTCACCTTCTCGTATTGCTTGTAGAAGATGCTCATATCGACGACCAGGTCACGGATGACTGGCAAACCAGGCAGCGGACGTACGATCAGCTTGCCCTTCTTCACCACGTCAGACAGCGGCGTAATGCATGCCAGGCCGTTCTTGCCGTTGATGTTCATGCCGTCGGAACCACATACACCTTCACGGCATGAGCGACGGTATGAGAAGCCTTCGTCCTGTTCTTTGACCAGAGCCAGCACGTCCAGCACCATCAAGTCTTTACCACCGGTATCGACCTGGAAGTCCTGCATGAACGGCGCTGCGTCCTGATCAGGGTTGTAACGATAAACACTGACTTGCAACATATCGGTCACCCCTTAATAAGTCCGAATCTTAGGTTCAAAAGTCGGAACAGTTTTCGGCGAGAAGTTCACGGCACGCTTGGTTACACGCTTGTCACCCGGGAAGTACAGGGTGTGGCACAGCCAGTTTTCGTCGTCGCGATCTTCGAAGTCCTCACGGGCGTGAGCGCCGCGAGATTCTTTACGATGCTCTGCTGCAATCGCCGTTGCTTCGGCCACTTCCAGCAGGTTCTGCAACTCGAGCGCTTCGATACGGGCGGTGTTGAACGCCTGGCTCTTGTCGTTGATCTTGACGTTGGCGATGCGGGTACGCAGATCTGCCAACTGGGCAATACCCTTCTGCATGTATTCACCAGTACGGAATACACCGAAGTAGTTCTGCATGCAGCTTTGCAGTTCTTTACGCAGCGTAGCCACGTCTTCACCAGTCGTGCGCTCGTTCAGGCCGGCAAGACGCGCCAGGGCGGCGTCGATATCGGACTGCGAGGCGCGGGCGTAATCGACGCCTTCACGCAGAGCCTGCTCCAGGTGGATACCCGCAGCACGACCGAAGACCACCAGGTCGAGCAGCGAGTTGCCACCCAGACGGTTGGCGCCGTGAACCGATACGCAGGCTACTTCACCTACAGCGAACAGACCTGGAATGATCTGGTCGGTGCCAGCAGCGTCCTGAGTGATCGCCTGACCGTGAATATTGGTGGCAACGCCGCCCATCATGTAGTGGCAGGTCGGTACGACAGGAATCGGTGCAGACGCAGGGTCGACGTGTGCAAACGTCTTGGACAGCTCCATGATGCCAGGCAGACGGCTGTGCAACACTTCTTCGCCCAGGTGATCGAGCTTGAGCATCACGTGATCGCCGTCCGGGCCGCAACCGTTGCCGGCAATGATCTCTTTGACCATCGAGCGAGCAACCACGTCACGACCAGCAAGGTCTTTGGCGTTGGGCGCATAGCGCTCCATGAAACGCTCGCCGTGCTTGTTGATGAGGTAACCACCTTCACCGCGGCAACCTTCAGTGACCAGTACACCTGCGCCAGCAATGCCGGTCGGGTGGAACTGCCACATTTCGATGTCCTGAACCGGAACACCCGCACGCAGTGCCATGCCAATGCCGTCACCGGTATTGATCAGGGCATTGGTGGTAGACGAGTAGATACGACCTGCGCCACCGGTAGCCAGCACCGTTGCATTGGCACGAATGTACGAGGTTTCGCCTGTTTCGATGCAGATGGCGATGATGCCGACGAACGCGCCGTCCTGGTTTTTCACCAGATCCACTGCATAGTATTCGTTCAGGAATACAGTTCCAGCCTTGAGGTTGGCCTGATACAGGGTGTGCAGCAGCGCGTGACCGGTACGGTCGGCTGCAGCACAGGTACGAGCAGCCTGACCGCCCTTGCCGAAGTCCTTGGACTGACCACCGAACGGACGCTGATAGATGCGGCCCTGCTCGGTACGGGAGAACGGCAGGCCCATGTGTTCGAGCTCGAATACCGCCTCAGGACCCACGGAACACATGTACTCGATAGCGTCCTGGTCACCGATATAGTCGGAACCCTTGACGGTATCGTACATGTGCCAACGCCAGTCATCGTTCGGGTCGGCCGAAGCGATGGCACAGGTGATGCCACCCTGAGCGGAAACGGTGTGCGAGCGAGTCGGGAACACCTTGGTGACCACGGCAGTCTTGTGACCGCCCTGAGCCAGTTGCAGTGCAGCACGCATGCCTGCACCGCCGCCACCGATAATGATGGCATCGAACGAAAGCGTATTTGTGTTAGCCATGGATCAGATACCCCAAAGAATCTGCACGCCCCAGACGAAGTAGGCGAACATCAGAACGCCGCATACCGCCTGGAACAGAAAACGTACTGCAGTGGCCGACTTGCCCAGCGCCATCGGCGTCAGGTAGTCGGTCGCGATGGTCCACATGCCTACCCAGGCGTGAGCGCCCAGGGCAACGAGGGCCAGCAGACTGAAGATACGCATCCAGTTGTTTGCGAACAGATCGTGCCATTGGGCGTAGCTCAGACCCGGGTGTACGACGATGTATCCGATCAGGAAGATGAAATAAGCCGCCAGCACGACTGCCGATACACGCTGCGCCATCCAGTCATAGAGGCCCGAACGTGAAAGGTTGGTGACGTTGGTTACCATATCCATACTCCCGCCAGAAGAATCAGAACCACGGAAACCGCGATAACGATTTTGGAACCCAGCTTGCCGCCTTCCAGCGTCTCGCCAACCCCCGTGTCCATGATCAGGTGGCGAACGCCGGCCACCAGGTGATACAGCAGGGCTGACAGCAGCCCCCAGATAACAAGCTTGGCCAGCGGGCTGGTCAGACACGCCTTGACTTCACCAAAGCCTTCTTCGGACGCCAGCGACTTGTCCATTGCATACAGCATGATTGCAATACCGACAAAGAGGATGACACCGGAGATGCGGTGAAGGATGGACGTGTAAGCGGTGACTGGGAGCTTGATGGTCCTTAGGTCTAGATTTACAGGTCGTTGGCTATTCACGGCTTTTTTCACACTTGAAGAGCCCCTAACAATCAGGGCAAGTTGTTGGGAAGTGCACTGGTCAGGTACCCACCACCCAGGAAGTGACGACCCCCTTGGAACGGGCCAAAAGCCCTTGGCGGTCGGACGCCGAGTATAGACAGTTAGGCTACTAATGACAACGCACAGACTTACCGCCAATAGCGGATTGCTTTGCTGGGATAAAAGGCGTAAACGGCGGGAAACGGTCTGTAAAAAGCCACCCAAAGGCCTTACGGAACACGACTTTAGGCAAATTGACTTTAGAATTTATCTCACTATAGTGATGCGGGCCCTGCGTGGGGGGCCTGTCTGATGATTTGAAGCATAAATAGGAGGCCACATGGCTGACAAAAAAGCGCAGTTGATCATCGAGGGTGCTGCCCCCGTCGAGCTGCCAATTCTGACCGGTACAGTGGGTCCGGACGTGATCGACGTACGCGGTCTGACCGCCACCGGCCGCTTCACATTCGACCCGGGCTTCATGTCGACCGCCTCTTGCGAGTCGAAGATCACCTACATCGATGGTGACAACGGAATTCTGCTTCACCGCGGCTACCCTATAGAACAACTGGCCCAGCAGTCCGATTACCTGGAAACCTGCTACCTGCTGCTCAACGGCGAACTGCCGACCGCCGAGCAGAAAGCCCAGTTCGTAGCCGTGGTCAAGAACCATACGATGGTCCACGAACAGCTCAAGACCTTCTTCAACGGCTTCCGCCGTGACGCGCACCCGATGGCGGTCATGTGCGGCGTAGTCGGCGCCCTGTCGGCGTTTTACCACGACTCGCTGGACATCAATAACCCGCAGCATCGTGAAATCTCGGCCGTGCGTCTGGTTGCCAAGATGCCGACGCTGGCAGCCATGGTTTACAAGTACTCCATGGGCCAGCCCATGATGTACCCGCGCAACGACCTGAGCTACGCTGAAAACTTCCTGCACATGATGTTCAACACACCGTGCGAGATCAAACCCATCAGCCCGGTGCTTGCCAAGGCCATGGACAAGATTTTCATCCTCCACGCCGACCACGAGCAGAACGCTTCGACGTCGACCGTACGGATGGCAGGCTCTTCGGGTGCAAACCCGTTTGCCTGTATCGCAGCTGGCATCGCAGCACTCTGGGGCCCGGCCCACGGTGGTGCCAACGAAGCCGTACTGACCATGCTCGACGAAATTGGCGATGTCTCGAACATCGACACTTTCATCGCCAAGGCCAAGGACAAGAACGATCCGTTCAAGCTCATGGGCTTCGGTCACCGGGTCTACAAGAACCGTGACCCGCGCGCGACTGTGATGAAACAGACTTGCGACGAAGTACTGAAAGAACTGGGCATCAAGAACGATCCTCAGCTTGAGCTGGCCATGCGCCTCGAAGAGATCGCCCTGACCGATCCGTACTTCATTGAGCGCTCGCTGTACCCGAACGTTGACTTCTACTCGGGCATCATCCTGAAGGCTATCGGCATTCCAACCAGCATGTTCACCGTGATCTTCGCTCTGGCGCGGACTGTCGGCTGGATCTCGCACTGGAAAGAAATGCTTTCCAGCCCTTACAAGATCGGTCGCCCGCGCCAGCTCTACACCGGCAATGTGCAACGCGACATCGTGGAACTCAAGGACCGCAAATAAGCGGGACAATGAGTACAAAAAAGGGCTGCCATTGGCAGCCCTTTTTCATGATCGCTGAGTATTGAATTTACTTGGCAGCCCGCTCCCTCAGTGCCTTGAGGGTATTGAACGGCGCATCGACCACAAACTTGTTGGCGATCATCGAAGGCACACTGCCGCCTGGCTCGGTATGCACCTGGTAGGTCACTTCGGTCTGATTCGGCCCCTTGGGTACCAGCTTCCAGAACCCTTTTACCTCTGTAACGCGCACATAACCCTTTTCTTCCGGTATGTAGTTCGGCTGCTCTTCGAGATTGCGCGTAATACTGCCATCCGCTCCTTCAACCGTAGTGATCAACAGCACCGAATCCCGGGGCGTCACGGGCCACGGTGTATTGAAACGCGTATAGGTCCAGGCCTTGTCACCCTCGAATTTGAGCACTTTCTGCAATTGACACTCATGGATCCATGCACAAGCGCCTGCGACGTCCTCCTGAAGAGCCCGAAGCTTGCTGACACTGGCATTTATCACCGTGATGCCTTGGTAGGCCTTGTATTTGGAGCCCGGCACATCACTGAGTGATACCTTGATGCCATCCTCATTTTTAGCCACCTGCCAATCGTCGGCCTGCGCCACGCCCACCAGCATTACAGCCAAACCACAAGCAGCAGCCATGCGATACAGCGAACCCATTGTCTTATTCCTTATTGTTGAAATGTCGATAAAACAATTGCACTCAAATATGAATTTCAAGCGACTGTAGTTGCCTTTTCCCACCAGCCTATCAGTCGAATCGCATCATCCCGGTCACTACCGCACACGTCTTCGGCCGCCTTGAACTGACTGCATACCGCAGGCCGCTCAGGCTTGCCAAACAGATCACACAAAAACTTCACTGACAGGTGCAGGCAGCGCTCACCTGCAGGCTTGCCTTCCGGCATGCCGGGTATAGGGGATGTAATGGAGGGAGCGATGCAGCATGCACCGCACCCGGAGCGGCAGTCCATGACTCGACACCTAGGCTGACTGATTGGGGAAAGGAGATAGTACCCGGTAAAACGACCGTATGAAAATGAAGTACTGGACCAAGGACAGGGCCTTACTGCTTGAACTTGAAATCCAGCGCAGCACCCTCTACATCTCGACGGCTTTCGTTGCGCATCTGAAGCTGCATCTCATTGGAGAGGAGACGCCCGTTCAATTCAAATGCACTTGGGTCCGAAGCAGCATCCTTGGTACTGAACATGGGTGGCAGCAAAGGCTTGCGCTTGGCAGTGATGACGTTGGCAGGCGGTTCGAGCTCCTTGACCAGTTCGGGCGGCAGGCTCAGATCGAGTTTGGGACGACGCAATTCCTTGGAATTGGTCGCTTTGGCAGACTTTCCATTGTTTTTCGCCAACTCGCGCTTGCCTGCAGCCTTGGCTGCACCCTCTTTTGACGCACCCCCCTTCGCCGCCGCCTTGGATGAGGACACATCGCCAGCGCCGGAAGCAGATTTGGCCTGTGCCATGACGGGTGCAGTCTTCTCCTTGCCCACCACGACGGGCACCACAGGCACACCGGGCATCAGCTCATGCACATTCGCGGGCGTTTTGACCTGCGAGGTATCCAGAACCGTATCCGGCGGTGGCGTGACCGCCACATCACGCGCTTCTACAGAAGCGGGCGCAACAGCAGGCGCCGGAGTTGGTACAGGGAACGAAGCTTCAGTCTTTGGCTTGGGCACCGGGGTTTCCTGAGCATCACAGGCGCCCAGCAAAACAATGATCGATAATCCCAGACAGCGAAAAACATTCATAGGCAGAAATCAGACAGGACAGTGGCAATGCCAGAAAGGCTTATATGCTGTCCTTTTGAGGCCAGCAAGACAAGCCGAGAGTTCCATGCATATGACGAAAAGCAGCCGCCTGTCAGTAGGCCAGGGCTGTTTCCTGGCATAACTGTTTCGCGAGCATCCCCAAGGTCATCAGCGCCCGCTCCGCCTCCTTGTTCCAGGGCATCCCGCAATTAAGGCGGATGCAGTGGTTGAACTGCTCGGTATTACTGAAAATCAGGCCCGGCGCGATGCTGATCCCCTGCTCCAGCGCTCGCACATGCAGCTCTTGCGTGTTGACGCGCCCAGGCAGGCTGACCCACAAAATGAAACCGCCCGCAGGCCGACTCATCTGCGTGCCCTCGGGAAAGAATTGCTGCACAGCCAACTGATACGCACTGAGATTCTTGCGGTATTCCAGACGGATATACCGTAAATGCCGATCATAGCCGCCATTTTCCAGATAAGCCGCCACCCCCATTTGCGTCACGCTGCAAGCAGAATGGGTACTGAATGTCTGCAAACGCTGGATCTCGGCCTGATACTTGCCGGCAATCATCCAGCCAATTCGCACACCGGGTGACAGCGTCTTGGAAAAGCTTGAGCAATAAATCACCCTACCCAACCGGTCGAACGCCTTGAGCGCCTTGGTACGACCGACTTCAAACATCAGCTCGCCGTACACGTCATCCTCGACCACCTGGATATCAAAATCAGAGGCAAGGCGCAGCAGGTTCTTCTGCCGCTCTTCAGGCATTGTGCCACCCAAGGGGTTGCTCAAGCGCGAGGTCAGTACCAGCGCTTTGATCGACCACTGATTGGCAGCCAGTTGCAGCGCTTCCAGGCTGATTCCGGTAGCTGGGTCGCTGGGAATCTCGATGACCTTCAAGCCCAACAGATCAGCCAGCTGCAACAATCCGTAATAGGCCGGGGACTCTGCGGCGATGAGGTCGCCCGGACGGGTCAGTACCCGCAACGCCATCTGCAGGGCATCCACACACCCGTGCGTGATTACCACCTCGGACGGATCGACCACCACACCAGCGTCACGCATCCGGATAGCCACCTGCCTGCGCAAGGGCTCGAAACCGGGGCTGAACATATAGCTGAATGCACGCGGGCTGTGAAAGCGCGTCACTTTAGCCAGCTGCTGGTGCAGTGCACGCACGGGTAGGTAGTCCACGTGTGGCACCGCTGCTCCCAAGGCGAAGACACCCTCGCGACGCGATTCTTCCAATACTTGCTGGATGATGCTGCTGCGCGTGACCAGCCCAGGCCGCTCGACCCGAGCGATGTCTGGCGTTGACGCCGTCAGCGCTGGCGTCTGGTGAACATAGTAACCGGACTGAGGCCGGGCACGGATCAACCCCTGATCTTCAAGATTCGCATACGCCTGCAGCACGGTCGCATGGCTGACATTGAGCTGTGAGCTCATTTTGCGAACCGATGGCACGCGTTCACCCGGCTGATATACACCGCGCCGAATGTCTTCGGCCAGTTGCTGGGCTATACGTTGATAAAGCAGAAGATTGGTCATGACACAGCCTCAGCGGGACAGGCAATTTATTGTTGTAAATCTTGATGCCTGATCACCGGCACAGTTACGAAGTGTACGGGAACAGTTTGAACCCAAGCCAGCAATTGCTGTGTCTGAAAAAAAATAATCAAGGCCGTATCTGCCAAGCGCCCCTTTGTTTCAGCCAAAAAAAACCCGACACCTGGAGGCATCGGGTTTTTTCAAGCAGGTCTTTTCTACCGAGGAGCCCCCAGTTGACCTTTCTCGTCAGAAAAAACGATTTCGACACGGCGGTTTTGCGCTCGTCCACGCCCTGACGCGTTGGCATCGACGGGAAACTGCTGACCATAGCCTTCGACCTGGATCCGTTTTTCGTCGATACCCAGATCCATCAGAACATCCGCCACCGCTTGCGCGCGGTCTTTGGACAGGGTCAGATTTTCCTGGCGGTCACCGGTGCTGTCGGTATAGCCCTCGATCCGCACGATGCGGCGCGGATTGATCTGCAGGAACTGCACGACCTTGAGAATGGTTCGACTGGCGGAGTTTTTAAGCTCGGCATGCCCGGCATCGAACAGAACATCCCCCAGAGTCATGACCAGTCCACGATCAGTCTGCGTAGTGGCGAGGCTTAGAATCTGGTCTTCGAGCCAACGACCCTGCTGCTGAGCGCTGGCCAGCTTGGCCTCCCGCAAGCCCAACTGCAGACGCTGGCGCTCCATGTCCATTTTCGCAAGGCGCTCCTTGTTCAGCATCAGGTTGCTGTGCTCGCGGGCGATCTCACTGTATCGGCTGCTCAAGTAGGCGTAATGACTGACGTCGGCACCACTGCCCAGATAGCTCGAAAGACGCTCCGCGCGCGCGAGCGACTCACCGGCGCGAATCACATCCTTGGGGGCGCTGCGCAATACATCGGTATCTTCCTTGACCTTCTGGAAGTCGGTACTGGCCTGCTGCAAGGCCTGGCCGCTGTCCTGATGGTTCGCACAGCCATACAGACCTGCTGCAGCCAACAACAGGCCAACGCTCAATGCACGAGGGATACGGTTCATTGGACCTCTCCCAGCTGCTTGCGCAAACGATTGAGCCGGGTGTTGAGCTGATTGATCTGCTCCTGGCTTTTCAGGGTCAAAACGCGGGCCTCTGCAAGCCGGGCATCCAGCTCGGCCTGTTCGGCTTTCATGCGGGCGTCCTTGTAAGACTTGTCAGCCATATCAGCACGGGCATCGGCGAACTTGGCTTCGGCTGTTTCCAGCTCGGGCTGTTCATCAGCACCGACAGCCTTGGCCTGCTCCAGCGCCTGCTCCGTCAGTTTGATTTGTTCGGTCGGTAGAGGATCACTGGCACAGCCGACCAGCGTGGCGATGGCCATCACAGCCATTGAAAAGCGAATACTCACAAAAACATTCCTACTTGTTTGGGGCGCTGGCACTGGCAGGTTGCAACAATTGGGTTTTCCACAATTCCAGGTTGTGCCTGATGACATCACCTGCGAGGCCGGAGGCGGCCGATTCTGTCATCTTTTTCGCCAACTGTCCGCGCAACCATGGATCGTTGCAGGCAGAGTTGAAGGACAGCGCAAGGTAAAAACCCGGTGCATCAACCCGCTCGGGCTGAGCGATAAGGTCCGATGACAGCCCCAGGGTCTGCACCATGACCATGCCCGCATAGCGCCCTGCCAGCACATAATCCACTTCAGCCAATGCAAGCTTCTGGAAGGCAGACGTCAGGCTGGGAGCGCGCTCCAGTGTCAGGTGCTGCCTGGCAGTTTCTTCAAACGCCTGGGTCAGCCGGGTCTTCTCTGACACTGCGCCCTTCTGCCCACCAAGCTCACTGACAGTGGTGAAAGGCACAGCGTGATCGCGACGAGTCCAGACCATGATGTCGTTCTGCACAACCGGTGGATGGATATAATCGAGCGAGTCCAGTTGCGCAGCATTGAGCGGCGCATCGGCCAGCAGATCCATTCGTCCGGTGCGGACTTCCTCCAGCGCCTGGCTGCGCTTGCCTGCGTAGAGAAATTCGACCTTCAAGCCCAGTTGGTCAGCGGCGTTGCGCAGCAAGTCGGCATTGGCCCCCATCAGATGCCGAGGGTCCTGCGGGTCGCGCCACAGATAAGGTGGTGCGTCCGGGCTGCCAGTTACGATCAACCGCTCGCATTTGCCCGCCGCCAATGACAGCGAAGGCAGCAGTACCAGCCCTAGAAGAAGCGAAGACAACAGCTTGGGCTGGTCCATGAATAGTCCCTTCACGAGTCAATAAAAAACCCGTTCGTCTGGCCCCGCGCACCTCAAGCAAGCTTGACGGTTCGCACGGCCCGAATCGAACGGGCTCTCTTTATAGTGGAAGAGCGTGGCTTAGACCAGCTTCTCCAGCTCCGGGATGGCTTCGAACAGATCAGCCACCAGACCGTAGTCTGCCACCTGGAAGATCGGAGCGTCCTCGTCCTTGTTGATCGCAACGATCACTTTGGAATCTTTCATGCCCGCCAGATGCTGGATCGCGCCGGAGATACCGACCGCTATATACAGCTGGGGCGCGACGATCTTGCCGGTCTGACCGACCTGCATGTCGTTGGGTACAAAGCCTGCGTCGACCGCAGCCCGCGAAGCGCCAACCGCAGCGCCCAGCTTGTCTGCCAACGCATACAGATGCTTGAAGTTGTCGCCGTTCTGCATACCGCGACCGCCAGAAACGACGATTTTCGCAGCTGTCAGCTCAGGACGGTCGGACTTGGCCAGCTCTTCGCCGACGAAGCTGGACTTGCCCGCATCGTGAGCAGCCGAAACCGCTTCGATCGAAGCCGAACCACCCTCTGCAGCCACCGGGTCGAAACCGGTGGCACGAACGGTGATGACCTTGACCGACGCCGTAGACTGTACGGTAGCAATGGCGTTACCGGCATAGATCGGACGAGTGAACGTATCAGCGGATTCCACCGAGACGATCTCAGAGATCTGATCCACGTCCAGTTGCGCAGCAACGCGAGGCAGGATGTTTTTGCCGTTGGAAGTGGCGGCAGCCAGGATGTGGCTATGACCTGCACCCAATTCGACGACCAGTGGCGCAACGTTCTCAGGCAACTGGTGGGCGTAGGCAGCGTTGTCGGCTACCAGGACTTTTGCCACGCCAGCAATCTTTGCAGCGGCTTCGACCACAGCGCTCACGCCAGAACCGGCGACCAGCAGGTGGATATCACCGCCGATCTTCTGAGCTGCAGCAAGGGTATTGAGCGTAGCCGGAGCTACGGTTGCATTGTCATGCTCAGCGATAACCAGGATCGTCATTTAGATTACCTTCGCTTCGGTTTTCAGTTTTTCGACCAGTTCGGCCACCGACTTGACCTTGATGCCAGCGCTGCGTGCAGCCGGCGCTTCAACCTTGAGCGTCTTGTTGGTAGATGCCGTGGAAACACCCAGTGCGTCAGGCGTCAGCACTTCGAGCGGCTTCTTCTTGGCCTTCATGATGTTGGGTAGCGAGGCGTAACGTGGCTCGTTCAGACGCAGGTCTGTGGTCACGATAGCCGGCAGGCTCAGGGAAACGGTTTGCAGACCGCCGTCGATCTCGCGGGTAACGGCAACCTTGTCGCCGGCCACTTCAACCCTGGAGGCGAACGTGCCCTGCGGATAGCCACTCAGCGCAGCCAGCATCTGACCGGTCTGGTTGTTGTCGCTGTCGATGGCCTGTTTGCCCAGGATCACCAACTGTGGCTGCTCCTTGTCGACCACGGCCTTGAGCAGTTTGGCGACCGCAAGGGAGGTCAGTTCTTCAGCCGACTCCACCAGCACGGCACGATCGGCGCCCAGCGCCAGTGCAGTACGCAACTGCTCCTGAGCGGTGGTCGGGCCGATGGTCACGACGACGATCTCGGTCGCGATACCTTTTTCCTTCAGGCGAACGGCCTCTTCCACAGCGATTTCGCAGAAGGGATTCATGGACATTTTGACGTTGGCAAGATCGACGCCGGAGTTGTCCGCCTTGACGCGAACCTTGACGTTGTAGTCGACCACTCGTTTGACAGCTACAAGAACCTTCATGGATTCCTCACTCTCCGGTGAAAAGAAGTCGCCTGGCAACACCAGGCGATCGATATGTGTCCTCAACAAGCAATCGTATTCGTGCAGGCGGGCGACCGGGTAAAAACAATCGCCAAAACCCTGGATTAAAGCCAGGTGTCACCCGTCAATCACCGGCAGGGTGTGTAAAATACGCCGGGCGACATTGATCTGAATGCCTGCACCGCATTCGCCTGATGCCTTTTGAGAGATCCTGCCGGACCTCGTTTCAGCCTACGGCAAACGCAAAACCGACCGTATCTTGACCGCAACGCCTTTTCTGGTCAATACGCCAAATCGGCCAGTGGTGGGTCTCTGGTCTTTGATTTATCTGGCCTGCGGCCGATTCAAACAAACGTTTGTATTGGACCCGCGCAGTGGTGTAGATATAATGCACGCCATTAAAAGACGGGCGGTGTCCGACACATCCATTACGTCGGTCCATAGCGCCCCTGAAAAATACCGTGAGCCTTGAGAGTAGGAGATAGCCTGTGGAACGCGAATACATGGAATTCGACGTCGTCATCGTCGGAGCCGGCCCTTCCGGGCTGTCTGCTGCCTGCCGCCTGAAACAGAAGGCTGCCGAGGCCGGACAGGAAATCAGCGTCTGCGTGGTGGAAAAAGGCTCCGAAGTCGGCGCGCACATTCTGTCGGGTGCGGTGTTCGAACCGCGCGCACTCAATGAACTGTTCCCGAACTGGCAGGAACTGGGCGCCCCGCTCAATACGCCGGTCAAACGTGACGATATTTATGTACTGAGCGATGCGGAAAAGTCGCGCAAGGTGCCTGACTTCTTCGTGCCCAAGACAATGCACAACCAGGGTAACTATATTATTTCCCTGGGCAACCTGTGCCGCTGGCTCGCGCAGCAGGCCGAAAACCTGGGCGTGGAAATCTACCCGGGCTTCGCCGCTCAAGAGGCGCTGTTCGATGAAAATGGCGTGATCAAGGGTATCGTGACCGGTGATCTGGGCGTTGATCGCGAAGGCAACCCCAAGGAAGGTCTGTACACCCCTGGCATGGAGCTGCGCGCCAAGTACACGCTGTTTGCCGAGGGCAGCCGTGGCCATATCGGCAAACAACTGCTCAAGCGCTTCAATCTAGACAATGACGTCGATGTGCAGCACTACGCCATCGGCCTGAAGGAAATCTGGGAAGTCGATCCAGCCAAACATGAGCAGGGTCTGGTCGTGCACACGGCTGGCTGGCCACTGGACGACGCCAATCCGGGCGGTTCTTTTCTTTATCACCTGGAAAACAACCAGGTGGTGGTCGGTTTGATCGTCGACCTTTCGTACTCGAACCCGTACCTGTCGCCGTTCGACGAGTTCCAGCGCTATAAGCATCATCCGGTCATCAAGCAGTATCTGGAAGGCGGCAAGCGCATCAGCTATGGTGCCCGCGCTATCACCAAAGGTGGCCTGAATTCGCTGCCCCGGATGGTCTTCCCCGGTGGCGCACTGATCGGTTGCGACCTGGGCACTCTCAATTTCGCCAAGATCAAGGGCAGCCACACTGCGATGAAGTCCGGGATGCTGGCGGCCGAATCGGTGGCCGATGCATTGTTCGCAGGCAACGAAGGCGGCAACACGCTGAACACTTACGTCGATGCGTTCAAGGCCAGCTGGTTGCATGAAGAGCTGTTCACCAGCCGTAACTTCGGCGTAGCGATTCATAAATACGGCGCAATCAAAGGTGGCGCATTCAACTTCATCGACCAGAACATCTTCGGTGGCAAGCTGCCGTTCACGCTGCATGACACCAAGCCGGATTACGCCTGCCTCAAGCTGGCCGCTGACTCGACGAAAATCAGTTACCCGAAACCGGACGGCAAGCTCAGCTTCGACAAGCTCAGCTCGGTATTCCTCTCCAGTACCAACCATGAAGAGGAACAACCCTGCCACCTGAAGCTGACCGACCCAAGCGTCCCGATCGGCAAGAACCTGCCTTTGTATGACGAACCGGCACAGCGTTATTGCCCGGCTGGCGTGTACGAAGTCATCACCAAGGAAGATGGCGAGAAGCGTTTCCAGATCAACGCGCAGAACTGTGTCCATTGCAAGACCTGCGACATCAAGGACCCTTCCCAGAACATCACCTGGGTAGCACCTGAAGGTGCTGGCGGACCGACTTACCCGAATATGTAGGTCGCGACAACGGGCAGCAAGACAAGCAAGACCGCAGAAGGCTCCTGATCAGGGGCCTTCTGCGTTTTACACCTGAAAGGACGTGCTCAGGCCGGGACGCCCAGGTAAGCCCCCTCCTCGCCCGGGCTGCGTTCAAAGTAGCGCTTGTACTCGCGACTGAACTGCGAGGCACTCTGATACCCGACCTTCAATGCTACCTGCGCGACGCCCAGCCCGTCGGCAACCAGCAACTGCTGGGCCTTGAGCAGACGCAGGCGCTTGAGGTACTGCACAGGCGATAACAACGTGCTGCGCTTGAAATGCTCATGAAAGGTCGATGCGCTCATGTTTGCGCACCGTGCCAGCGTGTCAACATTCAACGCATCGGCGTAATGCTCGTGCAGGTAGGTGACCGCTGCAGCAATCCGCGCAAACTGCCCCTGCTGCTCGACCAACGCACGCAACACGCATGCCTGCGGGCCACGCAGCGCGCTGTACACCACATCGCGAATACGCGACGCCCCCATCGCCTGACACTCCAGCGGATCGTGCAGGCAGCGCAGCAACCGCTCGACGCTGTCACGCATCCCGTCGCCAATCAGCACCGACGTCATGGACTCCGGGGTCTGCACTTCGCTGTCATGGCCAGCCAGCGGCCCCATGGCCTGCACCAGTTCGCTCAGCAACACCCGGTCAATGGCAACAGACACACCGTACAGCGGCTTGTCCGGTGTGGCGAAGGTTTCACATTTGAACGGCACGGAAAGCGCCTGAATCAAGTAGTGACCGGTACCGTACTCAAAAGTCCGGGTGCCCAGACAGGCGACCTTGCTGCCTTGCACCACGATCATGAGGCTCGGCTCGTACATCTGCGGGCTGCTGGCCACATAACTGAACGCCGACAACACACGCACTTCAGGCAAGGCGGTGGCGACAAAACCGGGACGCACCGCGAGAGGCTGGATCAACGAGACCAGCGTGGCATTGCCATCAACAGAATCAGAGAGCGACATTAAAACCGACCGACAGAGGATTAGACAGCTGTATGATCGCAGATTTGCGCGCCAAAGCGATCTTCAGATGGTGTCACCGGAGGAATAGGCATGAATGACGGAGGAATGTCCCTAGCCGCAAAGCATTGCCATCAGGAAAATGGTCCGCATCTATTCAGTAACATCTTGCGAGGTTCACAATGTACACAGCCATCGGTTACGCCGCCCAATCAGCCACCGCGCCCCTCGCCCCCATGACCTTCGAGCGTCGCGCCCCGCGTGCTGACGACGTTGCCATCGAGATTCTGTACTGCGGCGTTTGTCACTCCGACATCCACCAGGCGCGCAACGAGTGGGGTATCGCTGTCTACCCGTTGATGCCAGGCCATGAAATTGTGGGTCGTGTCACAGCCACCGGCGCCAATGCCACCCAGTACAAGGTTGGCGATCTGGTCGGTGTCGGTTGCATGGTCGACTCCTGCCGCGAATGCGCAGCGTGCCAGTCAGACCTTGAGCAGTATTGCCTCGAAGGCCCAACCATGACGTACGCCACGCCGGACCGCGTGGATGGCAGCAACACCATGGGCGGCTACTCCAACAGCATCGTGGTCAGCGAACACTTCGTGGTACGTATCCCGGAGAAGCTGGACCTGGCCGCTGCCGCACCTATTCTGTGTGCCGGTATCACCACTTACTCGCCGCTCAAGCACTATGGCGTCAAGGCGGGCGACAAGGTCGGCATTCTGGGGATGGGCGGCCTGGGCCATATGGGTATCAAGTTCGCCAAGGCCATGGGCGCTGAAGTCACCTTGTTCACCCGCTCCGCAGCCAAGGCCCAGGAAGCGCGTCGTCAGGGCGCCGACCATGTGATCGTCTCCACCGACGCCGAACAGATGAAAGCCGCTGCGGGCCGTTTCGACTTCCTGCTCGACACCATTCCGGTGCAGCACGACCTGAACCCCTACCTGCAAACCCTGCGGTTTGACGGTGTACACATTCTGGTTGGCCTGATCGAACCGGTAGAGCCCCCTGTGCATGCTGCCAACCTTGTGATGGGCCGCCGCGTACTGGCAGGTTCGCTGATTGGTGGCATTGCCGAAACCCAAGAAGTGCTCGAGTTCTGCGCCGAAAACGACATCACCTGCGACATCGAAATGCTCGACATCCGCAACATCAACGAAGCCTACGAGCGCATGCTTGCCGGTGACGTGAAGTACCGCTTCGTGATCGACATGGCCACGCTGAAAGCCTGATCCGGCTCAGCAGGCGCCCAGATCGGCCGACAGTTGCGCTGCAATCTCCTTGATCAGCGGAACCAGCTCGGCCATCTTCTCGAGCGGCATGTAGGGCACCGTACTGGCGACACTGATGCCGGCAACAATCTGTTTGCTGGCATCACGCACCGGCGCCGCTACACAACGAATCGACGGTTCGTTGTCTTCCAGATCGAACGCATAACCACCCTGAACATACTCTTCCCTGCGTGCTTTCAACTGCACCCAGGTCTGTTGCTCGTGCGCAGGCCACAACGGGTTCTTGCCGTTGACCGGCACACTGATTTCATACAGCCGTTGCCATTCCGGCTCGGCACTGTCCAGCAACAATGCCTTGCCAATACCCGTGCGCACCAACGGCATGCGATGACCAACCCGGGAACGCATTTCCGGGCCGTTGCGGCCGGGGTTCTTGTGCAGATACAGCACGTCATCACCTTCACGAACCGCCAGATGCACGGTGTCGCCGGTCAGTTCTGACAAGCGGTCCAGATAAGGTCGCGCCAGAATCGCCAGCGGCACTTCTTCACGGGCCTGAAAACCCAGCTCGATCAGTTTCGGACCCAGCAGGTAACCCACCTGCGGGACGATCCGAAGATAGCGCTCGTCGACCAGACAACTGGCCAGGCGATGAGTGGTGCTGCGCGTAGTACCGATCAGCCGGGCGATTTCCTTCAGGTCGCGAGCGCCACCGGCCACGGCCTGAACAACGCCCAGGCCACGCAACAAGGTTTGTGTGCCGGTAGGAACCGAGACTTTGTCCGTCGGGGTTTCGGGAGTGAGTGAGTCGTTGTGCATGACAAGCCTTGATCAATTCGGAACGCTGGCGACATTATCGTCGCCAGCGTCAGGACGCGTCGACCTCAGAGTTCGATGCGCTCGACTTTACCCACCAGCAGGATGTACGACAGCGCACCCAGCAGCGCCAGCACCGAGATGTAGGTAATGGCTGGGGCGAACGAGTCGCCAGAGGCCAGAAAACCGATCACGATGGGTGTGGCGATGGCCGCCAGATTGCCGATGAAGTTGAACGTACCGCCAGTCAGTCCCAGCAGACGTGCCGGTGCCAGGGTCGACACCAGCGACCAGGTGATCGACGCCAGACCATTACCAAAGAACGCGAGCGCCAGAAACGCAATGACCAGTGGCGTGGATTCGACGAAGTTGGCACCAATGATCGAGGTCGAGATCAGCAGACCGGCAATGATCGGCAATTTCCGGGCGAAGCCAACGGTATGACCGCGGCGGATCAGCCAGTCCGAGAAGAAGCCGGAACACAGCACGCCAACGAACGCAGCGAGAAACGGTAGCGACGCCAACAGGCCGGACTTGATGAAGTCCATGCCACGGTATTTCACCAGGTACGTCGGGAACCAGGTCAGGAAAAACCAAAGCGTGGAGTTCAGGCAGAACTGCCCCAGGTAGATCCCCCACAGCTTGCGCTTGCTCAGCACAATACCCAGGTCCAGCCAGCTGAAACCCTGCTTATGTTTATCGGCATCCTTCTGAATGTCGACCAGACCACCACCTTCGCGAATCAGGTCGATTTCCTGCTGATTGACACCCTTGAAGTCACGCGGCTCGCGGTACACCGCGTACCAGATGACTGCCCACACTACGCCCACACCGCCGGTTGCCACGAACACCATATGCCAGCCGTAATGCGCTTGCAGCCAGGCCAGTACCGGCGTCAGGAATGCCAGCCCGACAAACTGCCCGGAGGTATAAAAGCCGATGGCCGTGGCGCGTTCCCGTTCTGGAAACCAGGTGGTGACCACCCGGCTGTTGATCGGATAGGCAGGCGCCTCCAGCGCCCCGACTGCCATGCGCAGCACGAACAACGCAATGAAGCTGGCGGCAAAGCCCAGCATGATGGTGGCGATCGACCAGAGCATCAGCGCCACGGTGTAGAGGATGCGCGGCGGAACACGGTCCACCAGCCAGCCGCCGGGCAGTTGCATGGCAGCATAAGTCCAGCCGAAAGCCGAAAAAATCAGACCGACGTGTACCGGATCAATACCCAGTTCGGACGTCAGCGCCGGGGCGGCGATCGACAGGTTGCTGCGGTCCAGGTAGTTGATCACCACTGTGATGAACAACAGCACCATGATGAAGAAACGTTTGCGGGACGGCGTCACCAGTGATGCCGCGCCCTCCATCGTACGAGTGCGCATGAAAATGTTGCCTCTTTTTGGATTTATTGAGGACTGTCTGTGGCGTATTTCAGCGGCCAACAGGTATTGGCCTGATCAGATCACCACTCGGCAAAGCTGCCATCAGCATGACGCCAGATCGGGTTGCGCCAGCGGTGACCAATGGCGGCACGTTCCTTGACGTATTCCTCGTTGATCTCGATGCCCAGGCCGGGGCCGTTGGGGATCTTGACCATGCCTTTGTCGTAGTCGAATACTTCCGGATGCTTGACGTAATCGAGCAGGTCGTTGCTTTCGTTGTAGTGGATGCCCAGGCTCTGCTCCTGGATGAAAGCGTTGTAACAAACCGCATCGAGCTGCAGGCACGCCGCCAGCGCAATCGGCCCCAGCGGGCAATGCAGTGCCAGCGCAACGTCGTAGGCCTCAGCCATGTTGGCGATCTTGCGTGTCTCGGTGATACCGCCTGCGTGGGATGCATCGGGCTGGATGATGTCGACGTAACCTTCACTCAACACACGCTTGAAATCCCAACGCGAGAACAGTCGCTCACCCAGCGCAATTGGCGTGCTGGTCAGGGGCGCCAGCTCCTTCAATGCTTCGTAGTTCTCGCTGAGCACCGGCTCTTCGATGAACATCAGCTTGTACGGATCCAGCTCTTTCATCAGGACCTTGGCCATTGGCTTGTGCACCCGGCCATGGAAGTCCACGCCGATGCCGACGTTCGGCCCGACTGCGTCACGCACGGCAGCCACGTTGGCCAGTGCCAGATCGACCTTGTCGAAGGTATCGAGAAATTGCAGCTCTTCGGTGCCATTCATTTTGACTGCGGTGAAGCCGCGCTCGACCGCTTCTCTTGCAGCCCGCGCGGTGTCCGCAGGGCGATCGCCGCCGATCCACGAATAGACGCGAATCTTGTCACGAACCTGGCCACCCAGCAGGTCGCTGACCGAAACGCCCAGTGCCTTGCCTTTGATGTCCCACAATGCCTGGTCGATGCCGGCCAGTGCGCTCATGTGGATCGCGCCGCCGCGATAGAAACCGCCGCGGTACAGCACCGTCCAGATATCCTCGATGTTGCGCGGGTCTTTACCGATCAAGTAGTCGGCAAGTTCTTCCACAGCCGCCGCCACGGTGTGAGCGCGACCTTCAACCACGGGCTCACCCCAGCCAACGACTCCTTCGTCAGTCTCGACTTTCAGAAAGCACCAACGCGGCGGAACGATGAACGTCGTGAGTTTTGTAATTTTCATGGGGACGGTATCTCTTGTTGAATTCTTGTATTGAGGTCTTGAGACTTTTACAGAACGACGGCTTTTGCCGTGCGTCAGTCTGAGCGCGACGCTGTCTGATGCTTCCAGGCCGCCACATAAGCCTGGGCGCGCTCCGCGACGTCGGCTGCGGTCATGCCTGGCTTGAACAGCCCCGAGCCCAGACCGAAACCTTTGACGCCTGCGTCGAGAAACACCTTCATGTTGTCCGGGGTAATGCCACCGACTGGCAGCAGGACAGTGCCCGCCGGGAGAACCGCCAGCCAGGCCTTGACCACTGCTGGCGACATCTGCTCGGCCGGAAACAGCTTGAGCACGTCAGCACCTTCAGCGAGTGCGGCGAAGGCTTCGGTTGGCGTAGCGACGCCAGGCGACAGAAACATGTCGGCCGCCTTGGCCGCGCGCAACACCCTGGCGTCGCTATGCGGCATGACAATCACCTGTCCACCGGCATCCTTCACCTGCGTCACCTGCTCTGGCGTCAGCACGGTCCCTGCGCCGATCAGGCAATCGGCAGGCAGAAGCTGGCGCAACAGACGAATACTGTCGAACGGCTGGGGAGAGTTCAGCGGTACTTCGATGACCCGAAAGCCGGCCTCGTAAAGTACGTCGCCAATGGCTGGCGCTTCCTCTGGGCGCAGGCCACGGAGAATCGCGACCAGACCGTTTTCCTTCAAAGCTTGTTTGAGCATGTCACACCTCTTGAGCGTAATGGGGAGCCGGGGACGCGAGCAGCCCCGCCTGGGCGGCGACCTGCCAGAGGCCGCGTTCGGTGGCCTGCTCGGCCAGGGTCACCCGAGGGAAGCCGCTGGCTGTCAGGCCACGTGCGTAGCGAGCGCACAGGGATTCGCTGCCAATCAGGATCACGGCAGGCAGTTGTTGATGTGCATCGCGCTGCAGCGCAGCAAGCGACGCCAGCTCGTGGCCGATCAACACCCCCGACAGGTAGTCCGGTTGGGCACTCGCCGCCAACTGGCCGGTAAGGCCCAGCGTGCGGCAGCTGAAGATGGTGGAAAGCGGACCGGCCTTGCCAGCGTCCGACCGGGCGACGGCCAGCCCCGAATCGAATGCCTCGGTATCGAATGTTTCGTTCGGCTGCATGGTGCGGCCCAGAATGGTGTGAGCGCACAGCGTGGCGTACACCTCACCAGTCATGAAGGTATCGAAATGGACGATTCGACCTTTAACCACCTGCACCCATTTCGAATGGCTGCCGGGCAGACCGATGAGCAGTGGCTCGCTGGCGAGTTGCGCATCGAGTGTGGCCAGAATGCCCAGTACCTGGGTTTCTTCGCCGCGCATGACATTGGGCAGTGCGGAGCGCTGCAGGACACCGGGAATGATATGCACCGTGACGCCGCGCAGGCTGCGCACGGTCTGTAGGGCTGCACTGAGCCCGCCGACGCTGGCCGGGGTTTCCCGGTACGCGGCCTCGCGCCAACCCTGGGCACTGCCGACCATGCCACAGGCAATGACCGGAAGGTCAGGCTGCGCGTCGAGCCAATCGCCGCACGCCTGCTCGAAAGCCAGTTCAAACCCGTCGCTGCACAGCTCGCCCGCGATGAGGCGTGGTGTGGTGGGTAACTGCATGATGCCCGCGCTCAATGCGCGTTGTTCCAGAACCTGGCCGTTATTGCCAAGTCGATAGGCACGAAGTGAGGTGGTCCCCCAATCGAGCGCGATCAATTGCGCCTGCTGCATTGCTTCACCTGTTGTTTTTTTGAAAGTGAGTGCAGGCAGACTATAAACCCGAATTCTGATTTATCTCAATATGTAAATTTAAGTCCCATATATAGGGATTAAAATATGTGCCAAATCGCACACAAAAAAAGCCCGCTTCTCTTTCAAGAAGCGGGCTGGATGTACAGCGGAAAGCCTGCGGATCAACGCTCCAACAGGATTCTCAGCATGCGGCGTAACGGTTCAGCCGCGCCCCACAGCAGTTGATCACCTACGGTGAACGCGCCGAGGTACTGCGAACCCATGTTCAGCTTGCGCAGACGCCCCACCGGAACGCTCATGGTACCGGTCACCGCTGTCGGGCTCAGTTCCTGAGCGCTCGCTTCGCGGGTGTTAGGCACCAGCTTGACCCAAGGGTTGTGCTGGCTGATCAAGCCTTCGATGTCCGCAATCGGTACATCCTTGTTCAGCTTGATGGTCAACGCCTGGCTGTGGCAGCGCATGGCGCCGATCCGCACACAGATACCATCGACCGGGATCGGGCTTTTGAAGCGACCGAGGATCTTGTTGGTCTCGGCCTGGCCTTTCCACTCTTCGCGGCTCTGACCGTTAGGCAGCGCCTTGTCGATCCAGGGGATCAGGCTGCCAGCCAGTGGCACACCGAAGTTCTCGGTCGGGAACGCTTCGCCGCGCATGGCTTCTGCCACTTTGCGGTCGATGTCCAGAATGGCGCTGGACGGGTTGGCCAGCTCATCGGCAACCGACGCATGGACTGCGCCCATCTGCTTGATCAGCTCACGCATGTTCTGCGCACCGGCGCCAGAGGCCGCCTGATACGTCATGACGTTCATCCACTCGACCAGACCGGCGTCGAACAGACCGCCCAGGCCCATCAGCATCAGGCTGACGGTGCAGTTGCCACCAATGTAGTTCTTGGTGCCTGCATCCAGTTGCTGGTCAATGACCTTGCGGTTCACCGGGTCCAGCACAATCACGGCATCATCCTGCATGCGCAGGCTTGAAGCCGCGTCGATCCAGTAACCCTGCCAGCCCGCTTCACGCAGCTTCGGGAACACCTCGTTGGTATAGTCGCCGCCCTGACAGGTCAGGACCACGTCCAGGGTTTTCAGCTCGTCAATACTGTACGCATCTTTCAGTGGCGCAACGTCCTTGCCCACCGAAGGAGCCTGGCCACCGACATTGGAGGTAGTGAAGAACACAGGCTCGATCAGATCGAAATCCTGCTCTTCGCGCATCCGCTGCATGAGCACGGAACCGACCATGCCACGCCAACCGATCAGACCTACACGTTTCATCGCAACTACACCTTGAATAAAAGTGGGACCGCTGCTCTGCGTCTACACAGCAGGCAGCGGGCCAGAGAGATTACAGATTCCGCAGCGCGGCGACTACTGCGTCGCCCATTTCCTGAGTACCGACTTTGGTGTTGCCCGTCGACCAGATGTCGCCAGTACGCAACCCTTGATCCAGCACCACGCTGACAGCCTTTTCAATGGCGTCGGCAGCGTCGGTCAGGTTGAAGCTGTAACGCAGCATCATCGAGACCGAAAGAATGGTCGCCAGCGGGTTGGCAATGCCTTTGCCAGCGATGTCCGGCGCCGAACCGTGGCACGGCTCATACATGCCCTTGTTGGCAGTGTCGAGCGACGCCGACGGCAGCATGCCGATGGAGCCGGTGAGCATCGAAGCCTGGTCGGACAGGATGTCGCCGAACATGTTGTCGGTCACGATCACGTCGAACTGCTTGGGCGCACGCACCAGTTGCATGGCGGCGTTGTCGACGTACAGGTGGCTCAGTTCGACCTCAGGGTAATCCTTGGCGACCTGCTCAACGATTTCGCGCCACAACTGGCTGGACGCCAGCACGTTGGCCTTGTCCACCGAGCACAGTTTCTTGCCGCGAACCATGGCCATGTCGAAACCGACACGGGCAATACGGCGGATTTCGCTTTCGCTGTAAGGCAGCGTGTCGTACGACTGACGCTCGCCATTTTCCAACACTCGGGTGCCACGTGGCGCGCCGAAATAGATACCGCCGGTCAGTTCACGGACAATCAGGATATCCAGACCCGCGACAATTTCCGGCTTGAGGCTCGAAGCGTCTGCCAGTTGTGGATAAAGAATCGCCGGACGCAGATTGCCGAACAGGCCCAATTGGGAGCGAATTTTCAGCAGACCGCGCTCAGGACGGATGTCACGATCAATGGCGTCCCATTTCGGGCCGCCCACGGCGCCAAGCAACACTGCATCGGCAGCGCGGGCAAGGTCCAGGGTTTCGTCGGCCAGCGGCACGCCGTGCTTGTCGATGGCTGCGCCGCCGATCACGTCGTGGGTCAATTCAAAGCCCAGTTGATATTTCTCATTGGCCAACTCCAGCACCTTGACCGCTTCGGTCATGATTTCCGGGCCAATACCGTCACCTGGGAGAATCAGAATCTGCTTGCTCATAACATCCTCAATTTTGTGCATCGGCGCCTCGAACAGCGCCTGTCTATAACGCTTGATATGGCAAAAAACTCATCGCTCGGCCCACAGCACCAACACATCGGTACTGAATGAACCCTGCGCATCAATCTCGAAATACTCACGCACTTCGTCACCCATCGCCTGCTGCAGTTCACGAATGGCGACCTGCAACGTGAGCGGCGTGCGCATACGCTCGACCCACGAGGTGAATTCAAGGCGCAGGCGCTGCCGGGTGTGGCTGCGCGTGAACAGACCGGCGTCGCTGACCTGATGCAGCCATTCGGCGGCGGAATAATCCCGCACATGGCTGGTATCACGCAGCACTTCGGCCGTTTGCAGATAAGTGTCCAGCAATGGGCTGCCCGGCGACATCACATCGATGAAGGCGGCCACGCCGCCCGGCTTCAAGACCCGGCGAACTTCACGAAGTGCCAGCGCCAGATCGCTCCAGTGGTGCGCCGAATAACGGCTGAACACGAAATCGAACTCGCCGTCAGCAAACGGCAGACGTTCGGCCGACCCGCACACGGTACTGATATTGCCCAACCCTTTCTCAGCCGCAGCAGCGCTGACCACATCGAGCATTTGCTGCGAAAGATCGTACGCTACCACTTCGCCCACCGATGGGGCGATATTGAAGCTCACATGACCGGCGCCACAGCCCAGATCCAGCACCTTCGCATCGCTGTGCCCGGCCACTTCAGCCTGTAGCAGCGCAAATTCAGTCCCTTGGGCGTGCACAGCACTGCTCAGGTAGGCCGAAGCCTGTTCACCAAATTGACGCTGCACGACTTGAGTGTGGACGGTGGAGCTCATGGCAGTCTTCCTTCAAAAGGTATCTCGGTGACGGATCCAAATCTGCTGGCTGTCGACGCACTTCGCCGTTTCAGTCGCGAAACAGCCACGGCTGACTAGCGCGATGCTTGCTCTCGAAGGTCGCAATGGCCTCAGCGTCCATCAAAGTCAGGCCGATATCGTCGAGACCATTGAGCAGGCAGTGTTTGCGGAACGCGTCGATTTCAAAGTGGTAGACCTGCCCGTCGGGACGGGTCACGGTCTGAGCCTGCAAATCGACGTTCAACTGATAACCAGGGCTGGCTTCAACCTGCTTGAACAACTGATCGACTTCGTCTTCAGCCAGAATGATCGGCAACAGGCCGTTCTTGAAGCTGTTGTTGAAGAAGATGTCGGCATAACTCGGCGCGATGATTGCGCAGAAACCGTATTCTTCCAGTGCCCAAGGTGCGTGCTCACGGCTGGAGCCGCAGCCGAAGTTCTCGCGGGCCAACAACACGCTCGCCCCCTGGTAACGCTCGTGGTTGAGCACGAACTCATGGTTGAGCGGACGCTTGGAATTGTCCTGATACGGCTGACCCACATCCAGATAGCGCCATTCGTCGAACAGGTTCGGGCCAAAACCCGTGCGCTTGATCGACTTCAAGAACTGCTTGGGGATGATCTGGTCGGTGTCGACGTTGGCGCGGTCCAGAGGAGCAACCAGGCCGTTGTGCTGGGTAAACGCTTTCATGCTGGGTTCCTCAGTGCTGGATCAAATCACGGACATCGATGAAGCGGCCATTGACTGCAGCAGCAGCTGCCATCGCCGGGCTCACCAGATGCGTACGACCACCAGCACCCTGACGACCTTCGAAGTTACGGTTGGAGGTGGACGCGCAATGCTCACCGGAACCCAGGCGATCCGGGTTCATCGCCAGGCACATGGAACAGCCCGGCTCACGCCACTCAAAGCCTGCCTCGATGAAGATCTTGTCCAGGCCTTCCAGTTCGGCCTGTTCCTTGATCAGACCAGAGCCCGGCACGACGATAGCCTGCTTGATGGTCGACGCTACCTTGCGGCCCTTGGCGATGTCGGCAGCAGCGCGCAGGTCTTCGATACGCGAGTTGGTGCACGAGCCAATGAATACGCGATCCAGCTGGATTTCGGTAATCGGCTGATTGGCCTTCAAGCCCATGTATTTCAATGCACGTTCTATGGAGCCACGCTTGACCAGATCCGGCTCCTGCGCCGGGTCCGGCACGTTCTGATCCACGGCCAGGACCATTTCAGGCGAGGTGCCCCAGCTGACTTGCGGCTTGATCTGTGCTGCGTCGAGCTTGACCACCGTATCGAACACCGCGTCGTCGTCGGAGACCAGATCTTTCCAGGCCTCGACGGCCAAGTCCCACTCGGCGCCCTTGGGGGCGAACGGACGACCTTTGACGTATTCGACGGTCTTCTCGTCAGTCGCGACCATGCCGACGCGAGCGCCTGCTTCGATAGACATGTTGCAGATCGTCATGCGGCCTTCGATCGACAGATCGCGAATCGCGCTGCCAGCGAACTCGATGGCGTAACCGTTACCGCCTGCGGTGCCGATCTTGCCGATGACTGCCAGCACGATGTCCTTGGCGGTCACGCCGAACGGCAGTTGCCCTTCGACCGATACCAGCATGTTCTTCATTTTCTTGGCGACCAGGCACTGTGTGGCCAGTACATGCTCGACCTCGGACGTGCCGATACCGTGCGCCAGTGCGCCAAAGGCGCCATGGGTCGACGTGTGCGAGTCGCCACACACTACGCTCATGCCAGGCAAGGTTGCGCCCTGCTCCGGGCCAATGACATGAACGATGCCTTGGCGCGGATCGTTCATCTTGAATTCGGTGATGCCATATTCGTCGCAGTTGTCATCCAGGGTCTGGACCTGCAGACGCGAAACCTGATCTTCGATGGCACCGATACCGCCCTTGCGCTCCGACGTGGTCGGCACGTTGTGGTCAGGGGTCGCGATGATCGAGTCGATGCGCCATGGCTTGCGCTTGGCCAGACGCAGACCTTCGAAGGCTTGCGGCGAGGTCACTTCGTGAATGATATGGCGGTCAATGTAGATCAGCGCCGAACCATCGTCGCGCTGTTTGACCAAGTGTGAATCCCAGAGCTTGTCGTAGAGCGTTTTGCCGGCCATCGGACGTACTTCCTCATCAGCTTCTTTCTATGCCTTGGGCAATCGAACCTCGATGACCCCTTGGCTTGTGCGGTCATGCTATGGAATATGCTTAAATAACTCAAATTCATAATTTTCATGCTTTGGATAACCAACTGGAATACGACCATGGACCTGGCCAATCTCAACGCATTTATAGCCATCGCTGAAACCGGCAGCTTCTCCGGTGCAGGTGAGCGCCTGTATCTGACCCAACCCGCCATCAGCAAGCGGATTGCTGGCCTGGAGCAGCAACTCAACGTGCGTCTGTTCGATCGCCTTGGCCGAGAGGTCAGCCTGACGGAGGCCGGACGAGCGCTACTGCCGCGCGCCTACCAGATCCTCAACGTGCTGGACGACACCCGTCGCGCCCTGACCAACCTGACCGGTGAAGTAACCGGCCGCCTGACGTTGGCCACCAGTCATCACATCGGCCTGCATCGTTTGCCTTCTTTATTACGCGAGTACACACGCACCTACCCTGCCGTCGCGCTGGACATTCAGTTTCTGGATTCGGAAGTGGCGTATGAAGAAATCCTGCATGGACGCGCCGAGCTGGCGGTCATCACCCTCGCGCCCGAGCCTCACGCATTGATCAAAGCGGTTCCGGTATGGGACGACCCTCTGGACTTTGTCGCGGCACCCGAGCACCCATTGGCCAACAGCGGCCCGATGAAGCTCGAAGACATCGTGCGTTATCCCGCCGTGTTTCCCGGCAGCAATACCTTTACTCATCACATCGTCAGCGGGCTGTGTGAAGCGCAGGGCCTCAAGCCCAATATCGCCATGAGCACCAACTACATGGAAACCATCAAAATGATGGTCTCCATTGGCCTTGCCTGGAGCGTACTGCCGCGCACTATGCTCGACGAACAGGTTGCACGCATTCCGTTGCCGGGCGTACAGCTCAATCGCCAGCTAGGCTATATCGTGCATACCGAAAGAACGCTCTCCAATGCCGCGCGGGCATTCATGAAATTGCTGGATGCGCAGATATAACGTATAGAGCGCAATTGCAGAACGCAGAACGATCGTCTTACTGGCTTTATTTATAAAGGCTCGTGATCAATGCCCAATCAGCTGGACAACCCTACCCTTCCGGTGGCCGGACAACCGCCATCTGCGCAGCCGACATCTGCCTCCCTGGAACAGACGCTGAGGGAAACTCAGGCCCGTCTGGACCTGGCGTTGAGCTCAGCGCAGATAGGGACATGGGAATGGGACATTGTCAGCGACACGCTGCACACCTCGGCACGCGCCGCCCAATTGCACGGTGCTCCTGCGCTGTCGGATGCCATTCGCTTTACCGCGTTTCTCGCCAGCGTGCCCAATGGCGAACGCACCCGCATGCGCCGCGCCTACCGCGCAGTGTGTGACGGCAAGCAGGACATCTTCCAACTGACCTACCGGTTTACGCTGAGGGACGGTGTCTATCGACTGCTGGAAAGCCGCGCCCATTTGTACCGAGACGCCAGCGGTACGCCGGTCAGACTGGTCGGTACGGTACTCGACATCACTCAGCAGCAGGCCCAGAGCGCGCTTGAAGCCAGTGAGCAGAAGTTCGCCAAGGCATTTCACTCAAGCCCCGACTCCATCACCATTACCGAACTGGGCACCGGACGGTACGTCGAGGTCAACGATGGCTTCTGCCGTCTGACCGGCTACAGCGCTCACGAAGTGCTGGGGCGCACGGTGCAGGATATTGGCATCTGGACAGACCCTACTCAACGCCAACACATGATTGATCAGTTGCATCAGGCCGGCCGCGTGCATCACCGGGAAATGGCCGGTCGCAACAAAAATGGCGACCCGCTCATTCTTGATGTGTCGGTGGAATTCATCACCCTGAACGAAACGCCGTGCCTGCTGATGAACGCCCGAGACATCGGCCTGCTGAAAAGTGCTCAGGCGCAGATCCAGCACCTGGCCTATCACGACCCGCTGACCGGCCTGCCGAACCGCGCCCTGCTCATGGATCGTCTGAGCCAGCAGCTGTCGTTGCTCCAACATCATGGGCTGCGAGGCGCGCTGCTGTTTCTGGACCTGGACCACTTCAAGCACATCAATGACTCGCTCGGCCATCCGGTGGGCGACTCTGTGCTCAACATTGTGGCAGCACGGCTTGAAGCCAGCGTCCGCCTTGAGGACACCGTCGCCCGCCTGGGCGGTGACGAGTTCGTCGTGCTGATCTGTGGCCTCGACGGTTCTCGTCAGCAAGTCACTCAGCAAGTGCAGGAACTGTCCGACAGCCTGCGAGAATTGCTTGCCGAGCCCATGTTCCTCGACGGCCATCGCCTCCAGGTAACGCCGAGCATCGGTATGGTACTGATTCCGGACGACGGTCTGAACCCTGCCGACCTGCTCAAGCGAGCCGACATTGCACTGTACCGGGCCAAGGATTCGGGCCGTAACTCCACGCAGTTCTTCCACAGCTCCATGCAAAAAGTCGTCAGCGAACGCCTGCGCATGGAAAACGACCTGCGCCTGGCACTGACCCGCAACGAATTCCACCTGCACTTCCAGGCCCAGGTCGACTGCCGCAACGACAGCATCAGCGGTGCAGAAGCACTGCTGCGCTGGCAGCACCCCGAGTACGGGCTGCTGCCGCCCACTCAGTTTGTCCAGATACTCGAAGAAAGCGGCATGATTCTGGAAGTCGGCAGTTGGATACTCGATGAAGCCTGCAAGGCCGGGGGCCGCCTGCTCAAGCAAAAGCTGATCGCTGAGGGCTCATTCGTCATGGCGGTCAATATCAGCCCGCGCCAGTTCCGCCAGAACGACTTTGTGGAACGCGTGAAACACAGCCTCAAAGTGCACGGTTTGCCCGCCAGCATGCTCAAGCTGGAAATCACCGAAGGCATCGTGATTCAAAACCTGGACGACACCATCAGCAAAATGCGCAACCTCAAGGCACTCGGGGTCAGTTTTGCAATGGACGACTTTGGCACCGGCTACTCATCGCTCACCTATCTCAAGCGCCTGCCGGTGGACACCCTGAAGATCGACCAGTCGTTCGTCCAGGACGCCACCACCGACCCCAACGACGCCGAGATCATCCGCGCCATCGTCGCCATGGCCCAAAGCCTGAACCTGAACGTCATCGCCGAAGGCGTAGAAACCACCGAGCAACTCGCCTTTCTCAAACAACTGGGCTGTTACCTCTATCAAGGCTACCTGTTCAGCGAACCGCTGAAAGACTCCGTCTTCGAGACGCTGCTGCGGCTGAAGCAGCATTTGGAGCAAACCTCGCTTTAGACACTGTTCCATTCCTTGTAGGTGTAATAACCCAGCGCCTCCGCCAGACAAAGGCTGAGCAGGGATGAAGGCGAAAAGCACAGCCTGTCTCGCCTGCCAGAGGCAAAAAAAACGCCCCGAAACAGTCGGGGCGTTTTTTATTCAGATGTTTCAGATAATCCTGATCATCACTTTAATTCTCCAGCGCTTTCTGGGTGTTCAGCGGGATACGCTTTGGCTTGGCTTCTTCAGGCACGTTACGCACCAGGTCGATGTTCAACAGACCGTGCGACAGGTCAGCACCCTTGACTTCGATATTGTCTGCCAGCCTGAACGACAGCTTGAACTCGCGCCGCGCAATCCCCTGGTGCAGGTAGGTGACGTTTTCAGCTTCATGCTCGCGCTTGCTGCCGGTCACGGTCAGCACGCCTTTCTCGACTTGTAATTCGAGGTCCTGCTCCTGCATGCCAGCCGCAGCGATCACGATCCGATAATGATCTTCGCTGTAGCGCTCCACATTGTAGGGAGGGTAGCCGCTGGCCGAATCGTTGCGTGCTGCCGACTCAAAGAGGTCGTTGAAACGATCGAAGCCCACTGAGTGACGAAACAGCGGAGCCAGAGAAAATGCAGTCGTCATGATAATTCTCCTGTTAATCAGCGAGTGGTTGGCGCGACCCGAATTCGGCATCGCGTAATCCCCAAACTAGGGGCTGCCACTCGGTTTTCAAGAGCCTTCATTTGACGAAATAATGACCGTTCGTCGGCTCAAGCTTCGGCTGACTCATTCGGCTTGTAACCGAGCATGACGCTGATGCGGTCGCAGTCGGTCTCGCGGCGCAGCGCGTCGAACATCAAGGTCGCCTCGGGGTAGCTCTTGGTGAGCAGCACCACCCATTGCTTCAGGCGACCGGGCGCCTGGATGAGGGTCATTTTAGCGAGGCAGTCTTTCCAGAACGTACGCAGCATCGGTTGCAGTTCGGCCCAGGTCATGGCAACCACCTCCTCGCCCGCATTGGCAGCGGCGATCTGGCGGGCCAGATCGGGGCGCGCAACCAGGCCCCGACCGATCATGATGTCGCGCGCGCCACAGATTTCTCTGCAACGCAGCCAGTCGTCCACCGTCCAGATCTCGCCGTTGGCAACTACTGGCACCTTGACCACTTCCTGAATGCGCGCGATCCACTCCCAGTGAGCGGGCGGTTTGTAGCCGTCGACCTTGGTTCGGGCGTGCACCACAATCCGCTCTGCCCCGCCGTCCGCCAATGCACGGGCACAGTCCAGCGCAGCGTCGGTATTTTCATAACCGAGGCGCATCTTGGCCGTGACCGGGATGTCCTTGGGCACCGCTCGGCGAACGTGCCCGACAATCGAATGCAGCAGGTCGGGCTCTTTGAGCAGAATGGCGCCACCGCGTGAGCGATTGACGGTCTTCGCCGGACAACCAAAATTCAAGTCCATCACCGGCGCACCCAGCTCACAGGCAAAGGCCGCGTTTTCCGCCAGACACACCGGATCGGAGCCCAGCAACTGCAAATGCAGTGGCACACCCGCAGCGGTTCTGGCATCGGTGTGCAGCTCGGAAGCCATTTTATAAAAATAGGTAGCAGGCATGACTCGCTCGGTCACCCGGATGAATTCGGTCACACACCAGTCGATGCCGCCGACGCGGGTCAGCACATTACGCAGGATGTCGTCGACCAACCCCTCCATGGGCGCCAGAGCAATTTGCATGGGTCACACTCGAAAAAAAGTCCGGCAGTTTACTGCCCGCTGTCGAGATTGGGAACGCTGTCTTCGAACATGGCAGCACCATAACCGTCGATGAACTCGGTGGGCATGCGCCTGGGCCGACCGCTGGACAGCTCGATGCAGACAAACGTGGTTTGCGCACGCAGCAGTGTCAGGTTATCGGAGGGGCGCTTGAGCTGAAAACGCCGGGTCATTTTCAGGCGCTTGTCCCAATCGACGATCCACGTCGCCAACTGCAAGTCATCGCCTTCATAAGCGCTGGCCAGGTAATCGATCTCGTGCCGCACCACCGCCATTGCGCGGTCCAGCCGGCGATACTCTGTGAGGTCCAGCCCGAGATACTGCGAGTGTCGCCACGCACTGCGTTCAAGCCACGTGACGTACACCGCATTATTGGCGTGCCCCAACCCGTCGATATCCTCGGCGGCAACGTTCAGGTCGATCACGAAAGGCGTTGCCAGATCCCAGCCCATGCTTGCTCCTGCTCAGGTAAGTTTGTTCGCGGGCAGTGTAGCGAAGCCTGAGCAGGTTCGCGCACTGATGGAGACGGCCATATCCAGAAGGAAGATCAGAGCAGGCAAGGGACAGGAAGCAAAGGCGGGAGGGAAAATGAAACTCTGAAAAAACAAAAGGGCCATTCAATAATCGAATGACCCTTGGTCCCGCAGAGCGGGAAATCGTGGCGTCCCCTAGGGGACTCGAACCCCTGTTACCGCCGTGAAAGGGCGGTGTCCTAGGCCACTAGACGAAGGGGACGCAAAACCTTCAATCAGGCTCATCTACCGATGAACCCTGGCAAAAATTGGTGGAGCTTAGCGGGATCGAACCGCTGACCTCCTGCATGCCATGCAGGCGCTCTCCCAGCTGAGCTAAAGCCCCGGATTTATCGCCTCGCGGCGGAGCTGACCTTGCGGTATCACTCGGTGAAGCTGGCGTCCCCTAGGGGACTCGAACCCCTGTTACCGCCGTGAAAGGGCGGTGTCCTAGGCCACTAGACGAAGGGGACAAAACCTTCTTTCCGATCAGGCCTGGGATGGCTGACCGTGATTCAAAGCAGGTGAAACAACGCTTTGAATCTGAAATTTGGTGGAGCTTAGCGGGATCGAACCGCTGACCTCCTGCATGCCATGCAGGCGCTCTCCCAGCTGAGCTAAAGCCCCACATCAGTGGACGGGGCGCATGTTAAGCGTGAGTCGCAAGACTGTCAAATTTATTTTCGATAAGTTTGAAAGTTTTTCGTCGGCATAACAAACACTTACCGTTTAACCCCTATAAAACCGAGGCTAACGCCGACCACTGCGCGTTCTGTCGTGCGAGCCCGCAGTGGCCTCTTCACATCACCGCATGGATCAGGCAATCGCGCCCAGCAGTTTTTCCCACTCTTTGTTTTCTTTCTTGGAAACGCCACCCAGCAGATCAATCGCCTGACGCAGACGGAAACGCGTCAGATCCGGCCCAAGAATCTCCATTGCGTCCAGCACCGACACAGAACTGGCCTGCCCTGTGATCGAAGCAAACATCAGCGGCATCGCATCACGCAGTTTGAGGCCCAGATGCTCGACGACCGACTGTATGCAGGCGGTGATCGGGTCCTTCTCCCACTGACGCAGCGACTCCAGCTTCCACAGGATCAACTGCATCAGTTGACGCACCTGGTCAGCCGAGAGCTTCTTGTGCTCGAACAGCTTGACGTCCGGCGTCACGCCACCCGCGAAAAAGAAACTGGCCAACGGGGCGATCTGGCTGAAGGTTTCAACCCGGCCTTGCACGTGCGGGGCGATCTTCATCATGTAGTCCGGGTTCAACGCCCAGTGCTGCACGCGGCTGGCGAACTCCTCGACCGGCAACTCGCGCAACCACTGGCCGTTGAGCCAGGACAGCTTCTCGATGTCGAAGATAGGCCCGCCCAGCGATACGCGGGACAGATCGAAATGGTCGACCATTTCCTGCAGGGAGAACTTCTCGCGCTCGTCCGGCATCGACCAGCCCATGCGACCCAGATAGTTGAGCATCGCTTCAGGCATGAAGCCCATGCGCTCGTAGAAGGTCACCGAAGTCGGGTTCTTGCGCTTGGACAGCTTGCTCTTGTCCGGGTTACGCAACAGCGGCATGTAGCAAAGCTGCGGCTTTTCCCAGCCGAAGTATTCATAGAGCAGGATCAGCTTGGGGGCGGACGGCAGCCATTCTTCGCCGCGCAATACATGAGTAATGCCCATCAGATGGTCGTCGACCACGTTGGCGAGGAAATAGGTCGGCAGACCGTCGGTCTTCATCAGGACCTGCATGTCCATGCGGTCCCACGGAATTTCGACTTCGCCACGCAACAGGTCAGGCACTACGCAAACGCCCTCGGTCGGCACTTTCATGCGGATGACGTGTGGTTCGCCTGCATCCAGACGGCGCTGGACCTCTTCTCTGGACAGCAGCAAAGCACGACCGTCATAGCGCGGGGTCTCGCCCCTGGCCATTTGCTCGGCGCGCATTTCGTCCAGTTCTTCGGCGGTGCAGAAGCACGGAAACGCATGGCCCATCTCGACCAGTTGCTTGGCGTACTTCTGATAAATGTCACCCCGCTCACTCTGCCGGTAAGGGCCGTGCGGACCACCGACATCCGGGCCTTCGCTCCATTCGATACCCAACCAGCGCAACGCATCGAAAATCTGCTGTTCGGACTCGCGGGTCGAACGCAGCTGATCGGTGTCTTCAATACGCAGGATGAACTCGCCACCATGCTGCTTGGCAAAGCAGTAGTTGAAAAGCGCGATGTAAGCCGTGCCAACGTGAGGGTCGCCGGTAGGCGATGGCGCGATGCGGGTACGAACGGTGGTCATGGAAAATCCCGAAATAGGTCAATCAAGCGCGGAATGTTAACAGGCTGGAGGCACACGGCTCCAGCGAGGTTGTGTTGGTGCGCCTCCAGAACCGAGGCGCGTGAAATATTGCCCTGCCTGGCAAGCGCCGCTGAACGACAGCGGCGATGCCTGATCAGACAGCCAGCAGTCGCTCGCGCAGCTTGCCGATCTCGTCGCGCATCTGCGCAGCGGCTTCGAACTCCAGATCGCGGGCCAATTGGTACATCTTCTCTTCCAACTGACGAATGCGCTTGTTGATCTCGCTCGGCGAGCGCAACTCGTTCTCGTAGCGGGCGTTTTCTTCGGCAGCCTTGGCCATGCCTTTGCGCTTCTTGCTGCGCGAACCCGGCACCGTGGCGCCTTCCATGATGTCGGCCACGTCCTTGAACACGCCCTTGGGAGTGATGCCGTGTTCAAGGTTGAAGGCGATCTGCTTTTCGCGACGTCGCTCGGTCTCGCCGATAGCACGTTCCATGGACCCGGTAATCCGGTCGGCGTACAGAATCGCCCGTCCGTTGAGGTTACGAGCCGCACGACCGATGGTCTGGATCAGCGAGCGGTCAGAACGCAGAAAGCCTTCCTTGTCAGCATCGAGAATTGCCACCAGCGAGACTTCCGGCATATCCAGACCTTCGCGCAGCAGGTTGATGCCGACCAGCACATCAAAGGTGCCCAGACGCAGGTCACGGATAATCTCGACCCGCTCCACCGTGTCGATGTCCGAGTGCAGATAACGCACGCGCACGCCGTGATCGCTGAGGTAGTCCGTCAAGTCTTCTGCCATGCGCTTGGTCAGCGTGGTGACCAGCACCCGTTCTTCAATCGCCACACGCTTGTTGATTTCCGACAGCAGGTCGTCGACCTGAGTCAGCGCCGGACGGATTTCGATCTGCGGGTCCACCAGACCGGTCGGGCGAACCACCTGTTCGACCACGCGACCGGCATGCTCGGCTTCGTAATTGCCGGGCGTGGCCGAAACGAAAATAGTCTGCGGGCTGACCGCTTCCCACTCATCGAACCGCATGGGCCGGTTGTCCAGCGCAGACGGCAAACGGAAGCCATATTCGACCAGGGTTTCCTTGCGAGAGCGGTCGCCTTTGTACATGCCACCAACCTGCGGCACGCTGACGTGGGATTCGTCGATGACCAGCAGCGCATCCGGCGGCAGGTAATCGTAAAGCGTTGGCGGTGGCGCGCCGGATGGACGGCCCGACAGATAGCGTGAGTAGTTTTCGATGCCGTTGCAGTAGCCCAGCTCCAGAATCATCTCCAGATCGAACCGGGTGCGTTGTTCCAGGCGCTGCGCCTCGACCAGTTTGTTCTGGCTGCGCAGGTACTCCAGACGCTCCTGAAGTTCGACCTTGATACCTTCCATCGCCTCGACCAGCGTTTCGCGCGGGGTGACGTAGTGGCTCTTGGGGTAGAACGTGAAGCGCGGCAGCTTGCGGATGACCTCACCGGTCAACGGATCGAACGCCGACAGGCTCTCGACCTCGTCGTCGAACAGCTCGACACGGATCGCTTCCAGGTCCGATTCGGCCGGGTAGATATCGATGACATCGCCACGCACGCGGAAGGTCGCGCGGGCGAAGTCCATGTCATTGCGGGTGTACTGCAAGTCCGCCAGCCGTCGCAACAGGGCACGCTGATCGAGTTTGTCGCCGCGGTCGATGTGCAGGACCATGCGCAGATAGGTTTCCGGGCTGCCCAGACCATAAATGCACGACACGGTCGTGACGATGATCGCGTCCTTGCGCTCCAACAGCGCTTTGGTCGCGGACAGGCGCATCTGCTCGATGTGATCGTTGATCGACGCATCCTTCTCGATGAAGGTGTCCGACGACGGCACGTAGGCTTCTGGCTGGTAATAGTCGTAGTAAGAGACGAAATACTCGACCGCATTGTTCGGGAAAAACGCCTTGAACTCGCCATACAACTGGGCGGCGAGTGTCTTGTTGGGCGCCAACACCAGTGTCGGGCGCTGCACCTGGGAAATCACATTGGCGATGCTGAAGGTCTTGCCCGAGCCAGTCACACCCAGCAGGGTCTGGTGAGCGAGCCCGGCATCGATCCCTTCAACCAGTTGGCGAATGGCCTCGGGCTGATCGCCAGCGGGTTCAAAACGGGTGACGAGCTGGAACTCGGACATGACCTACCTCTTGATTCGAAAGCACACTGGACCTGCCTGCGCACGGCACACATCGACCGATCCGATCGGATACACCCACCTGATGACAAAGCCACCGCCAACGACGGTTCCCGCCGGGAACAGACGTGCAGTGTTTGAAGTGATGCATTGTAAATGGAGCCATATGAGCAGCTTTCAAGGCGCTCATTTTATCAGGGGTTAAACCATTGAGGTTTCAACTGGACGAACGTTCTGCAAATATCCGGAAAAACCTCGAAAAAACCCGCCCTGCCCTGTCGCCCCGCGAGGGGATGCTCTCTATACTAGAACGCGTTTATGCACCGCTTTGGCGCATTCGGCTATCGCGTGCATACCCCTCCACTCTCCATTCAGAGCTGCCGCAAAAATGAGCCTGTTCTCCGCTGTCGAAATGGCGCCCCGCGATCCTATCCTGGGTATCAACGAAGCATTCAACGCCGACACCCGCACTACCAAGGTCAACCTTGGCGTGGGCGTCTACTGTGACGAAGACGGGCGCATTCCTCTGCTGCGCGCAGTGGCTGAAGCCGAGAAAATCCGTGTAGCGCAACACGCTCCGCGTGGGTATCTGCCCATCGATGGCATCGCGGCCTACGACCAGGCCGTGCAAAAACTGCTGCTCGGCGCCGACTCGCCGCTGATCGCTTCAGGTCGTGTGCTGACCACCCAATCGGTGGGTGGCACTGGCGCCTTGAAAATCGGCGCTGACTTCCTCAAGCAATTGCTGCCTGACGCAGTCGTGGCCATCAGCGATCCAAGTTGGGAAAACCACCGCGCGCTGTTCGAAACCGCTGGTTTCCCGGTGCATAATTATCGCTACTACGACGCGTCGACACATGATGTGAACCGCGCCGGCATGCTTGAAGACCTGCAGAACCTGCCGGACAAATCGGTTGTGGTGCTGCACGCCTGCTGCCACAACCCTACCGGCGTCGACCTGAGCGTCGATGACTGGAAAAAAGTCTTGGACGTGGTCAAGGCCAAAGGTCACGTACCTTTTCTTGACATGGCTTATCAGGGTTTCGGCCAGGGCATCCAGGAAGACGCAGTTGCCGTACGCCTGTTCGCCGAATCCGGTCTGACTTTCTTCGCGTCCAGCTCGTTCTCCAAGTCGCTGTCGTTGTACGGCGAACGCGTCGGTGCATTGTCGATCATCACCGAATCGAAAGAAGAAACCGCGCGCGTTCTGTCTCAGGTCAAACGTGTGATTCGCACCAACTATTCCAACCCACCGACCCACGGCGCGATCATCTCCGCTGCCGTGCTCAACGACCCGACGTTGCGCGCCCTGTGGGAAGAAGAGCTGGGTGAAATGCGCGTGCGCATCCAGAGCATGCGCAAGGCGATGGTCGAGCGTCTGGCGGATAACCCGGCTGGTCAGGATTTCAGCTTCGTAGGCCGTCAGTGCGGCATGTTCTCGTACTCGGGCCTGACTGCAGAACAGGCACAGCGCCTGCGCAACGAGTTCGGCATCTATGCGCTGGACACCGGCCGTATCTGCGTTGCAGCACTGAACCAGAAGAACATTGACGCGGTTTGCGACGCGATCAAGAAAGTACTCTGATCCCGGCAGCACAACCTCTGCAGGCAGCTTCAGGCAACAGCGGATTCGCTTTTGCCTGAAGCTCTCGGTCTACCGCTGGAGGTTCCCCGCCCTTCCCCGCTCGGCATTTGCATCGAACGATTCCCGCCAACCGCACCTCGAATATCTGTCGGTACTGTTCAGAACAGTACTTTTTGAAACAGGCTATCGAGGTCCATATGTCTACCGAACCGCAACGGCAAAAAGAACAGGCGCCCGGTCAGCACACGCCCGATCAAGGCACGGACCGCAATGATCCGGCTGTCGATCCGCAACCGCCCGAGGCTGCTCCCGGCAACAACCCGACAGCCGACCAACGCCAGGATCAACATCAAAGCCAAAATCAGAGCCAAGGCCAGAGCCAGTCGCAAGGCAATTCAGACGAGAGTGAGCCTGAAAACAACAGCGCTTTTGTGCCTGACTACGAGCCGCAGGAAAAGCCTCAGACCCAACGCAACCATCAGCCCACCCAAGGCGTCGATGCCGACATCGACACGCAGGGCGGTTGATCCAGCTGATCTGGCCGGTTGGGCCTCAAGGCCCAATCGCCGCCCCATGTGAACCCTCAAAAACCACCTTTCATCCGAGACTGAGTTGACGCGAGCCTGGCTTTGGTGTTTTCTGAAACCGTTTTCAGAACCCGCCAATAATTTCAAAAGGGTGTCGCTTTGAGCAGTTTTCCGCAGTCGATGCGTCCACGCGTCACCATGAATGACGTGGCCGATCTCGCTGGCGTCTCCAAGGCCAGCGTCTCGCGCTTCATCGGCGAAGACCGGCAACTGCTGTCCGACGCCATTGCCTTGCGCATCGAACAGGCCATCGAAACACTCGGCTATCGCCCCAACCAGATGGCACGCGGCCTCAAGCGTGGCAGAACGCGGCTGATCGGCATGCTGGTGGCCGATATCCGTAACCCCTATTCCATTGCTGTCATGCACGGTGTCGAAACCGCCTGCCGACGTCACGGCTACAGCCTGGTGGTGTGTAATACCGATCGCGATGACGAGCAGGAGCGCCTTCATCTGGCCGCGTTGCGCTCGTACAACATTGAAGGTCTGATCGTGAATACCCTCGGCCACCATTTGGACGAGTTGCGCGATCTGCACCGCGAACTGCCCATGGTGCTGGTAGACCGCAAGGTCGATCAGCTCGACAGTGATCTGGTCGGGCTCGACAACCCCGCTGCCGTACGGCAGGCCATTGATCATCTGCGGGCCAGCGGTTACCGCGACATCGTGTTCGTCACCGAACAGCAGGACGGCACCAGCTCACGCCAGGAACGGATGAACGCCTTCAAGACTGAGACAGCTCGACACGCCGATCTGTGTGGCCAGGTGTTGCAGATCGACGAGCAACTGCCGGCGAACCTCAAGGCATTTCTCTCAGCACCTGGCCCAGGCCCGAAAGCGCTGTTCACCGCCAATGGTGTCGCTACGCTGACCTGTACGCGCCTGCTGCACGAGTCGGGTTGTGCGTTGTTTGACGACATCGGCCTGATTGCCCTCGACGAACTGGAGTGGTACCCGCTGGTGGGTAGCGGCATCACCTCGCTGGCGCAACCGACCCACGACATCGGCGTCACTGCCTTCGAATGCTTGCTGGGAAGACTGCGAGGCGATCAGGCGCCATCAAAGCTGTTCGACTTTCCGGCAAAACTGATCGTGCGCGGCTCGACCCGACCGCGTTCCTGACTCAAAAAATCCAGAGTTCCAGACATACAGATTTTTCACCGCTAAAAATGAAACCGGTTTCAGAGGACAATAACAATGCACATGAACCCCGTCTCCATCAGCCTTTCCAGCTTCGGCGCCGACCTGGTTCGCCTGCGAGGGCAGGCCGCTTTCGTCCCGCTGCTGGCCGCCTGCAATGTGGCGCGCATCGAGTTACGAGAAGAGCTGCTTACCGACGAGGACCTCCCTGCCCTCGCCAGCACGATCCGAACTCAAGGGCTGGAATGCCTGTATTCATCGCCACTGGAGCTATGGCTCTCCGGCCAGCCGCAGCCCAACCCCGAACTTGAGGCGACTCTGCAACGCGCCCAGTCATCCGGCGCCCGCTGGCTGAAGGTTTCTCTGGGGCACTTTACTGAGCACAGCGATCTGTCAGCGCTCGGCGCTCTGTTGTCTGGCCAGACGGTAAAACTGCTGGTGGAAAACGATCAGACCTCCCATGGCGGAATCATCGCGCCTTTCTGCGACTTCCTGGCGCAGGCGCAGTCATTGAAGATGGACATCGGCATGACCTTCGATGTCGGCAATTGGCAATGGCAGGACCAGAACGTGATCAGCGCAGCTCAGCAACTGGGACGCTACGTGCGCTATGTGCATTTCAAGGCCGTGACTCACAATGCCAACGGCAAGCCGATTGCGATTCCACCTGCTGAAGCTGATCTGCCAGCGTGGCGGGAATTGCTGGCCTACATGCCTGACGCGGTCCCGCGCGCTATCGAGTATCCGCTGCAGGGTGATGACTTGCTTGAAGTCACCCGCCATCAAGTGAACCTCCTCGCCAGCCTTGTCCCAGCGACGCCTGCCCGAACCCCGGAGGTCGAGCGCCATGTCTGATATCGACATCCTTTCGTTCGGCGAAACCATGACGATGCTCGTTGCCGAGAAACCAGGCGATCTCGCACAGGTCCGCCATTTTGAAAAGCGCATTGCGGGTGCCGACAGCAACGTTGCCATTGGTCTGGCCCGGCTGGGTTTCAACGTTGCCTGGCTCAGCCGTGTCGGCGACGACTCGATGGGTCGCTTTGTCGTCGACAGCCTGCGAAGCGAAGGCGTGAATTGCGAACACGTGGCCATTGACCCGCTTCACCCCACAGGTTTCCAGTTCAAATCCCTCGAAATGGAAGGCGAAGATCCGACCGTGGAGTATTTCCGCAAAGGTTCGGCCGCCAGCCATCTCGCCATCAGCGATATCGACGCACGTTTGCTCGCAGCCCGCCACCTGCACGCCACCGGCATCCCGGCAGCGCTGTCCGACAGCTGCCGCGACTTGTCGCACGAACTGATGACCCGCATGCGTAGCGCCGGACGCAGTGTGTCGTTCGATCCCAATTTGCGGCCGTCATTGTGGCCAAACAAGGCCCGCATGATCGAGGAAATCAACGCCCTGGCGGTGCTGGCTCACTGGGTGTTTCCGGGGCTGGCCGAGGGCACGATTCTCACGGGCCATAAAAACCCCGCAAATATTGCTGCTTTTTACCTGGATCAGGGTGTCGAGGCCGTCGTGATCAAACTCGGACCAGAAGGCGCGTATTACCGCAACCAAACCAATGCGGGTTTTGTAGCCGGTGTGCCGGTCCGCCAGGTCGTTGACACCGTCGGCGCTGGCGACGGCTTCGCTGTCGGGGTGATCAGCGCGCTGCTGGAAAACCAAAGTCTTGCCGATGCCGTGGCGCGCGGCAACTGGATTGGCAGCCAGGCCGTGCAAAGCCGCGGTGACATGGAAGGTTTGCCATTGCGTGCAGCACTGGATGCAGCGTTGCCCGCAAAAAAACCGCTGGAACCGGTCTGACCCGACCGTGCCCAAGCCAATAACCGTACCTGCTGCGACAACAACAAAAAGCTCAGGAGATCGAAATGGAAAAGTTACTCGATAGCGTAAAAACCGGAGGCCTGAAACGTCGCTGGTTGCTGATCATGCCCATCGTGTTCATCACCTACAGCCTGGCCTATCTGGACCGGGCCAACTATGGTTTCGCCGCGGCTTCTGGCATGGCAGAAGACTTGAATATCACGCCGGGCATGTCGTCCTTGTTGGGTGCGCTGTTCTTCCTCGGTTACTTCTTTTTTCAGGTGCCGGGCGCGATCTACGCGCAGCGCAAGAGCGTCAAGAAACTGATTTTTGTCAGCCTGATCCTGTGGGGCAGCCTTGCCACGCTGACCGGCATTGTCTCCAACGCTTACATGCTGATCGGCATTCGCTTCATGCTCGGCGTCGTCGAAGCCGCGGTCATGCCCGCGATGCTGGTGTACCTCTGCTATTGGTTCACACGTGCCGAACGCTCGCGGGCCAATACGGTGCTGATTCTCGGCAATCCGGTGACCATGCTGTGGATGTCGGTGGTGTCGGGCTATCTGGTGGCTCATTACAGCTGGCGCTGGATGTTCATCGTCGAAGGGCTGCCCGCCGTCGTATGGGCGTTTATCTGGTGGCGCTTGGTGGATGAGCGCCCTGCCCAGGCAAAATGGCTCAGCGAAGCCGAGAAAACCGAACTGCAGGCACGTCTCGATGCCGAGCAAGTGGGTATCAAACCGGTCAAGAACTACGCCGAGGCGTTCCGCTCGCCCAAAGTGCTGTTGCTGGCAGCCCAGTATTTCTGCTGGAGCATCGGCGTGTACGGCTTCGTACTGTGGCTACCGACCATCCTGAAAAAAGGCATGCAAATGGACATGGTCGAAGCTGGCTGGCTGTCCGCGCTGCCATATCTGGCGGCCGTGATCGGTATGGTTTTAGTGTCCTGGGCGTCGGACAAACTGCAAAAGCGCAAAGTGTTCGTCTGGCCGCCGCTGCTGATCGCCGCCATGGCTTTCTATGGCTCTTACGTGCTCGGCACCGAGCACTTCTGGTGGTCCTATTCACTGCTGGTCATCGCCGGAGCCTGTATGTACGCCCCCTACGGACCGTTCTTCGCCATCGTTCCGGAAATTCTGCCATCCAACGTTGCCGGTGGCGCCATGGCCTTGATCAACAGCCTGGGTGCGCTCGGCTCGTTCGCGGGTTCGTATCTGGTGGGTTACCTGAACGGTATCACCGGAACCCTGAGCGCTTCGTACCTGTTCATGAGCAGCGCATTACTGGTTTCGGTATTGCTGACCCTGATGCTCAAGCCGGATAACAAAGCGAGGCCTGCGGATGACCAGCACCGTACTCATCGCGCCACTGCCCACTCCTGATTCGGGAACCTCGACCATGAAAAAGCACGTCGTACTGTACAAGACACTGTCCGCCCCGCTGATGGAGCGATTGCAGGCTCACGCTGACGTCACCCTGATTGAAGACCCCAAGCGGGATGGCCTGGCTGGACTTCGCGACGCCCTGCCCCATGCGCAAGGCATACTGGGTGCAAGCATCAAGCTGGATGCATCCTTGCTGGACCTCGCGCCGCATCTGGAAGCCGTGTCTACCGTCTCGGTGGGCGTGGACAACTATGACATCGAATATCTCGACCGACGTGGCATCGCCCTGACCAATACCCCGGACGTATTGACCGAGACCACGGCCGATACCGGTTTCTCGTTGATCATGGCCACCGCACGCCGGGTGGTGGAGCTGGCCAATCTGGTGAGCAGCGGTGGCTGGCAGGCCAACATCGGTCCAGAGCACTTTGGCAGCGATGTTCATGGCAAGACGCTGGGCATCGTCGGCATGGGACGGATCGGCGAGGCGCTGGCTCAGCGCGGCCATTTCGGGTTTGGCATGCCGGTGCTGTATCACAGCCATACGCCAAAACCAGCGGTTGAATCACGTTTCAACGCAGGCTATCGCAGCCTCGAAGCGTTGCTGCGCGAAGCCGACTTTGTCTGCCTGACCGTTCCGCTCACCGCAGAGACGGAAAAGATGATCGGCAAGGAGCAACTTGCCCTGATGCGCCCCGGGAGCATCCTCATCAATATCGCGCGTGGCAAGGTCATCGACGAACAGGCACTGATCGCCGCATTGCAGGATGGGCACCTGCGCGGCGCCGGTCTGGATGTGTTCGAACGCGAACCGCTGGACCCGGACTCGCCATTGCTGAAAATGAAAAACGTCGTGGCCACGCCACATATGGGCTCGGCCACCCATGAAACCCGCGAAGCCATGGCGCGTTGTGCGGTGGACAACCTGATCAGCGCGCTGGCAGGCGAAAAGCCGGCCAATCTGGTCAATCCCAAAGGCTGGGAAGCGCGGCGCAACAGCCAGAACGCCTGACAGCACCATTGGCCACGGGAAGCGCTCGGCGCAGTCCCTTGGCTGAAAGGTCGCTGCACCGTCGCGGCGACCTGTTTTGCAGCGTTCAACCGATACCGGCCGCAAAAAGCCCTCACTACCTGACTGGCAGTCAGCCAGGCCATCCGCTCGACGTCCCTCCGTGCACCGTCGGAATACTCCTTAGCTTTGAGTCCGGAATGCCAAAGGGCATGAAGTCAAAAACCCCGAAAGTCTCTGATTCGAAAGCTTTTTTCACTTTTCGACGAAATGTGAAAAATTCGTTAAATAACTTTATTCGACGTTCGTTCTCTTTACCGACACGGGGGACCTCGCACATAGCATTGATTCCCGGTCTGCCCAACACGACGGACCAGCCCGGTCGCTGGACGTGATCAGGTTCGTCAACCGCGTGCCTGCAGTGACACGTCATTCGTTTACAGCCACTTATCAGAACAAGAGCTTTAGCCAATGCAGACACTGCAGCGACTCACCCCATTCAGCAAAGCATTGCCGGTGAGCCATACCTTGCGAATAACACCAACCGTCGCCGCCATCGGCATCGCCCTGGGCTTCAACTGCAGCGCTCAAGGCGATGACGCTGCTCAAGGCGGTACGCAAGATTCATCTTCCGTACTGAACCTGGCACCCACCACCATTGATTCGCAATATCTTGGCACGACCACCGATGGAAGCGGCTCCTACACGACGGGCGCCGTCACCATTGGCAAGTCCACGCAAACATTGCGCGAGACTCCACAGTCCGTGACGGTCATGACCCGCCAGGTAATGGACGACCGAAACCTCAACAGCCTCGACAAAGTCATGGCGCAAACCCCCGGCATTTCGTTCAGCCAGCGCAATTTCGGCTCTCACGTGTATCAGTCACGAGGATTCGTTCTGGGTGAGGAAAGCTACCTGCTGGATGGTGTTTCCGGGCAGAGCTACAGCATGACCGGCTGGATGCCGCCGGACATGGCGATTTATGATCGCGTGGAAGTGCTGCGCGGCGCAGCGGGCCTTCTGGTAGGCGCAGGCAACCCTGGCGGCGCGGTCAATCTGGTGCGCAAACGCCCGACCGCAGCGCCGCAATTCTCGATCACGACGCGTGCCGGCTCCTGGGACAACTACCGTCTGGATCTGGACGGCAGCGGCAAACTCAACGACGAAGGAACGCTTCGCGGCCGCGTGGTGGCAGCCTATGAAGACAAAGGCTCCTACATCGATTTGCTGAAATCCGAAACACCCCTGCTGTATGGCATCGTCGAAGCAGATGTTTCCCAAGCCACCACACTGACCTTGAGCGCCCGTCGCCAGACCAGCAGGATCAAGGGCTACTCGATCTTCAGCTTGCCACGTTACAGCGACGGCTCGGCGCTGAACGTTTCGCGCTCCACTGCCTTGGCTCAGGACTGGAATACCCATGAAACCGAGACGGATGAGGTATTCACCGAAATAGCCCATCGTTTCAACGAGGACTGGACCAGCAAGACCTCGGTAACCCACTCTGAAGGCGGTTTTGAGCAGTCGCTGGCCTACGCAAGAGGTGCCGTCAACCCCGCGACCCAGGCAGGGTCATCCTTCAGAAACGTAGAGTTCCGTCACACCAGCGTCAACAGCACCGGGCTGGACAGCCATGTGGAGGGTAATTTCGATGCTTTTGGTCTGACCCACCAAGTGACTGTCGGGGCCAATTGGTCGAAACAGACCGTGACCGAAAAACGCGCACCGGTGACAATCGCCGCCAGCGCCATCGACCTGAATGACGTCAATCACGAGGCCTTTGCCAAACCGGCTCGCCCAGCCTGGTCATCGATCAACGAATACGTCGATGAGCGCTCTGGCATTTATGCCAACACACGCCTGCGTCTGTCCGAGCCGCTGAGTCTGGTGCTGGGCGCCCGGATGAGCTGGTACAAATACGACTTCGATTACAAGCTCGGCGGCGCACCGGACTATGTCTCGCAGCAGAATCAGGAAATCACGCCGTTTGCCGGACTGATCTATGACATCGACGAAAACTGGTCGTGGTACGCCAGTTACGCAGACATTTTCAACCCGCAGGGCAACTACCGGGACGTCAGCGGTTCGCCGCTCGACCCGGCGATCGGCACCAATTACGAAACAGGTATCAAGGGCGAGCTGTTCGACAAAAGGCTCAACCTGTCCATGGCGCTGTTCTACATCAAACAAGAAGACGTCTACGCCGAAGACACTGCCAACAGCGGCAACTGCCCAAGCAACGACGCTTTTGGGACCTGCTACGCCAACGGCACGATCCAGCGCAGCAAAGGCTTCGATATCGAAGCCAGCGGCGAAGTGCTGCCCGGTCTGCAGGTGCTGGCTGGCTACACCTACAACACCACCCGCAGCAGCGCAGGCACAGTGGTGTCGAGCGATACCCCCAAGCACATCGTGCGTATCAACACGGCGTACACCTTGCCAGGTGCATGGAACCGTCTGACGCTGGGCGGCGGTGTTTCTGCACAGTCGTACTATGAAAACGAAACCGCTGAGGGCGTCAAGTACGGTGCCCCAGGCCGAGCCATCTGGGACGCCCGGGCGACATGGAAGCTCGACGAGCATTGGAGAATCAGCCTGAGCGGCGAGAACCTGTTTGATCGCAAATATTTCTCTACTGCCGCAGCACTGGATCGGGGCAATATTTACGGTGAGCCTCGCAATTACATGCTGACTCTGCGTGGCGATTTTTAACGACGATAGCTGAATGGCGTGCAGCGACACGCGTCGAGCAAGGATAGCTACGCTGAATATGAAGGCCGTCAGCGCTTTGACTGGCCTTCTTTTATGTTCACAGGACCCTCGCTTGAACAGCCAACCCATGCCGCCAGCGATGACAAACAACATTTAGAAACATCTTCTTTCATTTCTTCGTAAAAGAAATCTGTACGGTTTTCATTCTCATTCGTCCTTAACTGAATGCAGGCATTTTGTCGGTAAGGCCGCGCCTGCATTTCAGCCGCAAACAGAGCGTCAGAGCCTCAAGGCCGCTCCATACCGTGAATCGAGACTGTTTATCCATGTCGAAGAAATCCCGTTCAAAAATCTGGTTTCTCGTCCACAGCTGGCTTGCCCTGCCCATCTGGTTCTTCGTGCTGATCGTCTGTGTCACCGGCACTCTGGCGGTGATCAGCAAGGAAATCATGTGGCTGGCCAACCCGGAAATGCGCGACAACCGACCGTCTGATGAAGCTCCACGCATGAGCTTCGAGCAGATCCGCGCGACCATCGAGCGCAACGAGCCAGATCTGATCGTAGGCACGATCATGCAGCCGGACGGCGAATATTTTGCGCTGAGTGTGTTCGTCACCTATCCCGACGGGCGTTCGGTCCCGGCCTACGTCAACCCCTACACTGGCGTGATTCAGGGGCTGACGCCGTCGTTCGATTTCCGCCGTTTCACCCGCGCCCTGCATGGTTGGTGGCTGGTACCGTTCACCAATGGATATTCCTGGGGCTGGTACATGGTGTCGATCCTCGGCCTGCCTTTGCTGGCCTCGCTGGTGACCGGGCTGGTGGTCTACAAGAAATTCTGGAAAGGCTTCTTCAAGCCCGTGCGCCTGAACCAGGGCCCACGCATTCTCTGGGGCGATGTGCACCGACTGAGTGGCGTCTGGTCGATCTGGTTCATCGCGGTGATTTCCATCACCGGTACCTGGTTTCTGATTCAGGCAATTCTCGGTGATAACCAGATCAGTATTTCCAGCCGCTCCCAGGCGTCCGCGATCATCCCGCACAGCGCGGTGCCGTTGACCGCTGACGGTAGCCCCGCGCCCACCATCAGCCTGGAGAAGGCGGTAGAGATCGCCAGACAACGGATTCCCGGTCTGGAAGCCAGCTTCATCACACCGCCGTTCAACGCATACAGCAACCTGCAGGTGGGCGGCCGAAGCTGGTACCCCCTGATGTACCAGACTGCTGAAATCAACCCGTACAGCGGTGAAATCACCTCATCGCACCTGTTGTCGGAACGCAGCAAGCTGGAGTTCGTGACCGAGTCCATGCGCCCGCTGCACACCGGTGACTTCGGTGGCATCTGGATCAAACTGATCTGGGCCTTCTTCGGCCTGATCCTGAGCCTGATGGTACTCAGCGGGCTGCTGATCTGGAGCAAGCGTACTGCGCTGGCGACGTTCAACGCCCTCAAACGAGACGCCAGAAGCAACCCGGTTATCGCTCGACAACCCTCACGGCCGCCACTGGCGACCGGTACGCCGGAGAACAACCTGTGAGCAAGGCTGCTGTCGCCCCCGCCACCTCGTCGCTGAGTCGCCTTTGGCACAAATGGCGCTTCCATATCAACATCCTGCTGGTACTCATCCCGCTGAGCTTCATGCCCAAATACTTCGCCGACGACGCGCTGGACCGAGGCGAAAAAGGCCTCGGGCAACGCGAGGTGGGTGAAGTCCAGGTCGGCCCCTGGAGCCTGCGGCTGGCAGAGGATCGCAGCGAAGCGCCGCGCCAGTCCGGCCCATCCGGCTACATGAAAAGCTTCAATGCTGCGCTGTGCGACGCCTGCATCGATCGTGTCAAAGCCACCTATCTGCGCATCGGCAAACCGCGCAGCCTGCGCACGGCCGGGGTGATTTTCTTTGGCGGCGGCTACCGCATGAGCGCCTTCATGCAGATCCCGGAAACCACCCCGCCTGATTCCGAACTATGGATCACCATGGAGGGCTGGGACGGTTCTGTTCATCAGTCCTCCATCCCCCTGCAACAGGCTTCGCCCACCACCGTGGCGTGGCTGAAAAAACAAGGAGCCAAACCATGAGTGTCCGCCCTTACCTGCGTCGGCTGACGGCCTGCGCCCTGTGCATGCTCGGGCTCGGCCTGAGCAGCAACGTTCTGGCGCATAACCCCATGTGCGAGTGCAAACAGATCGACAACGAACAGATTCGCTGTACCGGCGGTTTTTCCGACGGCAGCGGCGCGCCCGGCGTGACCCTGGACGTGATTGGCTACGACGAAACCATACTGGTACCCGGCAAGCTGGGTGAAGACTCGACGGTAACGTTCAAACGTCCCGCCTCGGAGTTTTATGTCCTGTTCGACGCAGGCCCTGGGCACGTCGTGGAAATCGACCAGGCGGATATCCAGGCCCCATGAGTGCACCAACCCGACACATCGTTCGTCCGGCCGGTGCCGGGCATGAAACGCTCTACGTTCTGCTGCTGTGCCTGCTCATTCTGGCCGTTGCTGCGAGCGTCGTCAGCCTGCACGGCGAAACCCACGAAGTGCAGAATGTTGCCAGCCATCAACTGGATGCGCGCCGCGACCTGACCGCCGCCGAGCAAGGCATTTACGCTGACCTGCGGGTGACACTGGATGAAGTGCACTTGCTGATTCAGGAACAGCAAACGCCTGTTACGCCCGAGCAACTGGCCGAAGAAGGCTTTGCGCCGTTTGCTCAGGATGCCAGCTCGGTCAGCCGTGGCGGTCATGTCTGGAAGATGCTTGACCAGGCTTATCTGGGTATCAGTCAGGCGCCGACCGTCGCAGGATCGTTTCTGATGCGCGTCGATGCAGGACAGGACAGTCAGCCTGACATCTGGATCAGCCACAGCGCATCAGCGGCACCGCCTGGCGAGCTCAGCGACAGCAGCCTGATCAGTGCGGGCTGGCAGAAGGTCGTTGCGCAATACGATGCCGGTGTCACGCGCCAGCATCAGCACTGATTCCCTGGTGCAGAACTCACGCATTCATTTGAAAGAAGACTTTTCGCCCATGCCTATTTCGTTCAAACGCCGCCCCTTGTTGCGCGTCCTGCTGGTCGGTCTGCTGGCCAGCCTGCTGGCGCCGTCGAGCTACGCTGCCGACCCGGCCAAACGCCTGCGCATTGGCATCACGCTACATCCGTATTACAGCTACGTGAGCAACATTGTCGGTGACAAGGCCGAAGTGGTACCGCTGATTCCGGCAGGTTTCAACCCGCACGCTTATGAGCCGCGCGCCGAAGACATCAAACGGATTGGTGCGCTGGACGTGGTCGTGCTGAACGGTGTCGGCCACGACGACTTTGCTGACCGCATGATTGCCGCCAGTGAAACCCCGAACATCAAGACCATTGAGGCCAACGCCGACGTGCCGCTGCTCGCTGCGACCGGCGTGGCGGCACGTGGCGCAGGCAAGGTCGTCAACCCGCACACCTTCCTGTCAATCAGCGCGTCCATTGCGCAGGTCAATAATATCGCGAGGGAATTGGGCAAGATCGATCCAGACAACGCCAAAACGTACACCGCCAACGCACGCGCCTACGGCAAGCGCCTGCGGCAGATGCGCGCCGACGCGCTGGCCAAATTGACCAAGGCACCCAACGCCGATCTGCGGGTAGCCACCGTACATGCTGCCTACGATTACCTGCTGCGCGAATTCGGCCTGGAAGTCACGGCTGTCGTGGAACCGGCGCACGGCATCGAGCCCAGCCCGAGCCAGTTGAAAAAGACCATCGACCAGTTACGCGAACTGGACGTGAAAGTGATCTTCTCCGAGATGGATTTCCCGTCCTCCTACGTCGACACCATTCAGCGTGAATCCGGCGTCAAGCTGTACCCGCTCTCGCACATTTCCTACGGCGAATACACCGCAGACAAGTACGAGAAGGAGATGGCCGGCAACCTGGGCACGGTGGTGCGGGCCATTCAGGAGTCGGGGGCATGACGATTGCGCAAAACCTCAGCCTTGAATATCAAGGTCCGAGCCTCGAATTCAACGACGTGAGCCTGACACTGGGCCGCACCACGATTCTTGACAATGTCTGCTTCAACGTAAGGGCCGGCAGCGTGCACGCGCTGGTCGGTCCCAACGGTGGCGGCAAGAGTTCGTTGATCAAAACACTGCTGGGGCAGACACCCCATGCTGGCCAACTCAGTCTGCAATGGCCCGCCGCGCCCGGCCTGATCGGCTACGTGCCGCAGGCGCTGGAGTTCGATCGTGGTCTGCCCATGACAGTCGATGATTTCATGGCCGCCATGTGTCAGCGCCGTCCGGCGTTCATGGGCCTGTCCAGGCATTACGCGGGACCGATTGGTGAAGCGCTGGAGCGAGTTGGCATGCAGGACAAACGCAAGCGCCGTATGGGTGCGTTGTCCGGAGGCGAACGGCAACGGGTGCTGCTCGCACAGGGCCTGATCCCCGCACCACAACTGCTGGTGCTCGACGAGCCGATGTCGGCGCTCGACGAGGCCGGTATCCAGGTGTTCGAGCGCCTGCTGGGGGATTGGCGCCGTGCCGGTATCACGGTGCTGTGGATCGAGCACGATCTGCAGGCCGTCAAGCGGCTGGCCGACCACGTGACCGGATTGAACCGTCGCGTGCTGTTCGATGAGCCGGCGGCCACGGCGCTGACACCCGAGCGTCTGCTGACGCTGTTTTCTGCTCATCCTCGTGCAGCAGATGCGTTGGCAGGGAGTGTTGTGTAATGGATTACGAAAGTTTTCGCCTATTCATCCAGGGCCTGGCCTCATCAGGTTACCTGCCCGAAGCATTGGCTTACGGCTTCGTGGTCAATGCCCTGCTCGCCGGGCTGCTGATCGGTCCGGTGCTGGGTGGCCTGGGCACGCTGGTGGTGGTCAAGCGCTTCGCGTTCTTCTCCGAGGCGGTGGGCCATGCGGCACTGACCGGGGTAGCCATCGGCATTCTGCTCGGCGAACCCTACACCGGTCCGTACGGCAGCCTGTTCGGTTACTGCCTGCTGTTCGGCATTGTCCTCAACTACCTTCGCAACCGCACAGGCCTGGCGCCCGACACCCTGATCGGCGTTTTTCTTTCAGTGTCTCTGGCGCTGGGCGCCAGCCTTTTGCTGATCCTGGCTGGAAAGATCAACGTGCACATCCTGGAAAACGTCCTGTTCGGCTCGGTACTGACCGTCAATGGCAATGACCTGCTGGTGTTGCTGATTGTTGGAGCTTTGGTCATGGGCCTGAGCCTTCCACTGTACAACCGCATAATGCTGGCCAGTTTCAACCCGCAACTGGCGGCTGTTCGCGGCGTGGCGGTCAAGACGCTGGACTACCTGTTCGTGATTCTGGTGACGCTGATTACCGTGGCCGCCGTGAAAGTGATCGGCGCCATTCTGGTGGGAGCCCTGTTGGTGATTCCGGCAGCAGCAGCACGCCTGCTGAGTCAGTCCCTGAAGGGTTTCTTCTGGATTTCAGTCGTCATTGCCACGGTCAGCACCCTGTGCGGGATCCTCCTGCCTATCGTCTTCGACCTGCCTGTACCGTCCGGCGCTGCGATCATTCTGGTGGCTGGCATTGCTTTCGCCCTTGCGGCCATCGCTCGCGGCACGCTGCCCAGTCTGAAAGGGAATATTGGATAAATGTCTACTCTGCGCAACTTGACTCTGGCCTTGGCCCTTGCTGGCCTGTTCAGCCCTACCCTGCAAGCGGCCGACACCAAGGCCGAAAATTCACAACACGTCCGTGTATTGGCAAGCCTGCCCATCACCTTCGGGCTTGCGCAGATTCTGCTCAAGGACAGTGGCGTTGTGCTGGAACGTGCCGCTGCGGCCAACCTCCCCGGCTCACGGCAGACGGCGTACTTCACCGGCCGCGGCGCCGAGGCCCTGCGCGGGCTGGCAATCAACGCCGATGCAGTGATTGGCTTGCGCTCAATCTGGGCCGATGACCCGCTTTACCCGAATGCCCGCCGCAGCAACATCCGCATCGTCGAAATCGACGCCGCGCGGCCGGTCGATGGCGGCTTGCCCGGCATCGCCATACAGCCCGGACAAGGCCCTGACGGGCTGAACAGCCAACCCTGGTTGGCGAGCAACAACATGGGACGCATGGCCGACGTGCTGGCAGCGGATCTGGTGCGTCTGGCACCTGCGGCAAAACCTGAAATCGACAGCAACCTAGCGGCGCTCAAGCAACAGCTTCTCAAGCTCAGCGCCAGCAGCGAAGCCAGCCTGGCCAGCGCTGACAACCTGAGCGTGGTGAGCCTGTCGGATCGCTTCGGCTACCTGATCAGCGGACTCAATCTGGAACTGATCGACAGTCAGGTGCTGACTGATGATCAATGGACGCCCGAAGCCGTGCAAAAGCTGACATCCGTACTCAAGGACAATGACGTCGCCATCGTGCTCGATCATCGCCAGCCTCCCGAACCCGTCAAGGCTGCAATCACCGCAGCGGGCAGCAACCTGCTGGTACTGGAAGTCGACAGCACCGACCCGCTGGCCGAACTGCAGGGAGATATCCAGCGGATTACCGAGGCACTGACCAAAAAGAGATAGTGCCAACAGGCGGTACATCCATTCGAGATGTGCTGCCCACCCGTCACCCATCGCCAGCCAGCTGGCCACATTTACAGAGTTCAAATCGAGATCTTTCGTGGAAGACAGTTCGCTGACAGAGAGGCTGGCTGAACCCTGTCTCTCACCCGGGGCAATAGGAATGGATGCCGATTGAGCCACGCCGGACCATGGTCCATACAGCGCATCAGAACGCCCTTCTGCGCCTGTGTACCGGGCGCAGAAAGACCTGTCATCAATGCAAAACGTATCGCATGTAGAACCCACTATTGGCGTTGCAGGTCACGCACACAACCGGAGCGGCGAAACGCCACGCGCACTTTCAATGTGCATTGATGCGTTTTCGCATTTGACAATAATTATCATTAAGACTAATTTATCGCCCCAATGCGATGGCGTTGCTCACGAGGCAGCCCCCCTTCAATGGCTTTGTAGCAAGGTGAATTTCATGACGGAACACGTATTCACAAGCAAGTACGACTCACCCTTACTCAAGGTTTTTGTCGATAACTACCTGTTGCTGATCAAAATCGCAGCCCGCATCGTTGGCTGTCGGTCGCGCGCCGAAGACGTCGTACAGGACGCTTTCTTCAGGCTGCGTTCCGCGCCTCAGGCCTCGCTGACGTTCAAGGCCCAGCTCAGTTATCTGTTCCAGATCGTGCGCAACCTGGCGATTGATCATTATCGCAAGCAGGCATTGGAACAGAAATACACAGGACCTGAAGCCGAGGGTTTGAATGTGGTCATCCAGGGTGCTTCGCCAGAGACATCACACATCAACTTCGCAAGCCTCGAGAAAATCGCCGACGCGCTGTCGCAACTGCCGCCTCGCACACGCTACGCATTCGAGATGTACCGGTTACACGGCGTTCCGCAGAAGGACATCGCCAAGGAACTGGGCGTTTCACCGACACTGGTGAACTTCATGATTCGCGACGCACTGATCCATTGCCGCAAGGTCAATGGCGCACAGAGCGAATCCTGAAAGCTTTTTCTTCAGACAAAAAAATCCGGAGCCATGGCTCCGGATTTTTAGTTTCAGCCGGCTCGATCGTTGATCAGCGGCTGACCTGATACTGCGGTTGGACTTCCGGCATGGCCGAGGAGTGGTGATTGAGTATCTTCCACTCATTGCCGACCCGGTGGTAAAGGAACGTGTAGCGTGCCTGTACCGTGCTTTTCTTGCCATCTGCCGCTGTCAGGGTGAAGGTATAGACCCCGCTGTCCACTGCCGCATCTGTACCAAGGCGACGGATTTCGCGGTAGTTGATCTCACCAACCGGCTTGAGCGCAAGGAAGTGATCAAAGTAATCCTTGATCTCCGCTGGCGTCGCACGGACCTTGTTGGACACTGTCGGCTGGAGCACAGCGTCAGTTGTGTACAGCGAAACCACAGTGTCTGAATTACCGGTTTTCAGCGCCTTGTTCCAACGATCAAACAGGCCTGCGATTTCCTTGTCATTCACGTTGCTGGGCTGATCGGCGACCATGCGGTAGCTATAGCCACTCGGCTCGGCAGCGGCCTGAGCAACCATTGGTGCACTTACAGCAAACATCAGGGCCAGCGCGGTCAATTTCATGTTCATCACAACTCTCCTACGGGGATCTGTTCAGGGATTCAGTGAGTGCCACTTTGCCCTGCCCCCTTTTGTGCGCCATCGGCCAACCGGGGTTATTTGCGTATGCCAACCGGCAGATAGGCACCGTCTCCTGATAAAGGCTTTAATAGCGCCATTGCCGTAGCGCCCGCACGGGCATCCAACCTCGCTGGAGCCACACCATGCAAAGCCCACCCCACGATCCGGCGAGCGCGCTGGCGATCCGCACCCAATACCGGCAGTCGCAGAGCCGTGCTGCGCGCCTGCGTCTGCTGGTGGACACTGGCCAGGAATTGACTCAACTACCACCTGAAGCAATGCGACAGCGCGTCCTGCAAAGAGCCTGCGCATTTGTCGCGATGGACCATGGGTTGCTATTGGAGTGGAACAGCGAAAACGTCGTGTTGATTACCGCAAGCCATGGCAGTCAGGAGCGATTGAGTTCACTGGAAACTGTCGCCGACGCGCTGGCCGTAGGACCGCAATGGCTGGATTTTCACAACACCTTGCTGCCCAGCGTGCTGCTGTTGCCGCTTCGCGGGGCTGATGACGGGGCATTCGGTACGCTGCTGCTGGCCAACAGCGTCGGCATCAGCGCACCGGACGGCGAAGACATCGAGTCGCTGCAACTACTGGCCACGCTGCTGGCGGCACACCTGGAAAACAACCGTTTGCTCGAGGCGCTGGTCGCCCGTGAACGCACCATGTCAGAACTGGTTCGCCAACTGTTTACCGCTCAGGAAGACGAACGAAAGCGCATGGCCTATGACCTGCACGATGGCCTGGCGCAAACCATGGCAGGGCTGCATCAGCGTCTCCAGGGTTTTGCCGGGCGCTGCCCCGAACTGCCCGAGCCACTGGACCATGATCTGCGGTCGATCCTTACCCTCGCCCAGCACTGCGTCGGCGAAGGACGCCAGTTGATCAGCGGCTTGCGACCGGTTGTTCTGGATGATTTCGGTCTGTTGCAGGCAGTCGACAAGGAAGCCGATCGGCTGCGCGAAGCAGGACTTGCTGTCCACTGGGTTTCACGTTCCATGACGCGCCTGCCCAGCCATCTGGAGATCGCGCTGTTTCGCATCGCCCAGGAAGGTATCAACAACGTGCTCAAACACGCCAACGCTGGCAGTGTTCAGTTGGCTCTTGAGTCAAATGGCACACACATATCGCTGCTGCTGGAAGATAATGGCCGCGGCTTCGTCACCGATCAGCCGTTTGACAACAACGGCGTCCAGAAAATGGGGTTGATCGCGATGCAGGAGCGCGCCAGCCTGCTCGGTGGTCGATTGACCTGCGTGAGTCGTCCCGACTGCGGCACCCGACTGCGCGCCACCGTCCCCTTTACTGCAGACAAGGCAATAACATGACTGGAACCTTGCGCCTGGTCCTAGCGGACGATCACGAAGTGACCCGTACCGGATTCGTATCACTGCTGGCCGGTCACCCTGAATTCGAGGTGGTGGGTCAGGCCTCCAATGGTCAGCAAGCGGTCGACCTGTGCGTCGAGCTGCAACCGGACATTGCCATTCTCGATATCCGTATGCCCGTGCTTAACGGCCTGGGTGCCGCACGCATCCTGCAACAGCGGATGCCGGGTCTCAAAGTCGTGATATTCACCATGGACGACAGCACCGATCACCTGGAGGCCGCAATCAGCGCGGGGGCCGTGGGTTATCTGCTCAAGGACGCCAGCCGTGACGAAGTGATTGCTGGCCTGCAGCGCGTTGCGGCGGGTGAAGAGGCGCTCAACAGCGCCGTCAGCGCCCGACTGTTGCGGCGTATGACCGAACGCAATGCCAGTGGCGCAGCCCTGCCGGAATCCCTGACTCCTCGTGAGCGCCAGGTGCTCGGCCTGGTGGCCGGTGGTTTAAGCAATCGGGAGATCGGCGAAAAACTCGGTATCACCACCGGAACCGCCAAGGCTCATGTGGAAAAAGTCATTGGCAAACTGGGCGCTTCGGACCGCACCCAGGCTGCCGTTCGGGGAGTGGCACTCGGTCTGGTAACACAGGCCTCAGGCGACTGGCGATGAACAGTCGCGGCAGCAGCCGCTGGGAAGATCTCCCGCTGCGCGGCAAGGCACTGGTCGCCATTTCACTGCCGCTGGCAATTCTGATGTCGTCGCTGCTGCTCATCTACATTGTCGAGCGTCAGACCGCGCAAGCCGAGGAAGACGTACGTCGCGTGCTGCTGGTACAGGGCGATATCCAGACGGTGCACACCCAGGTTGCAGAAGCGGCGGCCAGCGTGCGCGGTTACCTGCTGACTCGCCAGCCGGACTTTCTGCCCGGCTATCTGAATGCCCAACCCTTGATCGAGGCAGCGTTGGCCAGGCTGGACATGAATGTGCGCGACGAGCAGATCCGCGAACATCTCAAGGCCATCGACCCGCTGATCCATACCAAAGTGGACGGCCTTGAAAGGCTGCGCTCGCTGAGTGAACAAGGTCAGGATTCGATCTCAGCGATCCTGGTCGAAAACAAATACATCCTCGACCTGCTGCGAGAGCGGATCAGTCAGATGCGCGAACGCGAGGATGCCCTGCTCGCCGAGCGAACCGAGGATGCGGCGAGAATCCGTGAGCGACTGATGTTGTCTACTCTGCTGGCGGCAGCCTGCGGAATCTTCGGTGCCATTTTTGCGGTACTGATGCTGTCGCGAGGCATCGTGGCCCGCGTCCATCAGGTACAGCGCAATGCCCAGCGTCTCGCACTCGGGCACCCGCTACTGCCGCAGCCGCCTGAAAAGGACGAGATTGGCCAACTCGGCACACGACTGGTTGAGGCTGGACAACTGCTGGCCGAACGCGAACGTGCCTTGCGTGAAAACGAAGAGCGGCTGAGGCTTATCATTGAAGGTGTGAAGGACTACGGTATTTTTGCACTGGACCGCAATGGCTATGTCACCACATGGAACATGGGTGCGGAACGCATCAAGGGCTATACCGAACAGGAGATAATCGGTCAGCACTTTTCAGTGTTCTACCAACCGCAAGAATGCCCGCAACATCCCGAGATGGCATTGCGTGAGGCCATCGAGAATGGCCGCTACACCGAGGAAGGCTGGCGCCAGCGCAAAGATGGCACTCGCTTCTGGGCAAGCGTCGTCATCACTGCTCAGTACGACAGCAACGATGAGCTGCGCGGATTTTCCAAGATTACCCGCGATATTTCAGATCGACGCGCAGCGGAGATCGCCCTGGGCACAGCCCGGGAAGTCGCCGAAAGCGCCAGCCGCGCAAAGAGTGAATTTCTCTCTCGCATGAGCCATGAGCTGCGCACGCCGTTGAACTCGATTCTCGGCTTCGCCCAGATACTGGACATGGACTCGCCTGCCAGTCAGCGCCCTCAGATCGGCCACATCCTGCGCGGGGGTCAACACCTGCTGAAACTGATCAACGAGGTGTTGGACATTGCCCGGATCGAAGCCGGGCATCTGTCCTTGAGCCTGGAGCCCGTGCCATTGTCGACTGTCCTCGAAGAGGCGCTGGTACTGGTTTCGCCGATGGCAGCCGACGGTAATATCCAACTGGTCGATTTGCCCGAGGTGCCCGAAGGTCTGGGGGTGGTCGCCGACCGCCAGCGACTGATTCAGGTGCTGCTGAACCTGCTGTCCAACGCCATCAAATACAACCGTCCCAACGGACGGGTACATATCGAAATCGGACATCAGAACGATCAGGTTACCGTGAGCGTCGTCGACACCGGATATGGCATAGCGCCCGAGCGTATCGAGCAATTGTTCAAGCCATTCGAACGCCTGGATGCAGACCCAAAGATTGAAGGCACTGGCCTGGGACTGGCACTCAGCAAAAGCATGCTGGAAATGATGCACGGCACACTTTCGGTCGACAGCCTTCGCGGGCATGGCGGCCGTTTCACTCTGCAGTTACCGCGTGTGCGAGTACTCACTCCCGTTTTGTCGGCGACTCGTCAAAACAGTCTGTTGCCTGCGGTTCAGCGCACCGCACTGCCCAGACACCGTGGCAAAGTGTTGTGTATCGAAGACAATCTGTCGAGTATGGCCCTGATTGAAACATTGATGCAGCGCAGACCGGGCGTGCAATTGCTGTCGAGCATGCAAGGCCAGCTGGGGCTCGACCTCGCCAGGCAACACGCCCCACAATTGATCCTGCTGGACCTCAACTTGCCGGACCTGAAAGGCCTGGAAGTCCTGCAACGTCTGCGAGGCCTGACGGCGACAGCCCTGACGCCTGTGCTGATGATCACCGCCGACGCCAGCGAAAGCACACAGCGAGAGCTGATACAGGCCGGAGCAACTGCGGTCCTCACCAAACCCATCCAGGTGCCGGTCTTCCTGGCCCACCTTGACCGTTATTTACCGGAGCCCCCATGACCGGAGACTTTCGTATTCTGATCATCGACGATCAGTTGCCAAACCTGGAGCTGATGGAGCAACTGCTGGCCCGGGAAGGCCTGACCAACGTGCTGAGCAGCACTGAACCGTTGCGCACGCTGGACCTGTTCAACAGCTTTGAACCCGACCTGGTAGTACTGGACCTGCACATGCCCGAGTTCGACGGTTTTGCCGTGCTTGAGCAGCTCAACCGGCGCATCCCCGCCAATGATTACTTGCCCATCATGGTCCTGACCGCAGATGCGACGCGTGATACCCGCTTGCGCGCCCTGGCGTTGGGCGCGCGGGATTTCATCAGCAAACCCCTGGATGCTCTGGAGACGATGCTGCGGATCTGGAATCTGCTGGAAACCCGCGCGTTGTACAAGTCACTGCGCAAGCTGGTGCCACCAGAAAACATCGAATTGCTGCGCCAGTCACGTTCACTGGCACAGCCCTGAATATGGCAACTTTTACTTGATGAGCGTGACCGGAACCGACACTTCATGGATCACACGAGTGGCCACTGAGCCCAACAGCAGGCCGCCGAAGTTACCCAGGCCACGAGTACCCATGACAACCGCGTCACACTTGAGACGATTGACCGCCACTTCGACCTGCTCGGCGACGTTGCCCAGATCCACATGGGCTTCATGGGCCACACCGGCGGCCTTGAGCAGCTCAACCGCGTCTTCCAGCACTGCCAGCCCCTCATTGCGCAGACCGAGTTCTACGCCTTTGATCATGTCCTGTGTCAGGTAACCGCTATAGGCAATCGGGCTGGCTTGTATGTTGATGACATGCACTTCAAGTGATTTTTTCAGATCGCCGCACAGCTCAATGACATAGCCCAGCGCGCGCATGGCGTGCTCAGAGCCGTCGAAGGGAACCAGTACTTTATGCATGTCAGCTTTCCTCGGGTAGGGATGCCGTCAACATAGCCTGAGTCAACCGACGTAGCCAGCTGGAAAAACGATAGTTTTGATCTACAAGGAACCAAAGATCCGCACAGCGTCAGGGCGCGTTTTGACGCTGCCCGACGCTCGTCGCTCGATCAATGTCCTTCCAGAAACAGCGCCGCCTGATCCAGCAACAGCATGGGGTTTTCAGCCTTGTGAATATCGACGGAAAGCAACTGGCGAAAACGTCGAGCGCCTGGGAAACCTTGCGCCAGACCGAGCGCATGGCGGGTAACGTGATGCATGTTGCCGCCGCTGGCGATATGCGCCGCAATGTAAGGCCGCAACGCCTCAAGCGCGTCCGCACGACTGATGGCTGGCGCCGTGTCGCCGAACAGCTGGCTGTCGACTTGCGACAACAGATAAGGGTTGTGGTAAGCCTCGCGCCCCAGCATCACGCCGTCGAATGTCTGCAAGTGTTCGGCACACTGCTCCAACGTCTTGATACCGCCGTTGAGGATGATTTCCAGGTCTGGGAAGTCGGATTTCAATTGAGCGACGACGTCGTAGCGAAGTGGCGGAATGTCCCGATTCTCCTTGGGCGACAAACCTTCAAGAATCGCGATGCGCGCATGCACAGTGAAGCTGTCGCAGCCTGCCTCATGCACCTTGCCGACGAAATCGCACAACTGTGCATAGCTGTCGCGCCCGTTGATGCCAATACGGTGCTTCACCGTTACCGGGATGCTGACGGCGTCGCGCATGGCCTTCACACAATCGGCCACCAACTCCGGATGCGCCATCAGGCACGCACCGATCATGTTGTTCTGCACCCGATCGCTCGGGCAGCCGACATTCAGATTGACTTCGTCATAGCCTACATCCTGCGCCATGCGCGCACACGCCGCCAGATCCGCCGCCGTACTCCCGCCCAACTGCAGGGCCAGCGGATGCTCAGTGTCGTCATGACGCAGAAAACGCTCCCGGTCGCCATGCAACAACGCACCCGTGGTCACCATCTCCGTGTACAGAAGCGCGTTCTTCGACAGCAGACGCAGGAAGTACCGGCAATGACGATCGGTCCAATCCATCATCGGCGCAACGGAGAAGCGGCGCGACAGTGCAGGCCTTGTGATATGGGGGTTTGAGGCAATATCTGGTTGCATATTCATCAGTCGATTTTTAGCACTTTCAGGCTATTTTTGGCCGTTTTTTTGGGCTCGGTGCTAAAATTTAGCACCGCAAAAAAACTTTTAGCACCGAAGGAACGAGATGGGAACGATCACCCAAAGGAAGAACAAAAAGGGTGGAATCAAGTACACCGCACAGATCAGGCTCAAACGCGCAGGGAAGACAGTTTATCAGGAAGCACAGAGCTTTGACCGCAAGCAGATCGCTCAGGCATGGCTCAAACGTCGGGAAAGTGAGCTCGCCGAGCCAGGCGCGATAGAGAGGGCAAACCACAAAAGCGCGACGATCACTCAAATGATCGATCGCTACCTTATGGAATATGAAACTCTGCGCCCTCTCGGAAAGACCAAACGGGCCACTCTCAATGCGATAGGCAAAACTTGGCTGGGCTCGATCCCAGACCTCAAGCTCACTAGCCAAAACCTAGTCGAGTACGCACAATGGCGAATGAGCAAGGAAGGCGGCAGTGTGCAGGCACAGACCGTGGGCAACGACCTCGCGCATCTTGGCGCTGTTTTATCGGTAGCCGGACCTGCTTGGGGCTACGCAGTCAACGCCCAGGCTATGAGCGATGCACGCAAGGTGCTGCGCAAGCTGGGCATGGCCTGTAAAAGCCGAGAGCGTAATCGTCGCCCTACCTTGGACGAGCTCGACAGGCTGCTGAACCACTACGTTGACATGCAAAAGAGGCGTAAGGCCGAAATTCACATGCCCAAGGTTGTGGCATTCGCAATTTATTCCACCCGTCGCCAAGAAGAAATCACCCGCATACGCTGGGCAGATCTGGACCTAAAGCGACAGGCAGTCTTGGTTCGCGATATGAAAAACCCTGGCCAGAAGATCGGCAACGACGTGTGGTGTCATCTACCTGATGAGGCTTGGCAGATTTTGCACACGATGCCGCAGACAGCGGACGTAATCTTTCCCTACAACGCCAGATCCGTGTCCGCCTCCTTCACTCGCGCGTGCCACATGCTCGGGATCGAGGATCTGCACTTTCATGACCTTCGCCATGACGGGGTTAGCCGGTTGTTTGAAATGGCGTGGGACATTCCCAGGGTGTCCAGCGTATCAGGGCATCGAGACTGGAACTCGCTACGCCGCTACACCCACCTCATGGGGAACGCTGATCCTTACATGGATTGGGAATGGTTGCCAAAGGTGCTGCAATAAACATTAAAACAACTGCCCCTGATGGAATATTCCGACACCACCGGAAGGAATAGTCCCAAATTGGTCGACGTTTTTTCTTATATCACAATCGTAAAACAGCCGAAAAACTTAGAGGTTACATGTTTCAAAATCTGTAACCTCTTTAAAATCATCAAGCTACCACCACTTCTCACAACTATAAAAATTACTTCAAGGCTTTACTAATTTCCCGAATCAAAAAACACAAAACCAAAAACACAACTCTTGGTATTGACGGCAAAGTCATAAACCTAAATCCTTGAAGCAAGAGCTCGGGAGTAACGCGCCCTAACGAACATGTATTGATCAGACATCTAACCACCGGCTTTGCTGATAAGGATTCTAGATTGCATAACCACCTTCAGCTACTGACTACCCAAGTTCAGTACCGCTCAATCACAATAACTATTACTGAGCACAACGGCATACCCTACGCATCCATGAAGCCTATCGTCGAGGGCATAGGCATGAACTGGACACATCAAAAAGGTAAGCTTTTGAATGAAAAACTTATTTGTCCGCTTCCCACATTAAATCCAGCCCTTGCCGATGATTATCCCTCGCGCTCAATGCTTTTTATGTCTTTGCTCAAGCTTCACAGCTGGCTAGTCGGGTTGAAGCCTAGAGAGGGCGACTTACAAACCAAGAATGCCATTCTGGCATGGCAAAGCGACTGCGCCGATCAACTCTGGAGCAGCTGGAATGCGGTACGTACCGATTTTGACAGCGCAGTGGCCACCATAAATGTACGCTATCAAAGTAAATATTTCCGGTTTCGCAGGATTGGGAACGAGTGGTGGTATGTCGCCTCGGACGTAGCCATTGCACTTGGACTTCGCAACTCTGCATCACTGCTCAGCGCTCTGCCGCCATCAACGCGAGCAAAGCTGCGGATTGGCCGTAGATATCTTCATACGATCAGTCAGTCAGGTCTTGAACGCGCGTACCTAATGGCACCTCCGGCAAGGACCGAAAAATTGAGGTTATGGTTGTCGGATATGCAGGACGGGCAAGCGGGTATGTGTCTGACGCCAAGTATCTCCCTCAGCAGAGACAGTGCCCAAGCGACGCTCGACTATCTGTCGCGATGCAGACAGTCCATGAGGAATGCTGGAGCTGAAGAGGTTGAATGGGACGAGGCCCTAGCCCAACGAATAGCAAACAGCGCAGCTTCGTTGTTGATCAGGCAGCGCCGTTGGCTGCTTACATTTGGAGAACAAGGCGAGCCCAGTTTGTCCGTTGTACCTATGGACGCAGGAGTTTTTACGGCAGATGGCTTATTAAACTGGATAAGCGATCTTGATGGAATCAGATCAGACATGCTCCCCCGCTTGCTAGCGGCTATCAGTGAGCGCCTAAACCGACATTACTGACGAACTCGCTGCAGCGTCATTAACGATGACCGTCGCGAACAAGGATCCACATGACAGCAAACCTGGCTCGTCACATCCGGTCTTTTTCCTGGGACCACTGGCCTATCTTCCTGCAGTGGTTGACCCAGACGAAGCTTCGAACTTTGAGCTTTACGAAGCGTGAGCGGTGACGTAATTTATTCGACTGCAACACCCAATCATTTTCCATCTGATCAAGGATGAGTTTCAGTTATGAATTTTGAAGAGCGAATCGTAGAGCTCGAACGCCGTCTAGCGATCCTGGAAGCTAAAGACTCAGCTCCATCAGAGCCATACACCAAGCATTCAAACAAGCAAGACACAACCTCGGATCTTATATCCTTGGTTGTAACCAATAAAAGATTTGACCCTACCAACGCCAACTTGTGCGTATATGAAGATCACATCTGGTTTGACTGCTCTTATACATTACAACCTGAATCTAAGCCAACCCGAGCGGTAAAAGGAGAGATAATATTCTCCGATCTTTTTGGTGAGATAAAATTTAAGATTCAGCTTACCTTGAATGAGCCGCTGACCCCAGGACAAATATTAAAGCAGCCTGGAATTGGCTTCACATACAACCAATTTATCGGGGAGCATCAATGGATGCTAGCAACCCGTCTAGAAGACATGCGCTTTTCATTCAAAGCCACTAACGTAATCTACACAGATGGCGCTGCCGAAACCTTCATTTAAGACTTGGCCAGCTCAGGCCTAGCGAAGTTGTTCAGGACGTCGCTGCTTCGCTTTCAGGATGTACCTCACTGATAGCGCGGCGGCGACTCCACCTCGATTTTACCTGCAGCAGTCCCATCAGACAGCCAAGCCGCCTACAGAGCTCAATAAGCCTTAACCACCCATAACTGATCCAGCCGTGTCGTATAACTCTGGCTCATCATGTCCCGACGCATCGCCCATTCAGGATCGGTTGGTACACTTCCCGCTCGCAATGTCCCCCTACCCCAGCGTGCGTTGATTTCATCCAGCACAGTCATCACCTGCTCTGCTGCCGCTGGCTGTGAAGCGGCAAACAGGTCGTCGGTAAATTCGCCAGGCTGACGCAGGTCCAGCAGCAGGACTTCCGCCTTGCTGTACTTGAAGC
>Ga0265798_10000425_pt1 | contig 72880 bp, 67 predicted proteins | sample P3T30metagenome_FD_192430 | JGI IMG/M metagenome (GOLD analysis project Ga0265798, IMG submission 192430) | Plant litter microbial communities from East Loma Ridge, Irvine, California - P3 T30 | ecosystem: Environmental > Terrestrial > Plant litter > Unclassified | place: USA: California... | reverse complement strand
GAGTCTTTTCGACCGCGGCCAGGAAGTCATCAGCGGATCCGATGTCGTTGATGGCGACCTGCTTGGGTGCCTTGGTCGTTACGGTTGTCATGTAGTTAGTGCTCCAGTGAAAGCATGAATCGGGCCGCTGTCGTCCGAGAGGTGTCTCGGGGTGATCGACCGCGGCGTACGGGCAGAGTGACGCAGATAGCGCAAAGACATCATAGCCACCTGTCGTGGTGGCGGCAACGGATCCGGGCTCGTGTCGGTCCGGAGCGTCCCCTGTCAGCCGAGCATCTCGCTTCGGAGGGTGTCGAGACCGACGCCGCCGAGACGGAGCGCCTCACGATGGAACCGCCGGACGTCGAAGGACTCCCCCTCGAGCGCACGACGCCGCTCGCGGATCTCCTCCCAGATGCGCTGGCCGATCTTGTACGACGGCGCCTGGCCCGGCCAGCCGAGGTACCGGTCCACCTCGAACACGACGAAGGCGTCGTCCATGTTGACGTTCTCGCGCATGAACGCCAGGGCGTTCTCCGCGTTCCAGGTCCCCCCGCCGGGGAACGGCTTCTCGAGGTGCACGCCGATGTCCACGACGACGCGTGCGGCGCGCATCCGCTGGCCGTCGAGCATGCCCAGCCGGTCCCCCGGGTCGTCGAGGTAGCCCAGCTCGTCCATCAGCCGTTCCGCGTACAGCGCCCACCCCTCGGCGTGGCCGGAGGTGCCCGCGAGCTGGCGACGCCACGTGTTCAGCTGCGACCGATTGCGGACCGCCTGCCCGAGCTGCAGGTGGTGCCCGGGGACCCCCTCGTGATAGACCGTCGTGGTCTCGCGCCAGGTGTCGAACCTGGTGACGCCCTCCGGAACCGACCACCACATCCGGCCGGGCCGGGAGAAGTCGTCGCTGGGACCCGTGTAGTAGATGCCGCCGTCCTTCGTGGGCGCGATCCGGCATTCGAGCGTCCGCAGCTCGTCGGGGATGTCGAAGTGACTCCGGCCGAGCTCGTCGACCGCCCGGTCGCTGAGGCGCTGCATCCACCGTCGGAGCGCCTCCGTCCCTTCCAGCCGCCGGGCGGGATCGGCGTCGAGCACCTCGACGGCTCGGCGCACGCTGGCACCGGGTTCGATCCGCTGCGCGACGGCCTCCTGCTCGGCCGTCATCCGCGCCAGCTCGTCGAGACCCCACTCGTACGTCTCGTCCGCATCGACGGTCGCACCCAGGAAGCGTCGTGAATGGAGGGAGTACGAATCGCGTCCGACGGCGTCGCCGGAACCGGCCGCGGGGAGGATCTCCTCGGTGAGGAGAGCCCCGAGCGCGAGATAGGCCTCGGCGGCTCGAACGGCCCCGCGGGCGAGATCGCGCTCGAGAGCCGCGGGAGGCGCGGTGCCGTCGGTCGGACGACCCCCGTCGACGAGTTCGGCGAAGAAGCCGCCCCGTGCGCCGATCCGAAGGCACTGTTCGGCGACCCTCCCCACCTGACGCCTCGCCGGGACGACGTCGGCTGCGACTCCCGCTCGGAGGGTGGCGACGTAGCCCTCCAGGGCGGAGGGCACGGCCGAGAGGCGGGAGGCGATGTCGGACCAGTCCGTCACGGAGACGGTCGGCATCAGATCGAAGACCTCGCGCACCTGCTGAACCGGCGAGGCGATGACGTTCAGGTCCCGGAGGTGGAACCCCGCTTCGTGGGACTCCAGATCGAGTGCGAGCTCACCACCGAGATCGCGCTGGGTCACCCGGTCGACGTCATCGAGCACGGGAGCCGCCGCGAGCTCGGCCGCGACCGATCGCACCGCCTCGACACGCCGCTCGTGTCCCTCCGGCGAGAGGTCGCCGTATCCGCCGGTGCGACCCGGGCGCCCGATCCAGGTCGCGACCGTCGGGTCGAGGTCGATCGTCGTGTCGACCCACCGCTCGGCGATGTCGTCGATGGGGGTGGGGACACGCGGCGAGGGGGACGTCTGGTCGGACATGCAGCGAGCCTAGACGCGGCGAGGGTGCTCTCGAGGCGGACGCCCCGGTACCGAGAAGGGCACCGAGCCGACCGTCAGGTCGACCCGATGCCCTTCGAGGCGCAGGAGGCGCTCAGTCCTTGTCGAGGTCCGTCTCGAGAAGGGCGGCCAGCTCGTCGAGGGCCGCGTCGGCGTTGTCGCCGTCCGTCGCGATGACGACCTCGTCGCCGTGATTGATGCCGAGGGAGAGCACCCCGAGGATGCTCGCCGCGTTCACGCTCTTGCCGGCGGAGGTCGTGAGGGTGACCTTCGCGCCGGTCTTGCCGGCCGCCTGGCTGAAGAGCGAGGCGGGGCGGGCGTGCAGACCGACGCTCGAGGCGATGGTGACGGTGCGTTCGGGCATTTCTACTCCTTGGTCGTGACCGGGGCGGTCGGGTGCCGCGTACTGCGGACGGCGGTGGATCTGATCGGTCGGGGCCGACGAGAGGGGTGGGGCGGTCAGTCGTCGTCTTCGTCGGACTGGAGGAGCTCGTAGACCTCCGCGCTCGTCGTGGCCCCGCGGAGAGCCGCGGCCTTGTCGGGGTCCATCAGGATGCTCGCCAGCTGGCTGAGGATCGCGATGTGACCATTGCCCTTGGCGGCGATGCCGACGGTGACCGAGACCTCGTTGCCATCCCAGTCGACCGGAGTGGGGAACCGGAGGACGACGAGCGCGTCGCTCTTCACGGAGTCCTTCCCCGCGAGGGTGCCGTGCGGGATGGCGACGCCTTCTCCGACGTAGGTCGAGACGGAGTTCTCGCGCTCGAACATCGCGTCGATGTAGCCCTCGTCGATGGCGCCCGCCTCGACGAGCGCCTGACCGGTGGCCCGGATGGCCTCGTCTCGTGACGCTGCGGACTGGTCGAGTCGGATCGACGACTCGGCGAGGAGGGCCGTGAGCTCGGGGGCCTGTTCCGACATCGTCAGACCTCGACCGTCGTGCCGTCCTGGATCGCCTTGACGATCTTGGCGACGTTGGGGTCGCCCATGAACAGCTGGAAGGGCACCACGGGGACGTTCGGGACGACACCGCGCGCGCGCTCGGCGAGGTTGTTCTGCGTCACCACGACGTCGGCGTCGGCGGGGATCTCCGCGACGGGCGAGTGCTCGACGGTGACGCCGCTCTTCTTGAGCTGCTTCTTCAGCGTCGAGGCGAGCATGACGCTGCTCCCCATGCCGGCGTCGCAGGCGACGATGAGCTTCTTGATGGACGATCCGTCGAGTGTTGCCATGGTGGTCTCCTTGTGTAGAGGGGGGACGGGGGACGGCCGGAGCCGTCCCCCGATTCAATCACTGGGTCGCTGTGGGAGCGGCGGTGCCCTTGCTGGTGGCCTTGTTGGCCGCGGTCGCGGCCTGGGCGTCGGCGAGTGCCTGCTGCTGTGCGGCAGCGTCCTCGGCGGCCGCCTCGCGGTTCTCCTTGCGGCCGAAGCCCATCAGGAACGCGGAGACGACGAACGACACCGCGGCGGAGAGCAGGATGCCCAGGTAGATCGGCAGGATGTCTCCGCGGGCTGCTACGAGCGTGTACGCGATGATGCTGCCCGGCGAGGCGGGGCCGACGAGGCCGACGCCGAAGAGCGAGAAGACCGTGATGCCGGTGGCGCCACCGAGGATGGCGGCGACCAGGAGGACGGGCTTCATCAGCACGTAGGGGAAGTAGATCTCGTGGATGCCGCCGAAGAAGTGCACGACGATGGCGGCGGGAGCCGACGGGCGGATCGCACGCGGACCGAAGAAGAGGAACGCGAGGAGGATGCCGAGGCCGGGGCCGGGGTTCGACTCGAGCATGAAGAGGATCGACTTGCCGGTCTCCTGCGACTCGATGCCGCCCAGCGGGGTCAGCACGCCCTGGTTGATGGCGTTGTTGAGGAACAGGATCTTCGCGGGCTCGATGATGATCGAGGCCAGCGGGAGGAGACCGCGCTCGACGAGGAAGTCCACGCCGCTGCCGAAGACGCTGGTCAGCCAGTTCGTGACGGGCGCGAGGCCGAAGAAGGCGCCCACGGCCACGGCCGCGCCGATGATCCCGAGCGAGAAGTTGTTGACGAGCATCTCGAAGCCGGACTTGATGCGCCCGTCGACGACGTCGTCGAACTTCTTGAGCAGCCAGGCGGCGAGGGGCCCGACGATCATGGCGCCGAGGAACTGCGGAGCGTCCGTGGCGACGATGACGCCCATGACGCCGACCGCGCCGATGACCGCACCGCGCTGGCCGTGGATCATGCGACCACCCGTGTAGGCGATCAGGATCGGCAGGAGGTACTTGATGATCGGTCCGACGAGGCCGGGCCACGGGGTGCCGTCGCTCATCTCGCCGAATCCGCCCAGCTGCGGGACGGGGGTCCATCCGGTCTGGATGAACAGGGCCGTGATGAGACCCCAGGCGATGAACGCGCCGATGTTCGGCATGATCATGCCGGCGAGGAAGCCGCCGAAACGCTGCACGCGAGCGCGCGCACCCGTTCCGGTGACCGTGGGGGTGAATTCGGACATGGGAGAGGTACTCCTTCGTACTCAGTGACGAGTCTGGTGGTGGAGGTGCGGTGAGATGGTGGTGCTTCGGGTGCGGCTGTGCGGGAGAGGCGGCATCAGACGATCACGACCCTCGGGCCGGCGCGTTCGACGTCGTCGGCCAGCTCGAGATCGACGCCGGAGTCGGTGACGATGGTGTCGACGTCGGAGAGGGGCGACACCTTGGCGAAGTCCTCTCGTCCGAACTTGCTGTGATCCGCGAGGACCACGGTCCGGCGGGAGGAGGCCAGGAGCGCGCGCTTGACCCGCGCCTCGGCGAGATCGGGGGTGCTGAGACCACGCTCGACGGAGACGCCGTTCGTCCCGATGAAGGAGACGTCGGCGAAGACGTCAGCGAGCTGGCTCCGCGTCCAGTCGCCCACGGACGAGTACGTCCTGGTGCGGATGAGTCCGCCCAGGAGGTGGAGCGTCACGTTGGGTCGGCTGATGAGGATGGTCGCGACGGCCAGCGAATGCGTGACGACCGTGAGCACGCGGTCGACGGGGAGGAGCTCCGCGAAGCGGATGGCGGTCGTTCCCGCGTCGATGATGATGGAACCCTCGTCGGGGAGCTCGTCGAGGGCCGCGCGCGCGATCCGGTCCTTCTCGGCCGCCGCGGTCCCCTCTCGGTCGACGACCGGGGGCTCGATGCCGAGGCGCTCCACCGCGATGGCGCCGCCGTGCACCCGGCGGAGGACGCCTCGTCGCTCGAGCTCCGTGAGATCACGGCGGACGGTCTCCGGAGCGACGGACAGCTCTCGGGCCAGACCGGCGACCTCGACGCGCCCGCGTGTCAGGGCCGTGTCGAGGATCTGCTGATGACGCTCCGGTGCGTACATGCGGGACCTCGTCGTCGTGCGGGGGTGAACGCGGAAGCGTCACTCGGCGTTCAGGGAATTCAGATCGGACTGATGCCCGATGTTCACCGAGCAGAGTTTATATAAGCCCGTTTGTGCCTGTTCGTCAAGTCGCGCCTCCGTGTCAGCCTGTCTGCACGCGTGAGGAAGCCCACGATGGCCTCTGGTGCGGGGATGTCCCCTGAGGTCCGACTGTGCCCGAACGGGTCTCAGTGGGCGGCGGCATCCCAGCTCTCGCCGAGACCGACGCTGACGTCGAGAGGAACGCGGAGGTCCGCGGCACCGCTCATCCGGCGCTGGACGATGTCTCGGACCGTCTCGACCTCACCAGGTGCGACCTCGACGATCATCTCGTCGTGGACCTGGAGCAGGACGCGAGAGCCGAGTTCGCGCGAATCGATCTCGGAGCGGACGCCGAGCATGGCGATCTTCATGATGTCGGCCGCCGAGCCCTGGATCGGAGCGTTGAGGGCGGCGCGCTCCGCGTTCTCGCGGAGCACGCGGTTGGGCGACTTCAGGTCGGCGAAGGGTCGTCGGCGGCCGAAGATGGTCTCCGTGTAGCCGTCTTCCCGGGCTTTCTCGACGACGTTCCGCAGGTACTCCCGCACGGCACCGAACCGGGCGAAGTAGTCGGTCATGAGCTGCTTGGCCTCGGAGCTCTCGATGCGCAACTGCTTCGAGAGCCCGAAGGCGCTCAGGCCGTAGGCGAGCCCGTAGGACATGGCCTTGACCTTCGTGCGCATCGCGGGCGAGACGTCTGCGGGATCGACGCCGAAGATGCGCGCTCCGACGAACCGGTGGAGGTCCTCGCCGTCGTTGAAAGCCTGGATGAGGCCCGCATCGCCGGAGAGGTGCGCCATGATCCGCATCTCGATCTGGGAGTAGTCGGCCGTGAGCAGCGTCTCGTAGTCCGGTCCGTGGACGAACGCCGCACGGATCTCGCGGCCGACCGCCGCCTTGACCGGGATGTTCTGGAGGTTCGGGTCGACGGACGAGATCCGACCGGTGGTCGTGCCCGTCTGGTCGTAGGTCGTGTGGATGCGGGCGTCGTCGGCTATCGACTTCTCGAGCGTCTCGATGATCTGTCGGAGCTTCGTCGCATCGCGGTGCTTCAGAAGCAGATCGAGGAAGGGGTGAGGGTGCTTCTCTTGGAGATCCGCCAGGGACGCGGCGTCGGTCGAGTACCCGGTCTTCGTGGCGCGGGTCTTCGGCATCTCCAGCTGCTCGAAGAGCACCTCCTGAAGCTGCTTCGGGGACCCGAGATTGACCTCGCGCCCGATCTCCGCGAAGGCCTTCCCGGCGAGCTCCGCAGCGGACTCGCCCAGGCGGACGGAGAGGGCCTGGAGCGTCTCGCGATCGGCGGCCACGCCGGTGAGCTCCATATCGCCGAGCACCGGGACGAGCGGAAGCTCGATCTCGGTCAGGACACGTCGGGACCCTTCGTCGAGGGCCTCGACGAAGGATTCGGACAGGCGGAGGACGAACCAGGCCTCGGACGCGACGCTGAAGTCGTCGTCGGAGGAGACGAGCTGATTCGGGTCGCCGACGGGGAGCGTCTCGCCGAGCTGCTCGTAGACCAGGTCGGAGAGTGCGAAGGAGGTGCGACCGGGCCGGAGCAGCCATGCGGCGATCCGGGGGTCGCCGACGATCCCCGTGAGCTCGAGTCCCGCGCGGGAGAGGGCCTTGTAGGCGCGCTTGGCGTCGTGGACCACCTTCGGGGTCTGGCCATCGAGCCACGCTTCGAGCGCGACGTAGTCGCCGCGTCCCGCCGCCCAGGGCACGTAGGCCGACTCCGTTGAAGTCGAGAGACCCAGTCCGACGACCCCGTCCGTGCCGTACTCGACGACGAGCCCCACGGGCGACGACGGGTCGGAGGCGTGCTTCGAGAGCCAGAAAGCGAGCTCCTCGTCGATGAGCGTGCGCACCACGGGCATGCCGACCGGCGTCGCGGTGATCGCGGGCTCGCCACCGTCGGCGGGATTCGCCGATTCGCTCAGCACGAGCACCCGGTCGAGCAGGGTGCGGAACTGGAGCTTGTCGAAGAGCTCGCGCACGGCTGTCTCGTCGATGGCGCGCCGTTCGAGGTCGGAGGGTCCGACGGGGAGTTCGACATCGGTGACGAGCCGGTTGAGCCTCCGGTTGCGGATCGCGTTGTCCTTCTGCTCGCGGAGCTTCTGACCGACGACGCCCTTGATCTCGTCGGCTCGCTCGATGATCTGATCGAGCCCGCCGTAGAGGTTGATCCATTTGACCGCGGTCTTCTCGCCGACCTTGTCGATCCCGATGAGATTGTCGCTCGTCTCACCGACGAGGGCGGCGACCTCGGGGTACTGATGCGGTTCGATGCCGTAGCGCTCGAAGACCTTGTCGCGGTCGTAGCGGGTGAGCTCGCTCACACCGCGTGCGGACGGGTAGAGGAGGGTGACGTCGTCGTTCACCATCTGGATGGCGTCTCGGTCTCCGGAGACGACGAGGACGCGGAAACCGTCGGCACGACCGCGGACCGCGAGCGTCGCCAGGATGTCGTCGGCCTCGTAGTCCTCTTTCGTGATGGTCGTGATGCCCATGGCGTGGAGAGCCTCCTGCAGGAGGGGGATCTGACCGACGAACTCGGGCGGCGTCTCGTTCCGGGTGCCCTTGTACTCGGGGTACTCGCGCGTGCGGAACGAGAAGCGCGAGATGTCGAAGGCGACCGCCAGATGGGTGGGCTTCTCGGCTTTCAGCAGACTGAGCAGCATCGAGATGAAGCCGTGGATGGCGTTCGTGTGCTGGCCCTCGCGGTTGACGAAACTGTCGACCGGCAGAGCGTAGAACGCACGGAAGGCCAGCGAGTGACCGTCGACGACGAGGAGGGTAGGCTTTGCTTCTTCCGACACCCCGTCAGCCTAGCGGGCGCCCCCGACAGCGCCGTCGGCGCGCACGCTCATGCGGAACCCCCCCCAGGAGCGACATGTCAACGCCCGAGACGCCCCTCGATCCCTCGGCGATCCTCAGCGACGACGCCGAGCGGCTCCTCGGTCGCCGAGGCGTCGGCGATCTCGCTGAGAGGATGGGGATCGTGATCGTCGAGATGAGCGCCGAACGCGCCGTGGCCAGGATGCCCGTCGAGGGCAACACGCAGCCCGTCGGCATACTCCACGGAGGCGCGCACGTCGTCCTCGCCGAGACGCTCGGCTCCATCGCGTCGTCGGTCCATGCCGGTCCGGGGCGCATCGCCATGGGCATCGAGCTGAACGCCAGCCACAGCAGGTCGGTCGCCACGGGGTGGGTCACCGGCACCTGCACGGCCGTCCACCTCGGTCGGACGTTGGCGACCCATCAGATCGTCATGACCGACGACCAGGGGCGGCTGCTCTCGACCGTCCGGATCACGAACATCATCACGGAGGCGCGCGCCTGACGCGTCGACCTCGCCGCACGACGGAGCCCCGCATCCTCCGGGAGGATGCGGGGCTCCATCGTGCCGTCGGCGCTACTTCTTGGCGCTGAGCTGCTCGATGATGGCCTGGGCCACATCGTGCATCGTCAGGCGTCGATCCATGGACGCCTTCTGGATCCAGCGGAAGGCCTCGGGCTCGGTGAGGCCCATCTTCTCGTTCAGCAGACCCTTGGCCCGATCGACGAGCTTGCGCGTCTCGAAGCGCTCGACGAGGTCGGCGACCTCCGCCTCGAGGGTGATGATCTGCGTGTACCTCGAGAGGGCGATCTCGATGGCCGGGAGGAGGTCGTTGGGCGTGAAGGGCTTGACGACGTAGGCGAGGGCGCCGGCCTCGCTCGCCCGCTCGACGAGCTCCTTCTGGCTGAAGGCGGTCAGGAGGACGACCGGGGCGATGTGGTTCTTGCTCAGCGTCTCTGCGGCGCTGATGCCGTCCAGCTTCGGCATCTTGACGTCCATGATGACGAGATCGGGGCGGAGTTCGGTCGCCAGGGCGACGGCGGTCTCGCCGTCGCCTGCTTCGCCGACGACCTCGAAGCCGTTGTCGCGGAGGATCTCGACGATGTCGAGCCGGATGAGGGACTCATCCTCGGCCACGACGACACGACGGGGTGCTGCTGATGTTGCTTCCTGGTCACTCACGATGCAGAGCCTACGGTATTCTTGCCCCGGTCGTCGTGAGCCGGATTGGCGGAATGGCAGACGCGGAGCACTCAAAATGCTCTGTCCGAGAGGGCGTGTGGGTTCGAGTCCCACATCCGGCACGGTCGCGGCCAGCGACTTTTTTCGACATGCAGGTCGACAAAGTCGCATGCGGGCCGATCTTGTGCACTACGCTGGCATCACTGGTTGTTGTGTTACGCATTTGTATCTCGCGACGTTCCAGGTGGCCCTCCTCGGAGGATCCGCCCGGTGGCGTCGTTCTCAGAGGGAGCGGACAAAAAGGCACCGCGACGAGCGTTCTCGAAATCGGGAACGACAACTCTGAAAAATAAGGAACAAGAAAAATGGCAACAGGCACCGTTAAGTGGTTCAACTCCGAAAAGGGCTTCGGCTTCATCACCCCCGACGACGGATCCACTGACGTCTTCGCGCACTTCTCCGCGATCGCCGGCGACGGCTACCGCAACCTGGAGGAGAACCAGAAGGTCGAATTCGACACCGCTCAGGGCAACAAGGGCCTCCAGGCCGAGAACATCCGCGTCATCTGACTCGGCGGCGTCCTCGAGACGCCGATGATGCCAGGCACGATCTGACATCTACGGGAAAGCCCCGATCCGCTCCGGCGGGTCGGGGCTTTCTCGTACCCGGCGCCCGGCGCCCCGCGTCGTCAGTGGGGATCCCTGCTCAGACCCAGCAGGCTGGCCACGGATTCGTAGTCTCTCAAGGCCGCCTCGTAGTCGTGATCCGTGGCTGAGGCGACCTCGGGCCCCGTTCGCCCGGCCCGCGCCTCCTCGGCCAGTCGGTATCGCACGACGAGCGTCGCCCAGAGGATGAGCTCATCGCCGGTGGCGTCATCCGGCGCCGCGTCGGCGACGTCCCAGGGGATCTCCACCGCCTCGCATGTCTGAGGGTCCGCCCGCCTCGCCGTCGTCGGTGCGATGAAGAGGGCTCGGGTGCCGACTGCGAGGAGAGCGCCGACGGTGGCGCCCATCCCGAAGCAGAGCAGCAGGGACAGGAGCGAGGTGACTCCCCAGACTCCCCCGGCGACGACCGCCAGGAAGAACCCGCCGGTGATCGCCCCGACGATCGACCAGACGTCGAGGTGCGTCCGCCCCGTCTCGGATCGGGCGTCGAGATCGCGCAGGTCGCTCTTCGTCTGGCTCAGGCTCCGTGATGCCCCGCTGGGCATCGCGAACAGTCGTCGATCCAGGACGAAGCACGAAGGGTGGGAGGCGTCGACCGACATGCGGACAGGGTACGCCCGGTCCACGCGACGACGCCGGGCCCCTCGCGGAGCCCGGCGTCGTGCACGGCGTGTGACAGCGGAAAGGGTCAGGCCAGGGTCGCGTAGGCCGGTGCTGCTTCCCCATGCGCATCGCCCACACGGTGCACGCGCAGATCGTTCGTCGATCCCGCGATCCCCGGAGGGGTCCCCGCGATGACGATGACCTTGTCACCGATGTCGGCGAGGTTCTTGCCGATGAGGATGTCATCGACCTGAGCGAACATCGCGTCGGTGTGCGTCACATTCTCGACCAGGTGCGACTGGACGCCCCAGCTCAAGGCCATGCGTCGCCGCGTCGCCTCGTTCGGCGTGAAGGCGAGGATCGGGATCGAGTGACGCAGACGCGACATCCTCCGGACGGAGTCACCGGACTCGGTGAAGACGCAGAGGAACTTGGCCTGGACGAAGTCGGCGACGTCGGCGGCGGCGAGGGTGATCGCACCACCCTGCGTGCGCGGCTTCGTGCCGAGAGGGGGGATCCGCTCGAGCCCGTGCTCTTCGGTGGACTGCACGATGCGGGCCATGGTCTGCACGGTGATGACGGGGTACTCCCCCACGCTGGTCTCACCGCTCAGCATCACGGCGTCCGTTCCGTCGAGGACGGCGTTCGCGACGTCGGACGTCTCGGCGCGGGTCGGGATGGGGCTGGAGATCATCGATTCGAGCATCTGCGTGGCGACGATGACGGGCTTGGCCATGCGCCGGGAGAGCTCGACGGCGTGCTTCTGGACGATCGGCACCGCTTCGAGGGGCAGCTCGACGCCGAGGTCGCCTCGGGCGACCATGATCCCGTCGAACGCGTCGATGATCGCCTCGAGGTTGTCGACGGCCTGGGGCTTCTCGATCTTCGCGATGACCGGGACCCTCTTGCCCTCCTCCGCCATGATCTCGTGGACGCGATCGACGTCGTCCGCGTCGCGGACGAACGAGAGCGCGATGAGGTCGGCTCCCAAGGCGAGTCCCCAGCGCAGATCGGCCTCGTCCTTCTCGGACAGCGCGGGGACGTTGACCGCCACGCCCGGGAGGTTGATGCCCTTGTTGTTCGAGACCGTGCCCGCCACGACGACCTCGGTCGTCACCGTGGTGCCGTCGGTCTCGAGGACCCGGAGCTTGACGCGCCCGTCGTCGATGAGCAGCGGGTCGCCGGCGCTCACGTCGGCGGGGAGACCCTTGAAGGTCGTGCCGCAGATGTCGCGGGTGCCGAGGATGTCCTCGGTCGTGATCTTGAAGACGTCGCCCACGGCGAGGTCGTGGGGGCCGTCCGAGAACTTGCCGAGCCGGATCTTGGGCCCCTGCAGGTCGACGAGGACCGCGACGGGTCGCCCGGCGTCGTCCGCAGCCCGGCGCACGTTCGCGTAGACGGTCTCGTGGACGTCGTAGCTGCCGTGGCTGAGGTTCATCCGCGCCACGTCGACTCCTGCGTCGATGATCGCTCGGATGTCGTCGTAGCTCGATGTCGCCGGCCCGAGGGTGGCGACGATCTTTGCGCGTCTCATGTGTTCCTAACGTCTAAGGGTTGTGTGGACGGCTCGGTCCCGCCCTCCCAGCTTATTCCCGCCGAGGCGGACCGTCAGACCGAGATGGAGCGATCCGTGGGCCGGACGGGGAACGGCAGAGTGGTCTGCCCCTCCAGATAGGCGTCGACGGAGGAGGCCGCGGCGCGACCCTCGGCGATGGCCCAGACGATGAGCGACTGCCCGCGACCGGCGTCGCCGGTGACGAAGACGCCGGCCTCGCTGGTCTCGTACGTCTTGTCACGGACCAGCGATCCGCGCTCGTCGACGGGGAGGCGCAGCTGAGCCTCGAGGTCGTCGCGCTCGGGTCCCGTGAACCCGAGGGCGAGGAGGACGAGGTCGGCGGGGATCTCGCGCTCGGTACCGGCCTTGGGGACGCGACGACCGTCGAGGTACTCGGTCTCCGCGACGCGGATGGCGCGCACCTCGCCGACGTCGTTGCGGAGGAACTCGACCGTCGACGCGAGGAACATGCGCTCTCCGCCCTCCTCGTGAGCGCTCGAGACCTCGAAGACCGTCGGGAACATCGGCCAGGGCTGCGACTCGGGGCGCTCCTCGGGAGGCTGCTGCCCGATGGCCAGATTGGTCACGGAGAGAGCACCCTGACGGTGCGCCGTCCCGATGCAGTCGGCACCGGTGTCGCCGCCGCCGAGGACGACGACGTGCTTTCCCTCGGCCGTGATCTGGTCGATCACCGTGTCGCCGGCACCGACCCGGTTCTGCTGGACGAGGTACTCCATGGCGAAGTGGATGCCGGACAGGTCGCGACCGGGGATGGGGAGATCGCGGGGAACCGTGGCACCCGTCGCGACGACCACGGCGTCGTACCGCGCACGGAGGTCATCCCACGTGATGTCGCGCCCGATCTCGACACCTGCGCGGAAGCGCGTGCCCTCAGCCTGCATCTGCGCCAGACGCAGCTCGATCTGCTTCTTCTCCATCTTGAAGTCGGGGATCCCGTACCGGAGGAGACCGCCGATGCGGTCGTCGCGCTCGTAGACGGCCACCGTGTGACCGGCCCGCGTCAGCTGCTGGGCGGCCGCGAGACCGGCGGGACCGGAGCCCACGACGGCCACGGTCTTCCCCGTCAGTCGCTCGGGCGGGTGGGGGGTGACCCAGCCGTTCTGGAACGCCTGATCGATGATCGACACCTCGACCTGCTTGATCGTCACCGGCGGCTGGTTGATGCCCAGCACGCAGGACGACTCGCAGGGAGCGGGGCAGAGACGACCCGTGAACTCGGGGAAGTTGTTGGTCGCGTGCAGCCGCTCGATGGCCTGACGCCCCTCGCCGCGCCACATGAGGTCGTTCCACTCCGGGATGAGGTTCCCGAGCGGGCACCCCTGGTGGCAGAACGGCACGCCGCAGTCCATGCAGCGCCCGGCCTGACGCCGGAGCTCGCCGGACTCCTGCTGCTCGTAGACCTCTTTCCAGTCCATGAGTCGCACCGATACGGGTCGACGCTTCGGGAGCTCGCGCTTCTGCGTCTTCAGGAATCCCTTGGGATCAGCCACCGGTCACCTCCAGGATTCGCTTCCATGCTTCGTCGCCATCGGGGTCGAGACCCTCGTCGACGGCCGTCTGCCGGGTGGCGAGGACGGCGGCGTAATCGCGGGGCAGCACCTTGACGAACTCGGACACGGTGGTCTCGAGGTCGTCGAGCATGCGCTCCGCCACCGGGGACCCGGTCTCGGCGAGGTGCCGGGAGAGGAGGTCCGTGAGGATCTCGACGTCGGCGCTGCCGAGGGGATGGAGCTGCAGCTCCCCCGAGGCCAGGGCGTCGGAGTTGACCCGCTCCGTCCGGAGACTGTGGACGTACGCGGTCCCCCCGGACATGCCGGCACCGAGGTTGCGGCCGGTGTCGCCGAGGATGACGGCCAGGCCGCCCGTCATGTACTCGAGCGCGTGGTCGCCCACGCCCTCGACGACGGCGCTGGCGCCGGAGTTGCGGACCAGGAACCGCTCGCCGACGATGCCTCGGATGAACATGCTGCCGCGTGTCGCTCCGTAACCGATGACGTTGCCCGCGATGACGTTGTCCTCCGCGGGGAACGTGCTCGCCCGGTCGGGGCGGACGACGATGCTGCCGCCTGAGAGCCCCTTGCCGACGTAGTCGTTGCTGTCGCCCTCGAGTCGCAGGGTGATGCCCGCGGGGAGGAAGGCCCCGAGGGACTGACCGGCGGAACCACTGAGCGTCACGTCGATGCTGCCCTCGGGCAGTCCGTTCTCGCCGTGGCGCACGGTCACCTCGTGACCGAGCATCGTGCCCACCGCGCGCTCCGTGTTGCGGATCGGCAGGCTGATGTCGATGCGTCCGCCGTTCTCGAGCACGTCCATGCTGCGGGCGATGAGACCGACGTCGAAGTGCTTCTCGAGCTCGTGCTCCTGCGGACGGCGGTTGCGCCGCGGCTCGTCGTCGGCGAAGACCGGTCCGACCAGGACCGGCTCGAGGTCGAGACCCGACGCCTTCCAGTGGTCCACCGCGCGGTCGACATCGAGCACGTCGGTGCGGCCGATCGCCTCGTCGAGGCTGCGGAAACCGAGCTCGGCGAGGTACTCCCGCACCTCCTGGGCCAGGAACTCGAAGAAGTTGACGACGAACTCCGGCTTGCCCGAGAAGCGGGCCCGCAGCTCGGGGTTCTGCGTCGCGACGCCCACAGGGCAGGTGTCGAGGTGGCAGACGCGCATCATGATGCAGCCCTCGACGATCAGCGGCGCGGTCGCGAAGCCGAACTCCTCGCCGCCCAGGAGAGCGGCGATCATGACGTCCCGACCGGTCTTCATCTGGCCGTCGACCTGCACGACGACGCGGTCGCGCATGCCGTTCAGCATCAACGTCTGCTGCGTCTCGGCGAGCCCGATCTCCCAGGGGGTCCCCGCGTGCTTGAGCGAGTTGAGGGGGCTGGCGCCGGTGCCGCCGTCGTGACCGGACACGAGCACGACGTCGGCCAGCGCCTTGGTCACACCGGCCGCCACCGCGCCGATCCCGGACTGGCTGACCAGCTTGACGTGCACACGAGCCGTGGGGTTCGCGCGCTTGACGTCGAAGATGAGCTGCTTGAGGTCCTCGATGGAGTAGATGTCGTGGTGAGGCGGGGGCGAGATGAGCCCGACGCCGGGAGTCGCGTGACGCGTCCGTGCCACCCACGGGTAGACCTTGGTCGGAGGCAGCTGACCGCCTTCGCCGGGCTTGGCGCCCTGAGCCATCTTGAGCTGGATGTCCGTGGCGTGGGTGAGGTACATGCTCGTGACCCCGAAGCGTCCCGACGCGACCTGCTTCACGGCGCTGCGGCGCTCCGGGTCGAGGAGACGCTCGACGTCCTCGCCGCCCTCACCCGTGTTGGACTTGCCGCCCAGACGGTTCATGGCGATCGCGAGGGTCTCGTGCGCCTCCTTCGAGATGGATCCGTAGCTCATCGCGCCCGTCGAGAAGCGCTTGACGATGGCCTCGATCGGCTCGACCTCGTCGAGAGGGATCGAGGGCCGGACGCCGTGCTTGAACGCGAACATGCCGCGCAGCGTCATCAGGTCCTCCGACTGGTCGTCGACGAGCTTGGTGTACTCGCGGAAGATGTCGTAGCGCCGCGTGCGGGTGGCGTGCTGGAGCCGGAAGACGGTGTCGGGGTTGAAGAGGTGCTTCGGTCCCTCGCGGCGCCACTGGTACTCGCCGCCGGTCGCCAGCCGTTCGTGCGCGACGACCGAACCGTCGGCCGGGTAGGCGCTGAGGTGGCGCTCCTTGTTCTCGGCCGCGATCACGTCGATGCCGATGCCGCCGAGCATCGTCGACGTCCCGGTGAAGTACGTGTCGACGAACTCGCGACTGAGACCGACGGCCTCGAAGGCCTGGGCGGCGGCGTAGCTGGAGACCGTGGAGATGCCCATCTTGGACATGATCTTCAGCACGCCCTTGCCGAGGGCCTTGATGAGGTTGTGCACGGCGTCTTCGGGCGAGAGGCCGGTGATCATGCCCGAACGGACGAGGTTCTCGCTGGTCTCCATCGCGAGGTACGGGTTCACCGCCGAGGCGCCGTAGCCGATCAGCGTCGCGACGTGGTGCACCTCGCGGACGTCGCCTGCCTCGATGATCAGACCGACCTTCATGCGGTTCTCGGTGCGGATCAGGTGATGGTGGACGGCTGCGACCATCAGCAGCGACGGCACGGGGGCGAAGTCCTGGTTGGAGTCGCGGTCGGAGAGCACGATGAACTCCGCACCCGCCTCGATGGCGTCGTCGACCTCGTTGCACATCGCGGCGATGCGCTTCTCGAGGGCGCGCGGACCCTTGTCCGACCGGTAGAGCCCCCGGATCGTCGAGGTGACGCGCGAACCCGGGCTGGGATCGATGTGCTGGATCTTCGCGAGCTCGTCGTTGTCGATGACCGGGAAGTCGAGGATCACCTGGCGGGCGTGCTCGGGCGTGGCGGAGAGGAGGTTGCGCTCCGGACCGAGACCGAGCTTGAGAGAGGTCACCACCTGCTCGCGGATGGAGTCGAGCGGCGGGTTGGTGACCTGCGCGAACTGCTGGGTGAAGTAGTCGAACAGGAGGCGCGGGCGCTCGGAGAGGACGGCGATCGGAGTGTCGCTCCCCATGGCCCCGAGGGGCTCGGCCCCGGTCTTCGCCATCGGCGCCAGGAGTATCCGCACCTCCTCTTCGGTGTAGCCGAAGGTCCGCTGGCGCCGCGTGACGGAGGCCGGCGTGTGGACGATGTGCTCGCGGTCGGGCAGTTCGGAGAGGTGGATGCGCCCCTCGGAGAGCCACTCGCCGTACGGAGCCGAGGAGGCGAGCTCGCGCTTGATCTCGTCGTCTTCGATGAGACGACCGGCCTCGGTGTCGACGAGGAACATCTTGCCGGGTCGGAGTCGACCCTTGCGGACGACCTTCGCGGGGTCGATGTCGAGCACGCCGATCTCGCTGGCGAGCACGACCAGGCCGTCGTCGGTGACGAGATAGCGACCGGGACGCAGGCCGTTCCGGTCGAGCGTCGCGCCGACCACCGATCCGTCGGTGAACGTGATCGCCGCCGGGCCGTCCCACGCTTCCATGAGCATCGAGTGGTACTCGTAGAAGTCGCGCAGCTCGGGGTCGATGTCGACCTGGTTCTCCCAGGCCTCCGGCACCATCATCATGATCGCGTGCGGGAGCGAGCGTCCCGTCAGGCTCAGCAGCTCGACGACCTCGTCGAACGAGGCGGAGTCGCTGGCACCGGGGCTGACGATCGGGAGGATGGGCTTGAGGTCGCCGATCAGTTCGGACTCGAGCTGCGACTGGCGCGCCCGCATCCAGTTCCGATTGCCGCGCACGGTGTTGATCTCCCCGTTGTGGGCGATCATCCGGAAGGGCTGAGCGAGCGGCCACGACGGGAACGTGTTCGTCGAGTACCGCGAGTGCACGATCGCCAGCTTCGAGGCGAAGCGCTCGTCGCTCAGGTCGGGGTAGAAGGGCTCCAGCTGGAGCGTCGTCACCATGCCCTTGTAGACCATGGTGCGGCTGCTCAGTGACGTGAAGTACGCCGACAGCTTGCGCTCGGCCCGCTTCCGGAGACGGAACGCCCGCCGGTCGAGCTCGACTCCCGAGAGGCGGTTCCCGTCGGCATCCCGCTGACGGCTGGCGAGGAAGATCTGCTCGAAGGCCGGCATGGCGTTGCGTGCCAGGGTGCCCAGCTCGTCGGGACGCACCGGCACGTCGCGCCAGCCGAGGACGTCGAGGTGCTCGAGGTCCGCGATGCGCTCGATCCCGGTCTTGAGCTCGGCGCGCTCCTGCTCGTCGAGGGGCAGGTAGGCGATGCCCACGGCGTACTCCCCCGCCCGGGGCAGCTCGAAGGCGACCTCGTCACGGAAGAAGGCGTCCGGGATCTGGCAGAGGATGCCGGCGCCGTCACCGGTGCCGGCGTCGGAGCCGATCGCACCGCGGTGTTCGAGGTTGCGGAGCGCGCCGAGCGCCGCGTCGATGATGTCGTGCCCGGCCGTGCCCCGGAGGGTCGCGACCATGGCGAGGCCGCACGCGTCCTTCTCGTTGCGCGGGTCGTAGAGACCGGCGGCGGCGGGAACCGTGCTGAACTGCTGGTGGGCTGGCGTGGGGGCCATGGAATCCGTCCTCACGAAGAGATCCTGTAGGAGTCGGGACGTCGTCGGCCCGTGTCACTGGACGTCGCCGCGGAGGTGCGGCGTGCGTCGGTCGCCGACGGACGGTGGTTCGGTTGTCCGGTGGTGCTTCGGCTCAGCGGAGTTGCCCTGACAGCTTGTGGCGGTCGTGAGGTGGTTCTCGATGCGGAGGCGGCTCCGGCTGGAGGTCGGTCTGACTCGGTCGAGTCGTGACTGCCCTGGCCTGGTGCGGTGATCCTGGAGGCGGTGTGCCTCAGGAGCGGTGTGTGGTATCGGCGTCGTCGTCCGATGCTCCGACGGCGACCAGTTCGGGTTCGTCGTCGTCCGCCTCCGTGCGTCGCGAGTCTAGCTCAGTGTCGCGTTCGATCGGCGACCGCCCCGGGGCGTACGCGCCGGGTACGCGACCGGGGTGTCGACGCGTCGCGACGACGTAGATGACGATGCCGAGGACGATGGCGGCGAAGCTCATCCAGACGTTGGTCCGGATGCCGAAGAAGAGGAGGCTGGGATCGGTTCGGATCGACTCGAACCAGGCGCGGCCGATGCCGTACCAGACGAGGTAGAACGACAGGGCCTTGCCCCACTCGAGCGTCGTCTTGCGCTCGATCAGGAGCAGGATCGCCACCCCGGCGAGCATCCACACGATCTCGTAGAGGAAGGTCGGGTGGAAGAGCGTGCCTTCGGGGAGTCCGGTCGGGTACGCCGGATTGCTGGAATCGATCTCAAGACCCCAGGGCAGGTCGGTCGGCATGCCGAACAGCTCGTTGTTGAACCAGTTGCCGAGGCGACCGCACGCCTGGGCCACGAGGAGCCCGGGAGCCAGGGCGTCCGCGAAGGTCCAGAAGCGCAGACCCGAGTACCGGCAGCCGAGCCAGACGCCGACGGCCCCGAACAGCAGAGCCCCGTAGATGGCCAGCCCGCCCTCCCAGATGAAGAGGACGTGGATGTACTGGTCCGGTGACGAGAAGTAGTCACCGGGATGCGTGATCACGTGGAAGACCCGGCCCCCGATGATGCCCATCGGGACGGCGAAGAGCATGACGTCGATGACCACGCCGTTCTCGGCGCCGCGGCGCTTGAGGCGCTGATTGGTGATGATGCCCGCGATGACGATGCCGGCCAGGATGCAGAGGGCGTAGGCGTGGATGCGCAGCGACCCGGGCAGCGAGGCGCCGAAGGTCTCGTTGATCCACGAGGTGACGTCGAAGTACTGCCAGTCGGCGGACGGACTCGGGATGCTCAGGGGAACGAACACGGGCGGTAACGCCTTTCACGGGGAACACGGGGTGTCGGCGGGCCGACGCGGAACGACTCTAGCGCGAGCGGGAGTCAGCTCGAGACGGCCGCGCCAGACGACAGATCGGCGGCGACGGCCGCCAGGGATTCGAGACCCCCGTCGGCGAGGGCGCGCACGAACGCCGAGCCGATGATGGCTCCATCGGCGTACTCGAGCACTTCGCGGACCTGCGTGGCCGTCGAGATGCCGAGACCCACGCAGGCGTACTCGACACCGGCTGCGCGCAGCCGGTCGACGAGGGTGTGGGCTGCCGAGTCGACGTCGGTGCGCGTGCCCGTGATGCCCATCGTCGAGACGGTGTAGACGAAGCCGCGGCTGGCCTCGACCGACTGACGCAGCCGGGCGTCGCTCGAGGACGGGGCGGCGAGGAAGACCCGGTCGAGATCCGCCGCCTCGGCTGCCGAGATCCAGGCGGAGCCCTCGTCGGGGATGAGATCGGGGGTGATGAGCCCTGCTCCGCCGGCCGCGGCGAGGTCGTCGGCGAAGCGCTGCACGCCGTACTGCTCGACCGGGTTCCAGTAGGTCATGACGACGACGGGGGCGTCGACACGCGATGTGATCTCGCGGACGGCGGTGAACACGTCGCGGACCCGGAAGCCCTCGGCGAGAGCCTTCTGCGTGGCGGCCTGGATCACGGGGCCGTCCATCACCGGGTCGGAGTAGGGCATGCCCAGCTCGATGACGTCGATCCCGTTCTCGGCCAGCGTGACCGCGGCCTCGATGCTCGTGGCCAGATCGGGGAAGCCGACGGGCAGATAGCCGATGACCGCACCGGAACCCGCGTCGCGACGGGCTCGGATCGCGGCCGCGACCTTGCTGCCCGAGACCTGCTCGGCGCTCACAGCTGCTGCGCCTCTTCGTCGAGGACGCCGAAGTAGCGGCTGGCCGTCGCCACGTCTTTGTCGCCTCGACCGCTCATGGAGACGAGGATCGTCCAGTCCGGGTGACGCTGGCCGAGCTTGATCGTGCCCGCGAGGGCGTGAGCCGTCTCGATGGCGGGGAGGATGCCCTCGGTCTGAGTGAGGAGCTTGAACGCCGCCATGGCTTCCGCATCGGTGACCGGCTCGTAGTGCGCCCGCCCGCTCTCGGACAGCCACGCGTGCTCGGGACCGACGCTCGGATAGTCGAGACCGGCGGAGATCGAGTGGCTCTCGAGGGTCTGTCCGTCTTCATCCTGCATGAGATAGGACTTGGTGCCCTGGAGATTGCCGATGCGACCGAGGGTGATCGAGGCCGCGTGACGCCCGGTCTCGACCCCGTCGCCGCCCGCTTCGTATCCCCACAGCTCGACCGAGGGATCGTCGAGGAACGCGTGGAAGATGCCCATGGCGTTGGACCCGCCGCCGACGCAGGCGGTGACGGCGTCGGGGAGCGCACCCGTGAGTGCGAGCACCTGTTCGCGGGCCTCCTCGCCGATGATCTTGTGGAAATCGCGCACCATCGCCGGGAAGGGATGCGGACCCGCGACCGTGCCGAGCACGTAGTGGGTGGTGTCGACGCTGGCGACCCAGTCGCGCATCGCGTCGTTGATGGCGTCTTTCAAGGTCCGGGAACCGGTCGTGACGGAGACGACCTCGGCTCCGAGGAGGCGCATGCGGGCGACGTTGAGCGCCTGACGCTCGGTGTCGACCTGCCCCATGTACACGACGCACGACATCCCGAAGAGGGCGGCGGCGGTGGCCGTGGCGACGCCGTGCTGGCCGGCGCCGGTCTCGGCGATCAGGCGGGTCTTGCCGAGCTTGCGGGCGAGGAGGGCCTGTCCGAGCACGTTGTTGATCTTGTGCGAACCCGTGTGGTTCAGGTCTTCGCGCTTGAGGATCACCCGCGCTCCCCCGGCGTGCTCGGCGAAGCGAGGGACCTCGGTGATGATCGACGGACGACCGGTGTAGGTCGCGTGCAGGGCCCGGAGCTCGGCCTGGAACTCGGGGTCGACCGCCGCGGCCTTGTACGCGGCGTCGAGCTCGTCGAGAGCCGCAACCAGGGACTCGGGGACGAATCGTCCGCCGAAGGAGCCGAAGTAGGGCCCCGTCTCATCGCGCAGTGCCAATTCAGACCTCCAGGAAGCGGGTGAGTGCGTCGACGGGATCGCCGTGCGTGACGAGAGCCTCGCCCACGAGCACGACGTCGGCGCCGGCGCGACGGTAGTGGGCGACGTCGTCGGGAGACGCGACGGCGGACTCGGCGATGCGCACCACGCCCGAGGGGATGCCGTCGGCCAGTCGGCCGAAGAGGTCGCGATCGAGCTCGAACGTCGTGAGGTCGCGGGCGTTGACCCCGAGGAGCTCCGCGCCGGCGTCGAGACCACGACGGACCTCGTCGGCGGAGTGGGTCTCGATCAGGGCGGTCATGCCGAGGGACCTGACGAGGTCGTGCAGTTCGAGCAGTCGCGGCTGGGAGAGCCCGGCCACGATCAGGAGGACGAGGTCGGCCCCGGCCGCCCTGGCCTCGAAGACCTGGTAAGGATCTGCGATGAAGTCCTTGCGGAGCACGGGGACGTCCACGACATGGCGCACCGCCTCGAGGTCGGCGAGGGTCCCCTTGAAACGCCGACCCTCGGTGAGGACGCTGATCGCGCTGGCTCCGCCGGCGGCGTACGACACGGCCAACGAGGCCGGATCGGCGATGTCGGAGAGATCGCCTCGTGAGGGACTCGCCCGCTTCACCTCGGCGATGATCTTCACCCGGTCGGCGGGGCGGAGTGCGGCGACGGCGTCGAAGGCCGGGGGCCGTGCGAGGGCCGCGGCCTCGACGTCCGCGAGCGACACCAGTTCACGCCGAGCCTCGGCATCGGCGAGAGCCCCGGCGTAGAGATCGTCGAGCACTTAGTTGTGCGCCTTCGGCACGTAGCGGTGACCGCCCACGCCGTAGCCGACGCGCTTCAGCACGAGCCCGACGACGAGACCCACGACGACGAGGCCGGCGGAGGCCCAGACGATCCACGGGATCGCGAGGAAGAAGGCGACGGTTCCGATCGAGAAGGCGACCAGCATGATGATCACAGCCGTCCAGGCGGCGGGCGAGTTGCCGTGACCGAGGTCTTCGGCGGCCTCGTGGCGGTCGTCGGGCTTCGTCTGAATGCTCACGGTGCTCCTTGGATCAAGATGGGACTGCTCGAGTCTACCGGCTGCGGCCCGGGGAGGCGGGATCCTCGGTGGGGTCGTCTCCGCCGGAGAGGGTGTCCCACGCGGCGGCGGGGTCCGTGGCCGGGTCCGCCGCCACGAGCCGCGTCGCCGAGTACTTCCGAGTCGCCTGGGGCCAGGCCCCGGAGAGCACGACGACCGCCACGCCGAGGAGAGCCGACAGGACGCCGACGACGAGGGCGATCCAGGGCCAGGGGGTGGCGGAGACCGAGTCGACCAGATCGACGAGCGAGGACGCGCCCTCGACGCCCGTGGCCGTCGTGATCGGCGCGCCCGATGCGCCGATCGGATCCGCGAGGGAGGTTCCGGCGCCGAGGGCCACGGACACCCCGAGGAGGGTCTGGAGGACGCCGAGCACGATCCGGAAGACCCGCCCGGCGATGCTGAGGGCGGCGAAGAGGGCGAGGCTGGCGAGCGAGAGCGCCGACAAGGCGCCGCCGGCGACGTCGCCCCCGGCCGTGACGGGGGCGGTGCCGCCCTGAGGCAGGCGGATGACCAGCTCGAACCAGGGCTGCGTCCACGCGAGCAGGACGACTCCGGCGAGGAGGACGCCGAGGAGGATCGTGTACAGCTTGAGGCGTCGGGCGGTCATCAGGTGAGCCTCGTCATGGCGTTGGCCACGGCCACGGCACGCAAGGGAGCCGCCGCCTTGTTGCGCGCCTCCTCGTTCTCGGCGACGGGGTCGCTGTCGGCGACCAGGCCCGCCCCGGCCTGGACCCGCGCGACCCCGCCCTGCAGCAGGACCGTCCGGATGGCGATGGCCACGTCGGCGGATCCGGCGAAGTCGAAGTAGCCGACCACTCCCCCGTAGACGCCGCGCTGCGCGGGCTCCAGCTCGTCGATGATCTCGAGCGCCCGGGGCTTGGGGGCGCCCGACAGCGTGCCGGCCGGGAACGTCGCACGGAAGGCGTCGATCGCGTTGCGCCCGGGCGCGAGATCGCCCTCGACGCTCGAGACGAGGTGCATGATGTGGCTGAAGCGCTCCACCTGCATGAACTCCGTCACCTCGACCGACCCCGGTGTGCACACCTTGAGCAGGTCGTTGCGGGCGAGATCGACCAGCATGAGATGCTCTGCCCGCTCCTTCTGGTCGGAGGCCAGCTGGTCGGCGAAGGCCTGATCGTCCTCAGGCGTGTCTCCGCGGGGCTTCGAGCCCGCGATGGGGTGCGTGTAGGCGCGTCGCCCGTCGACCTTGACGAGTGCCTCGGGCGAGGACCCGACGATCGAGTACGGACGGCCATCGACGTCGTCGAGGCTGACGAGGTACATGTACGGGCTCGGGTTGAGGGTCCGGAGGACCCGGTAGACGTCGAGCGGATCGGCCGTCAGCTCGTGATCGAAGCGCTGCGAGATGACGACCTGGAAGACGTCTCCGTCGCGGATGTACCGCTTGGACCGCTCGATGGCCGCGGCGTACTCGTCATCGCTCGAACGCCGGACGGGCGCCGGGGCGACGGTGAGATCGACGTCGGAGAGATGCGCCTCGCTCGGTTCGGCCAGCCGGCTCTGGAGATCGTCGAGTCGAGCCTGCGCTCCGCTCCAGAGCGCGTCGGCCGAGTCGGTCCGATCGTTCAGCACCGTCGCGATGAGGAGGACGGCGCCGGTGCGGTGATCGAGGGCGACCAGCTCGCTCACGAAGCTGAGGGCCTGCGCCGGGACCTCGAATTCGGCGGGCGGCGCATCGGGGAGCGACTCGAGCTCGCGAACGGCCTCCCAGCCGATGAAGCCGACGAGACCACCCGTCAGGGGCGGGATGTCGCGGAGACGGGGTGTCGCCCACCGCTCGAAGAGAGCCGAGAGCACCTCGAGGGGGCGACCGGTCGCGTCGCCGAGAGCGCGGTCGCGCGACATGCCGTAGTCGATCCACTCGACCTCGTCGCCGCGGGTCGTGAGGACCCCGAACGATGAGACCCCGATGAACGACCAGCGCGACCAGATGCCGCCCTGCTCGGCCGACTCGAGGAGGAACGTGCCGGGGCGCCCGGCCGCGAGCTTCCGGTAGACGCCGACGGGAGTCTCCCCGTCGCCGAAGAGATCGCGGACGACGGGGACGACGCGGTGCCCGTCGAGGGCGGCGTCGAACTCCGAGCGGGAGGTGGTGGCGCGGTCAGCCACGATCTCCGCCGTCGATCGAAGCGGCCGTGACGGGGTGGAGGGGGCCCACCTCGAAGCAGGAGTGAGCGCCCGTGTGACAGGCCGCGCCGATCTGCTCGACCGTCACCAGGAGGACGTCGTCGTCGCAGTCGAGGGCGGCGGCGCGGACGAACTGCGCATGACCCGAGGTGTCGCCCTTGCGCCAGTACTCCTGACGGGAACGGGACCAGAACGTGACGCGGCCCTCGGTGAGAGTCCGCGTGAGGGCCTCGGCGTCCATCCATCCCATCATGAGCACGTCTCTCGAGGTCTCCTCTTGGATGATCGCGGGGAGGAGTCCGTCGGCGTCGAAGCGCGCCCGGGCGACGACGGGGGCGACGGATTCGCGTGTGAGGGCGTCGGTCATGAGTGCTCCTGGGAACGGCGGACCAGGATGCCCGACGCCGCCAGCTCGCGCTTGACGTCGTCGACGGTCAACTGGCCCGTGTGGAAGACGGAGGCGGCGAGCACCGCATCGGCACCCGCCTCGATCGCCGGGGCGAAGTGCTCGACCGAACCCGCGCCTCCTGAAGCGACGACGGGGACCCGGCTGACGCCGCGCATCAGACCGACCAGCTCGAGGTCGAAGCCCTCGCGCGTGCCGTCGGCGTCGATCGAATTGACGAGCAGCTCGCCCGCCCCTCGCTCGACGGCCTCGCGGGCCCACTCGAGGGCGTCGAGATCGGTCTCGGTCCGACCGCCGTGGGTCGTGACGACGAAGCCCGACGGGGTCCGGGTCGAGCGCTTGACGTCGAGGGAGAGCACGACGGCCTGCGCGCCGAAGCGATCGGCGATCTCGCCGACCAGGTCGGGACGGCCGATGGCAGCGCTGTTGATGCCGATCTTGTCGGCGCCGGCTGCCTGCAGTCGAGCGACGTCGTCGGTGGAGCGCACCCCGCCTCCGACCGTGAGGGGGATGAAGACCTGCTCGGCGGTGGCCCGCACGACCTCGTACATCGTCGCCCGCTCGTCGACCGTCGCCGTGACGTCGAGGAACGTGATCTCGTCGGCACCCTGCTCGTAGTAGGTGCGGGCCAGCTCGACCGGGTCGCCGGCGTCACGCAGGTCGAGGAAGTTGACCCCCTTGACGACCCGCCCGGCCGCGACGTCGAGGCACGGGATGACGCGGACGGCGAGCGTGGGGTCGGCGCTCGTCATCTCAGAGCCTCGCGGCGTGGATGGGGCTGACCAGGATCGCGCGAGCGCCGAGGTCGTAGAGGGCGTCCATCACCTGGTTGGTGTCGGTGCGCCGGACCATGACGCGGACGGCGGCCCAGTCGGCGTCGTGGAGCGGGGAGATCGTCGGGGACTCCATCCCCGGTGCGACCGTCGTGGCGGCGTCGAGCTTCGAGACCGGGATGTCGTAGTCCATCATCACGTACTGGCGCGCCACGAGGACGCCCTGCAGTCGACGGTGCAGGACGGCCAGACCGTCGACGGTCTCGTCGGAGGCGATGAGGACCGCGGTGGACTCGAGGATGACCGGCCCGAAGATCTCGAGACCGGCGGCACGCAGGGTGCCTCCCGTCGAGACGACGTCGGCGACCGCGTCGGCGACACCCAGTCTGACCGCGCTCTCGACCGCTCCGTCGAGGCCGACGAGGGTGGCCGTGACGCCGTGCGAGGCGAGGAACGACCCCACGAGACCGGCGTAGCTCGTCGCGACTCGGGTGCCCTGGAGCTCCCGCAGGTCGGTGAAGCGACCGGGAGGGCCGGCGAACCGGAAGGTCGAGCCGCCGAACTCGAGAGGGGCGACCTCGTGCGCCGTGGAGTGCGAGTCGAGGAGGAGGTCGCGCCCGGTGATGCCGACGTCGAGAGCGCCCGAGCCGACGTAGGTGGCGATGTCCCGCGGCCGGAGATAGAAGAACTCGACGCCGTTGCGGGGGTCTTCGACGTGCAGGGTGCGGGTGTCACGGCGACCGGTGTACCCGGCCTCGCTGAGCATGGCTGTTGCGGTCTCGCTGAGGGAGCCCTTGTTGGGCACGGCTACGCGGAGCATGGTCTGTCGGTGTCCGATCTGGTCGGCCCGTCGGGGCCTGGTGTCGTCGGATCGTCGGCTGCGGACGATCGAGGAGGGGTGCGGAGACGGATCAGAGATGTCGGTACACGTCGGCGGGGGTCAAGCCCTTGGCCACCATCAGCACCTGGAGGTGGTACAGCAGCTGCGAGATCTCCTCGGCCGTGGCCGTGTCGCCCTCGTATTCGGCGGCCATCCAGACCTCGGCCGCCTCTTCGACGATCTTCTTGCCGATCTGGTGAACGCCGGCGTCGAGCTCGGCGACGGTCTTGCTGCCCTCCGGACGATCGCGGGCCTTGTCGCTGAGCTCGATGAACAGTTCGTCGAAGGTCTTCACGAGGTCAAGGGTACCGTCGCGGCGGCCGCCCGCAGCGCGGCGATGCGCTCGGCCGGGTCTCCGCCGTAGACGGCCGAACCCGCCACGACGGTGTCCGCGCCGTTCGCCACGGCGGTGACGATCGTCGAGACGTCGATGCCGCCGTCGACCTCGAGCCAGACGTCGAGACCCGAGCGGTCGACCGCTGCACGCGCGCGGGCGAGCTTCGGCATGGTCTCGGTCATGAACGACTGGCCGCCGAACCCGGGCTCGACGGTCATGACGAGGATCATGTCGAACTCGTCGAGGGTCGCGAGATAGGGCTCGATGTCCGTTCCGGGCTTGACCGCGACGGAGGCTCGCGCCCCGGAGCTGCGGACGGCCCGGGCCGTCGCGACGGGGTCCGCGGCGGCCTCGGCCGAGAACGTCACGGAGAACGCACCGAGTTCGGCGTAGCGGGGAGCCCAGCGATCGGCGTCGTCCACCATGAGGTGGATGTCGAGGGGCAGAGGACTGACCTGCTGCAGGCGTTCCACGACGGGGAGCCCGAGGGTGAGGTTCGGGACGAAGTGGCCGTCCATCACGTCGACGTGGACCAGGTCGGCGTCGGCGATGCGATGCAGGTCGCGCTCGAGGTTCGCGAAGTCGGCGGACAGGATGCTGGGGCTGATGCGGACGGGCACCCGACGATCTTACCGACGCGGTCGGCGTCAGCGGCGCTTCTCGATGAGGGCCACGAACATCGCGTCGGTCCCGTGGCGATGCGGCCAGAGCTGCACGTACGGAGCCGAGCCGAGATCGACTGGCGAGCCGACGACGCGCCGGGCGGTCTCCGTCGCATCGACCACCGTGAGCTCGTCGCGTCCGCGGACGCCCGTCTCGACGATCGCCCGGGTCTCGGCCACGTGGGGCGAGCAGGTCACGTAGGCGAGCACGCCCCCCGGCGCCAGAGCGTCCACCGCGCTGGTGAAGAGGCGCGCCTGGAGCTCGGTGAGCTCGCCGACATCACGAGGCTGCTTCCGCCAGCGGGCCTCGGGGCGCCGCCGCAGGGCCCCGAGCCCGGTGCAGGGCGCGTCGAGCAGGATGCGGTCGAACGACCCGGGCCGGTCGGAGCCGAAGCGCGTCGCATCGCCCTCGAGCACCTCGATCTCGCCGGGAACCGACTCGAGCGCCTGCCGGACGAGCCCCGCGCGCGCCGGCACGAGCTCGTTGGCCAGGAGCCTCGCCCCGCCGCGAGCGGCCTCGGCCCCGAGCAGGGCCGCCTTGCCCCCGGGACCGGCGCACATGTCCAGCCACCGCTCATCGCCGACGACGGGCCGGTGCCGGCTCAGCATCAGTGCCGCCAGCTGCGATCCCTCGTCTTGCACTCGCGCTCGACCCTCGCGCACGGCGGGGTGATTCGACGGGTCGCCGCCGACGTTCGTGGCCGCGACCGGCGACAGCACGCCCCCCGGGCCGCCGAGCTCGGCGACCTCGGCGAGACCCGGCAGCGCGACGAGACTGACCCGTGGGGCCTGATTGTCCGCCTCGAGGAGATCGACCAGCTCGTCGCCCCGCGCCTCGGCGGTCAGCGACTGGCGGAACGCCCGCACGACCCAGGCGGGGTGCGACCATTCGGCGGACAGACGGTCGTCCACACCGACCGCGCCGGCGAGGACCCGCTCGCGCCAGGCGTCGGGCGTCGTGCGTGAGACCGTCCGGAGGACGCCGTTGACGAAGCCGGTGGCCGACCTGCTGCCGACCTCGCGCGCCAGCTCGACGGACTCGTCGACGGCGGCGTGGGTGGCGACCCTCGTCGAGAGCAGCTGGTGGACCCCGAGACGGAGGACGTCGAGCAGCGCCGGGTCGATCTTCTCGACGGCGCGGCGCGCGGCGATGGCTATCACGCGGTCGTAGTAGCCCTGGAGTCGCAGGGTTCCGTAGGTCAGCTCGGTCGCCAGACCGGCGTCGGCCGCGTCGAGACGGGCCCGTGCGATGCGCGACGGCAGGAGCAGGTTCGAGTAGGCGTCGTCGTCGGACACCGCTCGGAGGACGTCGAGGGCGACGCGGCGGGCGGGTTGGACCCGGCTCATTCGTGATCTCCTTCGGGGAGGGGCGAGACGAGGAGGTGCGGTGCGCCTCGGTCAGGGAGCCCGCGGAACCAGTCGGCGGCCGCCATCGGCCTCTTGCCGGCCGGCTGGACGCTGACGAGCTCGAGGGGCCCGGTCGCCGTGCCGACGAGGATCGATCGCCCCGACCGGACGAGGGCGCCCGGTCCGGGCGGACTCGAGGCTGCGTCGCGGCCGGCGTCGTCGCCGCCCTGCGGTGCGGGTTCGGGTGAGGGTTCTCTCAGCTCGAGCACCTTCAGCCGGGCTCCGTCGAAGGGGACGTGGGCGCCGGGCTCCGGGGTCGTGCCCCGGTAGCGGTCGAGGACCTCGCGCGCCGGTCGACGGAGATCGAGGGCGCCATCGTCGATGGTCAGCTTCGGGGCGACGCTGACCACGCCCGTCTGCGCCACGCCGACGGCTGTTCCGGCGGCCAGGGAGTCGACGGTCCGGCCGAGGAGCGTCGCGCCCGAGACCGCCAGCTCGTCGAGCAGCGCGCCCGCGGTCTCGTCTCCCGTCAGACGGTGCTCGAGGGTTCCGTAGACGTCGCCGGCGTCGAGGTCGGCGACGAGTTGGAACACGGCGGCCCCGGTCGTCACGTCGCCGGCCATGAGCGCGCGCTGCACGGGTGCGGCGCCGCGCCAGCGCGGCAGGAGGGAGAAGTGGAGGTTCACCCACCCGAGACGCGGGAGCGACAGGACCGGCTCGCGGAGGAGCGCCCCGAAGGCGACGATGACACCGAGATCGGGTTCGAGGGCCGCGAGTCGGGCGGACACCTCGTCGGTCATGCGGCGGGTCTTGATGACCGGCAGCCCCAGCCGCTCCGCCTCGACGGCGACGGGTGTCGGGGTGAGGACGCGCTTGCGCCCCTGGGGGGTGTCGCTGCGGGTGAGCACCCCGACGATCTCGTGCTCGCTCTCCGCGAGAGCGAGCAGGGAGGGCAGAGCGGCGGCGGGGCTGCCGGCGAAGACGAGACGCACGAGGGTTCCTGAGTTCAGTCGGTGAACGGTTCGACGTCGTCGAACCGCACTCTGAGTGTAGAGACGGGGCGACCGCGCTTCTGACCGATCGCCTTGCGCCTCTCGGTCGCCGCCCTGATGACCTGGGAGCGCAGGACCTGCGCCACCTCGGCCCCCCTGCCCACGTCGAACCGGACGATGGCCCGGACGCCCGCCTCGGGGACGTCCACCGGGCCGAGGGTCTCGCCCCGGACGTCGCTCGGGAGCTCGGACAACGCCCTGGCCACCGTGTCGACGGTGCCCGTCACGGTCGCCACCCGGACGGCGGGCGGGAACCGCAGCTGACGGCGATCCGACAGCTCGGACGAGGCGAAGCGGGCGAGCTCCCAGGTGGCGAGGGCCGAGGCGAGGGCGCCGCCGACCCCGACGAGGACGACGGGGGCGCGTCGGGCGGCGAGGGCCGTCGCGTTGGCCCACCAGCGGAGGCAGTCCTCGGCGACGCGCAGACTCTCGCGCGCGAGCATCCGCTCGCCGTCGAGCAGCAGCACCGCCTGATAGCCGCCGGCCGCGATCGGCTCGGCACCGCGGGTGGCGACGATGAGCGCGGGTTCGCCGTCGACGTGCGTGATCGGTCGGGTGCCGTCGGCGACGACGACTCTGACACCGGGGAACGCCTTGCCGAGCTCGTCGGCCGTCCGGGCGGCGCCGGCGCCGACGGGCTTCATGACGGTGCCCTCGCAGGTCTGGCAGCGCCACCCGGCGGCCAGTGCTCCGCACCAGGAGCATGCGGGCTGAGCACCCTGCTGTCGCTGGACGACCGGACCGTTGCAGCGGAGGCAGCGGGCCGTGTCGCCGCACTCCGTGCAGGCGAGACGGGGCGAGTAGCCGGGGTGGGCCACCTGGACGAGCACCGGTCCGTGCTCGACCGCGGCCCGAGCCTCGGACCAGGCCGTGGAGGGGATGCGCGCCCGTGCGGCGAAGCCGTCGTGCGCAGCCTGCTGGGAGGTCGGGATCACCTTCGGCTGATAGCGCGGATCGGGCCGCACCTCGGCGAGGAATCCGACCTCGACCAGTCGCTGGACGTCGGTGCTGCGAGCGTGCCCGAGGAAGACGAGCGCCGAGCCCTGCTGGGTCTGACGGACGAGGGCGGTGTCGCGTGCGTGGACGTAGGGGCTCAGCGGTTCGGAGAACAGCGGGTCGCCGTCGTCGAAGACGACCATGACGCCCAGCCGGACGGAGGGCGCGAGGAGGACCGATCGGTTCCCGACGATGACGACCGGGTCGTCCCCGCGTGCGCGGAGAAGGGCCCGGTAGCGGTCCGCATTGGATTGTCGGGAGTCGAGACGGACGATGGAATCGGCGGGGACGACGGCGCCGAGGGCGCGCAGCACCTGGTCCTCGTCACGGTAGTCGGGCACCGCGACGATCGCGTTGTCCCCGGACGCCAGCGCGACCGCCGCGAGTTGGGCGGCGGTGACGGCCCAGTGCCCCACCCATCCCCCGCCCTCGGCCAGCTCGACGAGCAGCGGGATGGCGTCCACGGCGGCTCTCCCGCGCGCCGGCACGAGGTCGAGCAGGCCCCCGGCGCGATAGCCCGTGATCTCGGCGGGTGCGGCGGCTCGATCAGCTTCGGCCGGCGGAGCCGAGTCGGCGTCCGCGCCCGACACCGTCTCGGCCGCCCGACCGGCCAGCCAGGCCTTCTCGACCCGCACCTGCCGGGGCGGAACGGCCAGCCGGAGGACGTCGCTGGCCGAGCCTCCCGCGCGGTCGGCGACGGCACGGGCGAGACGCCACACCTCGGGGGCGAGGACGGACACCTCGGAGACGACGTCCTCGACCTCGCTCAGCTCGCCGACGTGGTCCGAGCCGTCGACCAGATCGACCACGAAGGCGTCGGCGATGCGTCCGGCCGAGCGGAGCGGCACCTTGACCCGGATCCCGGGAGCCATCACGTCGCGAAGCCGCGGCGGCACGCTGTAGTCGAAGAGCCGGTCGAGCTGAGGCAGCGGGGACTCGACGAGCACACGGGCGACGACGCGACGGGGGGTCGGATCGGGCAGCAGGGTCATGACGACCTCGACCGGCCGAGTGCGCTCACCGATCAGAGCCCGGCGGCGGCCCGCAGCGCGTCGACGCGGTCGAGGGCCTCCCAGGTGAAGTCGGGGAGGTCACGGCCGAAGTGACCGTAGGTCGACGTCGCGGCGTAGATGGGACGGAGCAGGTCGAGATCACGGATGATCGCGGCGGGTCGGAGGTCGAACACCGCGCCGACCGCGTCGATGATGACCTGATCGGACACGTGGCCCGTGCCGAATGTCTCGACGTAGAGACCGACCGGAGCGGCCCGACCGATCGCGTAGGCGATCTGCAGCTCGAGACGGTCGGCGAGGCCGGCCGCCACGGCGTTCTTCGCGACCCACCGCATCGCGTACGCCGCCGACCGGTCGACCTTCGACGGGTCTTTTCCGGAGAAGGCACCACCGCCGTGTCGGCTCGCGCCGCCGTACGTGTCGACGATGATCTTGCGACCGGTGAGCCCGGCGTCGCCCTGCGGCCCCCCGATCTCGAACCGCCCGGTGGGGTTGATGATGAAACGGGTGCCGGTCGAGTCGAGGCCCGCGTCGGCCAGGACCGGCCGGATCACGTGTTCGATCACGTCGCGCTCGAGCTGCTCGCTCGAGACCGTCGGAGAATGCTGCGTGGACAGCACGACGGTGTCGACCGTGACCGGCACCACGCCGTCGTAGCCGACCGTGACCTGCGTCTTGCCGTCGGGTCGCAGATAGTCGAGCTCGCCCGACTTTCGCACCCCGGCGAGACGTTCGGCGAGGCGGTGGGCCAGCCAGACGGGCAGCGGCATGTACTGGGGGGTCTCGTTGGTGGCGTAGCCGAACATGATGCCCTGGTCGCCTGCACCCTGACGATTGAGCTCGTCGTCGTCACCGCCGCGGGCCTCGAGCGCCGAGTCCACACCCTGAGCGATGTCCGGCGACTGCGAGCCGATCGACACCTCGACACCGCAGGTCCGCCCGTCGAAGCTGACGGCCGACGAGTCGTAGCCGATGCCCACGATCAGATCGCGGACGATGGTGGGGATGTCGACGTAGCCCTTGGTGGTCACCTCGCCGGCCACGTGGACCAGGCCGGTCGTCACCATGGTCTCGACCGCGACGCGGCTCGCCGGGTCGACCGCCAGCAGAGCGTCGAGGATGCCGTCGGAGATCTGGTCGCAGATCTTGTCGGGATGACCCTCGGTCACCGACTCGGAGGTGAACAGCCGGAGGCCGCTCGGAGTCGACGTGCTCGCGTGGTGGTGGTCGATCGTGGTCAAGGGGATCCCCTCGTGGGCTGGTGGGCGGCGCGACTCTGGCGTCGGACCGGTGGACGTGACGAGGCCCCGCGGGATCGTCTCCCGGGGGCCTCGTACGAGTCTAGAACCGACCCCTGACAGTGGTCGGACTGTGACGTCACGCCCGAAGGCGCTGCGATCAGTCGACCGGCGTCGCCAGCGGCTTGACCTCGAGCTTGTCCTCGTTGATCTCGTGCATCGCGACGGAGAGGGGCTTGTCGTCGATCGTGCTGTCGACCAGGGGGCCGACGTTGTCGAACAGGCTGCCTTCGTGGAGGTCCGCGTAGTAGTCGTTGATCTGACGCGCGCGCTTGGAGGCGAAGATGACGAGCGCGTACTTCGACTCGACCTTCGAGAGCAGCTCGTCGATGGGGGGATCGATGATGCCCTTGTTCTTGTCGGCCATGGTTACTCCTCGTTCGTGGTGCGTTGTCTCGGCGTGCCGACCGGGCAGGCCGAGGGGGAAGTCGTGGCGTCGATCAGTCGCGCGGGCGCGCGTCGTCGGACGCAGTCATCAATTCTACGACCTCGCGGGCCGCTTCGGCCACGTCGTGGTTCACGACCTTGACGTCGAACTCGTCTTGAGCGGCGAGCTCGACCTTGGCCGTCTCGAGTCGACGGTGCTGCTCGGCGGCGTCCTCCGTGCCCCGGCCGATCAGTCTGCGGACCAGTTCGTCCCAGGTGGGCGGCAGCAGGAAGACGAGCACGGCCTCGGGCATGGCGGCCCGCACGAGTCGCGCTCCCTGCAGATCGATCTCGAGAAGGACGCTCCGACCGTCGCGGAGCGCGGCGTCGATGGGGGGCCGGGGTGTGCCGTACCGGTAGGAGTTGTGCACCGTCGCGTACTCGAGCAGCTCCCGGTCGCGGATCATGCGGTCGAACTCGGCGTCGTCCACGAAGTAGTAGTGGACGCCGTCGACCTCACCCGGCCGCGGTGCGCGCGTCGTGGCGGAGATCGACAGATGGACGTCGGGGTAGTTGTCGCGGATGTGCGCCGACACCGTGCCCTTCCCCACGGCCGTCGGCCCGGCCAGCACGACGAGACGCGAGCGCAGACGACCGCGGACCTCGCGGTGCGCGAGCCAGTCCCCCAGCGTCCGCCGCTGACGGACGCCGAGGCCGCCGACCCGCTTCGACTCGGCGATCCCGAGCTCGGCCATGATGCGTGCGGCGCGGGTGGGACCGATGCCGGGCATGCTCGTCAGCAGTTCGCGGACCCGGAGGGTCGCCTCGGGTGCCGTGGGCTCCCCCGCCCACGCGGCCTCGGCCACGTCGAGGGCCGGTCGCCGACGGTCGGCGACCGCCGACTTCACGGCGGCGCGTCCCCTCCGTGCGGCGACGGCGGCACGAGCGGCCGCGGCGCGGTCCACCGGCGGCGGCGTCAGACGAGGCATCGGCGGATCTCATCCGAGTCACGACGGACGGCGTCGGCGAGCCCGGCCGGACCCCGGTCGAGCAGAGCCCGCGACGTCGACACGAGGACGGACCGCGAGGCCGACCCGAAGAGGGAGGGGATGTCGCGGTAGCGGGCGCCCTGATGACCGAATCCGGGCGCGAGGATTGGCGTGGTGGTCAGGAGGTCGACGTCGATCCCGGCGTCGACCAGGTCGACCGTCGCGCCGAGCACCAGCCCCACCGAGCCGAACCGGGTCTCTCCGGCGTTCTGGTTGTCGTGCAGCACGTCGTCGACGATACCGCCCGCGACGGTGCGGACCGTGCCGTCCGGGTCGGTGCGCCGCGCGGACTGGGTGACCCGCGCCTCCGGGTTCGATGTCGCCCCGAGCACGAAGAGGCCCGCGCCCGAACGACGCGCCCTCGCGACCAGACCCGTCATCGAGGCGAACCCCAGATACGGCGACACGGTCAGCGCGTCGACGCGGAGGGGCGAGCCGGTGTCGAACCAGGCGTCCCCGTAGGCGTCCATCGTGCTGCCGATGTCACCTCGCTTCGCGTCGCCGACGACCAGCAGCCCGGCCTGACGCGCGGCGTCGAGGACGTCCTCCAACGCGGCGAAGCCGGCCGAACCCCAGCGCTCGTAGAACGCGACCTGCGGCTTGACGATCCCCGCGCCTCCTCGCCAGACGGCCTCGACGACCCGCAGACCGAACTCGCGGACGCCGTCGGCGCCGCGCGACAGCCCCCAGGCATCGAGGAGGTGCCCGTGCGGGTCGATGCCGACGCACAGCGGGCCGGAGCGTCCGACGACCTCGACGAGGCGCTCCCCGAACGGCGGCAGGACCGTGCCCGCCGTCACCGGCGGGCCGCCCGCGCCAGACCGTAGTCTTGAAGGCTCGTCACCTCGAGCTCGCTCTGCACGGCCTCGATCGAGGCCACGGCCGCACCCAGCTGGGCGATGGTCGTGAACAGCGCCTTGTCGGCGGCCACGGTCGCGGCCCGGATCTCGTACCCGTCGGCGCGGGCGCTCGACCCGCTCGGCGTGTTGATGACGATGTCCACCTCGTCGGCGTTGATCAGGTCGACCACCGAGTGCCCGCCGGCGCTGAACTTGGCCACCGTGTCGGCCGTGATGCCGTTGCGGACGAGGACGGTGGCCGTCCCCTCCGTCGCGAGGATGCGGAAACCCAGCTGCTGCAGGCGGAGCACCGGCAGGACGATCGCCCGCTTGTCGCGGTCCGCGACGCTGACGAAGACGGTGCCCGAGGTCGGCAGCCCGCCGTAGGCCGCGGTCTGGCTCTTGGCGAACGCCCGGGGGAAGTCGCGGTCGATGCCCATGACCTCGCCCGTGGAACGCATCTCGGGGCTGAGCACGCTGTCGACGATCTGACCGTCCTTCGTGCGGAAGCGCTTGAAGGGCAGCACCGCCTCCTTCACCGAGATCGGCGAGTCGAGAGGGACGTCCGAGCCGTCGAGAGCGGGCAGCAGACCGCTGTCGACCAGCTCGCGGACGCTCTGTCCGACCATGATCAGCGACGCCGCCTTCGCGAGGGGGATGCCGAGGGCCTTCGAGACGAAGGGGACGGTGCGACTCGCGCGGGGGTTCGCCTCGATGACGTACAGGACGCCGGCGGCGATCGCGAACTGCACGTTGAGCAGACCCGACACCCCGATCCCGCGGGCGATCTCGAGGGTCGCCGCGCGGACCCGATCGATCTCGCCCTTGCCGAGCGTCACGGGCGGGAGCGTGCAGCTCGAGTCGCCGGAGTGGATGCCGGCCTCCTCGATGTGCTCCATGATGCCGCCGACGTACAGCTCGGTGCCGTCGTAGAGGGCGTCGACGTCGATCTCGACGGCGTCGTCGAGGAACCGGTCGACCAGCAGCGGAGCATCGGGTCCGATGATCGCCTGGTCCTCGACGCGCACGAAGTAGTCGGCCAGCGAGGGGCTGTCGTAGACGATCTCCATGCCGCGCCCGCCGAGCACGTACGACGGACGGACCAGGACGGGATAGCCGATCTCCTCGGCGACCGCGACGGCGCTCTCGTAGTCGGTGGCCGTGCCGTTCCGAGGTGCGAGGAGACCCGCCGCGTCGAGGATGCCCTGGAAGAGGCCCCGTTCTTCGGCCGAGTCGATCGCGTCGGGTGTCGTGCCGAGGATGGGGACGCCGGCCGCCTCCAGCCCCTTCGCGAGGCCCAGCGCGGTCTGACCGCCGAGCTGCACGACGACGCCGACGAGCTCGCCGCTCGCGCTCTCGGCGTGAACCACCTCGAGGACGTCCTCGAGGGTCAGCGGCTCGAAGTAGAGCCGGTCGCTCGTGTCGTAGTCGGTCGAGACGGTCTCGGGGTTGCAGTTGATCATGATGGTCTCGAAGCCGGCGTCGCCGAGCGCGAAGCTGGCGTGCACGCACGAGTAGTCGAACTCGACCCCCTGCCCGATTCGGTTCGGACCCGAGCCGAGGATGATGACCTTGCGGCGATCGCTCGCGACGACCTCGGTCTCGACGTCGTAGCTCGAGTAGTGGTACGGCGTCAGGGCAGGGAACTCCCCCGCGCACGTGTCGACCGTCTTGAAGACGGGACGGACGCCGAGCCCGTGGCGCTCGTCGCGCACCTGCTGCTCGGACACGCCGCGCAGCTGACCCAGCTGCACGTCGCTGAAACCGTGGTCCTTCGCGAAGGCGATCGTCTCGGCGTCGAGGGACCCCGCGCTCGCCACGGTCTCGGCGACCTCGTTGATGAGCACGATCTGATCCACGAACCACGGGTCGATCTTCGTGGCCTCGAAGACCTCGTCGGCCGTCGCACCCGCGCGGAGGGCCTGCTGGACCGTGACGATGCGACCATCGGTCGGCGTCGCGGCCAACGCGAGCAGCGCCTCCTTGTCTCCGGGCTCGCCCTGCCAGTGGAAGCTCGAGCCGCGCTTCTCGAGCGAGCGCAGCGCCTTCTGCAGCGCCTGCGAGAAGTTGCGACCGAGGGCCATGGCCTCGCCCACGCTCTTCATGGTCGTGCTGAGGGTCGTGTCGGCGGCCGGGAACTTCTCGAACGCGAAGCGCGGGACCTTGACGACGACGTAGTCGAGCGTGGGCTCGAAGGAGGCGGGGGTCACCTTCGTGATGTCGTTGGGGATCTCGTCGAGGCGGTACCCGAGAGCCAGCTTCGCGGCGATCTTGGCGATGGGGAAGCCCGTCGCCTTCGACGCGAGGGCGCTGGAGCGCGACACGCGCGGGTTCATCTCGATGACGATCACCCGGCCGTTCGACGGGTCGATGGCGAACTGGATGTTGCACCCGCCGGTGTCGACGCCGACGCGACGGATGATGTCGATGCTGATGTCGCGCAGGTTCTGATACTCGCGGTCGGTCAGGGTGAGCGCCGGCGCGACGGTGATGCTGTCGCCGGTGTGGACCCCGACGGGGTCGACGTTCTCGATCGAGCAGACGACGACGGTGTTGTCGGCCGTGTCGCGCATCATCTCGAGCTCGTACTCCTTCCAGCCGAGGATGCTCTCTTCGAGGAGGACCTCGGTGGTGGGGCTCTGGTGCAGGCCATCGGTGACCATGCGGACGAGCTCGTCGCGCGTGTAGGCGAAGCCGGAGCCGAGACCGCCCATCGTGTACGACGGTCGGATGACGAGGGGGTACCCCAGGTCCTCGGCGTAGTCGACGGCCTGCTCGACCGTCCGCGCGATGTACGACTTGGCGACGTCGGCGCCCGACTCGAGCACGAGGTCCTTGAAGAGCTGGCGGTCCTCGCCCTTCTTGATGGCCTCGACCTTGGCGCCGATCAGCTCGACGCCGTGCTTGGCGAGGATCCCCTCCTCGTCGAGCTTGATGGCCGCGTTCAGCGCCGTCTGCCCGCCGAGGGTGGGGAGGATCGCGTCGGGGCGCTCCTTCACGATGATCGCCTCGAGCACCTCGGACGTGATGGGCTCGATGTAGGTCGCGTCGGCGAAGTCGGGGTCGGTCATGATCGTCGCCGGGTTCGGGTTGACGAGGATGACGCGCACCCCCTCTTCACGGAGCACACGGCAGGCCTGCGTGCCGGAGTAGTCGAACTCGGCCGCCTGGCCGATGACGATCGGCCCGGAGCCGATGACGAGGACGGAGTTGATGTCAGCGCGCTTGGGCATCAGTTGCTGCTTTCGATGTCGGAGCCGAAGTCGACGGACTCGCCGTGGGATCGTGCGACGACCGCCTCGCGGAAGCGGTCGAAGAGGTGGTTGCTGTCGTGCGGGCCGGCGGCGGCCTCCGGGTGGTACTGCACGGAGAAGGCCGGGATGTCGAGAGCGCGGAGTCCCTCGACGACCTGGTCGTTGAGGCTGTAGTGGCTGACCTCGACGCGACCGAATCCGGCCGGAGAGTCGAGGACGCCCTCGATGGGCGCGTCGACCGCGAAGCCGTGGTTCTGGCTCGTGATCTCGACGCGGTTCGTCGTCTTGTCGAGCACGGGCTGGTTGATGCCGCGGTGACCGAAGGGCAGCTTGTAGGTGCCGAAGCCGAGCGCGCGGCCGAAGAGCTGGTTGCCGAAGCAGATGCCGAAGTAGGGCAGGCCGTCGCGCAGCGCCCCCTGGAGCAGCTCGACCTGCGAGTCGCTCGCCGCAGGGTCGCCGGGGCCGTTGGAGTAGAAGAGCGCGTCGGGTCCGAGCGCGCGCAGCTCGTCGAGCGTCGTGGACTGCGGCAGGACGTGCACCTCGAAGCCGCGCTGGGCGAGGTACCGCAGGGTCGACGTCTTGACGCCGAGGTCGAGGACGGCCACCGAGCCGATGCGCTCGCCGACGGGCTCGACGACGTAGGGCTCGAGGGTCGAGACCCGGCTCGAGAGGTTGAGACCGCGCATGCCGGCCCCCGCCGTGACGAGGGCGAGCTGCTCGGCGGGATCGAGCTCGGCGTCGGGGCCGCTGAACACGCCGCCCTTCATGGAACCCGCGTCGCGGAGCCTGCGGGTCACGGCCCGGGTGTCGATGCCGCGGATGCCCACCACGCCGTCGCCGACGAGCTGGTCGTCGAGGCTGCCCTGCGCGCGATGGTTGGAGACGACCCGGCTGGCGTCGCGGACGACGTAACCGGCGACCCAGATGCGGCGGGACTCGGGATCCGTGTCGTTGACCCCGGTGTTCCCGATGTGCGGTGCCGTCATGACGACGATCTGGCCGGCGTACGAGGGGTCGGTCAGAGTCTCCTGGTAGCCGGTCATGCCGGTGGCGAAGACGACCTCGCCGAGAGTGCGGCCGACGGCGCCGTAGGCGAGCCCGACGTGGCGGGATCCGTCTTCGAGGACAAGGACGGCTTTTTCGGTCAAGGCTTCTCTCCAGTGCTGGTCTCGGCCCGGGGGGCCGTGGGGATGAGTTCGCGGACGCGGTCGACGACGGCGGTCGGGTCGTCGAGGATGCGCAGGTAGGTGTCGACGTCGGTCTCGCCGAGGGTCCAGGCGATGAGGACGAGACCACCCTCTTCGACGACCCGGTCGATGGTCCAGGTGGCCCGTCCGACGTCGCGGATCGAGGAGGCGCGGATCAGCTTCGCGGGCTCGCCGGCGATCTCGAGGCGGACCCCCTCGGGGTGGACGGAGACCACCGCACGACCGCGGAAGCCGAGGCCTCCGACGACGATGCGGTCGAGCGGATCACCCGCTCGGGAGGTGGCCACGTAGAAGCCGTCCGTCTCGACCCGGGTCGATCCGAGCACCGAGGGGGCGATCTCGGGGAGCGCGATGTCGGACTGACGCCGCCCCCGAGCACGCCATGAGCGCGCCATCTGCCAGATGAGCGCGGCGAGCAGGACGAGGATGCCGAGGCCGATCCACCAGTAGGTCATCGGGTCGACGCCCCCGTCTCGATCGCGAGCCGACGGGCGGCGACCCCCGCCGCGGCGCGCGCCACCGTCTCGGTCTCGACGACCCGACCGGACTCGACGGTGGCATAGCCCTGGTGGAAGGTCGCCATGACCCGGCCCGGCAGGTCGTAGTCGATGAAGGGCGAGTTCACGCTCTTGCCCGCCAGATGGTCGACGGAGAAGGTGCGGGTCACGCTCCGATCGTAGAGCGTCAGCTCGGCCGGCTCGCCGACCGCCAACGGCCGACCCTGGCCCGCCACGCGCCCGATCACGGCCGGCGTCGTCGACATGATCCGGGCGACGTCGGCCCAGCCGATGAGGCCCGTGTCGACCATGGTGCGCTGCACGACCGGCAGCGCGGTCTCGAGCCCGACCATGCCGTTGGCGGCGGAGTCCCACTCGCAGCACTTCGCCTCGGAGGTGTGGGGCGCGTGGTCGGTCGCCACGATGTCGATCGTCCCGTCGGCGAGGGCGGCCCGGAGGGCCTCGACGTCGTCGTGTCCGCGCAGCGGCGGGTTCACCTTGAACCGCGAGTCGTAGCCGGCGACGAGGTCCTCCGTCAGCAGCAGGTGGTGGGGCGTGACCTCGGCGGTGACGTCGATTCCGCGGGACTTCGCCCACCGGATCACCTCGACGCTGCCCGCCGTCGAGACGTGACAGACGTGCAGCCGGGCACCGACGTGATCCGCGAGGAGCACATCGCGCGCGATGATGGCCTCTTCGGCGACGGCGGGCCAGCCCGCGAGGCCGAGCTCTGCCGACAGCGCACCCTCGTTCATCTGGGCGCCGACGGTCAGTCGGGGTTCCTGCGCGTGCTGAGCGACGACTCCCCCGAAGCCCTTCACGTACTCGAGGGCCCGGCGCATCAGCAGCGGATCGCTGACGCAGTGGCCGTCGTCGGAGAAGACCCGGACGGCGGCTCGTGAGCGGGCCATGGCGCCGATCTCGGAGAGGTGCGTCCCCTCGAGCCCCCGCGACACGGCGCCGATCGGCCGGACGGTGACGTAACCCGCACGGTCGCCGAGCGCCTGGACCTGCTCGACGACGCCGGCGGTGTCGGCGACGGGCGACGAGTTCGCCATGGCGTTCACCGCGGTGAAGCCGCCGGCGGCAGCGGCCCGCGAACCGGTGAGCACGGTCTCGCTGCCTTCGCCGCCCGGCTCGCGGAGGTGCGTGTGGAGGTCCACGAGCCCGGGCAGGACCAGCAGGCCGTCGGCGTCGACGATCGACGCGCCCGCGGCGCTGAGGCCCGACCCGAGTTCGACGACGACTCCGTCGCGGACGAGCACGTCGGTGCGCGTTCCCTCGACCGTCTCGACGGCGCGGATCAGGTGGGTGGTCGTGGTGGTCACAGGGAGTCCTCCCGGTCGCCGGCGAGGGTCAGGTAGAGCACGGCCATCCGCACGGCGACGCCGTTGGCGACCTGCTCGCGGACGGTCGAACGGGGTGAGTCGGCGGCCTCGTCGCTGATCTCGAGGCCGCGGTTCATGGGGCCGGGGTGCATCACGATCGCGGTCGCGGGCAGTGCGCGGAAGCGGGCGGCGCTGAGGCCCCAGGATCGGGCGTACTCGCGGGCGTTCGGGAAGAACGCCTCGTTCATGCGCTCCTGCTGGATGCGCAGCATCATCACCACGTCGGGCCGGACGCGGGCGAGCGCCTCGTCGAGGTCGTAGTAGACGTCGACGCCGAACCGGCTGACGTCGACGGGGAGGAGCGTGGGAGGCGCGACGACGGAGACGTGCGCCCCGAGTGTCCGCAGGAGCCAGGCGTTCGACCGTGCGACCCGCGAGTGCAGGATGTCGCCGACGATCACGACGCGGAGTCCGTCGAGGTCGCGACCCCGACTGGCCGCCCCATGGAGCCGGCGCCGCATCGTGAAGGCGTCCAGCAGAGCCTGCGTCGGGTGCTCGTGGGTGCCGTCGCCGGCGTTGACGACCGCGGCCTCCACCCAGCCGCTGTCGGCGAGGACCCGCGGCGCGCCGGAGGACGGGTGGCGGATGACGATGCCGTCCGCCCCCATGGCAGCGAGGGTCTGCGCGGTGTCCTTGAGGGACTCCCCCTTCGAGACGCTCGATCCCTTCGCTGCGAAGTTGATGACGTCGGCGCTGAGCCGCTTCGCCGCCGCCTCGAACGAGATGCGGGTGCGGGTGCTGTCTTCGTAGAAGAGGTTGACGACCGTCGTGCCTCGGAGCGTCGGCAGCTTCCGCACCTCGCGCGTGCTGACGTCGGCCATGTCCTCGGCGATGTCGAGGATGCGCAGGGCGTCGTCCAGAGCGAGGTCGGCCGTGCTGAGCAGATGCCTCACGACGTCTCCCCGCCGGTGGCGTCGTCGACCGACGACGCGCCTCCTTCGATCGCCACGAGCTCGTCGTCGTCGACGCCGAGCACGCGCACGAAGATGCGCTCGGACGTCGAGGTCGGCAGGTTCTTGCCCACGAAGTCGGCGCGGATCGGCAGTTCGCGGTGCCCGCGATCGACCAGCACGGCCAGTCGGACGGCACGGGGACGCCCGAGCGAGCTGAGCGCGTCGAGCGCAGCCCGGATGGTGCGCCCCGAGTACAGGACGTCGTCGACGAGGACGACCGTCTTGCCGTCGATGCCGCCGACGGGCAACGACGTCGGGCGGGAGGCGCGGGTCGGCTGTCGCCGGAGGTCGTCGCGGTACATGGTCACGTCGACGGTGCCCACGGGCACCGATCCGCCGGAGATGCTCTCGAGCGACGCCGCGATCCGCTCGGCGAGGACGACGCCCCGGGTCGGGATGCCCAGGACGACCAGATCGGCGGCCCCGCGGTTCGACTCGAGGATCTCGTGGGAGATGCGCGTCAGTGCGCGCGTGATGTCAGCCTGACTCAGCACGGTGCGTGTGCTCAATCGGACCCCCTTCCCCGCCTCTCGGGACGGAACTTAAAGGATGTCGGATGTCATGGATTTCGAGGATCGCCGCTGATGCCGCGATCCGACCGGGATCCAGCCTAGCTGCTGGCGGCGATCCGTCCGAGCAGACCGTTGACGAAGACCGCCGAGTCGTCGGTGCTGAGCGACTGCGCCAGCTCGACGGCCTCGCTGATCGCCACGTGATCGGGGATCTCGTCGTTGTGGCCGAGCTCCCAGATGCCGATGCGCAGGATCGCCCGGTCGAGCGTCGGCATGCGATTGAGCGACCAGCCCTGCGAGTACGTCTCGATGAGCTCGTCGATCTCGGAACGGTGGTCGATGACGCCCTGCACGATCTCGCGGGCGTAACCCCAGCTCGAGTTCCGCTCGGGCTGGGCCATGGCCCGCGTGGTCTCCATGACGAGGGCGTCGGTCATGCTGATCTCGCGGATGTCGGCGACGTACAGGACGTCGAGGGCGCGCTTGCGCGCTTTGGTACGGGCACTCACTGCGGTCGACGACCCCGACTAGCTGACGCGGCCGAGGTAGCTGCCGTCGCGGGTGTCGACCTTGACCTTCGTGCCGTTCTCGAGGAAGAGCGGGACCTGGATCTCGTAGCCGGTCTCGACGGTGGCCGACTTCGTGCCGCCCGTCGACCGGTCGCCCTGCAGACCGGGCTCGGTGTAGGTGACCTCGAGGATGACCGAGGCGGGCAGCTCGATGTAGAGCGGCGTGCCGTCGTGCAGCGCCATCTGGACGTTCTGGTTCTCGAGCATGAAGTTCTTGGCGTCGCCGACGACCGTGGCGGGCACGTTGATCTGGTCGTAGTCGCTGGTGTCCATGAAGACGTAGCCGTCGGCCTCGGCGTAGAGGTACGTGAACTCGCGGCGGTCGACGTTGGCGAAGTCGATCTTCGTGCCGGCGTTGAAGGTCTTGTCGACCACCTTGCCCGACATGACGTTCTTCATCTTGGTCCGGACGAACGCCCCACCCTTGCCCGGCTTGACGTGCTGGAACTCGATCACGTTCCAGAGCTGTCCGTCGAGGTTGAGGACGGCACCGTTCTTGATGTCGTTGGTAGTCGCCATGCGCGAGGGATCCGTTCGGAGTCGGGGAGTTGACGGCCCGATGAGGCCACCGACGAGTGTAGCGGACACCCGTGCGGCGACGGGCGAGGCAGCGCTACGGGCCGGTCAGGACCCGATCTCCTGATAGGCCGCGAAGAGCAGGCTCTGGTCGGGTCCCTGGATGACGGTCGGCCTGCCGATCCCGTCGAGGACGATGAACCGGAGCATGCCCGCCCGCGCCTTCTTGTCGCGCTGCATGGTCGCGAGGAGGGTGTTCCAGCGGCCCAGCGGATAGCTGACGGGCAGGGTCAGGGATTCGAGGATCCGGCGGTGGCGGTCGACCGCCTCGTCCGAGAGCCGACCCGTGAGGCGTGCGAGCTCGGCCGCGAAGACCATTCCGACCGAGACGGCCGCGCCGTGACGCCACTGGTAGCGCTCGGCGTGCTCGACCGCGTGCCCGAGGGTGTGTCCGTAGTTCAGGATCTCGCGGAGCCCCTGCTCGGTGAGATCCTCGCCGACCACCCGCGCCTTGAGAGCGATCGAGAGCTCCACCACGCGCCGGAACTCGGGCGTCGACGGGTCGGTCGCGCGGTCGACGTCGGCCTCGACGATGTCGAGGATCTCGGGCTCGGCGATGAACCCGGCCTTCACGATCTCGGCGAAGCCCGCGAGGATCTCGTTCTTCGACAGGGTGTCGAGCATGTCGAGGTCGGCCAGGACGGCGATGGGCGGGTGGAAGGCCCCGACGAGGTTCTTGCCCTCGGCCGTGTTGATGCCGGTCTTGCCGCCGACGCTGGCGTCGACCATGCCCAGGACGCTCGTGGGGACCTGCACGAGGGCGACGCCGCGCAGCCAGGTCGCGGCGACGAATCCGGCGAGGTCGGTGATCGCCCCGCCGCCGAGCCCGAGGACGACGTCCGTCCGGGTGAAGTCGGCCTGCCCGAGGACCTGCCAGCAGAACGCCGCGACCTCGACGCGCTTGGCGTCCTCGGCGTCGGGGACCTCGGCGATGAGCGCCTCGTACCCCGCCTCGACGAGGGTCTCGCGCACCTCGTTCGCCTTGCGGCCGAGCGTCGGGGCGTGCACGATGAGCACCTTCTTCGCCTGCGGGGGCAGGAGGGCCGGGAGTCCCGTTACGAGGCCGCGCCCGACGTGGACGTCGTACGGGGCGTCGCCTCCGACGCGGATCGTCGTGGTGGGCTGTTCGGTCACGGGGTACCTCTCTCGGGGTCGAGCCAGGCCACGATGTCGTCGACGACCGACGAGACCGGGCGATGGGACGTGTCGACGACGACCGAGGCCACGTCGCGGTAGACGGGATCGCGTTCGGCGGCGATCGCGCGCCAGGCGTCGATCCCCCCTCGCGCGAGCAGCGGGCGGGATCCGCCGGCGAGCCGGGACTCGACGGCGGAGGCGCTGACGGTGAGCATCACGACGGGCAGGCCCGCCAGGGAGGCGCGGGTGGACCCGTCGAGGACGGCTCCCCCGCCGAGCGACACGACGCCGTCGGAGCCGAGCGCCTCGGCGACGACCTCACGCTCCAGAGAGCGGAACACGGCCTCGCCGTCTCGTTCGAAGATCTCGGGGATGGGGCCGTGCCGCTGGACGATGACCCGGTCGCTGTCGACGAACGGGGAGCCGAGCCGGCGGGCGAGCTTCTTGCCGATGCTCGACTTGCCGGCGCCCATCGGGCCGATGAGCACGACGGGCCGACGTGTCACGGTCGGTCGGACTCGTGCGGCTCGCTGACGTCGCCGGTCCGCAGGTTCTCGGGGATCGCGTCGAGATAGCCGCGGAGGTTGCGGGCCGTCTCCCGGAGGGAGTCGCCCCCGAACTTCTCGAGCACCGAGTTGGCGAGGACGAGGGCGACCATGGACTCCGCCACGACGCCCGCCGCGGGCACGGCGCAGACGTCGGAGCGCTGGTGGTGGGCCTTGGACTCCTCGCCGCTCGTGACGTCGACGGTCGCGAGCGCCCGGGGAACCGTGGCGATCGGCTTCATGCCGGCCCGGACGCGGAGGACCGTGCCGGTGCTCATCCCGCCCTCGGTGCCGCCGGCGCGGTCGGTGTCGCGCGAGATGACTCCGCCCGACCGGTGGAGCTCGTCGTGCGCGACCGACCCGCGCCTCCTGGTGGTCTCGAATCCGTCGCCGACCTCGACGCCCTTGATGGCCTGGATGCCCATGAGGGCGGCCGCCAGCTGCGAGTCGAGGCGGCGATCCCAGTGCACGTGCGAGCCGAGGCCCGGGGGGACGCCGTAGGCCAGGACCTCGACGACCCCGCCGAGCGTGTCACCGTCGCGCTTGGCGGACTCGACCTCGTCGACCATGGCCGCGCTCGTCGCCTCGTCGAAGCACCGCAGAGGGTCGTCGTCGAGGCGGTCGAGGTCGGACGGCAGCGGGAGGGGCGAGCCCTCGGGGACGCGGACCGGGCCGATGGAGAGCGTGTGGCTGACGAGCTCGATGCCGAGCTCGGAGAGGAACGACCGGGCGACGGCGCCGAGGGCCACGCGGGCGGCGGTCTCACGCGCGCTCGCGCGTTCGAGGATCGGCCGGGCCTCGTCGAAGTCGTACTTCTGCATCCCGACGAGATCAGCGTGCCCGGGCCGGGGACGCGTCAGAGGCGCGCTCCGACCCCGCGAGGCGTCGCCGATCTCGACCGGCTCGGGGTTCATCACCTCGACCCACTTGGGCCACTCGGTGTTTCCGACCCGCAGGGCGACGGGGCCGCCCATGGTCAGGCCGTGCCGGACGCCGCCGGAGATGTGCAGCTCGTCCTGCTCGAACTTCATGCGCGAGCCGCGGCCGTAGCCGAGACGACGGCGGGCCAGATCGGACTTGATCGCGCTCGACGAGACGGGCACCCCCGCGGGGAGCCCCTCGAGGACGGCGATGAGCTCGGGGCCGTGTGATTCCCCTGCGGTCAACCAACGAAGCATGGGAGCAATCCTCCCACAGCGCGAGAGCGCCCCCGGCCGATCGACCGGGGGCGCTCTCCTCACGAGGAGATCACTGGTACTCGGGGTGCTCGCGCATCCACGCCTGCCACTGGGCCACCGCGACCTCGTGCTCGGCGAAGGTGGTCGAGAACGTCGTCTCGCCCGAGTCGAGGTTCACGGTCACGAAGTACCGCCACGTTCCGTCGGCCGGCTTGACGGCGGCGTCGAGCGCGAGGTCGCCGGGGTTCGAGATCGGCCCGACCGGGAGCCCCTCGTTCATGTAGGTGTTGTACGGGTTCGACGCGTCGCCGCGCTCCTCGTCCGTGGTGGTGACCCGGTGGGTGTTCCCGGTCCCGTACGCGACCGTGGCGTCGGACTGCAGCAGCATGCCGTCGTCGAGGCGGTTGAGGAACACCCGCGACACCTTGGGGTAGTCGGCCGCGAGACCGGCCTCGCGCTGCACGATGGAGGCGAGCGTGATGACGCGCTGGTAGTCCGCGGGCTGGACCCCGAGCGCCGTCAGGCGGGCGACCTGCGTGTCGACCATCAGCTGGAGGTAGCCGTGGGCGTCCAGATCGGGATCGAGGTCGTAGGTCGCCGGGAACAGGTAGCCCTCGAGGGAGGTGGCCTCGGCCGGCAGCCCGAAGGAGGCGACGTCGGCCGCGGCGGCCGTGATCTGCTCGAGCGGGATGTCCGTGGCCTCGGAGAGGAGGCTGTAGATGTCGACGGCGGCCGTGCCCTCGGGGATGACGAGCCGGTTGACGATGCGGTTCGCGTCGTCCTGCAGAGCGTCGATCGCCGCCTGGGCGCTCATCTCCCTCTGCAGCGCGTAGGTGCCGGGCTGGAAGGTGAGCGTCTCGTCGGTGAGGAGGATCGCGTAGGCGGCCTCGTAGCTCTTCGTCACCCCGCTGTCGGCGAGGTTGGCCGCGATGTCGGAACCGACCTGACCGTCGACGATGGCGAAGTCGACCTCCTCGCCGTTGCCGGAGCCGGTGAAGTCGGCCGGGGCCTCGTCGCCGCTGAACCGCGCCACGATCGGGGCGATGGCGCCCCAGGCGGCGAAGACCCCGGCGGTCCCTCCGGCGAGCACCACGACGAGGATCGACACGAGGATGATCGTGCCCCGGTGCCGACCGCGCTCACGGGGTTCTCGAGAGTCGCGCCCGCGCGACCCGCGCGGCTCACGACCCGCCCGTCGCCCGTCGGGCGCGTCGTCCGCCATCGGCTCGGGGCGGACGTCGCGGGGCTCGCGGTCCTCTGACGGCGTCACGGGCGAGGGCGGCGTGGGCGCGGCCTCCCGAGCCGCGGCGCTCCGCTCACGCTCGCGTTGGGCCCTGCGCGACTCGGGGAGCGGCGACCCGATCGGCTCAGCGGGGGCGGGCCTCTCGGTCGCGGGGTCGGACTGCGTCGACTCGCCGGGAGGCTGCCGATCGTCTCGACGTCGGGAGTCGGCGGGAGTGGGCTGCGACGTGAAGATGTCGTCCCATCGGGGGTCGTCGGCCACGAATCAACGTCCTTCGTCGGTGTCGGGTTCCGTCCGAGCGCCGTCGGTGGCGTCGGCGGCGCTCACCAGCTGACCGGGCGGGCGACCGCTCGATCGCTCGAGATCGAGCGCGTGCTGGAGAATGATAACAGCGGCCACTTGATCGATCACGGATCGTTGCGTCCGACCCTTGCGGCCGGAGGCGCGGAGGGCGCCTTGCGCGCTGACGGTCGAGAGTCGCTCGTCGACGAGACGGACGGGCACGTCGGCGGCCGAGGCGAGGGCGTCGGCGAAGGCGCGGGCGTCGCCGGTCGAGGCCGTGTCGCGACCGGCCAGCGACAGGGGCAGTCCCACCACGATCTCGATCGCCTCGAGCTCCCGGACGTGACGCATGATGGCATCGACGTCCGATGTGCCCGAGGAGGCACGGGGCACGGTCTCGACGGGCGTCGCGATCATCGCACCCGGGTCGGTGCGGGCGACGCCGACGCGGGCCTTGCCCACGTCGACGCCGAGACGCACTCCGGATCGCATCGCGCCTCAGCCGCGCAGGGCGGCGATGATGCCGTCGAGCGCGCGAGGGATGGCGGAGACGTCCGAGCCGCCACCCTGTGCGAGGTCGTCCTTGCCGCCTCCCCCGCCGCCGAGCACCGCCGCGGCGCCCTTGGCGAGGGCTCCCGCCTTGGCACCCGAGCGTCGCGCCGCATCGCTGGTCGCGACGATGACGGCGGGCTTGCCGGCGACGTCGGCCGCGAGGGCGACGACCGACGCGGTCTGGGAACCCAGTCGTTCGCGGACCGACGTCACCAGCGACCGCAGCTCGTCGGTGGACTTGAGCGTGCCGACGCTGTCCGCGACGACGGTGAGGTCGCCGACGGACGCTGCGGAGTCGGCCAGAGCCGGCACCCTCGTCGCCAGGTGGGCGCGCTCGAACTCGGCGATCCGCTTCTCGGCCGACTTCAGGCTCGTGACGAGATCGCCGACGCGATCGGCCAGCTGTTCGCGCGGCGCGCGGAGCGACGAGGTCAGCTGCGACACGATGGCGCGTTCGGTCGCGAACTCGCGGAACGCATCGAGACCGACGAGGGACTCGACGCGGCGGTTCGTCGAACCGACCGAGGTCTCGCTGATGAGGTTGATGATGCCGATCTGAGCGCTCGTCGAGACGTGGGTGCCCGCGCAGAGCTCGCGCGACCAGGGGCCGCCGATGTCGACCATGCGGACGGTCTCTCCGTACTTCTCGCCGAAGAGGGCCATGGCGCCGAGGGATCGCGCCTCGTCGAGGGGGAGCTCACGCGTGACGACCCCCAGGTCGTCGCGGATGGCCCGGTTGGCGACCTCCTCGATCTCGCTGCGGGTGGCGGGGCTCAGCGCCTGATTCCAGTTGAAGTCCAGACGCATGTAGCCGGCCTTGTTGTACGAACCGGCCTGGTGGGCCTCGGGCCCGAGAACCTCGCGGAGCGCAGCGTGGATGAGGTGCGTGGCCGAGTGCGCCTGGGTCGCGCCGCGCCGGTAGACGGGGTCGACGACGCTCGTGGCCGAGTCGCCGACGCCGACCTCGCCCGACCTCACCTGCACGCGGTGGCTGATCAGCCCCTTGACGGGCTTCTGCACGTCGAGCACCTCGAGGTCGAAGCCGGCACCCACGATGGCGCCCGCGTCGGCGTCCTGGCCCCCGGACTCGGCGTAGAGCGACGTCTCGGCGAGGATGACCTCGGCGATGTCGCCCGCGACGGCTCGATCCACGGAGGCGCCGTCGACGATGATGCCGAGCACCCGGGTCGGGGTGTCGAGGACGTCATAGCCGGTGAAGACGGTCTCACCCGCAGCGCGGAACCCGCTGTAGACGCTGAGATCGGCCAGGGCGACCTTCCGCGACTTGGCGTCGGCCTTGGCCCGCGACCTCTGCTCCGACATCAGGGTGTCGAAGGCGGCGCGGTCGACGGTGAGACCGTTCTCTTCGGCGATCTCGAGGGTGAGGTCGATGGGGAAGCCGAAGGTGTCGTGCAGCAGGAATGCCGTGTCGCCGGCGAGACGCGGGGTCTTCTCGGAGCTCGAGGCCCGGGTGTCGACGACGGCGTCGTCGAGGATCGCCGTGCCCGCCGCGAGGGTGCGCAGGAAGGTCTCCTCCTCGGCGTAGGCGAGCCGCGAGATGCGGTCGAAGTCGCCCTCGACCTCGGGGTACGCGGACTTCATCGCGTCGCGCGAGGCGGGGAACAGCTCGGGGAAGGTCGCGCCGTCCACACCGAGCAGTCGCATCGATCGGACGCTGCGTCGGAGCAGTCGGCGGAGGATGTACCCTCGGCCCTCGTTGGACGGTCGCACGCCGTCGGACAGCAGCATGAGCGAGCTGCGGATGTGGTCCGCGATGATGCGCATGCGGACGTCGTCGTCGTGCACAGCGCCGTAGCGGCGCCCGGACAGTTCGGAGGCCTTGTCGAGGACGGGGCGGACCTGGTCGATCTCGTACATGTTGTCGACGCCCTGCTTGAGGAACGCGACGCGCTCGAGGCCCATCCCGGTGTCGATGTTCTTGTTCGGGAGCTCGCGGACGATGTCGAAGTCGACCTTCGAGCGGACGTTCTCGATCTGGTACTGCATGAAGACGAGGTTCCAGATCTCGACGTACCGGTCGTCGTCGGTCGCCGGGCCGCCGTCGGCGCCGTAGGCCGGACCCCGGTCGAAGAAGATCTCGGAGCACGGTCCCGCAGGGCCGGGCTGACCGGTGTGCCAGTAGTTCGTGTCCTTGCCGAGCCGCTGGATCCTCTCGTCGGGGAGTCCGGCGATGTCCTTCCAGAGGGCGATGGCCTCGTCGTCCTCCTCGTAGACGGTGACCCAGAGGTCGGCGGGGTCGAAGGCGAGTCCGCCGTCCGCCTCGCTCGACGTGAGCAGCTCCCATGCGTAGCCGATGGCCTCCGCCTTGAAGTAGTCGCCGAACGAGAAGTTGCCGTTCATCTGGAAGAACGTGCCGTGCCGCGGGGTCTTGCCGACCTCTTCGATGTCGTTGGTGCGGATGCACTTCTGCACGCTGGTGGCGCGAGGGTAGGGGGTCGGCACGAGACCGGTGAGATACGGGATGAACGGCACCATGCCGGCCACCGTGAAGAGGAGGCTCGGGTCGTCGCTGACGAGGGAGGCGGAGGGGACGACGGTGTGACCGCGTTCTCCGAAGTAGTCGAGCCAACGGCGGCGGATCTCGGCGGTCTGCATGGTTCTCCGGTGTGGGGTGATCGGTGTGGCGGGAGGGCGAGGAGGCGCGCGAGGGCGCGAGGATCAGCTCGCCGTGTCGGAACGGAGCTCGGCCTCGCGCGACCGATAGCCGTCGACGAGGGCTGCGCGGAAGGAGGTCAGACTGCCGTCGAGTTCGCCGAAGAGGCGGCTGCCCCGTGGGGTCTTGTTGTACAGGTGCGCTGCGGTGAAGCCGACGACGACGCCGACGCTCAGCAGGAACAGGCTCTTCACGGGGACTCCTCACAGGGGTCGTGCGGACGGCGCACGAGACGACACATCAGCTTACCCACCGTGCGCACGGTGGACGCCGACGACGAAGGGAGCGCGCCACGGATCGTGGCGCGCTCCCTCGGAGTGCTGTCGGTGCTGGGGTCAGCGGGCGGCGTAGTACTCGACGACCAGCTGGACCTCGCAGGTCACGGGGACCTCGACGCGCTTCGGGCGACGCACGAGGCGGGCCTGCAGCTTGTCGATCTCGACCTCGAGGTAACCCGGGACCTTGGGAAGCAGGTCGACGTGACCGCCGGCCGCTGCGACCTGGAAGGGCTCCATCTTCTCGCTCTTCGACGCGACGTGGATCATCTGACCCGGCTTCACGCGGAACGAGGGGCGGTCGACGAGCTTGCCGTCGACGAGGATGTGGCGGTGCACGACCATCTGACGGGCCTGAGCCGTGGTGCGGGCGAAGCCGGCACGCAGGACCAGCGCGTCGAGACGGGTCTCGAGCAGCTCGACCAGGTTCTCACCGGTCAGACCGGCCGACTTGCGGGCCTCGTTGAAGACGATCTTCAGCTGGGCTTCGCGGATGCCGTACTGGGCGCGCAGACGCTGCTTCTCACGGAGACGGACGGCGTAGTCGCTGTCGGTCTTCCGCTTGGTGCGGCCGTGCTCGCCGGGAGCGTAGGGACGCTTCTCGAGGTAGCGGGCGGCCTTGGGGGTCAGCGCGATGCCGAGGGCACGCGACAGACGGGTCTTGCTACGGGTACGTGACTTGGTGGACACGGTTTCCTTCTCTGATCGTGTGAAAGCTGACGGTCGGAACTGCTCGAACGCGGCGGAGCGCCGCTCTGACCGATGGACGGACAGGTCGAGGTCTCGACGAAACACGAGGGATGATGCCGCGGGAACCGGTCGGCTAAAGACCTGAACCCTTGATCGAATGTCGTCACTGCAGCCGTGCGTGACAGACCGATACCAGGCGGCGATCAGCTTAACACGCGCGGGTCACTCTCCGCGAATGATGCGGCGCAGTTTCTCGAGGCGTGTCGTCACGGCGTTCTCGTTGCCGTGGGTCGTCGGATCGTAGTAGGTCGTCCCCGCGAGCTCGTCGGGCAGGTACTGCTGGGCCACGACACCCAGCTCCGAATCGTGCGAGTACCGGTAGCCCTTGCCATGGCCGAGGCGCCGGGCACCCGGGTAGTGGGCGTCGCGCAGGTGCTTCGGAACCCGGCCGACCCGACCCGCCCTGACGTCCGCGATGGCCGCGTCGAGGGCGCTGTACGACCGGTTCGACTTCGGTGCGGTCGCCAGATAGACGACGGCCTCGGCCAGGGGGATGCGCCCCTCGGGCATGCCGATCATCTGCACGGCCGTCGCCGCGGAGACCGCCACCGTGAGCGCCTGCGGGTCGGCCATGCCGATGTCCTCGCTCGCCGAGACGATGATGCGACGGCAGATGAAGCGAGGATCCTCACCGGCCTCGATCATGCGAGCGAGGTAGTGCAGCGCCGCGTCGACGTCCGAGCCCCGGATGGACTTGATGAAGGCGCTGATGACGTCGTAGTGCTCGTCGCCGTTGCGGTCGTAGCGCAGCAGCGCCCGATCGACGGACTGCGCCACGGTCTCCGCCGTGATCACGGGCCGGCCGTCGTCCGGGTCGTCGTCGTAGTCGGCGTCGGGGTCGTAGTCCGCGTCGGGGTCCGCGCCCGGTGCGCCCGGCATGCGCAGGCTCGACGCCGCAGCCGACTGCGCCGACGCCTCGAGCGCCGTCAGGGCGCGCCGAGCGTCGCCCGAGGCGAGACGGACGATCGTCGCCAGGGCCTCGTCGTCGAGGATCACGCTGTCGGCCAGGCCCCGGGGGTCGTGCACCGCGCGCTTGACCAGGTCGCCGAGGTCGTCGTCGCTCAGCTGCTCGAGGGTCAGGAGGAGCGACCTCGACAGGAGGGGCGTGATGACCGAGAACGAGGGGTTCTCGGTCGTCGCGGCGATGAGGATCACCCAGCCGTTCTCGACGCCGGGCAGGAGGGCGTCCTGCTGGGCCTTCGTGAAGCGGTGGATCTCGTCGAGGAAGAGGACGGTCGTCGTCCCGTAGAGGTCGCGGTTCGTGAGCGCCTTCTCCATCACCTGGCGCACGTCCTTGACGCCGGCCGTCACCGCCGAGAGCTCGATGAACTGCCGGCCGGAGGTGTGGGCGATGGCCTGCGCCAGCGTGGTCTTGCCCGTGCCGGGCGGACCCCAGAGGATGACCGAGACGGCCCCCTGCTCGCCCGTGGCGTCCGACGCCAGCATCACGAGCGGCGAGCCCGGCCGGAGCAGGTGCCGCTGCCCCGCGACCTCGTCGAGGCTGGTGGGGCGCATGCGGACCGCCAGTGGGGTCGAGCTCTGCGGGAGCGGGCTCATGGGGACCCATGCTAGACCGGGCCCCCGACAGCGACCCGCCGCGCGGCTCCGATACAGTTCGGGTCGATCATCAGCACGGGCATGGAGGACACGTGGCAGCGAGGAACGACGACCGCGAGACCCGCCGACGGCGACGTCTCTACGAGGCCCGGAAGAGCATCCACGCCGGGCAGACGGCGCGCCGCCGACGGGACGACGTCCGTGCGGGGATCGTCGCCGTCGTCGTCATCGCCCTGGCCGTCGTCTCGCAGGTCGTCTACACGTCGTCCGGTCCCGGCGCCGAGCAGCCGGCCTCGACCGCTGCTCCGACGCCCACCCCCTCGGCGACCTCGACGGGCGAGGTGCCGAGCTCGGACATCGCGGAGGACCGCGTCTGGACGGGCAGCATCGTCCTCAACGACGACGTCCCGCTCGAGATCAGCCTGGACGGCACGAAGGCCCCCCAGGCGACCTCGGTGCTCGTCGACCTGATCCGCAGCGGCTTCTACGACGGCACGGCCTGCCATCGGCTGAGCGACGCCCCCTCGGCCGAGTTCCTGCAGTGCGGCTCGGCGAACGGCGACGGCACGGGCGACGCGGGCTTCACCTTCGGCCCCCTCGAGAACGTGCCCTCCGACGGGACGTACCCGGCCGGCACCATCGCGATGGCGCGAGGCGACGACCCGAACTCGCAGTCCACGCAGTTCTTCATCACCTACGGCGAGACGACCCTCGACACGTCGACCGGCGGGTACACGGTCGTCGGCTCGGTCACCGCGGGCCTGGACGGCCTCGCGTCGTCCATCGCCGACGGCGGCGTGGAGCCGCCGGCCGAGGGCCAGGAGTCCACGGACGGTCCCCCGGTCGTCGAGACCACCATCACGGCCGCCACCATCGAATAGGCCGCGGTCGCCGCCGGTGCAATAGGCTGGGGTCCCATCATCGAGGCCCGTCCTGGGCCTCGTGACGAGCACATCCAGCAAGGGACAACAGTGGCTACTGACGATCAGGCACCCTGGGGCCGCGTCGACGACGACGGCACCGTCTACGTCCGGGAGTCCGAGGGCGAACGCGCTGTCGGTCAGTACCCCGACGCGACGCCCGACGAGGCGCTCGCCTACTACGAACGCAAGTACACCGAGCTCAACGGTCAGGTGACGCTGCTCGAGCAGCGGGTCGCTCGCGGCGCTTCGGCGTCGGACGTGACGAAGACGGTCAACCAGCTCAAGGCGCTGCTCGTCGAGCCGAGCGCCGTCGGTGACCTCGAAGCGCTCCGGACCCGTGTCGCCGCGCTCGACTCGACCGTCGGAGAACTGACCCAGAAGCAGAGCGCCGAGGCGCAGGAGGCGCTGGCCGAGGCCGTCGCGGTGCGGACCGCCCTCGTCGTCGAGGCCGAGACGCTCGCCGCCCAGGACCCGGCCCGGGTTCAGTGGAAGCAGGTCACCGCCACGATCGACGAGATCTTCGCGAGATGGCAGAAGCACCAGCAGGACGGTCCGCGCATCCCCAAAGGCGAGGGCAACGAGCTCTGGAAGCGCTTCCGGACCGCGCGTTCGACGATCGACCAGAACCGCAAGGCGTTCTACGCCGAGCTCGACGCCACGCACCGTGAGGCGCGCCAGCGCAAGCAGGCGCTCGTCGAGTCGGCCGACGCCCTCGCGGCCAAGGGCGCCGACGGCATCCCCGACTACCGTCGACTGCTCGACGACTGGAAGCGCGCCGGCCGGGCCGGCAAGAAGTACGACGACGCGCTCTGGGCCCGCTTCAAGCGCGCCGGCGACGTGCTCTACGCCGCCAAGGGCGAGGTCGTGGCTCAGGACAACGTCGAGTACGAGGGCAACCTCCAGGCGAAGCTCGCGCTCCTCGACGAGGCCGAGCGGATCCTCACGGTCAGCGACCGCGTCGCCGCCCGGGAGTCCCTGACGTCGATCCAGCTGCGCTGGGACGAGATCGGCCGCGTTCCGCGCGAGCAGCTGCGTGCCGTCGAGGATCGCCTCCGCAAGGTCGAGTCGCACGTCAGGACGCTCGACGAGGAGTTCTGGCAGAAGAACAACCCGGAGCGCAAGGCGCGTTCCGAGGGGCTCGCCAGCCAGCTGCAGGACGCCATCTCCAAGCTCGAGGACGAGCTCGCCGCAGCCGAGGCGGGTGGAGACGCCCGCAAGGTCAAGGACGCCCGCGAGGCGCTCGACGCCCGCAAGGTCTGGCTCGACGCACTCGGTTCCTGATCCGCACCGACGCCGCCCGGCTCTCCACAGGGAGAGACCGGGCGGTTCGTCGTCTCGCCGTCCGTGGGGCAGGCTGGCGACGTGCCCGCCCCGCTCCCCCGCCTGCTGACGGCGGCCCAGCTCTCCGAGACGGAGCTGCGGGTCGCCGCGCTCGACGGGGAGGTCTACCCGATCGGGGACTGCTGGGCGGAGATCGCGACGCCGGATGATCCGGTGCTGCGCGCCTCCTCGGTCGCCGGCCTCTTCGGTCGTCACGTCATCGCCGCCCGCGACAGCGCCGCGTGGATCCTGATGGCCTCGGGAGGCCCACCGTGGCGGCACTTCGGCATCGTGCCCCCGGCGGCCCGCCACCGGGGTCCTGACGGTCGGGTCGCGATCAGCGAGATGACCATCGACGGCGACGAGATCGTCGATCTGGCCGGTGTGCAGGTCACGACCCCCGCGCGGACGGCGCTCGACATCGCCCGCGCCTCGGGGTGGAGCGTCACCGACCGACGGCGGGTCGACGAGCTCTGCCGTTCGTACTCGGTCGCCTGGGCGCAGATCCACCGCCTGGTCGAGCGACGCTCGCGACTCCCGCACCGTCGCCGGGCCGAGGTCCGTCTGCGCGCTCTCCTGGATCCCCTCGGAGCCCGGTGACCTCGCCCGCCCACCCGAGGCCCGGCGCCTGGGGGCGCCGGAGCGGAGAGACGACGGAGGCGCGGCGAGGGTCCGACCCTCACCGCGCCTCCGTCGTGCCCGGCGTCAGTCGTCGGTCGACTCGGAGTCCTTGTCGTCGTCGACGAGACCGGCCTTCTTGCCGTCGGGCAGGTCGTCCGTGTAGGTCTCCTGCTCGTCGGTGATGTTCTCGGTGGAGCCGTCGGGGGCGGTGGACGGGGTGCTGTCGTCTGTGCTCATGCGGGGCACGATACGCCGATCGGCGGGCTCGCGACCCGTCACGTCGACCGGTCGGCCGATGCGCGGACCCCGGGGTACGGGAAGCCTGAGCGGGACGACGGCCGACGGGAAGATAGCCCCCGGCGCATCGTCATGGCAAGGGGGGTGCTCCGCCGGGAGGGAGGTGGTTCGGTCGACCCACCACGACGGCGGCCAAGCAACGAGCCGCCCCGCCTCAGCAGGATCGAGGACCACGCCGTGCGGACCTCCAGCAGCAGCGTCAGCAGCGTCACCACCGTCACCAGCACCACCGCCGTCGTCCCCTCCGGGGACGCTCATCGGGTCTCGTCGGCCCGGACGCCGAGCGAGGAGCGTCGCCGCGTCGAGACGCTCGCGCTCTACGCCCTCTCGGAGGCGGACCCGCCCACGGACCGGGAGGCCGCCCGTCGATCGCTCGTCGCCCGGGTCGTCGAGACGCACCTCGATGTGGCCGACGCCGTGGCGCGCCGCTACGCATCGGCGGGGGTCGAACGCGAGGACCTCCGTCAGGTGGCGCGGCTCGGGCTCGTCAAGGCGGCCCTCCGCTTCGACTGCACCGTGGGCGAGGACTTCGTCGCCTTCGCGGCACCCACGGTGTCGGGCGAGGTCAAGCGGCATCTCCGGGACACGACGTGGTTCGTGCGGCCCCCTCGCCGTCTGCAGGAGCTCTGCTCCGCCGCCCTGACGACCCGCGCCTCCCTGGCGCAGTCGCTCGGGCGGATCCCCGACGTCGCCGAGATCGCCGCGGAGCTGCGCGAGCCGGAGGGCGAGGTCGATGAGGCGCTGCGGGCCCGTGCCGACCGCCTCGCCGGATCGCTCGACGTCGTCGTGGACCCCGAGTCGGGTGTCACGGTCGGCGAGACCATCGCGGCCGACGACCCGTGGCCGCACGCGGAGGCGCGGTGCGAGCTGGACCGCGCGATCGCCGCCCTTCCCGAGCGTGACCGCGTGATCGTCCGTCTGCGCTTCGTCGACGAGCTGAGTCAGGCCGAGATCGGACGGATGCTCGGCGTCACGCAGATGCAGGTGTCCCGTCTGCTGACGAAGGTGCTCGCCCGGCTGCGCGACCAGCTCGACGACGCGCCGGCGGCCCGTCCGACGCCTCCGCCGGTGGCGCCGATCTCGTCTCGTCGGGCAGCGACCGCGTCTCGACCAGCCGCGCGGCGACCTCTCTCAGCTTGACGTTGCCGCGCTGCGAGTATCGGCGGAGGACCGCGAAGGCGGTGTCGGCGTCGAGGCCGTGGCGCTCCATCAGGATCCCCTGCGCCTGCCCGACGAGGGTCCGGGACTCGCGCACGCTGGCGAGGTCCTCGGCGGCGCGCAAGGCGGCCAGCGCCAGGGCGACCTGCCGCACGAGGAGTCGCAGAGGCTCGTCGTCGACGCGCCGGAGGGCCCCGGGGATCGCCGCGTACAGGGTGAGGAGTCCGATGTCGTCTCCGCGCGCCGCGAGGGGCAGCGTGAGCGTCGTCCCGACCCCTGAGGCGGCGAGGTCGCGCGACCAGCCCGGCCATCGTCCGTCGAGGGAGGTGTCGTCGACGAGGTCGGACCGCTCGCGTGCGCGTCCGACGGCGACGACGTCCGCCGCCGCGCGGCCGCCTCGCCGTGCGATCCCGACGCCGGGCGACGGATGATGATCGCGCAGCCGGTCGAGCAGCTCGCCCCGTCGCGTCGTGGCGACGATGCACGGGAGTCCGTCGTCGGCCACGTGATGCAGCCTGACCGCCGCGTCGTCGCAGCGCGTCAGCGCCCGGACGTAGCCGACGGCCCGCTGGACGGTGACGCGCAGGTCGGGCTCCGACTGCAGGTCGGCCGTCAGAGAGGCGAAGAAGTCGGCGTCGCCGCTCATCGGACCGCCCGGCGGAGCACGTCGCGACCAGCGGACACGACGTCCGCGGCGGAGACGGCCAGGAGCGCCGGATCCGGTTCCGAGCCGAACGTGTCGCCGACGCGCGAGGCGGCGTCGGTGAGGACCACGTGCGGCCCGGTGGCCGGGGGCCCCCACTCCTCGGGCGGCGCCGGACCGAAGAGGACGACGGAGGGCGTCGAGTAGGCCGAGGCCAGATGGGCCGCCCCGGTGTCGACGCTCACGACGAGCGCGGCGTCCGCGACGAGGGACGCCATCTGCGCGAGGTCGATGGCGCCCGCCAGGACGTGCTCGGCCACCTCGACGTCCGTCAGACCGGCGGACGCGGCCACATCGAGCGCCCGCGCCCGTTCCGCGGTGCTGCCGGTCAGCACCACACGATGCCCGTCGTCGCGGAACGACCGGACGACGCGGGCGAAGCGGTCGACCGGCCAGTGCCGCGAGGCGTAGAAGGCTCCGACGTGCACGACGACCGCCCCGGGGGCGGGGCTCGGGACGCGGGGCCGGTCGATGCTGATGTCGCCCTCGTCGGCGGGCATCCCGTGCTCGGTCGCGAGCCGCGCCCAGCGATGCCGCTCGAGGACGCCGTCCTCCCACGTCGGGCCCGTCCATCCGGGGCTCTCGTGGCCGAGGCGCACCCGTGCGTCGAGCTGCTCGAGCGCACGCCGGCTCTCGGGGCCGTTCCCGTGGAGGTTCATGACCGTGTCGAGGCGCCCGGGCGCGATGCCGAGCGGATGGTCGAGACCCGGTGTCGGCCAGAGCACGTCGAGCCCGGGCACGAGATCCGCGATCGGCTCCAGCCACCCGGGGACGGCGAGCACGATCCGGTGCTCGGGACGCTCGCGGACGACGGCGTTCAGGGCGGGCACGGCGACCAGCAGATCACCGAGCTTGAGGGCCCTGAGGGCCAGGAGCTCGGGAGCGCCGTCGGCGTCGGGGAGTCGTCGCATGCGGCCACGCTGCCACCGGGCGTCTCGACGTGTCGAGGGGTTGCGCAGCGCTCAGAAGGGCGCAAGGGCGTGGGTGGCACGCGCCCTCCTCCTGCGGCGCGGCGCCGACGGCGGCGGGGCGGAAGCGAGGAGGAGGGCTCGGAGAAGAAGGCGACCGGGGCACGTTTCACGGCGGGCGCCCGGGGGCAGGGACCGGTCATGACCAGCTCGAGCCGCACCTCCTCGCGTGCCGGTGCGGTGCTCTTCGACCGCGACGGCACGCTCGTCGTCGACGTGGTGCGCAACGGCGACCCCGCCCGCGTGGTCCTCATGCCGGGTGCCCGGGAGGCGGTGGCCGCCGTCCGTCGGGCCGGTCTCGCCGTCGGAGCGGTCACCAATCAGTCCGCCGTCGGCGAGGGTGCGCTGACCCGGGAGCGGGTCGACGCGGTCAACCGCCGCGTGGACGAGCTCGTCGGTCGGCTGGACTTCTGGGCCGTCTGCCCTCATGCCGCGTCGGAGGGCTGCGGCTGCCGCAAGCCGGCGCCGGGACTGGTGCTGACCGCGGCGGACGCGCTCGGCGTCGAGCCGGGCGACTGCGTCGTGATCGGCGACATCGGCAGCGACGTCGTCGCAGCGCGCGCCGCGGGGGCCCGCTCCGTGCTCGTGCCCACGGCCGTGACCCTGCAGGAGGAGATCGACGACGCCGACGTGGTCGCCGCCGACATCCGGCGGGCGGTCGACCTCGCCGTCGCGCACCTCACCGGGCGCGGCGTCCGCCCCGTCGTCGGGCCGGCGTCCGCCGACACCGCCGGCCGCGGCCTCGTGCCCGACGGCCTCGCGTCGACCGCTCCTCCCGCGGGCGGTGCGGCATGACCCGCCGCGTGCTCGTCGCGCGACTCGACAGCGCCGGCGACGTGCTGATCTCCGGTCCCGCGATCCGCGCCGTCGCGGCGCAGCCCGACGTCGAGGTCACCGTGCTCGCCGGTCCGCAGGGCGCCGCCGCCGCCCGCCTCCTGCCGGGCGTCGACCGGGTCCTCACCTGGGCGGCACCGTGGATCGTCGACCCGGCCCCCGCCGTCTCGGACGCCCGCCTCGACGAGCTCGCCGAGCTGCTCGCCGACGTCGACCCCGAGGAGGCGGTGATCCTGACCTCGTTCCACCAGTCGCCCCTGCCACTGGCCCTCCTGCTCCGGCTGGCGGGCGTCGTCCGCATCACGGGAGCCTCCGTCGACTACGCGGGCAGCCTGCTCGACGTCCGCCTCCGACCCGGCGAGACGCTCGACGAGGATCAGCCCGAGCCCGAGCGGGCCCGACGGATCGCCGAGGCGGCCGGCTTCGCATCGCCCGCGGGCGACGACGGTCGCCTCGCCGTCGAGCCGGGCGAAGCGGCGCGGGCAGCCGCCGTGGCTCTGCTCGCCGAGACCGTCGGCGACGCCCCGTTCGTGGTCGTGCATCCCGGGGCGGCCGTCCCCTCGCGCGCCTGGTCGGTCGACCGCAACCGCGAGACCGTCGAGGCGCTGGCCTCGGCCGGCTGGATCGTCGTCGTGACGGGAGCAGCCGCCGAGGCGCCGCTGGCGCGCGCGGTCGCGGGCCGAGTCGGCGTCGACCTGTCGGGGCGCACCGATCTCGGGGTCCTCGCGGTCGTCCTCGAGCGAGCGGCGGCCGTCGTCACCGGCAACACCGGCCCTGCCCATCTCGCCGCCGCCGTGGGCACCCCCGTCGTCAGTCTCTTCTCCCCCGTCGTGCCGGCCTCGCGCTGGGCTCCCTACGGCGTGCCCGTGGTGCTGCTCGGCGATCAGTCGGCGGCCTGCCGGGGCAGTCGCGCGCGCGAGTGCCCCGTCGCGGGGCATCCGTGCCTGACGGGCGTCACCGCCGCGGATGCGGCCGAGGCCGTGACGCGACTCGCGGGACGACCGGGGCGCCACGGCCTCGAGGAGGCCACCCGCGCCTCCTCGGCTCCCCTTCGGACGAGGCCCCTCACGACCGCGGGCGCGTCCCGCCCGATCGAATCCGAGGAGGCCGCCCGATGACCGGACGCCTGACGATCCTGCTCTGGCACGTGCACGGCGGCTGGACCGACGCCTTCGTGCGCGGCGACCACGAGTACCTGCTGCCGACGACCCGCGAAGGAGGCGCGTGGGGACTCGGCCGGGCCGGTCGCGACTGGCCGGACTCCGTGACGGAGGTCGCCCCGGAGTCGCTCCACGACGCCGACGTCGACCTCGTCGTGCTGCAGCGCACCGAGGAGCTCGCCGAGGCCGAGCGTCTGCTCGGCCGCCCCCTCGGCCACGGCCCCGGGCGCGTGCCGGCCGTCTTCGTCGAGCACAACGCCCCGAGGGTCGCGGTCCCCGACAGCCGACACCCCCTCGCCGAGCGCGACGACGTGCTCGTGGTGCACGTCACCCACTTCAACGCCCTGTTCTGGGACTGCGGCGACGCCCCCACCACCGTGGTCGAGCACGGAGTCGTCGACCCGGGCCCCCTCTACACGGGCGAGCTCGCGCGACTCGGCGTCGTCGTCAACGACCCCGTGCGCCGAGGGAGGGTCACCGGCACCGACCTGCTGCCGAGCTTCGCCGCAGCGGCCCCGCTCGACGTCTTCGGCATGGGGGCGGACGACCTTCCGCGGGTCACCGGACTCGGGCCCGATCGGCTCGAGGTCGTCGGCGACCTCCCGACGCGTGAGCTCCACCGACGACTGGCTCGGTGCCGCGTCTACCTGCACCCGATCCGCTGGACCAGCCTCGGGCTGTCGCTCATCGAGGCGATGCAGGCGGGGATGCCGGTCGTCGCGCTCGCCACGACGGAGGCTCTGCGCGCCGTCCCGCCGGACGCCGGCGCCCTCTCGACGGACCTCGACGAGCTCGTGCGCGCCGCCCGCGAGCTGATCGCCGACCCGGACGCCGCCCGGGCCGCAGGCGAGGCGGCGAGGACCCACGCCCTCGAGCGCTTCGGCCTCGCGCGCTTCCTGACCGACTGGGACGCCGTCCTCGGCGGCGTCGTGGCGGGCGGGCCGCGCGCCGCCCCCGGACGGCCGCCTCGCCGGCGGACCGACCGCCTCGACCGCACCGACCGACCCGCCATCCCGGCGACGGAGAGGACACCCGCATGAGAATCGCCATGGTCTCCGAGCACGCCAGCCCCCTCGCCGTCCTCGGCGGGGTGGACGCCGGGGGGCAGAACGTGCACGTCGCCGAGCTCTCGGCCGCCCTCGTGCGGCGCGGCCATGAGGTCGTCGTCTACACGCGGCGCGACGGCACCGACCTGCCGGAACGCGTCGAGATGCCGTCGGGGGTCACCGTCGTTCACGTCGACGCCGGACCCCCTTCGCCCCTCCCCAAGGACGAGCTGCTGCCCCACATGCGCGCCCTCGCCGACGGACTCGAGCGAGCGTGGCTGGAGGATCGCCCCGACGTGGTGCACGCGCACTTCTGGATGAGCGGTCTGGCCGCGGTCGCCGCCGCCCGCCGTCGCGCGATCCGAGGAGCCGGCGGCGGCGATCCGGTGCCCGTCGTGCAGACGTTCCACGCCCTCGGACACGTCAAGCGGCGCCACCAGGGTCTGCTCGACACGAGCCCGCCCGATCGCGAGTGGCTCGAGCCCCGCGTCGGCGCCGACGTCGACACGGTCATCGCCACCTGCTCGGACGAGGTCTTCGAGCTGCGGCACATCGGCGTCCCCGCCGACCGGATCGACGTGGCGCCCTGCGGCGTCGACAGCGGCCTCTTCACCCCGGACGGCCCGCAGGAGGCGCGGGGACGCCCCGTCAGGATGGCCACCGTCGGTCGCCTGGTCACCCGCAAGGGCCACGGCAACGCGATCTCCGCCCTCGCCCGGCTGGTCGCCGACGGCCGCGACGCCGAGCTGCTCGTCATCGGCGGGCCCCCGCGCGCGCAGCTGAGCGACGACCCGACGTATCGGGCGCTGGCCGCGCTCGCAGCGGAGCTCGGCGTGAGCGACCGCGTCGACTTCCGCGGACGGGTCGAGCAGCGCGAGCTGCCCGTCGTGCTCCGCTCGCTCGACGCGCTCGTCTGCACCCCCTGGTACGAGCCGTTCGGCATCGTCCCGCTCGAGGCGATGGCCTGCGGGGTCCCCGTCGTGGCCGCCAGCGTCGGCGGACTCATCGACACCGTGGTCGACGGCACGACGGGACGGCTCGTGCCGCCGCGGGACCCCGAGGCGATCTCGGGTGCGCTCTCGGCGCTGCTCGACGACCCCGCGACGGCCGCGGGCTACGGCCGTGAGGGCCGTCGGCGAGCAGTGGCCCGCTACTCGTGGGACCGCATCGCCGGAGTGACCGCCACCAGCTACCGCTCGACCATCCGCCGCTCGGCCGCCGAGGCCCGGGCGGCTCGGGAGCCTCTGACAGGAGCGACCCTGTGACCTCGATCATCCGCACCCGGCCCCTCACCATCGTGCGCACCGCGACCAGTCCGGGGATCCGCCCCCCGGAGGCGCCGGAGGCCGCGCCTCCGGGGACGCCGACGACCACGGCACCCGATCACGCCGATCTCGTGCGCGAGCACCTCGTCACGCTCGTCCCGGTGCTCCGGGCGCTCGGCGACGAGGCCGACCATCTGCGCGACTGGGGCGTCGAGCTCGCCGCGCGTCTGAGCGCCGGCGCCCGGCTGCTCGCGGCGGGCAACGGCGGGTCGGCGGCCGAGGCGCAGCATCTGACGAGCGAGTTCGTCGGACGCTTCGCCGCGGACAGGCCGTCGTTCTCGGCCATCTCGCTGCACGCGGAGTCGAGCGCCGTGACGGCGATCGGCAACGACTACGGCTACGACCGGGTCTTCGCCCGGCAGGTGCAGGGGCACGGTCGCGCGGGCGACGTCCTGGTGCTGCTGTCGACGAGCGGCGCGAGCCGCAACCTCGTCGAGGCGGCCGAGGCCGCTCGGGAGATCGGCGTCACCACCTGGGCGCTGACGGGACCGGGGCCGAACCCGCTCTCGTCCGTCTGCGACGACGCCGTCACCCTGCCGGGGCCGTCGTCCAACGTGCAGGAGGCTCAGCTCATCGCGGTCCACGCCCTCTGCCTCGTCTTCGACGCGGAGATCGAGCGCACCGGGGTCGCCGGCCCCGATCGCCGCGGCACGGGCCTCGGAGGGCGACCGTGAGCGGGGTCGTGGTCGTCGGCGACACCCTGCTGGACGTCGACGTGATCGGCACGGCCACGAGGCTCAGTCCTGACGGACCCGTCCCCGTGGTGGACGTCTCGGCACGCAGTCGACGTGCCGGCGGCGCCGGGCTGGTCGCCGCGATGCTCGCCCTCGACGGCGTCGAGGTCACGCTCGTCACAGCCCTCGCGGACGACGACGGCGCCGCCGAGCTCCGGGCCGCGCTGGGCGCCGTGCCCGTCGTCGCGGGTCCGCTCGGCGCCGGCACGCCGACCAAGACACGGCTCCGGGCCGAGGGCGGACACGCGATCGCCCGCGTCGACGACCACTGCGGTCCCGTCGCCCCGCCGACGGTCACCGACGAGATGCTCGAGGCGGTGCTCGGGGCGGACGCCCTCGTCGTCGCCGACTACGGTCGGGGGCTCACCGCCGCGGAGCCCCTCCGCGCCGCCCTGCGGACGGCCGCCCGACGGGGTGTGCCGGTGGTCTGGGACCCGCACCCCCGCGGTGCGCGCCCCGTGCCCGGCTGCACCGTCGTCACCCCGAACCAGGGCGAGGCGCAGGCCCTGCACCGGGCCGAGGTGGACGACATCCCCTCGGCCGGGGCGGCCGGGGCGGCGCTCCGCCGCCGCTGGGACGTCGCGAGCGTCGCCGTCACGCTCGGGTCGCGCGGCGCCGTGCTCGTCACGCACGACACCGCCGCGGTCGCCGCCCACGTGCCGGCCCCCGCGATCGGCACGGTCGACCCGTGCGGTGCCGGCGACCGGCTCGCGTCGGCCCTCGCCGTGGCGCTCGTCGAGGGACTCCCCCTCGACGAGGCGCTCGGCCGCGCCGTCCACGCGGCGGCGGCGTTCCTCGCCGCCGGAGGGGTGGCGGCTCTCGATCTGTCGGCGCTCGGGAGGCGCGGTGACCGTTCTGCGGACGACGCACCTCCCGAACCGGTCGTCCTGCCCGGTGCCGACGCCCTCGCCGTGTGCCGGCGCGTCGCCGCCGGCGGCGGCACGGTCGTCGCCACCGGGGGCTGCTTCGACCTGCTGCACGCCGGCCACGCCCGGACGCTCGCAGCAGCCCGGGCGCTCGGCGACTGCCTGGTGGTCTGCGTGAACAGCGACGCGTCGGTGAGCCGTCTGAAGGGCCCCGAGCGCCCGATCATGAGCCAGGGCGACCGGGTCGACCTCCTGCTGGCGCTCGAGTGCGTGGACGCCGTGATCGTCTTCGACGAGGACACCCCGCACGCCGTGCTCGACCGGCTGAGGCCCGACGTCTGGGTCAAGGGCGGCGATTACGACGCCGAGACCCTGCCCGAGGCGTCGCTCGTGGCGGGCTGGGGCGGGCGCACCGTCACCGTGCCGTTCCACCCGGGGCGCTCCACGACCCGTCTCGCGTCGGCCCTCGCCCGCGTGGGATGACCCGAGCCTCCCGACCTGCGCCTCCCGACCTGCGCCTCCTGACCCGCGCCTCCTGGCCCGCCGCGACCTGACCCGCCGCGACCGGCACCCGCCCTCGAACCCGCATCGCGTCGCGCTCACCGCGACGTCGTGCACCCACCGGAAGGAACCACCATGACCACGACCGACCCGACCACCGTCCCCACGCCCACCGAGGCGCGGGCCGCCCGCCGAGGCCCCGGACGCGTCCTCGTGACGGGCGGCGCCAGCGGCCTCGGCGCAGCCGTCGCCCGTGCCGTCCACTTCGCCGGAGGCACTCCGATCGTGCTCGACCTCGTGGTCGACGGCGTCCCCGAGGGGATCGACGCGCACCAGGTCGACGTCTCGGACTCGAGGGCCGTCGAGGCGGCCGTGATCGCCGCGGCCGCGGCGCACGGCGGTCTCGATGCGGTCGTCACGGCCGCCGGCATCGACACCCCGGCGCCCCTCGACGGCATCAGCACGGAGACCTGGGAGAAGATCGTCGCGGTCAACCTCCTCGGCACGGTGTCCACCGTCCGTGCGGCCCTCCCCCACCTCCGCGAGTCCCACGGGCGCGTGGTGACGGTGGCCTCGTCGCTCGGCATCAAGGCGGTGGGCGACGCGACGGCGTACTGCGCGTCGAAGTTCGGGGTCGTCGGCTTCACCCGCTCGCTGGCGGCCGAGCTGAAGGGCGTCGTCGGCGTGACGACGCTCATCCCCTCCGGCATGAGGACCCGCTTCTTCGACGCGCGCGACGAGCAGTACAAGCCGCAGGACGACTCCCGTCTGCAGGACCCGGCCGACGTCGCCGACGCCGTGCTGTACGTGCTCGGCATGCCCGCGACGAGCGAGATCCGCGAACTCGTCGTCACCCACCCCGAGGAGGACAGCTGGCCCTGAGCGCCACGCGTCTGGGACACGATGCGGAGCACCCCGGGCCGGCGCCTCGCCGGGCCACACCACGGGGGCCGCGAGAGGGCGTCCGCGCGACCAGCCGACATGCGATGTGTAGCATTCTGATCAGCGTGCCACTCCGGCACGCCTGATCCAAGGAGCACCATGCCCCCCAAGAAAGCCTGCCTCGCGACGATCGGCGCCACCGGCGTCGTCCTCGCCTCCCTCGTCGCCGGCCCGGCGTTCGCCGCGCCCACGCCGACCGCCGGCACCGCCACTGCGGCCGCCGCCACCGCCGAGGAGGGCCGCGTGGCCGTCCCCGTCCTCACCGCCACCCAGGTCAGCAGCGGCCTCCTCGTCGTCGACGTGCAGGGCACGCCGAACTCGATGGTCGACTTCACCTACGACGACGGCCAGAACCGCCGCGTGCTGCTCGACGACTCGGGCCACAACACGATCCAGCTCGGCATCGCGAACGGTCGCGCGTACACGTTCCAGATGACGGCGACGCTCTTCGACGACGAGAACCGGGTCGTCGACCGCGTCGACTTCGAGTGGAGCGTCGACCCCCGCGAGGTCGCTCCCCCGACCGACGACTCGCCGGCCGACCCCGGTGCGGGCCTCGTGACGTACGACGTCACGTCGATCGGGCACGACTACGCGCAGGTCGTCCTCACCGGCCCGGCCGGCAAGAGCTACGGCGTCGTCGACGCTCACGGCCGCTGGGCCGGCAGCGGCGTGTTCTCGTCGGCGGGCACGGACAACATCAGCCTGTACGTGCCCGCGGGCGTGGTGACCCGGTACACCCTCGAGCTCAGGGAGAACTACGAGGTCGTCGACAAGGCCGACATCGTGATCGACCGCACGGCGGGCGACCCCGTCACGCCGACGCCCGAGGTGCCGGTCGAGCCCGAGGTGCCCGTCGAGTCGGAGACCCCGGTCGAGCCCGAGCTCCCCGTCGAGCCCGAGGTCCCCGTCGAGCCGGAGACCCCGGTCGAGCCCGAGCAGCCCGGCACGCCCGGTGACGCCCGCGCATCGTTCGAGATCACCAGCGTCGACCAGGGCTACGCCCAGGTGGCCCTTACCGGACCGGCCGGCGCCAACTGGGGCGTCTCCGACGCCGACGGCCGCTGGGCCGGCGGCGGCCGCTTCGGCGCCTCGGGCACCGACCGCGTGTCGCTGAGCGCCCTGGCCGGCGAGCAGACGTCGTACACGCTCGCCCTGCGCGAGGACTACACCGTGGTCGAGAGCCACGAGATCGTCATCGACCGCGTCGGCGACGTCGAGCAGCCCCCCGTGGTGCCCGTCACGCCGACGCCGGGCGAGGTCGTCGTCGGCGAGATCCGCGACGGCGTCGCCTCGGTCTCGATCACCGGCCCGTTCTTCGGGGCCTACCTGGTGCACGACGCGGCGGGCGACTACGTCGCCGGCGGTCGCTTCGAGGGCTACCGCAGCACGATCCGGGTCCCCGCCCCCGCCGGCGTCGTGTCGACCTACCAGCTCACGATGATCGGCGTCGACGGCCCGGTCGAGTTCTCGGTCGACGCCCGCTAGGCGTCACCCCGACCCCGTCGACGGCCCGCGCCCCGGGCCGTCGGCGGGGTCAGCCCCGCAGGCCGTACGTCGGGTCGACCTGCGTCCCCCCCGGGGCGGGCCGCCGTCTCGGCGACCGGGTCGCCCCGGGCCGGGCCCGGGGCACCGGCACCGTCCCCGGCGTCGTCCCCGTCGACGACCTCGCGCCCGTCGAGGTCGCGCTCGACGACCTCGCGCTCGTCGACGTCGCACTCGACGGCCTCGCGCTCGTCGAGGTCGCACTCGACGGCCTCGCGCTCGGCCCGTTCCCCGCGGTCGGCGAGCACCCCGTCGAGCACCTCCCGAGTGTTCTCCCACATCTCGTCGAGCGTGACGGCGTCGACCACGCTCGCGTCGTGCTCGCAGCGCTCCGCCGTCCACCCGACCTGCGTGATGTCGACGCCGCAGACGGGGCAGGCCGTGGTGAACGCCATGGCGACGCGGTGCAGGGTGCGGCCGAGGGCACCCGCGTTGATCACGTTGCCGAACCAGAACACCGAGCTCGTCGCCGTGCCGACGGCCTCCGCCACGTGCCGCGGACCGCTGTCGTTCCCCACGAAGGCGTCGACCGACGCCAGCACCCCGACGAGGTCGGAGAGGCTCAGCCGACCGGCGAGCGAGCCCACCAGGGAGGCGCGGCGCGGCTCCCGCGCGCGCGCCACGGCCACGATCCGGTCGGCCAGGGCGACGTCCTCGCCTTCGCCGACGACGACGACCCGCACGCCGTGGTGCGCGAGCCGGGCCGCGAGGTGACCGAAGCGGTCGGGCGACCAGCGCCTCCTCGGGTCGCTCGCCCCGGGATGGAGGGCGACCACCGGCCGGCCGTCACCGTCGGGGCCCGAGCGGCCGAGCAGCTCGGCACCGCGCTCGAGCTCGGCCGGGGTCGGGGCCAGCACGGTGCCTCCGGCGGGGGCCGCCCCGACGAGCGCGACGACCTCGAGGGCCCGCAGCACCTCGTGCTGGTAGTAGACGTACGGGATCGTGCGCTCGAGCGGCACCGCGTCGGAGGTGCGGGTGCCGATCGTGTGCCGTGCCCGGAGCCGCAGCAGGAAGGGGTTCGAGTTGCGACCGCCGCCGTGCACCTGCACCGCGAGGTCGTAGCCCCGGGCGCGGTGCCGCGCGACGAAGCGCTCGGTGGCGGCGTCGTCGACCTCGGTACCCGACGCATCGCCCACGCCCGGCACGACGGGCAGCACGTCGACCTCGTCGACGACTTCGGGCCGGCCCGCCAGGAGCGCACGGTGCACGGGCGACCCCAGCAGGGTCACCGAGGCGCCCGGGTAGCTCGCCCTCAGCGCGGCGATCGCCGGCAGGGCGAAGACGAGGTCGCCGAGCCCGCCGCCGCGCAGCACGGCGATGCGCCGCACGTCGGGGAGCGTCTCGCCGAGCGGCGGGAGTCCGGGCACGGGCCGACGTCGTTCGCAGCTCACGGTGATCCTCTCTCTGTCGATGCTCCCGTGCCCGCCGACACGCGTCGCCAAACCACGGTGTGCGGACTACCGTGCACGGCGGCGCGCATCGGAGCGCGCCCGACAAGGAGCACACCCCATGGAATTCAGGTACCTCGGCAACTCGGGCCTCAAGGTCTCCGAGCTCACCTTCGGCAACTGGCTCACCCACGGCTCGCAGGTCGAGAACGACACGGCGGCCGCCTGCGTCCGGACCTCCCTCGACGTCGGCATCTCGACGTTCGACACCGCCGACGTCTACGCGAACACCCAGGCCGAGGTCGTGCTCGGCGAGGCCCTGAAGGGCGAGCGGCGCGAATCGGTCGAGATCTTCACCAAGGTCTACGGCCCCACCGGCCCCAAGGGGCACAACGACACCGGGCTCAGCCGCAAGCACATCACCGAGTCGATCAACGCGTCGCTCACGCGGCTCCAGACCGACTACGTCGACCTCTACCAGGCGCACCGCTACGACGTCGAGACGCCCCTCGAGGAGACGATGGAGACCTTCGCCGACCTGGTGCGCCAGGGAAAGGTCCTATACATCGGCGTCTCGGAGTGGAACGCCGAGCAGCTGCGCGAGGCGCACGCCCTCGCCCGCGAGCTCAAGATCCAGCTCGTGTCGAATCAGCCCGAGTACTCGCTGCTCTGGCGCGTCATCGAGGAGGAGGTGGTGCCGACCTCGAAGGAGCTCGGCATCTCGCAGATCGTCTGGTCGCCCATCGCCCAGGGCGTGCTGACCGGCAAGTACGCGAAGGGCGCCGCCCTGCCCGAGGGCAGCCGCGCGACGGACCAGAAGGGCGGCGCGGCGATGATCGAGCGCTGGATGCGCGACGACGTGCTCGACGCGGTCGCCCAGCTGAAGCCCATCGCGGACGACCTGGGCCTCACGCAGGCTCAGCTCTCCCTCGCCTGGGTGCTCTCGAACGAGAACGTCGCCTCGGCGATCATCGGCGCCTCGCGCCCCGAGCAGGTCGAGTCGAACGCGAAGGCGTCGGGCGTCACGCTCGAGGCCGACGTGCTGTCGAGGATCGAGTCGATCTTCGAGGGACTCGCCGAGACCGACCCTCGGAAGACGCAGATGCCGGCCGGTCGCGAGGCGTAGCCGGACCGAGGAGGCGCGGGTCGACGGGGCGGGATCGCCCACCCGACCCGCGCCTCCTGCGTGCCGTGCCGGCGACGACGCGGATCGTGACGTGTGAGGCCGACCCTGCCGGGGTAGGGCAGGGGCACCGACACGAGAGGACGCCCTCATGAGCACCTTCGCCCCCAGCACCCCGGTGCCGATGTGAGTCGCCCGACGACGGGCCCGACCGGTCTCGCCGAGCGGGCCCCGCACGCCGTCCCGGCGGCGGCGGTCGGCACCGGCACCGGCACCGGCACCGGCACCCTGACCGTGCTCGACCCGCGCGACGACTCGTTCGTCGGCAGCGTCGTCGAGGCCGGCCGCGAGA
>Ga0265798_10000424_pt1 | contig 73147 bp, 62 predicted proteins | sample P3T30metagenome_FD_192430 | JGI IMG/M metagenome (GOLD analysis project Ga0265798, IMG submission 192430) | Plant litter microbial communities from East Loma Ridge, Irvine, California - P3 T30 | ecosystem: Environmental > Terrestrial > Plant litter > Unclassified | place: USA: California... | reverse complement strand
CCTGTTCTTCTACGGCTTGTTCAACTGACCTTATTAGTAATCAATGCCGACCTTCTCGCGGCCTGCTCATGATCTGAGCGGGCCGCGTGTCCGTCGTCACGGCTTGTGAGACCTTTACTGCCATGACCGATACCGACGTCAAGTCGCACAAAATCGAATTCCCCTGCGCTGACTACCCGATCAAGGTGATCGGCGACACCAGCGTCGGCTTCACCGATGCCGTGATCGAGGTCTTGAGCCGACACGCCAAGATCGACATCAAGACGCTCGCCGAGCGTCAGAGCAGCAACGGCAAGTACACCACCGTACAACTGCATATCGTCGCCACGGGCGAAGACCAGTTGCGCGATATCAATAGTGCTCTGCGCGCTACGGGTGTCGTGCACATGGTGCTCTGATGGGTGACGCTCTGGGCTTTCGTGATCTGGGTCTTATCGATTACGAAACCGCCTGGCACGCCATGCAGCGCTTCACCGATGGCCGCGGCAAAGACGCGGCGGACGAAGTCTGGCTGGTGCAGCATCCTCCTGTTTTTACCCAGGGACAGTCCGGCAAGGCGGAGCATTTGTTGTTGCCGGGCAATATTCCTGTCGTACAGGTCGATCGTGGCGGCCAAGTGACTTATCATGGCCCCGGTCAACTGGTGGCGTACCTGATGCTGGATGTCAGGCGCCTCGGTTTCGGCGTGCGCGATCTGGTCACCCGGATCGAAAACACGCTCATCGCCCTGCTGGACAGTTATGGGGTGACGGCAGCCGCCAAGGCGGATGCACCGGGCGTATACGTGAATGGCGCAAAGATCGCATCGCTGGGTTTGCGCATTCGCAACGGTTGCTCGTTTCATGGTCTGGCGCTGAACGTCGACATGGACCTTGAGCCGTTCCGCCGGATCAACCCCTGTGGCTACGCCGGGCTGGCAATGACCCAGCTGAGCGATCACGCAGAGCAGATAGAATTTTCCGAGGTAAGTGCCCGACTGCGCGCGCAGCTCGTCAGACACCTCGACTACGCTGAGCAGGCGACCCTAACGGGCGGAATAAACGAATATGACTGACACCGTGCAAACCCTGATCCCGGCGCTCGACGTATCCGAGCGTGTGGCCCGTCCGAAAGTCGAAGCCGGCGTCAAGCTGCGCGGCGCGGAGAAGGTTGCGCGCATTCCGGTGAAGATCATTCCAACGGTCGATCTGCCGAAAAAGCCTGACTGGATCCGTGTACGTATTCCGGTTTCCCCGGAAGTCGACCGCATCAAGCAACTGCTGCGCAAGCACAAGCTGCACAGCGTCTGCGAAGAGGCGTCCTGCCCGAACCTGGGCGAGTGCTTCTCCGGCGGCACCGCGACCTTCATGATCATGGGCGACATCTGCACCCGTCGCTGCCCGTTCTGCGACGTCGGCCATGGTCGTCCCAAGGCGCTGGATACCGATGAGCCGATGAACCTGGCCGTCGCGATTGCCGACTTGCGTTTGAAGTATGTCGTGATCACCTCGGTTGACCGTGATGACCTGCGTGACGGCGGTGCCCAGCACTTCGCCGACTGCATCCGCGAAATCCGCAAGCTTTCGCCGGGCGTACAGCTCGAAACGCTGGTACCGGACTACCGCGGTCGTATGGACGTGGCGCTGGAAATCACTGCCGCCGAGCCACCGGATGTGTTCAACCACAACCTGGAAACCGTGCCGCGCCTGTACAAGGCTGCGCGTCCGGGTTCGGACTACCAGTGGTCGCTGACCCTGCTGCAACGCTTCAAGCAGATGGTCCCGCACGTACCGACCAAGTCCGGCCTGATGCTGGGTCTGGGCGAGACCGACGAGGAAGTCATCGAAGTCATGCAGCGCATGCGCGAGCATGACATCGACATGCTGACCCTGGGTCAGTACCTGCAGCCTTCGCGTAACCACCTGCCGGTGCAGCGCTTCGTTCACCCGGACGTGTTCGCCTGGTTTGCCGAAGAAGGCTACAAGATGGGCTTCAAGAACGTCGCATCGGGCCCGCTGGTTCGTTCTTCGTACCACGCCGATGAGCAGGCCAAGATCGCCAAGGCGATGCTCTGACGTTACGCCGCAAGACAAAAAGGGCCAGGTAGTGATACCTGGCCTTTTTTTATCTCTGGATTATTGCGCTGGCCTGCGATCCCGGACGCGGAGCGTCCTGAGAGGCATTCCCACGCGCAGCATGGGAACGATCAGATTGTGATGTTGATCGTGCCCACACTCTGCGTCACCTTCTCAAGGCTTGCGCAGGTTGTTCAGCAGTTCATGCGTCGGGTAGCCATCGGCGGGCCAGCCGAATGATTGTTGTGCGCTGCGGATGGCCTTGCGCGTATTGGCGCCGATGATGCCGTCTGGCGCGCCTGCGTCATATTGACGGGCAGAGAGCAGGGTTTGCAGCTCGATGCGCTCAGAGCGGCTCAGCGGCACGTCTCCGCGTGGCCAACTGCCCACGACATAGCCTGCGCCCTTGAATCGATCGGAAAGCAGACTGATCGCCAGCGCGTAGGACGTCGAGTTGTTGTACTTGAGGATCGCGCGGAAGTTATCCAGCACCAGGAACGCCGGGCCGCGATAACCGGCTGGCAACAGCAGCGCTGCCTGTTGCTGACTGGCCGCGACCGGAATCGCTGAACCGTCTGGCTGTTTCAGACCCAGTTGCTGCCATTCGGCCAGGCTTTTGCGAGTCGTCGAGTCGGCCAGTGCATAGTCGAAACCTGAACTCAGAACGACCTCAAAGCCCCACGGCTGACCGCGCTGCCAGCCGGAGCTTTGCAGGTAATGCGCAGTGGAGGCGAGGGCATCGGCTGGCGTGTTCCAGATGTCGCGGCGGCCGTCGCCATCGAAGTCAACGGCGTGGGTGTTGTAGGTCGTCGGAATGAACTGGGTCTGGCCCATCGCGCCAGCCCAGGAGCCCAGCATTCTGTCTGGCGTGATGTCGCCATGCTGAAGGATTTCCAGTGCGGCGAGCAATTGGCTCTGCGCAAAGCCCGGACGGCGGCCTTCGTAGGCCAGCGTTGCCAGCGAGCGGATGACCGACTGCGAACCCTGGAACTGTCCGAAGTTACTCTCCATGCCCCACACCGCGACCAGCGCCTGACGGTCCACGCCGTACTGCTGTTCGATCTTCTGCAGATCATCAGCGTATTGCGAGAGCAGTGCCTGACCTTTACGCACACGAGCGGCGGAAATCGCACCGTCCAGATATTCCCACACCGGGCGGCTGAACTCGGGCTGGCTGCGATCGGCCTTGACGACACTCATGTCCGGCGTGACCCCGGCAAAAGCCTGATCGAAGACGTCGGCGCGGATCCCGGCTTTCAGGGCCTGAGCGCGAAAACCTGCCTGCCATTCGGCGAAGCTGACGGCGGGCTGAATGGTCAGCGAGTCATCGACAACCAGTGCGGGTGTTGGCGCAACGGCCGGAGCGGCGGTCTGGGCTTTGGCGGCTTGGAGAGGCGTGGCATCGGCTGCAGTGGGTTTTTCTGCGCAAGCTACCAATGCGATAAGGCTGGAGGCGGCGATGAGTTGGCGCAACTGCGGGCGATGGGTAAAACAAGAAGGCATGCTTGAGTCCAAGGGTATTACCGTTAGGTGCAGACCATAACACGGCCAAGCATCCAAAAGCGCCCCGGAGATGTTGCTTGATATCAGGCCGCTATAACGGAAGAAGCCTCCCAGCTTTTAGACTGGAAGGCTTCGCGGCGGTAGCTGCCTTTGCCCTTGGCGGGTTGTTCCTGTCGGCTGCGGAACAATGGTTGGGCGATGATGGATTTGGCCTTGTTCGGCCGTTTTGGCTTGCTCATGGCAGGGTGCTCCTTGGGAAGGGTGTTGCGATGTGCCGGGAATGATCGGACAGGGTAGGGCGTGTGTCCAATAGAAGTCTGCTATAGCCGAATTGGCGCAGCCCCCGTCATTACACGAGCGCTTGCAACACCTCGTCCACACTCCACAGCACCCGATCCGCTGCTGGCAATTCGGGCCGTTTCAGGATCAGCACCGGCACGCCGCGTTCGCGCGCGATGTCGAGCTTGGGCTCGGTGGAGCCGCTGCCGCTGTTCTTGCTGATCAGTACGTCGATGCGGCGTTGCTCGAACAGCTGTCGTTCGTCCTCCAGATGGAAGGGGCCGCGCGCGCCGATGACGTCGCAGCGTTCGTTGCCGGGGTAGCTGTCCAGTGCGCGAAGGGTCCAGAACTGATGCTCGGGGATTTCTTCCAGATGCTGCAGCGGCTCGCGACCCAGGGTGAAGAAGGGGCGTTCGAACGGCGCCAGCGCCGCGACCAGTTCCGGCCAGTCAGCCACTTCCCGCCAGTCATCGCCGGGGCCGGCTGTCCAGGCGGTGCGGCGCAAGGCCCAGCAGGGAATGCCCGCGCTTTTCGCCGCGAGCGCAGCGTTGTGGCTGATTTGTGCTGCGTAAGGGTGTGTGGCGTCCAGCAAAAGATCGACGTTTTGCTCGCGAATGTACTGCGCCATACCCTCGGCGCCACCATAACCACCGACTTTCAGTTGGCACTTCAGATCCGTCGGCACCCGGCCAACGCCCGCCAGACTGTAAATATGCTCTGGCCCCAGCGTTCGGGCGATGGCCAGGGCTTCGGTGATGCCACCCAACAACAGAATGCGTTTCATACGGTTTCTCCACGAGAAGCAACGCCCGCCTGCCCGACGATCCCGCCCTGGCGGTCAATGGCAAACACCTCGACCTGCACGCTGGCGGGCACCACGCTGCGGGCGAAATTCAGGGCGTGCTGGCAGACGGCGTCACCCAGCGGCACACCGACCGCAGCACTCATCGCCAGGGCCTGTTGACTGGTGTTGGCGTCGCGTATCTGCTGTTGCAACGCAGCATCGGCCCCGATATCGGCCGCCCAAAGTGCAAGCTGTGGCAGGTCGATGCTGGAATGACGGCTGTGCAGGTCCATGTGCCCGGCGGCGAGTTTGCTGATCTTGCCGAAGCCGCCGCACAGGCTGAGTCGGGTGACAGGCACCTTGCGCAGATGCTTGAGTACTGCGCCGACGAAGTCGCCCATTTCGATCAGGGCGATGTCTGGAATGTTGTAGACCCGGCGCATGGTGTCTTCGCTGGCATTGCCGGTGCAGGCGGCGATGTGCACGTAGCCGTTGGTGAACGCCACATCGATGCCTTGATGAATCGAGGCGATATAGGCCGCGCATGAAAACGGCCGGACAATGCCGCTGGTGCCCAGAATCGACAACCCGCCGAGAATCCCCAGGCGCGGGTTCATGGTCTTGAGCGCCAGTGCTTCACCACCCTCGACCCCGATCGTGACCTCGAATCCCCCTTCATAGCTCAGCGATTCGGCCAGATGCATCAGATGCTCGGTCATCATGCGACGTGGCACAGGATTGATGGCGGGCTCACCAACGCCCAGCACCAGACCGGGGCGGGTTACCGTGCCCACGCCTGCTCCCGCGATGAAGCGCACGCCGGGCTCGGATTCGAGCCTGACACGGGCGAAGACCAGCGCACCGTGGGTCACGTCGGGATCGTCGCCTGCATCCTTCAGCGTGCCCGCTTCGGCGTAATCATCCACACAGCGGCAGAATTCCAGACGCATCTGCACCTGTTTGCCCTTGGGCAGCACGATCTCCACCGCATCGTTCACCTGCCCGCTGAGCAGCAACCTGGCCGCAGCGAGGCTGGTCGCGGTCGCGCAGCTCCCCGTGGTCAGGCCGCTGCGCAGCGGGGCGGGTTGTTCGGCGGTCTCGTCACGCATCAGGGCTTGACCACATCCAGCAGGGTGATCGGCAGGGCCTGACGCCAGGTGTCGAACTCGCCCAACGGCTGCGCGTGGGCGACGTGGATGCGGGTCAGTTCGCCGCCGTAACGCTCGCGCCAGGCCATCAGTGCTGTTTCGCTTTGCAGCGTGACCGCATTGGCGACCAGCCTGCCACCAGAACGCAACTGCTCCCAGCAGGCGTCCAGCACGCCAGTACGGGTCACGCCTCCGCCGATGAAGATTGCGTCCGGCCGTTCAAGACCGCTCAGGGCCTGAGGTGCCGTGCCGCGCACCAGCTGCAGGCCAGGCACGCCGAGTGCATCGCGATTGAATTCGATCAGTTGCTGGCGTCCTTCGTCAGCCTCGATGGCCAGCGTGCGACAGGTCGGGTGGGCACGCATCCACTCGATGCCGATGGAGCCGCAACCGGCACCGACATCCCACAGCAACTCGCCCGGCACCGGGGCCAGGCGGGCCAGTGTGATTGCCCTGACGTCACGCTTGGTCAACTGGCCGTCATGCTCGAACGCGCTGTCCGGCAAGCCTGCCAGCGTCGTCAGGCGTGTGGCATTGGCATCGGCGCGGCAGTCGATGGCGACTAGATTCAACGCCGCAATGTCAGGGTTGCCCCATTCGCCGGCCAGTCCGTCGACACGTCGTTCGGCGTCGCCGCCCAGGTGCTCCAGCACGGTCATGTAACTGGGGCCGAAACCGCGCTCACGCAACAGCCCGGCAATGATCGCCGGACTGCTGCCGTCGTTGCTCAGTACCAGCAGGCGCACGCCGTGATGAATATGGGCATTGAGCGCGGCGACCGGACGGGCAACCACCGACAGCGTGACGACCTCCTGCAACGGCCAGCCCAGCCGCGCTGCGGCCAGTGAATAGGAAGAGGGGGCTGGCAGGACGCGCATCTCATCGATGGCGACGACACGACTCAGGCTGGCGCCAACGCCGAACAGCATCGGATCACCGCTGGCCAGCACGCAGACTTCGGCGCCGCGCTGTTCCAGAACGGTATTGAGCGAAAAAGGACTCGGCCATGTACGACGTTCCGCGCGGATGCAAGGCGGCAGCAAGGCCAGCTGGCGCGGCCCGCCGAACACCTGATCGGCGTGCAGCAGAGCATGCCGGGCGTTCCTGCCCAGGCCTTTGTAACCGTCTTCTCCGATTCCCACGACTGTCAGCCAAGGCGACATGCACACCCCTCAATCCGAACTTCCGACAGAGCGCCTTTTCATGCCTGCGGACAAAGCAGGCATAATACCGCGCCCGACGGGGTACAAGTGCTCTAATCCACGTACGGCTCCAGCCGGTTCCTGCCAGGTGATCCCTTGAACGAGCAGAAGTACGCTCGCACATCCAGCGCAACGCTACGCCCCTCGGCCTGTCCGGGGTTGCTGCGTATCGTCCCGGCGCTGGACGGTGGCATCTGCCGGATCAAACTGCCCGGCGGGGTGCTGCTGGCCGCGCAGGCGCAGGCTGTGGCTCACGCGGCGCGGACTTATGCACAGGGCGTGATCGAAGCCACCAACCGCTCCAACCTGCAGATTCGCGGCGTAGGCGATGACCACGATGGGCTGATCCGTGTCCTGATGGACGCAGGTCTCGGCCCGGACAATCCCGACAGCGACGATGTGCGCAACCTGATGCTCAGCCCGGTGGCCGGCCTGGATGCGCAGAGCCTGTTCGATGCCCGGCCGCTGGCAGCGCAGATTCTCGCGGCGCTGGAAACGCATCCGCGCTTCCACGAGCTGTCGCCCAAGTTCGCGATTTCGCTGGACGCTGGCGAAGCGCTGGTGATGCTGGAGCATCCTCATGACCTGTGGCTTTCGGCGCTGAAGCATGGCGACCAGATGATGCTGGCGTTCGGTCTGGCAGGCTGTCCGGCTCGTGACAAGCCTCTGGCTGCTGTGCCTCTGGTCCACGGTCAGGCGTTGGTCGTGGCGTTGCTGGAGCTGTTTCTCGATCTGGCGCGCCCGGAACACACCCGCATGCGCCACCTGCTGGCCGAGGTATCGACCGACGAAATCCTCAGCCGGCTTTCAGCGCGCTTGAACGTCGCCTTGTGCGTCGAGCCCGGGATTACAGACTGGCAACGTCCTGCCATCCAGCCAGATCGCCATATCGGGATTTATCCACAGGCCGATGCAGGCTTGGTCGCGGTGGGCGCTGCCGTACCGCTGGGACGTCTGGATGCCGGGATGCTCTCGGCTGTCGCGCAACTGGCCACGGAGCAGGGCGACGGCTCGTTGCGTCTGACGCCCTGGCAAAGCCTGATGCTGCCCAACGTTCCGGTCGAACGAGGGCCGGATGTGCTCGATGCGTTGCAGGCTGCCGGCCTGATCGGCTCGGTCGAGGAGCCGCTGGCGCACATTGTTGCCTGCACCGGTTCTGCCGGATGTGCCAAGGGACTGGCCAATACCAAGACCGACGCCCGATTGCTGGCCGCCAGCTTGCATGAAAGCCAGGCGGTGCACCTCACGGGTTGCCGACGTTCCTGCGCGGCGGCACATGTGGCACCCGTGACCCTGCTGGCCGTCTCGCCCGGCCGCTATGACCTTTATTTTCGCGACGCAGCCCATGCCGGTTTCGGTGTGCTGCGCGCGCGTGACCTCACTATTGAAGCAGTCGGTGCGTTGTTGAAAGCCGACTCACGGAGCAACATGCATGATTGATTACATCCGCGATGGTCAGGAGATTTATCGCAACTCCTTCTCGATCATTCGCGCTGAAGCGCGCCTGGACACGATCCCTGCCGACCTGGAAAAACTCGCCGTGCGCGTGATCCACGCCTGCGGAATGGTCGAAGTCATCGAAGACCTGCGCTTCTCGCCGGGCGCAGGCAAGGCCGGGCGTGATGCGCTGGCGGCGGGCGCACCGATCCTGTGTGATGCGCGCATGGTGTCCGAAGGCATCACCCGCACGCGTCTGCCGGCCAATAACGAAATCATCTGCACGCTGCACGACGAAGGCGTGCGCGAGATGGCGCTGGAATTGGGCAACACCCGTTCCGCCGTGGCGCTGGAACTGTGGCGTTCGCATCTGGAAGGCAGCGTGGTGGTGATCGGTAACGCACCGACGGCGCTGTTCTATCTGCTGGAAATGCTCGATGCCGGTGCGCCCAAGCCTGCGCTGATCCTCGGTTTCCCGGTTGGCTTCGTCGGCGCCGCCGAATCCAAGGCCATGCTCGCCGCTGACAGCCGTGGCGTGCCGTTCGTGATCATGCAGGGCCGTCGTGGCGGCAGCGCCATGGCTGTGGCCGCCGTCAACGCACTGGCTACGGAGATCGAATGATGCAGGCACGCGGTCGATTGATTGGCCTGGGTGTCGGCCCCGGCGACCCGGAACTGATTACCGTGAAGGCCCTACGCCTGTTGCGTGAGTCGCCAGTGGTCGCGTATTTCGTGGCCAGGGGCAAGAAAGGCAATGCATTCGGCATCATCGAAGCACACCTTCAGGATGTGCAGACGCTGATGCCGCTGGTCTACCCGGTCACCACCGAAGCGCTGCCCGCGCCGCTGTCGTACGAAAAAGTCATCAGTGACTTCTATGACGAGTCGAGCCAACAGGTCGCCGCGCATCTGGATGCCGGCCGGGACGTGGCGGTAATCTGCGAAGGCGACCCGTTCTTCTACGGCTCCTACATGTACCTGCACGACCGTCTGGCCGAGCGTTACGAAGCTGAGGTGATTCCGGGCGTCTGCTCGATGCTGGGCGGCGCTTCGGTGCTGGGTGCGCCACTGGTGTATCGCAATCAGAGCCTGTCGGTGCTGTCTGGCGTGCTCTCCCATGAAGACCTGAAACGCAAGCTCGCCGATGCCGACGCGGCGGTGATCATGAAGCTGGGTCGTAACTTCCATAAGGTGCGAGAAGTGCTGACCGAACTGGGCATGCACGAACGTGCGCTTTACGTCGAGCGGGCCACCATGGCCAATCAGAAGATCGTGCCGCTGGATCAGGTCGATCCGATGTCCTCGCCCTATTTCTCGTTGATCATTGTTCCCGGCGACAGGTGGCAAGGCTGATGGCGCACAACATTCCGGCCATCGTCATTCTCGGCAACGGCAGCCTTGCGACCGCACGACGTATCCAGCGTCTGTACCCCGATGCAGTGATTCACGGTCTGGCTGAACGAGTACAGGGCGCTGATAGCACCTACACCGAATTCGGCGCCACCGTGCGTCAGTTGTATCAGCAGAACACCCCGATCATTGCGCTGTGCGCGGCGGGCATCGTGATTCGTACACTGGCCTCGCTGTTGCTGGAGAAGGGCGTCGAGCCGCCGGTGCTGGCCGTGGCCGAAGACGGTAGCGCGGTGGTGCCGCTGCTCGGCGGGCTGGGCGGCGTCAACGTCATGGCCCGTACGATTGCCGCAGGCCTCGCGGTCAACCCGGCGATCACCACCAGTGGTGAACTGCGATTCGGCACCTGTCTGCTCAATCCGCCGAGTGGCTATGCGCTGGGCGATCTGGAGCTGGGCAAGCGCTTCGTGTCCGATCTGCTGTCCGGCGAGCAGGTGCGTATCGAAGGTGACGCGCCTTGGCTGGCTCAGGCGCAACTGCCTGAAGATCCGCAGGCAGAACTGTCGATCCACATTGGCTCCGGTCTGCGTGAACCGTCGGCCAACGAACTGCTGATCTATCCGCGCAACGTGCTGGTGGCGGTGGACGATTGCTCGCTTGAACTGGCGTCTCGGGTTCGTCAGGCCCTGCGTGATGCCCACATTGCCGAACAGTCTCTGGCCTGCCTGCTGGCGGGTGAGCACCACATGGCCAATGCGCTGCTGCATCAGGCTGCCGCAGAGCTGGACGTGCCGGTGCGTTTTGCCGCTGCGGGCTCGCCCAGTGAGATGGCGATGAGTGCGGTCCCGCAATTACTGCCACCTGTGAGCAGTTCGGGCCTGGCTATCTCGGTCGCGGCTCAGCCGCTGGACGTGAGCCTCATCGGTCGTGGCCGTGGGCGTCTTGCTGTGATCGGCCTGGGGCCGGGCGCGGCAGACCTGATGGTGCCCGCAGTCAAGGCTGAGCTGGCAAGGGCCAACGATGTGCTTGGCTATGAGACCTACGTGCGCATGGCCGGGCCGTTTCGCGCGGATCAGGTGTTGCACTGCACCGATAATCGCGAGGAGATGATGCGGGCACGCCATGCGTTCGAGCTGGCAGCACAAGGTCGCTCTGTGGTGGTGGTGTCGTCGGGCGATCCTGGTGTGTTCGCCATGGCCTCGGCCGTGCTTGAAGCGCTGCACGAGTCGGACAATCCGCAGTGGCACGCCGTCGAACTGGAAATCCTGCCCGGCGTCTCGGCCTCGCTGGCAACCGCCGCTCAGGCCGGTGCGCCGCTGGGGCATGACTTCTGCGTGCTCTCGCTTTCGGACAACCTCAAGCCGTGGGACGTTATCGAAAAGCGTCTGGACCTCGCCTGTCAGGCTGATCTGGCGCTGGCGTTCTACAACCCGATTTCCCGCTCGCGGCCCTGGCAACTGGGCCGGGCACTGGAGATCGTGCGTCAGCACCGCACGCCAGAGACGCCGGTCACACTGGGCCGTGACATTGGCCGTCCGGGTCAGACCCTGCGGATCATCACGCTGGGCGAGTTGACGCCGGAGCAGGTGGACATGCGCACGATGGTGCTGATCGGCTCGTCTCTGACCTGTACCTTTCCTCGCAATGAGGGCGGTCTGTGGGTCTACACGCCACGCTGGTATGGCGCCAAACCTGAGAAGTGATGAAACTGACGGTCGGCGTTCTTCCAAACGGAGGTGGGAAAACGCCGAAGCTCATTCACACGTGCGCGGTGATCTCGACAGGTTTTTGAGTTCTGGCCTGAATGAATTTATTCCGTTAGAGCGGCGGGCGCTGTAGCCGGTTTCCCTCGGCTTCTTATGAAAGTTCGTGAACCCCCATGTCTTCTGGGGAGTGATCAACTTCGCTGATATTCAAATTTTCCTTTATCGGGCTGGACGCTTGCGCCTATGTGCGGGCGTTGCAAAGTAGGCCATGGAAACGTTCCAGACTGGTTTGGTTATTCTCGATTGCGTCCACAAGGACTTTCATGAATTAAAGGACTAATGAAATGAAGCACGAAGCAACCATGAATAACATCGATCAAATGGACTACGCAGGTCTGGCAAATTACGAGCTGGCTGACGCCTCGCGTTCGCTTGCCGAACAGGTTGACGCGCAGGCTGCGCTCCCGACGGCCGCAAGCCTGTTGTCGGATCCTCAGGAAAGTGGAGAGGGTGCAGGTGCGGCTGTAGCAGGCGGCACGCTTATCGCGTTCGCCGAGGGTGTATCGCGTCAGAATAAAGACGACGTGATGAACTCTCTGCTCTACGCCACCCTGGCTGCCAACGTCAAATACAATCCCGAATCCCAGAGTGACCAGTGGTACGGTCTGTTCAATACGGTACTTTCCAAGTTGGGTTGGCTTTCGACCAAGTGGAGCTATGCTCGTTATCGCGCTACCCAGCAACGTTTCACCATGGATGAAGTCGGTCTGGAGATTCTGGGCTCGGCGATTGCTGCCGCAACACTGCCAGGGCCTGCATCGCTCGCCATGTTGAAGGTGGCCAAGGATGCGGTCACCGCCCTGAGCGCCAGGAAAGAGCCACTGCGTCTTTTCGAGCGCCAAACCAAAACCCATCGTGGCGGTAACTTCCGGATCGCTGCCTGCGCCGAGTCTGCCGATGGCGATGTCAGCCTGGCCATGGGTGCGGTTGCCTTCAGCAGCAACATCAATGTGACCAATGTGATGTTCTGGGAATGGCAGAATTCGGATGTCGAGACTTACAAGGGTGAAAACAGCCTGGTGTTCAATACTCGCGTCTATGCCAGCGTTCGCGATGTGGTTCAGAAGAAGCTTGATGAAAACGCCAGGAATGCATTGGAAGAGTTTGATATCTGATTCTTTGCCTGCGGAAGCCCTGTGCTTCCGCAACTTTTCAGAAGGAACTGAGAATGGAACAGGTATTTAAAGGATGTGTGGTCAACGCGGGCAGTCTGTTGTTCTTTCCCGAAGCGCTGGAGGCTGACCGGCAGAACGATATCCTGAATTCAATGTTGTACCTGCAATTGGCAGCCTCTAAAAAACACGAACGATTCAGTGATTTCGAGAGCTGGAAGGATTTATGGCTCGCAGCTGCTCTGCGTTTTGGCTGGGCGCTGAAAGCGAGTGAGCACGTAAGCGAGCCACTGGCGGCGGGAGCGCCGAATACGGTCTGGAGCCTTGCCGCGCAAGGCTTGTCCGTATCCGTTCCGGGCTCGGCACTGACCTCGACTGAAACGTTCATGCGACTGGCAAGCGCGCAACCTGCTGCACAGGCAGCGATAAAGCTGCTGGCAAGTCAGGCCCTGCGCGTCGAGGACTTCCTGGCGGACAGCAACGATCAGTCAGGCAAAGCCAGGGAAGGGAAGAGCACCTTCGCATTTCAATTGGGGTTCATCGCTGCTGATCGCACCCTTGATATGGCGCTGGTGCATTTCCAGACTCGCCAGGCGCTTACGGATGGATTTTTGTTCGAGCAGATCGATCCCGGACAGATCGTTGGAAATATTGAGGTGAGCGCTTATTCCATGAGTCTGATGGAGCAGGTCTATGCACCGTTTCGCGACGTGTTCCATAGCGCCCGGCAGAAGCAGGATCCCGTGCTGGTCATGTCGATCGAGGAGGTGAGCCATGTCGCTCAGCCATGACAGCGTTTTGTGTGGAAACAACCTGGTGTCGTTCGGGGAAGGTTTCAGCGCTGACCTGCGGCAGGACATTCTCGACTGCCTGCTCCATGCGCAGTTTCGCGCCGATGACGAGACGTCGGTGCAACGCAACTGGAGGGGATGGTTGGAGGCTTACCGGGGGGCCGTGGATGATGCCGGAGCGCAACGTACCGCAATCATCGCTGATTCGATGTTCATGATTCGCCGCCTTCGCGACTTGCGGCATGAACCGTTTCTGAATGGATTCCCTTCTGCCGAGCTTCGTGAGCTGTTCGGTCACTCATTCGATACGCTCATGAACAGCGGACAAGCCAAGGCTTTCTTCAATTCATGGTTCAGTTCAGGGCGCTCCGAAAGCATTCAGGTGGTGCCCTGTGTCATGAGTGGCGAGGGTAAGGCCTCTATCATGCTGTGCGGCCTGCAAATGACCACGATGGCGTTCAGAAAAGGTTTTTTCCCGTGGCAGGTACTCAGTGGCGAGATGAGGGTTGATTGTGCCGGAGCGGCGTACCTGTTCAGCCGCGAGCTGTTTGATCCTGCACGCTTACGTATTCAGGATGAATTGGCCCGTCGTGCCAGGGAGGCGGTCATCCAGCTATAGCCCGGAGCACATCCCACGGAGGGGAATATCACAATGAGTGCGGACAAAAACAACGCTGTCTATCTGGGCAACATACCGAGTCTGGTGACGTTTCTGCCGGGTCTGTCTGTCCAGGAACGTCATGATCTTCAGGATGTACTGCTGGATGCCCAGCTGTTCGCCGGAGCGCATCTGGACTTCGAGAAACAGTGGAGCAGCTGGATGCACTACTACCGCAGCAGGCTCAACTTTCGTGGCGTACATGCCCGGAGTCTGGTCGTGGATGATTCGCTGCTGGTCAGCAGTGTGGCGGACTTGAGAAACGCGACATTTGCCATCAAGGGCGTGGGTGATCATCAGTTGCTCGGGGATCTTGTCCGCCGTTCATTCGAGGCGGCGGGCATCTATCAGGCAGCAGGTGCCTATTTTCAATCGGGCTCTGGAAGATCACGCCTTGGCAGCTTTCAGATCATACCCTGCGCGAAGACAGGTAACGGTCAGATCCTGATGCTGCTCTGTGGTCTGCAGCTGGTGGCGGACACTTATTCGGCTGGTGGGCGCAGGCTGGTGTTCTTTTTCAAAGGTGGAAGTTACACCTTCGATAGCCGGACCTATATGGCGCATCGCGAGGATGTCATCCGTTATCTGGCTGGAAGAAGCAAAAGTCTGATTCGTTCGGTTCAGATCTGAACCAGCTCACGGCACCAGATAGCCCCGGACGCCGGTAAAGATAATCTGCGCGGCCAGCGCACAGACGAAAAGCCCCATCAGCCGACTGACGATCTGCAGGCCCTGATCGCCGAGGATCCGCTCGATACGGTTGGAGAGGTAAAGCACCACACCGACTGTGAGACTGGCCAGCGCAATGCTCAGAATGGCGGTGAGCTTGTCATCCCAATGTGGCTGGCTCACGCCCATGACCAGCAGGGCGCCGATGGTGCCAGGGCCGACGGTGATCGGGATGGTCAGCGGAACGATAGTCACGTCCTGCTGGATGTTGTCGGTCTGGACTGCGGACTTGCCCTGAGCCATGCCCAGCGCCGAGATGAATAGCACGCTGCCGGCGCCGATACGGAACGCATCGACCGTGATCCCGAACACATCGAAAATCACCCGCCCGAACAGGTACAGCAAGACGCTTGAAACCAGCGTTGCCAGCGCTACTTTCCAGGCCAGGCGCTTCTGTTCCTTGCGCGAGTGGCCTCGGGTCAGGCTGATGAAGCAGGACAGGACGAAGAATGGGCTGTAAAGCACCAGCATCTTCAGGTAAACGCTGGACAACACATGGAGCATGGCGTGGGCTCTTGGCGGCAGAGGGCGGGCGAGAGCAGTCTATCAGGCAGCGCGCTGCCTGACCTGACGTTGTCAGTTCTGCTGGTAGAGTTCGCCAGCCGATGTGAGGCCGCGAACCTTGTCGCGTTGCGCCACCCAGTGCTCGACCAGCTCACGCAGCTGAGACAGTTCGATCGGCTTGGCCATGTGGCCGTCCATACCAGCCTGACGTGCACGATCCTTGTGTTCGGTAAGGATGTGCGCGGTCAGGGCTACTACCGGCGTGCGTACGCGCTGGTTGCCGACTTCCCAGGCGCGTAACTGCTCGGTGGCCGAGAAGCCGTCGAGGATCGGCATTTCGCAGTCCATCAGCACCAGGTCGTAGCGCTGCGCTTTCATGGCGCGAAGGGCTTCCTCGCCATTGCTGGCCGTGTCGGGATGCAGGTTGAGCTTGCCCAGCATGCCGCGGATCACCTTGGTCGAGATGTTGTTGTCCTCTGCCACCAGAATGCGGAAGTCACTGGGCACACGAACCGGCATGTTCAGCACCGGCGCCGGATTGATCGGTGTGACACCCTTGTTCAACTGGGTCAGTTCATCAGCCAGCGTGGTCTTGAGCGTGTAGCCTGCCACGGGCTTGGCCAGAATGCGTTTGATGCCCGCGTTACGGGCGATGATCTTGCTTGGCGCATTGCTGATGCCGGTCAGCATGATCAGCAGAATGTCGTGGTTGAGGCTTGGGTCTTCCTTGATCTTGGCCGACAGTTGCATGCCGGTCATGCCGGGCATGTTTTGATCCAGCAGCACTACGTCGAAATAATCCCGCAAGTGCGCCTTGGTGCGCAGCAGGGCCAGCGCTTCCTTGCCGGAGGCCACGGCGCTGACGTTCAGGCCCCAGGCGCTGCATTGCTGGACCAGCACCTTGCGGCAGGTGTCATTGTCGTCGACCACCAGCACGCGGGCATCCTTCAGCGGACTGTCCAGATCGATGGTGGGCTGTTCAAGCAGCTTGGCGTCCAGCGGCAGCGTCAGCCACAGGGTATTGCCCGGCGTGCCGCTGTTCTGGATGCCGAATTCGCCATCCATCAGCACGATCAGTTGCCGCGCAATCACCAGCCCGAGGTGGCCGCCCAGCTTGCTGCTGGCCAGGAAATTCTTGCTGTGCAGTTCCGCATGCAGCAGTGCATCGCGTTCTTCATCCGACAGCGATTCGCCAGTGTCCTGCACGGAGATGCGCAGGCGCGGCGTGCCGGATTTCGCGGTATCCAGCGCGACGGCCAGCAGGATTTCGCCTTCTTCGGTTTTCTTGAGTGCGTTTTCCAGCAGGCTCAACAGTGTCTGGCGCAGTCGGGTCGGGTCACCGCCGATCACGCGAGGCACCTGCGGCTGAATCAGGCTGATGAGTTCGACCTGTTGTTGCTCGGCCTTGGCGCGGAAGATGTTCAGACAGTCCTCGACCAGTGCGCTGATGTCGAACTGCACGTCGTCCAGTTCGATCTGCCCCGATTCAAGCTTGGTGATGTCGAGAATTTCGTTGATCAGCGTGAGCAGTTCGTTGCCTGCGCTGTGAATGGTCTGCACGTAATCGCGTTGCTTGACCGACAACGGGGTGCCCAGCAGCAGCTCGGTCATGCCCAGCACGCCGTTCATCGGGGTGCGGATTTCATGACTGATCTTGGCCAGGAATTCGGCCTTGGCGTTGATTTCGGCCGTGCTGGCGGCCTGATCGCGGCTGATGCTGAATCGGTCCTCGGTGATGCTGCGCTGGCGCTCGCTGAGCGCGATGCTCATCAACAGCCCGCTGATGCAGAACACGCACAGCAGGGCGAGGATCAGCCACTGTGGCGGCACCAGACTCAGCCACAGCAGGCCGGGCAGCACGATCATGTAGCCGATGTTGAAGGTGATCATGCCCAGCACGAACAGACGCGCCGAGCGGTAGCCTTTCTGCCAGTGCCATACCGAGACCGCGAGGATGCTCAGCGTGGTCAGGGAAACCAGCACGAAGGTCAGGATGTTGATGGGCAGGTCGTCGTCGAGCATCACAAGCATCGCACCGATGCCCATGAGCACGGCATTGCCCAGCAGCAGACGATCCAGCACTTTCACGTTGCGATGCACAAAGAAGCAGTAGGTGTAGATCAATCCGGCAATGGCGGCCATCAGCAAGGCGAGATGGGCGCCGGGAGTCTGTGCAATGTTCCAGGACTCGAGCGGGCTGAGCAGGTTGAGCAGCAGCAGGGCGCTCAGTGCAAGCAAGGCCTCACAGGCCGCCAGCCACAGATTGCTGCGCGAGCGGGAGTGTCCGTAGCGGGTCAGGTTCTGAACAATGAGCATGGCCAGTGCACCGAACAGCAGGCCGAACAGAAACGGCTCGGTTTCGTCGGCCGCGCTTTCGATGGCGGGCTCCAGCGTGATGCTGGGGCGCATTTGCTGGGTTGAAACCAGCCTGAGGTAGATGTCCAGCGGGACGCTGCTCTGCGGTACGGTCAGCAGAAAGTCGTTGGATGGCAGTCGCTGATCCTGCCTGGGCACTTCATTGCCTGTGCGCATGTAATCGACCAGACGATCTCCGTCCATGACGTACATGTCGGCGGTGGCAAGGTCAGGTGCGAAGATGCGCAGCAGTTGCTCGTGCTGGGTCGGATGCTGTCGATAGTGCAGCCAGACAGCGCTGTGTCTGCCCGCTGCAGTGACGCGTTCGAGTTCGACAGGGCTGAACTGATTCTGATAGCGCGCCGAACGGATTTCCTCCAGGTCCAGGCTTGCCTTTTCGTCGAGCAACGTTGACCAGCCCGATCCATGTTCGGCTTGAGCCGAGAGCATGAAGAGCAAGGTCATCAACCCGACGGTTGAGGCTATGGCAATCCTGAGCCAGCGCACAATGAAATCCCTTCGTGAGTGAATATCTGGTAAAACTGCGCAGCGCCGGGAACACCGGCCAGCCTCCGAAAAAGGCTGGCCTGGTCTTTTATTCCTGGCTCTCACCACGCTCACGGGCAATGGCCCGGTAGCCAATGTCCTTGCGATAGAAACAACCTTCCCAATCAATTTTTGCCGCCAGTGCATAGGCGTTCTGCTGAGCGGTGCCCACGCTGTCGCCCAGGGCTGTCGCACACAGTACACGACCACCGCTGGTCACGACACGGCCATCCTGCAGAGCCGTGCCCGCGTGAAAAACCTTGCCATTGAGTTTAGCGGCTTCATCCAGCCCGTTGATGAAATCGCCCTTGGCGTAGTCGGCAGGGTAGCCGCCTGCTGCCAGAACGATCCCCAGGCTCGGACGTGGATCCCATTGCGCTTCGATCTTGTCCAGCGCCTGTGCCAGGGCGGCCTCGACCAGCAGGACCAGACTCGATTGCAGTCGCAGCATGACCGGCTGGGTTTCCGGGTCGCCGAAACGGCAGTTGAATTCGATCACTTTGGGATTGCCAGCCTTGTCGATCATCAGACCAGCATAGAGGAAGCCCGTGTAAACGTTGCCTTCCTCTGCCATGCCCCGGACGGTCGGCCAGATAACCAGGTCCATGACCCGCTGATGAACCTCGGCGGTCACCACCGGGGCAGGGGAGTAGGCACCCATGCCGCCGGTGTTCGGGCCGCTGTCGCCATCGCCAACTCGCTTGTGGTCCTGGCTGGTCGCCATGGGCAGGACGTTCTTGCCGTCGACCATGACGATGAAGCTGGCTTCTTCGCCATCGAGGAATTCTTCGATCACGACGCGTGAGCCGGCATCGCCGAAGGCATTGCCGGCCAGCATGTCGCGCACGGCGTCTTCGGCTTCGGTCAGGGTCATCGCCACGATGACGCCCTTGCCGGCCGCCAGGCCGTCTGCCTTGATCACGATTGGTGCGCCTTTTTCGCGCAGGTAGGCCAGCGCCGGCTCGATTTCGGTGAAGTTCTGGTAATCGGCGGTCGGGATCTTGTGGCGTGCCAGAAAGTCCTTGGTGAACGCCTTGGAACCTTCAAGCTGGGCTGCACCGGCAGTCGGGCCGAAGCAATCCAGGCCGCGGCTGCGGAACAGGTCCACGACGCCAGCCACCAGCGGCACTTCCGGGCCGACGATGGTCAGCGAGACGTTCTTCTCGGCGAAGTCGGCCAGTTGCTCCAGCGCCAGCACGTCGATTGCAACGTTTTCACACTTGGCTTCGATGGCCGTGCCTGCGTTGCCCGGCGCAACGAATACTTTCTCTACACGTGGATCCTGCGCGACTTTCCATGCCAGGGCGTGTTCACGACCGCCACTGCCGATAATCAAAACATTCATGTCAAAAACCTCGATGACGCTGATTCTGTAGAAGCCGTCTATTCGCGGAGCGACTGTTCGCTCTCATCAAACAACGCGTAACCAACTGAAAGACTGTTTGTGGGAGGCGGCTTGCCGGCGATGCGGTTTTCCCGGCGACTCATCAGCGCCTGATCTGACGCAATCGCCGGCAAGCCGCCTCCCACTCATCCTGCGCTGGCTGCATGATCCGGTTGTGTCAGGAACACGGAAACCTTCTCACACGAACTGCGCAGGCCCTCGATCTGTTTAGTGGCGGAAGTGGCGCATACCGGTGAACACCATCGCAATACCGGCTTCGTCTGCCGCGGCGATGACTTCATTGTCGCGCATCGAACCACCCGGCTGGATGACGGCGGTGATACCGACCTTGGCCGCATTGTCGATGCCGTCACGGAACGGGAAGAATGCGTCAGAAGCCATGACCGCGCCCTGAACCTGCAAACCGGCGTGCTCGGCCTTGATGGCGGCGATGCGCGCCGAGTTCACGCGGCTCATCTGGCCTGCGCCGACGCCGATGGTCTGGCGGTTCTTGGCGTAGACAATGGCGTTGGACTTCACATACTTGGCGACTTTCCAGGCGAAGATCAGGTCGTGGATTTCCTGCTCGGTCGGAGCGCGCTTGGTAACGACCTTGAGGTCGTCGGCCGTGATCATGCCGATGTCACGGCTCTGCACCAGCAGACCGCCGTTGACGCGCTTGTAGTCCCACGCAGGGGTGCGCTCGCTCCACTGGCCGCAGGTCAGCAGGCGCACATTGGCTTTGCTGGCCACGATGGCCTGCGCTTCGGCGCTGACGCTCGGGGCAATGATCACTTCGACGAACTGACGCTCGACGATGGCTTTGGCCGTCTCGGCATCCAGCTCACGGTTGAACGCAATGATGCCGCCAAAGGCCGACTCGGTGTCAGTCGCGTAGGCCAGCTCGTAGGCCTGACGGATACCGCCTTCCTCGTCCGGGCAGACCGAGACGCCGCATGGGTTGGCGTGCTTGACGATCACACAGGCAGGTTTGACGAAGCTCTTCACGCATTCCAGCGCGGCATCGGTGTCGGCCACGTTGTTGAACGACAGCTCCTTGCCTTGCAGCTGGGTGGCGGTCGCGATGCCGACTTCGGCAGGTTTGGCTTCAACGTAGAACGCCGCGCTCTGGTGCGGGTTCTCGCCGTAGCGCATTTCCTGTGCCTTGACGAACTGGGTGTTGAAGGTGCGGGGGAACTGGCTGCGGCCTTCGGTGCTCAGGGTCTGTGCCGTCTGATCGACGCTGCCCAGGTAGTTGGCGATCATGCCGTCGTAGGCGGCGGTGTGTTCGAACGCCTTGAGCATCAGGTCGAAACGCTGGGCATAGGTCAGGCCGCCGGCCTTGAGGCTTTCCAGCACCTGGCCGTAGTCGCTCGCGTTGACAACGATGGCGACGTCCTTGTGGTTCTTGGCGGCGGAACGGACCATGGTCGGGCCACCGATGTCGATGTTTTCAATCGCGGTCGGCAGGTCGCAGCCCGGCTTGGAGACGGTGGCTTCGAACGGATAGAGATTGACGGCAACCAGGTCGATCGGATTGATACCGTGCTCGTTCATGATTGCATCGTCGATGCCGCGACGACCCAGGATGCCGCCGTGGATCTTGGGGTGCAGGGTCTTGACCCGGCCATCCATCATTTCGGCGAAGCCTGTGTAGTCGGCCACTTCCACTGCCGCAACGCCATTGTCCCTGAGCAGCTTGAACGTGCCGCCAGTGGACAGAATCTCGACGCCCAGCGCTTCAAGCTCGCGGGCGAATTCGAGGATTCCGGTCTTGTCGGATACGCTGATCAAAGCGCGGCGGATCGGCAGGCGGGTAGTCTGGTCGGTCATCTCGATTTCCATCAAAAGCAAAAGAAGTCAGCAAAAAAAGGCGACCGCTGTCAGGTGGGTCGCCTTTTCTGTTTTGAATGCTTAAAGCAGATCGTACTGTTTGAGTTTCTTGCGCAGCGTGCCGCGATTGAGGCCCAGCAGCTCGGAGGCCTTGGTCTGGTTGCCCTTGACGTAGTTCATCACGCTTTCCAGAAGCGGAGCCTCGACTTCCGACAACACCAGGTTGTAGACGTCAGTGACGGATGCGCCTTCGAGGTGGGCGAAATAATTGTGCAACGCCTTCTCGACACTGCCGCGCAGGGTCTGACCCTCTTCGCTCGGCGTGTTCAGGTGTTGTTTCAAATTGACGTTGTCGCTCACGGGTGTTGTTCCACTCACTAAAGTCTCGGTCATCATCGTCATGCGGCCACCTCTTTATCGTTCTGGTTATCCGGGCCCTTGCAGCCTTGGCTGAAGAACTCCCGAACGTTGGCGCACTGTGCTTCCGTCTCTTCCAATCGATTGAATCGGGCGCGAAACTCCCTGGCGCCCGGCAAGGTTGCGAGATACCAGCCGACATGTTTGCGTGCAATTCGCACGCCCATCACGTCGCCATAGAAAACATGAAGCGCTGCCAGATGCTCCAGCAGGATCCGCTCCACTTCACCGAGCTGCAGCGCCGGGAGTTTCTCTCCGGTACGCAGGTAGTGTTCTATCTCGCGAAAAATCCACGGCCGCCCCTGGGCTGCCCTGCCAATCAGTAACCCGTCCGCTCCGGTGGCCTGCAGTACATACCGGGCTTTTTCAGGTGAATCGATGTCGCCGTTTGCAAATACAGGGATCGACACGGCCTGCTTGATGGCGGCAATCGTGTCGTACTCGGCTTCACCGGTGTAAAGGTCTGCACGGGTTCGCCCGTGGACCGCGAGGGCCTGAATGCCGGCCTGCTCGGCGATTCTTGCGACGGTGAGCCCGTTTTTGTTCTCCCGGTCCCAGCCGGTGCGTATCTTCAGCGTGACCGGCACATCGACCGCAGCCACCACCGCCTGCAGGATCTCGGTCACCAGTTGTTCGTCTTTCAACAGCGCTGAACCGGCTGCCTTGTTGCATACCTTCTTGGCCGGGCAGCCCATGTTGATGTCGATGATCTGGGCGCCCAGCTCGACATTGGCACGTGCCGCGTCCGCCAGCATCTGCGGATCTCCACCGGCGATCTGTACCGAGCGGGGCTCGGGATCACCTTCGTGGATCATGCGCAGACGCGATTTGCGACTGTTCCACAGGCTCATGTCGCTGGTCACCATTTCCGAGACCACCAGCCCTGCGCCGAGTTGACGGCACAGCTGACGGAAAGGCTGGTCAGTGACGCCCGCCATCGGGGCGAGGATCAAGCCGTTCTGCAATGTATATGGGCCGATGCGTACCGCCGACATAGCCTTACCTATAGTGGGGCCGAATCATCCGCAGGCCGTGTAAACAACCGTTTCACACGGTCTGCAACGGGTCGTTCAGCCAGCTGCTTGTGCAACCGTCAGACCGAGCCGAGAGTTTGAAAAAGGGTGGGCATGATACCCGCTCTCGATGACTGGATAAAGGCTGAATTGGATAAAATCTGAACAACTTTTTCCATCTCGCCAAGACCGGATTCCAGAACGATTGTCAGGGAATGCCTGGCGAAAATGCTGGGTTGTTCGGGGAAAACAACAGATAAAGCAGTTCTGTGCAGGTTGGTTTCACCCTGCAGGATCGCTATTCGGGCGAACGGAAGTTCAGGCTGTAATTCACGGCCTTCGCCCCCGGATCGAGGATATCCAGCGCAATATGGATGGGAGTCTGCGGCGGCATCTCTTCCTTGCCCGCCATTTCACCGCTCAGGTATTCGCCCGGTTTGAACCGACGACTGGCAATGAGCTGACCGCTGGTATCGGCAAACCGCAGCTCCAGCAGCGGAAACGGCTGGGAGAACGAGGCGCGGTTGTAGATGATTGCATCCACGATCAGGGCACCCTGAAACTCGGGATGACTGCGCACCACCAGGTTGCTGCTTTTGAGCAGGGAAATGTCGACTTTCGACGGCACCTTGCAGCCAATCTGCGGGCACAATTGCTGGAACCATGGACGGTATTGATCCTGGCGCGCCAACTGATCGAAGTGATACCAGATGTATTGCCCGGCAAGTCCCACGAGGGCCAGCAGGATCAGCAGTGCCCACGCAAGGCGACGGCCCGATCGCGGCTTTGGTGGCTGCCAGTCCAGTTGCAGAGGATCGTCCGTCAGGTCAATCAGGGGCTTGTCGCGTACGGCGGGTTCATTACGCGTGCGTTTGCTGCGCGGATCTGGTTCCGGCTCGTCGTTGACGTATTCGTCATCATGATCATCGATGTCATCGTCGTCGACTGCGGACCAGCGTTCGACTTTTTCGGTTGCAGGCTGTTTGCGCAGACTGACCGCCGGCGCCATAGGCTCGTCATCGTCCAGGTGGTTGCCTGCGGACAGCGACGGTTCGGTGCGGTCGTTGTCGGACGGGTGGCCGTGCTCGTCATCATCATGATGCGCAGGCTCGTCGACCACTTCGGCCTGCAGTTCAGGTAGATGACTGACGTCATCGTTGTGCAGCGTGTCGACCCACGCGGATTCATCCGCCTTGGGGTTGTCACGCTGCGCCGTCAGCATACTGTCATCGTTACGGTTGTGGCGCGCAAAGCTGTCTGACCGCGGGTTGTCGCGCTTTTCGAGGCGCGCCAGTTCTTCGTCCAGGTTCAGGTTGTCCAGATCCATTTCGCTGACCTGCCACAGGTCCTCGTCTTCGTCCTGAACTCTGGCTGGCTCGACGCGGGCTGGCGCAGCAGGCTCTGCAGTGGGCACCTGCGCAACGGGCAGAGTGGGCTGAAGAGGCTCGGCAATCGGCGGTTCGACGATCAATGGCGCGTCGGTCTGCACCGGTTTCCCGGGCTCGTCGCTCGCTCGCTGCTCCAGCAATTGTCGGGCGGCGTTGAAGACCTGCAGGCAGGCGCCGCAGCGCACCACGCCGCGTGCCACGCTCAGTTGCGCGTGGCTGACTCGGAAACTGGTCTGGCAGTGGGGGCACTGGGTGACGAAACTGTCGGTCATGCGGCGGTCCGGTTCAGGCGGCGGTTAACGGCGACGGCCCGTGATGCGTACCCAGCCATCACGGTTCGCGATCGGGTCCAGATCGAATGTAGCAGCATAGGCTGCAGCCACGTCTTCTCCCTGCTCGGCCAGAATGCCAGACAGCGCGAGACGCCCGCCCGGCCTGACCAGTTCTGCCAGTTGCGGTGCCAGCGATACCAGCGGGCCGGCCAGAATATTGGCGACCAGTACATCGGCGGGTTCACGGGGCAGGTCTTCCGGCAGGTAGAGCGCAAAGCGTTGTTCGGCGATGTTGTTGCGCCCGGCGTTATCACGGGAGGCTTCAAGGGCCTGCACGTCAATGTCGGTGCCGACCGCCTGTTCGGCGCCCAGCAATAGTGCGGCGATGGCCAGAATGCCCGATCCGCAGCCGAAATCCAGCACGTTGCAGCCCTTGAGGTCCTGGCTGTCGAGCCATTCCAGACACAGTGCGGTGGTCGGGTGCGTGCCGGTGCCGAACGCCAGGCCTGGATCGAGCAGCAGATTCACTGCCTCAGGCTCGGGTGCGGCATGCCAGCTCGGGACGATCCACAGGCGCTGGCCAAAGCGCATTGGCTGGAAGTTGTCCATCCAGCTGCGTTCCCAGTCCTGGTCTTCGATGACTTCGGCGGTGTGCTCGGGCAGTTCGGCGTCGGTCAGCAGACGCAGGTGCGCCAGTGCCAGATCGGCGTCCGTGTCGGCTTCGAACAGGGCCAGCAGGTGGGTGTGTGCCCACAGCGGCGTGGTGTTGAGTTCGGGTTCGAAAATCGGCTGGTCTTCAGCGTCCATGAAGGTCACGGACACGGCGCCGACTTCGAGAAGAGCGTCTTCGTAGGTTTCGGCTTGTTCTGGGCTGATGGCGAGACGGACTTGCAGCCAAGGCATGGCGGATTACCTTCGATTCAAAAATAAGTGCGGGCTTGGCCGCGAGAAGCGGGCAAGTTTACTTCCAAGCGGTGCAAACAACAAAGCCGCATCACTGCGGCTTCGTCGTTTTGAAACACACTGGCTTATTGATTGGCCAGTTTGTGCTCCAGGTAGTGAATGTTGACGCCGCCTTCGCAGAAGCCTTCATCACGGGTCAGATCACGGTGCAGCGGGATGTTGGTCTTGATCCCGTCGACCACGATTTCGTCCAGGGCGTTGCGCATGCGTGCCATGGCCTCTTCGCGGGTCGCGCCCCAGGTGATCAGCTTGCCGATCAGCGAGTCGTAGTTCGATGGCACCTTGTAACCGCTGTACAGGTGCGAGTCGACACGAACGCCGTTACCGCCCGGCGCATGGAAATGCTTGACCAGGCCCGGGCTCGGGATGAAGGTTTTAGGATCTTCAGCGTTGATCCGGCACTCCAGCGAATGACCCTTGATGACCACGTCATCCTGAGTAAACGAGAGTTTGTTGCCGGCGGCGATGCTGAGCATCTCCTTGACGATGTCGATACCGGTGACCATCTCCGAAACCGGGTGCTCCACCTGAACACGCGTGTTCATTTCGATGAAGTAGAAGCGGCCGTTCTCGTACAGGAACTCGAACGTGCCCGCGCCGCGGTAGCCGATGTCGACGCATGCCTTGACGCAGGCAGCGAAGACGTCTTTGCGCGCTTGCTCATCGATGAACGGAGCCGGTGCTTCTTCCAGTACTTTCTGGTGGCGGCGTTGCAGCGAGCAGTCACGATCACCGAGGTGAATCGCGTTGCCCTGGCCGTCGGAAATGACCTGGATTTCCACGTGACGCGGGTTGGTCAGGTATTTTTCCAGATAGACCATCGGGTTGCTGAACCAGGCAGCCGCTTCGGCGCGGGTCTGGGCAGCAGCTTCGATCAGGTCTTCTTCCTTGTGAACCACGCGCATGCCGCGACCACCACCGCCACCGGCGGCCTTGATGATCACCGGGTAGCCGACTTCACGCCCGATACGCAGCGCAGTGGCTTCGTCTTCAGGCAGCGGACCGTCGGAACCTGGAACGGTAGGCACGTTGGCGCGTTTCATGGCGTCCTTCGCCGATACCTTGTCGCCCATCAGGCGAATGGTGTCGGCCTTGGGGCCGATGAAGGCAAAACCCGATTTCTCGACCTGCTCGGCAAAGTCGGCGTTTTCCGCGAGAAAGCCATAGCCCGGGTGAATCGCCGTGGCGCCGGTGACTTCGGCGGCCGCGATGATTGCAGGGATGTGCAGATAGGACAGGTTGGCTGGCGCCGGACCGATACAGACAGTTTCGTCTGCCAGGCCCAGGTGCATCAACTCGCGATCGGCCGTGGAGTGTACAGCGACGGTCTTGATGCCCAGTTCCTTACAGGCACGCAAGATGCGCAAGGCAATTTCGCCGCGGTTGGCGATCAGAACTTTTTCCAACATCGCAGGCTCTCCCCGGTTCAAACGATTGTGAACAGCGGCTGGTCAAATTCAACCGGCTGACCGTTTTCTACCAGGATGGATTCGACCACACCGGCTTTCTCGGCAGTGATGTGGTTCATCATTTTCATCGCTTCAACGATGCAGATGGTGTCGCCGACCTTGACGGTCTTGCCCACTTCAACGAATGCAGGCGAAGTCGGCGCAGGGGTGCGGTAGAACGTACCGACCATTGGCGATTTGACGACGTGGCCGTTCAGCGCAGGTGCCGATGGCGCTTCAGCAGCAACCGGGGCGGCTGGAGCGGGGGCGGCGACTGGCGCAGCTACCGGAGCCGGAGGGGGAGCGTAATACGGTTGCGCCGGGGTCTTGCTGTGACGGCTGATTCGTACGGACTCTTCGCCTTCACGAATTTCCAGTTCGTCGATGCCGGACTCTTCCAGCAATTCGATCAGTTTCTTGACTTTGCGAATATCCATCAATCATCAACTCCCAAGGGGTCTGTAAGTCAGTTCGGCAGCCGGTTCAAGCCATGAGGTCAGCGTCTGGCTGCACCATTCATGGCCTGGAACCAACGGCCAATTGTTCCAGGGCGGCCTCCAGGGCCAGTCGGTAACCGCTGGCGCCAAGGCCGCAGATCACTCCTACAGCGACATCTGAAAAGTAGGAGTGATGGCGGAAAGGTTCGCGTTTGTGCACGTTTGACAAATGCACTTCGATGAATGGGATGCTCACTCCCATCAGCGCGTCACGTATTGCCACACTTGTATGCGTAAAAGCGGCCGGATTGATCAAAATAAAGTCCACACCTTCGTCGCGAGCGGCGTGAATTCGGTCGATCAGCTCGTATTCGGCGTTGCTTTGCAGGTACATCAGATGGTGGCCAGCGTCGCGGGCGCGCTGTTCCAGGTCCTGATTGATCTGGGGCAGGGTGACGGTGCCGTAGACACCCGGTTCCCGAGTGCCCAGCAGATTCAGGTTAGGTCCGTGAAGAACCAGAATGGTCGCCATTGTGTAGTCCTTTTATTGTCTGCGAGCGTTTACGCCCGGCGACTATGCCGGAAGGGCAATGGACTGTCCAGTTAACAACAGTAGCCAGCACGATGAGCGATATTCGCGCAAAGTTTGTGACTCAGGCGCTAGATTTGGTCATTTGCTCCATTCAGACGCTCGATCAGCCCCGCAGCGTCGATTTCGCCGACGACCCGAACGTTTTGCAGTTCTTCGCCGCTTTTGCTGAAAAACAGCAACGCTGGTGGGCCGAACAGCTTGTAGCGATCCAGCAGTGCGCGTTGCTCGGCGTTGCTGTCCGTCATGTCGAACTTCACCAGTCGATAGCCCGACAGTCCTGCAACAACGCCCGGATCGGGCAGCACTTCATGTTCGATGACCTTGCAGCTGATGCACCAGTCGGCGTACCAGTCCAGCATCAGGGGTTTGCCGTCGCGCTTCGCTTCGTCGAGCACGCGGTCCAGTTCTGCGGAGGTGGTGATGGTCTGCCATGGGTTGGTTGCCAACGCTACCGCACCGCTGCTGGCCGTCGTCTGCGCGCGGCCCAGCGGACGTGTGGGATCGGTCTGGCCGGTCAATGCGCCGTACCAGCATGCCAGAGCGTAGACCAATAGCAGCAGGCCGATGAGTTGGGCGAGCTTTTGGCGAGGCGTTTTGTCGGTCAGTTGCAGCGTACCCATGAACAGCGCTACGCCAGCACTCAACAAACCGACCAGCAAAAGGGTGATCTGGCCGGGCAGAACGCGACTGAGCAAGCCGATGGCCAATGCCAGGAGCAACACGCCGATAGCGTTTTTTACCGTGACCAGCCAAGGCCCGCTTTTCGGCAGCCAGGCGGCGCCACCGGTAGCCACCAGCAGCAGCGGAGCGCCCATGCCCAGGCCCAATGCGAAGAGTTTCAAGGCACCGCCAACTGCATCGCCGCTGGCACTGATATACAGCAGTGCGCCCGCCAGAGGTGCTGAAACGCAGGGCGATACCAGCAGACTGGAAACTACGCCCAACACCGCAGCGCCCCACAGCGAGCCGCCTTCGGTCTTGCCCGCAATGCGATCCAGACGATTGCTCAGGCCCTGCGGCAGGCGCAGTTCGAAGAGGCCGAACATGGCAATGGCGAAAATGACGAAGAAGGCCGAGAAGGGCACCAGCACCCAGGCCGATTGCAGGCGTGCCTGCAGATTGAGACCCGCGCCGAACATGCCCATCAGCGCACCGAGCAAGGCGAAGCAGACCGCCATCGGCAGCACGTAGGCCAGTGACAGGCTCAAACCACGCAGACCACCGACCTGTCCACGCAGTACCACGCCGGACAGAATCGGCAGCATCGGCAGCACGCACGGCGTAAAGGTCAGGCCCACACCGGCGAGGAAAAACAGCGCCAGCTCTTTCCAGCTCCAAGGTGTTTTTGCAACGGAGGCTGAGGTGGAAGCAGACTGACTGGCCTTCACGTCACCAATGTCCAGCCGCTCGGTCTCGGGCGGATAGCACAAGCCCTTGTCGGCACAGCCCTGATAGGTCACAGCAAGGGTAAAAGGTCGCTCTTCGCCGGGCTTGCGCGGCAGATCGATGTCCAGAATGCCGTGGTAGACCTCGACATCGCCGAAGTACTCGTCGTGTTTCTGCTCGCCTTTGGGCAGTTGCGCTTCGCCCAGGCCAATGTCGGCGGGCTCGGTGCGGAACTGAAAACGATGGCGATAGAGGTAGTAGCCTTCGGTGGCGACGAAACGCAGCTTGATCGATTGCGGTGTGGTTTCAATCAGGCTCAGTTGAAAGGCCTGACGAACGGGCAGGAATTGCTTGCTGTTATCGAGGGCTGCGCCACCCAGGGACGGGGCGGGACGATCGTCCAGCAGGCTTGCACCGAAGGCGGGCAAGGTCAGGATCAACAGCATCAGGCATAGCAAGCGGCGCATGGCAGTCCAGAATCTCGGAGCTCGAAGTTGGCGCATGATAACGGACTGCTTCGTCGCGTGCTGCGGCATGGAGTGTAAGAGCCGATTTCAGGAGGGCTCCGAAGGCTCGATCCTACTTGCCGGAAGAAACGCTGCCACCGGCTTTCTGGTCGTAATACGCCGGTATCTCATGCTTATAGGTTTCAAGCCACCGCTGCAGGCTCAGGTCACGCTCGGCAGAGGTGCTGGTCTGAGGTATCGCAGAAGCGGCAGAGCCCTTGGCCTGCACATTCAACCAGGTTTCGGTCTGGCTCTGGCTCGCAGACTGACTCTTTGACGAGGTGCCGCCATCAATGGCCCGAGCGCCAGATGAAAAAACGATTGCGGCAGCGCACATGATGCAGAACGTCAGGGTTGTATGGGTCATGGTCGTGCTCCTTGGCTTGGCTGATCAAGCCTGGCGGTGATCGGGGTCTTCTGGGTCGCATGCTGGGCGGCCGTGACCTTGAGCTTTTCAGCGCGCGCGGTCGCGTCGGTGATCTGCTCGGGCGTCAGGTTGGCCCGGGATGCCAGTTCGGCTGCCTGCTTCCAGTTGTCCTGATAAATCAGCAGCGTGACCAGATTCACCGCTGCCAGCGGATCGGACTGCTTGAGTTCCATGGCCGTCAGAAACTGAAAGCGCGCCTGTTCAAGCTTCAACTGATTCAGATAGACCACACCCAGGTCATTGCGGATTTTTTCATCGGTCGGCTCCAGTTTGCTGGCCCTGAGCAAATGCTGTTGAGCCTGGACGTTGTCGCCACGTGCGGCGGCCAGTTGCCCCAGGCCATGTTCACCCTGAGCCGCGCGGCAGGTGCCGAGCAGGCTGCGGTACAGCGGCTCCGCTTCGTTACTGCCCAGCAGCCGCAACACACGGGCCTTGCGCAGGCGCACTTCGCCCAGGTTGTCCGGCAGTTCTTCCAGATGGGCGAGGCTGGCGTGCAGGCGGCCTTCGTCCGCCATGTTCTGGGCCAGATTCAGGGCCAGTTCCTGATCCGATGTCAGTTTGGGGCAGCTCTGAGCCTGAGTGGATGACTGGATCCAGAGGGCGCTGCCGTCGCTGGCGCAGCCGGTCAGCATCAATAATCCGAGTAACGTGATGATTGCCTTCATTGCATCTCTTCCTTGAACAACCTGAACCTCAGCCGCCCAGAGCACGGCTCAGGGCGACAAAACTGGGGCCTGCCAGCACGATCAGCAGCGCGGGAAACAGAAACAGCATCATGACCACCGACATCTTCGCCGACAGCTTGGAGATGTACTCCTGCAGGCGCGTCAGGCGTCGGTCGTCGATCAATTGTTTGAGGGTCAGCAGCGATTTCAACGCACCGCCGCCCTGATGGATCAACTGGTTGAGAATCACGCAGGTGTCGCTGAATTCATCCACATCCATCAGGATCGAGGCCTTGCGCAGCTCTTCACCCAGCTCCAGACCGGAGTCGACCCGGGTAAGAATGACGCGGATTTCTTCCGACAGGACCGGCAGCAGGTCCTTGCCTTCACTGCTGAGTACTCGCAACGCCTGCTCCACCGCCATGCCGGATTCGAACAGAATGCGCAGCAGCGGGATGAAGGTGGATATCTCGACGACGACCTGTTTCTGACGCGCCCTGGCGTAGGCGGCCAGAACCCTTTTAGGCAGCAAGTAACCGATGCACAGCGCGAACATGGGCGCCACCAGCGGCTGTGAAACCTCCTTGAAGAACAGCATCTGAGCCAGTACGACCACGGTAACCAGCCCGAACGGCACGCCGATCTGGCAGGCCGCGTACAACGAGCGCTTGCTGGCCCGCCGCCAGCCGACCCGGTTAAGCAGCAATTGCGTTTCGCTGTCCAGGCTGACAGTGCGCTGGCCCAGGCGCGTGTCACCCAACAGGCGCAGCCAACTGCCGATGCGGCTTTCGCGCACGGTTTGGCCCTTCAGACGCTGACTCACCAATCGTTCACTGCGACGCTGGCGGGCGATGCTGGACAGCACCAGCAGAGCGGCAGCCACCAGCATCATTGCGCACAGTGCGATGGCCATTTTCAGATACTCCGCAACATGCGCCACAGCGCCAGACAGCCCACTACCTGCAGAATGAAGGCTGCCATCAGCATGATCCGGCCGCCGCTGTCGTTCCACATGTGGATGAGATAAGTCGGGTTCACCGCTAGGAAGTAGCCCGCCATGCCCACTGGTAGCAGCGCCAGCACAACGGAGGTCATGCGTGTCTCGCCGGTCATGGCGCGTAATTGACGACTGGCCTGTTCCCGCTCGCGAATCAACCTGATCAGGTTTTCCATCAGCTCGCTGGCGTTGCCGCCGTAGCGGTGGTTGACGCGCAGGCCCAGTGCAAACAGGTGAAACTCGTCACGTTCATACAGTTCGGCGAAGTCCCGTGCAGCATCCGGCAGGCCGACGCCCAGTTGCACGTTACGTTCGATGCGGCTCATGCCGTCGCGCAGCGGCTGGTCGGCGGCTTCTATGCCATGCAGAACGGCGTCCGCCAGCGTTCTGCCGGACTTGAGGCTGCGAACTGTGTGATCGAGCAACTGCGGCAACTGCTCGACCATGCGTCGCACTCGCTTGTGATAGCGCCACGAAACGAACAGCCGCAGCATCAATGGCATGCCGATCAGACCGATTGCGGCGCCAAACCAGCCGAACATGGCATAGCCGATCAGGATCATGGCCGCCCATGTCATCAGTAGTAGCCGAAAACGCTCGGTCGGGTGGCCAAGACCTGCGCGCAGGAAGGCCCGGTCCAGATAGGCCCAGCCAGGTCTTTCGACGATTGGCTGTACCTGGCCTGCGATCAGGCGCTCCATGATCCGCTCGCTGTCGGCCCGACTCAACGCCGTCAGGAACAGCCAGGCCGAAGCGCATAGCAACAGCGCGGCGATAATTGCCAGCCACAGTGATGCGCTCATGTCAGGGCCTCCTTCGCCTCAGTATCCGGGTCGCAGCTTTTCGCCGGCGGCATGCATTGCTTCGCGCTGGAACCCGAACCCGGTGCGGCGATCCAGACGGAACAGGGTGTTGGTGACATAGATGTCATCGCGGATGCCCACGACTTCCACTACTTCACTGACCGCCCGGCGTCCGTCGGGCAGGCGCGTCAGCTGAATGATCACGTCCAGCGCCGCGCAGATCATCTGCCTGAGGGTCTTTTCCGGAATCTGCCGTCCTGTCAGACCGACCAGCGTTTCCAGACGCAGCAGGGCATCCTGGGCATTGTTGGCGTGCACCGTGCTCATCGAACCATCGTGGCCGGTGTTCATGGCGGTCAGTACGTCCAGCACCTCGACGCCGCGGATCTCGCCAAGAATGATGCGGTCCGGGCGCATCCGCAGCGAGTTGCGGATCAGGTCGCTGGCGCGGACTTCACCGTGGCCTTCGGCGTTGGGCGGGCGGGTTTCCAGGCGCACGACGTGGGGGTGATTGAGCTGAAGTTCGGCCACGTCCTCGATGGTCACAAGACGCTGGTGCGTGTCGACCAGTTGGCTGAGTACGTTGAGCATAGTAGTCTTGCCGGTGCCGGTGCCGCCGCTGACCAGTATGTTGCAGCGCTTGCCCACGGCCTCGGCAAAGAAGTCGAAGATCGGCTGGTCGATGGTCTGCATCGCCACCAGATCGGCGCTTTTGAACATCTCGCGACGGAATTTCCGGATCGACAGGCAAGGCCCGTCCAAAGCAATGGGCGGAATGATCGCGTTGACGCGGCTGCCATCGGGAAGTCGTGCATCAACCATGGGGGACGATTCGTCGAGTCGGCGCCCCAACGGCGCAAGAATGCGTTGCATGACGCGCTCGACGTGATGCGAGTCGATGAAACGCAGGTCGGTGTGATGCAGCACACCGTCACGCTCGACAAAGACCTTGCTCGGTCCGTTGACGAGAATTTCTGTTATCGAGTCGTCGCGCAGCAGGACTTCCAACGGGCCGAAACCGGTCAGTTCGTCGACCAGTTCTTCTGCCAGACGCTCCATTTCGTAGCGTGAAATGGCCAGTCGCAGGCGTGCGACGTACTCGGCAACCTTGTCGATGACAAACTGCGCCAGCACCGGCCGTGAACCTTCCAGCAGGTTTTTGCCGCTTTCTTCGATGCCGTCGATGATGTAGCGGTGCAGCACCAGTTTCAGGCCCTGTCCGTCATCAGCGTTGTTTTGCGAGCGCGAAGAGACGCCAAACAGTTTTTCCGGCATTACCTGTTCCCCCATAGCCGGGCCAGCCAGCCTTGTCCGGGTTTGTCATGGGCTTCGGAGTTGCTTGCCAGGTGCTCGCCCAGCTTGCGCAGCCCTGAACACAGCGAATCCCGCGAGGCCAGCTCGAACAGCGTCACTCCCTGATTCTTGGCGTTGAGGCGCAATTCCGGGGCGTAGGGCAGCACGGCGCGTACCGGCAGGCCGAATGTCTTGCCGATGGTGTCCGAATTGGGCGCGACCGACCGCAGGTAGCGATCGACCAGCAGCCCTGCGTGTTGCAGCTTCATGCCTTTTTCGCGCCACAGGTTGAGCACGTTGAGATTGCGTCGACAGCCCAGCACGCTCTGGTCCGTGTACCAGAGCAACTGGTCGCAGTGACTGACCAGCGTGCGCAACGCCTCACTGTCCGGCTGGCCGACCAGATTCACGATCACGTGCTGAAAGTGCTGGCGCAGGGCGCTGAGCAGCATGTACAGCTCCGCGGCGCTGGATTGTTCAAGGTGGTCGTCGGCTTCGGTGTAGGCGAGGATTCGCAAGCCGCTTTGGTGGGTCGTGAAGGCGCTGTCGATCAGCGTTGCATCGAGCCTGCGCAAGTGGCGCAGGGCATCGCCAAAGCTGAACGATGATTCCAGGCCCAGCATGGCCAGGCTGTCACCGCGCGGCAGACCCAGGTCCAACAGCAGGGTTCGCTGTCCGGCTTTCTGTACCGTCATGGCGAGATGCGAGGCGATCAAGGCACCGTCGCCATCGCTTTGCGCGCCATACAGCATCGACAGCCCGCTCATGTTGAGGCTGGGCGCTACGGCAGGCAGGCGTTTGCTCAGGCGCCGGACCAGCCCCGCCACTTCACTGGAGCGTGACCCGTAGGCCACGAAATCCCGTGCCCCGGCGCGCATCGCGTTGAGCACCAACTGGTTATCCATGCCATCGCCCAGCGCAACAATCGCCAGCATCGGTTTGGCTTCCAGTGCGCCCTCGATCAGCGCGCTCTGGTTCACCAGATGTTCCCGGTCCAGGCCCACGAACACCACGCTGGCGAAGGTGACATCCACGAGTGCCAACAGATCATCCAGGCTTCCGGTGCCCGCGCTGACCACCTGGCCCAGCGAGCCCAGCGCGCCTTGCAGCCACTCAAGGTCCGTGGTGTTGCGGGTGATTGCCAGAAATGTCTGGCTCAGGCTCTGACTCATTGGGACAAACCGCCCTGACGATCGAAGTCGCCGTTCTCCAGAAAGTACATGCGCAGAAAGCTGGGATCGTAGTTGCGCAGGCTTTCGCCGGGCAGCGACGGCAGCTGCGCGTTGGCGGCCAGGGGCTGGACGAGGTGCGGGGTGACGATCATCAGCAGTTCGCGCTCATCGCGCTGTATCTGTGAGCTGCGAAAGAACGCGCCCAGAATCGGTATGTCGCCGAGGCCGGGAAACTTGTCCACCGACGAGACGTTGCTGGAGCTGATCAGCCCGCTGATCACAAAGCTTTCGCCGTCGGCCAGCGAGATGCTGGTGTCGGTACGCCGGATGTTCAGGGCCGGAACGGTGGTGCCTGCGATGGTGATGCCTGCGGAAAAGTCCAGTTCGCTGACCTCTGGAGCGACCTTGAGCAGGATTCGGTCGCGGCCCACCACGGTCGGCGTCAGGGTCAGACGTACGCCGAACTCCTTGTACTCGATGGAAATGCCGTTGCCTTCGCCATTGGGCACCGGCACGGGAAACTCGCCGCCGGCCAGAAAGCTCGCGCTTTGTCCGTTGAGTGCCACCAGGCTCGGGCGCGCGAGCGTATAGGCGAAGCCGCTGTTCTCCATGGCATTGATCATGCCCAGCACCTTGCTGCTGCCGCCGCCCCAGACGATGTTGAAGGTGTCGTTGTTCAGCGGAATGCTCGGCCTTGTGCCGCTGACGGTTCCCGGTGTGACGTTCACGCCAGGCACGGTGCCGGGCGCGCCGAACAGGAAATTGTTCGAGCCCTTGCCGAAGATCGAGGTGCTGGCTTCCTTGAGTTTGCGACGGCTCACTTCGATGAAGCGGATATCGGTCTGAACCTGGCTGGGCAGTTGCGCATCGGCAGAGGGCAGGGGCTGTACGTCCACCATCGAAGCGGTGGCACGGCCGCGCACGAACACCATGCTCTGGCGCGGCGCTTTGGAGCAGGCCGTCCAGACCATCAGGCTGGTCGTGCCGGGTGCGATGCCGGTGAGCAGAAAACCGTCATTGCTGCTCACATGCACATCGGCGATTTTCGGATCGCCCACGGCAATCCGCGTGATCGCAATCGGCGACTGGACGTTCTGCTGCACGCCCTGGCTGACTTCCACCACGGCGGGCAGCGCCGCGAGCCCGGCGCACTTTTCAGCCGCTGACCAAGCCGATTGGGCCGATTGGGCCGATAAGGCAGTCAACAGCAACGCCAGCAATCTGCGTTTTGTAGCGGACAGGGAACAACAGCTCATCAATGGCAATCCTTGCTCGATCAGGGAGTTTGTTGCGTGATCTGGTTACCGCGTATGACCTCGACTTCATGCTTTGTACGAGGTGCACCGGTTTGGACGGAGCTCGCTGCCGGACTCAGGCTCAACTGGCTGAAACTGACCATCTGGCGATTGGCTGAATCCAGACGTTCGGCCACGGCGCGAGTTGTATTCTCGCTGGCCCAGTAATCCTGCAGGTTGCCCTCTGAGGCGCTGCGCACGGCCAGACGCAACGTACCGCTCTGGGTGGCAAGCATGAGGCGGGCGAGCAAGGCCTGAGGTACGGCCACTACCACAGTGCGAGCGGTGGCGCGGCGCTCTTCCTGCTTGATGCGGTCACTGGCGCTGATGGCATCGACCGGCTTGCCGTCAAGGCCCGGTCCGAGTAACTCGCCCACACTCAGGACCCGCAGCGCGGGGACCGCCACCTGACTGGAGCGGCGAGGGTTATCGGTGTCACTGGGCAGAAACAGCAGCACATCCACATAGTCGCCAGGGCTCAACTGCCCGGCCGCGCCAGTGACTTCATCCACCGAGAGGGCCAGCGCACGTTCGTGCGGGCGAATCATACGGGCCAGCGTGCCACCGACGTCGAAGCTGCTTTCGTTCAGCCAGGCTCCTGCGGTCAGCGCGCGCCAGCTCATGCGACCGACGACAGGCTCGATGGAGTCGAAACTCCCGACCGGCGCGACCTTGAGGCGTTCCACCGTCAGGTCATCCGCCGTGATCGGCGTGTAGGCCGGAACATCCCGCGCCAGCACAACGACGTTCTGGCGCAAGGTGTCTTCCATCGGAGCGGTGACCGGAGCGGCTGGCACTGCAACAGGCTCTGCAGGCGCCTGCGGAGCAGCGACGGGCTGTTCGGCTTCAGGCTGGCGACTGACGATGATTCCCAGATACCCGGCGATGATCGCGCCCAGCAAAAACAGCACGGCGAGCACCATGGTGATACGACTGCTCATGGCAACTTTCCCTTTGTCATCGCACGACAACCTCGAACCCATGCGTGAACTGCGCAAGCGGGCAAGGATGAACGCATCCATTTCGTTCTATGAAGATAGCCCAACGCCTTCAAAACGCCATTCGACGGCCTATCAAAGTGCCCGTACTTTTGTCGGATTGCGCGCTTTGGCGGGGTACGTGAAGGAGCAGGCGCGGTATGGGCTGGCGGGATCTTTCAGCAAGTCGCGTGTGACGTCGACTATCACTTTTCGACTAATGCTTTATTACGATTGTGGGTTTGGGGAATGGAGACAATGCTGTAGGTGCAGACGGTTTCACATGTGCATGCATGTCGCGCCATTCAGGGCGCAAGGAGAAATAAGATGTTCCTTACCGCGCTTTACTTTGAGTGTCACACCCGGGTCAGTTCATTTATCAAGGACAGGGAGGCGGCGTCAGGTATCGAGTATGCACTGCTGGCAGCGATGGTCGCGGTTGCGCTGGTTGCGTTTGTGCCGGAGATCAGTAGCAGGATCGCTACAATGTTTACCAATATCCAGAATGCGCTGTGATTTGAACGGTAATTGTCCGTGGTGCTCTTTTTCACACGGGGAAATCTGGATATCCTGCTCGCGACGACTCATGTTTAAAGGTATTCACGATGGCCGTCCAGCCTACCCGCCAACAGCTGCTTCTGGTCGATGATGAAGAAGACGCCAATGAAGAATTGGCGGAATTGCTTGAAGGTGAGGGGTTCTGCTGCTTCACGGCTTCTTCGGTAAAGATGGCCTTACAGCAATTGACCCTTCACCCGGACATCGCGTTGGTGATCACCGATCTGCGAATGCCCGAGGAAAGCGGTCTGCAGTTGATCAAACACCTTAGGGAACACACCTCGCGTCAGCACTTGCCGGTGATCGTCACCTCCGGCCATGCCGACATGGACGACGTGAGCGACATGCTGCGGCTGCAGGTGCTGGACCTGTTCCGTAAACCCATCTACCACGTCCGCCTGCTGGAAACCCTGAACAACCTCTTTCCCGAGCCGAAGATCTTTAAGGTTCAGTGAGTCCTTGCCTGCCTGATCGCGCCCATCGCTCCGCGTGAGCATGCATCCAGTGAAGCTCTGCATCGCATTCAAGAGCGGACGCAGAGCGTCCTGAGAGGCGTTACCACGCTGGAGCGTGGGAACGATCATATTCCGCAGACCCTACACTGATCGTGCCCACGCTCCGCGTGGGCATGCCTCCCGTGACGCTCCGCGTCACAAATGGCACAGACTGTGGACTCAGTGAGCCGAGCGCCCGGCTCAGGTTACCTTTGCGCCCTTACGGCGCGCTACTTTGAGGGACCAAAGTAGCCAAAGTCCTTCGCTCCGGTTGCGGCCCCGGCTTCGCCGGGGTTCCTTCGTCCTCACACTGATTCGGGGGTCGCTGCAAATGGGCCATCCATGGCCCAGTGCAGCTCAATCGGCATCCATGCCGATTGCCCCCCGAATCAGCGCCAGGACTCAGCCTTCACCCACGTCGCAATCGGCGGTGTCCGCACTATCGCGCAAAAAAGCACGGCAGTGCCGCTGTCTCACTGGATCGCCAGATGACTTGTGTATAACGATGAGCGCTCCGCGTGGGCATGCATCCCGGGACGCTCCGCGTCCCAATTGGACCTGAGTACGCACGCCTGATAGGTGCATGAACCGGAACGCGGAGCGTCCTGGGCGGCGTTACCATGCTTGAGCGTGGGAACGATCACAGGCCCTCAATCCACCACGCTGAATTCCACCCGGGCCGTCTGGCCGCTTTCGTCGAGCACGCTCAGTTGATAGCGCCCCAGTCTGTTCAGGGTCGGCGTGAAGTCCTGCTGATTTTCGGTGTCCGCCACTTGTGCGCCGTCGATGAACCACCAGCGGCGACCGCTGCCGCCGAGCGCCGAGAGCTTGAGGCGCAAGGCCTGACGGCTGGCGGCGGGCAGGCGCAGGTTGTCGCCTTCGCGCACGCCGACGATGCTCAGTGGCGGCGCCAGATTGAGGTTTTGTGGCGGGCAGTCCGGGTCGGCAGCAGGCAGGCGTGCTTCACGGCGTTCGGCTCGGGGCAGCCAGGGTTCAAGCGGTGCGGGCCACAGCGCGATGTCCTGTGGCTGAGCTTCCGGGCAACTGGCGGCGACGCGCAGTCCCTTGGCGTTGATCCAGATTCTTTCCTGTAACCCCAGCCCGAGCGGCTGGTCGGCCGCTTGCAGCGTGGGCGGCGTGGTGCCGTCCAGGGTCCAGGCAAAACGCTGGCGGCGACAGTTCGGGTCGCTCTTGCTCATCGGCTGACCCAGTGGCCAGCAGATCGCAGCCACGCCAACGTTCATCGGCACAGGCTGAACAGGCGCAGCGATGCCGCGCTGACTGTCGCGATTGACCAGCACATCGTGTACTTGCAGCATCAGGGGCGCAGCCGAGGCCAGCCCGAACTGTCCCGGCACGGGTGTACCGTCCGGCCTGCCGATCCACACACCGACCAGAAAGCGCGGCCCCACGCCAATGGCCCAGGCGTCGCGGAAGCCATAGCTGGTGCCGGTCTTCCAGGCCAGTTGCGGGCGCTGCACCAGTTCGGCGCGAGGGTCGATGTCCGGGCGCGACTGGCCGCTGAGAATTCGCCGAATGATCCATGCCGCGCCGGGCGACATCATGCGTCGCTCACGCAATCGGTCCTGCGGCTGCAAGCGCACGTCTGCACTGCGTCCGCCGCGAGCGAAAGCGCTGTAACCGGTCACCAGATCCTCGAGCCGACTGCCCGCGCCCCCCAGAATCAGCGCCAGATTAGGCTCCGCCAGCGGCGGCAGGGTCAGCGGCACTCCGCCGTTGCGCAGTTCGGCGGCAAAGCGCTTCGGCCCGTAGACTTCCAGCAACTGCACCGCAGGCAGATTGAGCGACATCGACAGCGCGGAACTGGCCGCGACCGGGCCGCCAAATCCGGTCGAAAAATTGCCTGGCCGGTAATCGCCATACCGGCGCGGCACGTCCTGCATCAGCGATTCGGAGTGGATCAGCCCGGCATCCATCGCCATGCCATAGAGGAACGGTTTGAGCGTCGACCCCGGAGAGCGCAGCGCGGTGACCATGTCCACATGGCCAAAACGTTTGGCGTCATTGATATCCACCGAACCGACGTAGGCGCGTACCGCCATGGTCTCGGCCTCGACCACCAGAATGGCCGCCGACGTGCGCTCCGGCAGACGCGCCCGCCAGCCCAGCAGCAGGTCTTCCATGCGTCGTTGCAGGCTGGCGTCCAACGTGGTGCGAATCAGAGGCGGGCTGTTCGGGCGGTTCAGGCGTCGGGCCAGCAGCGGGGCAAGGCTCGGTTCCTGGCGCGGCGCCAGCCATAAAGGTTCTTCAAGCGCCTCGTCCACACTGCCTTGCGGCCACACCTGAAATTCGGCCAGGCGCCGGAGCACCTTGTCCCGTGCGACCTGAGCCCGTTGCGGATGGCGATCCGGACGCAGGCGGCTGGGTGCCTGGGGCAGTACCGCCAGCAGCGCCGCTTCAGCGCGGGTCAGGTTGTGCGGCGACTTGCCCAAATACGCCCAGCTTGCAGCCGCCACGCCTTGCAGCGTGCCGCCAAACGGCGCGCGGTTGAGGTAGATGCCGAGGATCTGGTCCTTGGACAGGTGCCATTCCAGCTGTGCCGTGCGCCACAACTGGCGCAGCTTGCCGAACAGCGTGCGTGAGTGCGGATCGAGCAGGCGTGCGACCTGCATCGACAGCGTGCTGCCGCCCGACACCACGCGCGCACCGCTGACGTTCTGCCAGGTGGCGCGCACCAGCGCCAGCGGGTTCACGCCGGGATGGCTGTAGAACCAGCGATCCTCGTAGGTGAGCAGCGCTTCCAGGTAGTACGGTGACACCTGATCGTTGCTGATCGGGTAGCGCCACACGCCATTGGCGTCGGCAAAGCGCCACAAGGGCGTGCCGTCTTCGGCCAGCACCACGCGGGCCAGATCATCCTTGGGCAGCGGCAGGGGCCAGATGCGGTCCGCCAGCCAGAGCAGGGCGACCAACAGCAGCAAGGCACAGACCGTCCAGCGCACGCATTTGTAGAGGCGCGACGTGCGCAGCGAGCCCGGTGCAGGCTGGAGAACTGTCATGAGACGCACAAGAAATTCAGGTTTCAACGCAAAGAGCCTTTATGATCCACGGAACCTGACACGCCTGGCGACAGCCAAAGCGCACAGATCATTTTATTCATGGCCCCAATCAGGATGGACATATGCAGGTAGAAGGCTTTTTTGAGTGGCTCGGGCAGGCGATCGGCGCGGTCATCCGCTTCTTCGTCGACGGTCTGGCGTGGCTGTTCAACGGTTTCACCCACGCGGGCGGCAACTTTGTCGACGGATTGTCCCGCACATTGGGCATGGACACCTCGCTGATCAGCATCGTGGCGCTGGTCATCGGGCTGATGCTGCTGTACTCCGCCGTCCGTGCCTTCATGCGTGCGTCGATCATCCTCGGGATCATCTGGCTGGCACTGGGCCTTTGGCTGCTGAGCTGGATCATTCACTGATTCAGCCCTTCACCCTGCAACGTGCCCCTGTGCAAGCGGGCACGTAAGGCAGATCACTTACCCTTCACAACCATCTGCGCAGGCGCATCACCCAGGGCCTGCCAGTTCGGCCGATACATCGACTCCACTTGCGGCGGCGGCACACGATAGGTGCCCGGTGTCACAGCGCGGGCCAGATACAGCAGGTGCACGCTGGTGCCGCCGTTGATATCCAGCGCGGCCACATAGCGGTCACCCCGATATTCCTGATGCTTGATTCCGGCGTTCTCCATCGACTCGCGCAGGGTTCTCACCTCTTCGCTGGCGTCTGCCAGGCTGGCCGAACTTTGCGCCAGGTTCTGGTTTTCCAGTTCAAGGCCGGCTGGCAGCAAGTCCACGACCAGCGCATCCGGCACGCGCTGACGGGCGCCGATTTCCAGATGCACCAGCACCAATTGCCCGGTTTTCAGCGCGCCGACGTTCAGCGGCGCGCCGCTCAGGCTCAGGTACTCACGACGAATCGTAAGGTTTTCGCCACCGGCAACCGGTGCCTGAGTCGGGTAGCCCGACACAGTCAGTTGCTGATAAAGCGGGTCGCTGCCTTCGTTGTGGACCGACAGTGGCGACGCCAGCAGCGGGCCGTCGAGCTTCAGGGCTGGCTGCTTGTTGCTCAGGTCACGCAGTTCAGTGCCGCTGGTGAGTTTTGCCGCCCAGTCCTTGTCCGGCTTGTTCAGCAGGTTGCGACCGGCCAGGAACAGCGAATTGCTTTCCTGCGTGGACAGGTAGCGATTGGCGGCGACCTCATCGGCCAGGGTAAACAAGCGTTCATCGCGCTTGTCCTTGGCCATGTCGTTTTCTTCCAGCAGCGCCAGAATCAGCGCCTGATCACGTAACGAACTGCCGTAGTCGGCCAGCCATTCGTTCTTGCGACTGATCGCCAGACCTGCCGTCAGTGCCAGGTCGGCACGCGGCTTGTCGCCCATTTTCTCCAGCGCGACCGCCAGCTGCACCAGCGGCAGACCGGAGCGGGCATCGCTGCGGCGATCGAACAGACTGCGCAGGGCCGCCAGTGGCGCCTGCTGACTGCGCGACAGTACCAAACCGGCGTAGGCCTGAACCGCAAAGCGGGTGTGCTCGGCGTTCTGGCTGTAGTTGACCTGGATCTGACCGGCGTCCTGCAAGTAACGCAGCAGACGCTCGTTGGCTTTCTTCAGCGAGTCCGGCGGCACGGCAAAGCCTTGATCACGGGCACGCAGCAGGAAGTCGGTGACGTAAGCGGTCAACCAGTATTCCTCTTCGCTGTCCGAGCCCCATAGGCCGAAACTGCCGTTGTAACGCTGCATGCCCAGCAGGCGCTCGATACCGATTTCGACCTTGCGCTTGCGCTCGGCATCCGGTTCGCCGGTCAGGCCCAGGCGCTTGAGGGTGGCGGCATCGGCATACAACGACGGGTACAGGCCGCTCGCGGTCTGCTCCAGACAGCCGTAAGGGTAGGCTTTCAGTGCACGAATCTGCTCACCCAGGTTCAGCGGCGGACGACTCGACAGCGACAGCATGGCTTCGCGGCCGGCCGGTTCAAAGGCTTCCAGCGCGCCTTCCGGCAGGGTCCAGGGCTGATCGTTCAGCGTTGCCCGGTAATGCTTGAGCAGCGCCGGGTAGGCCGGACGTATGTCAACGGTCCATTCGCGTGTGAATGCAGGCAGGTTTTCGCCCGGCAGGTTCAGGCCTTCCACCAACACCTTGATTTTGCCCTGACCCAGACCGCCTTGCGCCAGCACGGGTATTTTCAGGGTGACGCGCTGGCCTTGCTTGAGTTGCAGCGGTTTCAACTGGTCGCCGCCGGGGATGCTCAACTGGCCTTCGGCGCTAATCTTCACGTCCAGCTTTTGAGCGGCGCCCGACAGGTTGGAGACGTCCAGCGCCACCGTAGTCTGGTCGCCACCGGCCAGGAAGCGCGGTGTCGACAGCTCGGCAATGATCGGCGCGGCGACCACGGTCTTCGCTTCGGCCATGCCATAGCGGTCCTCGGTCCAGGCTTGCGCCATGATGCGCAACTCGCCATTGAAGTCCGGAATGTCCACGCTGACTTCGCCTTCTCCGGCGTCGTTCAGGGTCACTGGCGCGCTTTGCAGGGCCACGATGGTGACGCTGGTGTCAGGACGTTTGCCGCCCTTGGCCAGGGCGTCACCACCAAAGGCAAGGCTGGCCAGACGACCCTGACCGGCTTCGATCAACTGGCCGTAGATGTCCAGTTGGTCGGCACCGTATTCCTTGCGTCCGAACAGGCTGGCGAACGGATCCGGTGTGGCATAGCTCGTGATGTTGAGGATGCCGACGTCCACGGCCGAGACCAGCACGCGAACCTGTTTCGGCACGCTGCCATCAGCGTTTTTCGCGGCGACCTTCAGTTTGAGCGGCTGTTTGGGACGCATTTTCTCGGGAGCGGTGACGTGCAGCGCCAGCTTGCGTTGCGAACGGTCCAGCGGCAGGTGCAGAACGCCGACGGCGCGCTTGGGCGTGACATTGGCCTTGCGCTCGCCGGGACGTACCACCAGAGCGGTGACGTACAGGTCGTGGCGTGCCCACTTCTTGTCCAGCGGGATATCGAACGACTTGCCTTCGACCGGTACGTCGATTTCCTTCCACCACAGCGGACCTTCACTGGACTCGACCAGCAGATAACCCTTGCCTGCGGCAGGCGGCGTGACTGTGATTTTGGCGGTGTCGCCGTCGTTGTAAGCAGGCTTGTCCAGCGCGAGCTTGACCTGATCCGGCCTCACCGCGCCGCCGTCGGTGTTGTCCTGCCAGCGGTAACCGGCCCAGAAACGCATGCTGCTGACCATGCCGGTGGATGGATCTTCCACTTCGACGCGGTACGGGCCCCATTCGACCGGGAAACTGATTTTGGCCGTGGTGTCCTTCTTGAGGCTGACGGTCTCTTCGTTCAGGTTGAGGAATTTCTCGTTGAAGTGATAGCTCCAGCCGTCATCGGCCGAGTAGTTCCAGTAGTAATCGCGGCGCTCACGAATCAGGCGCACCTTGACGTTGTCTGCTGCCAGCTTGTTGCCCGCAGCGTCTGCCATGACAATTTCGAATTCGGCCGGGCCGTCGCCATCGGTCTGGGCTTCGCCCTTGCTGGCGTCCTCGTCGTATTCATCGTCGCCGGTGCTCTTGCCGAACAGCGCGCGCACGCCGGGCAACTGCTCGGCAGGCCAGATCGGCTGGACAAGACGACGGGTGATCGGGCGGCCGCCTGACTCCTGCAGGCTGGCCTGCAGAATCAGTTGCAATGGAGATTTGGCTTCAGACCATTTGGTTTCAACAGCCAGTGTTGTATGGCCGTTGGGGTCGAGGGTGACAGGCTCAAGATCGACGTCGTGCTTGAGGTCTTCCTCGGTGATCGAACCGAACTGGTAACCCGGCAGTTTGGGCACGGCTTCGCGTAACGGACGCACGTACACCTGACCGGTCAGGGTGTTGCCCGAGGCTGGCGCGCCATACAGGTAGCGGCCAGTGATATCGAACTCGGGATTATCGGCAGGCGCGACCGGCACATCGCTGCCTTTGAGTTCCAGTGCCAGACGCTCCGGCAGGAAATCTTCAACCTTGAACTCATAGAGCTGCGGCTTGCCGTCGCCCAGGTCGAACACCAGTTGCCAGCGCCCGGTCGGGGCTTCGTCGGCGAGCTGCAATTGATACTGATAGAAGCCGTCCTTGTCGGCTTCCCAGACAAACTTGCGGCTGACCTGATCGTCAGGGCGGCGTACTTCGACGGTGATCGGCTGCGGCTTGACGTTCTTGCCATCGTTGTCGCGCAGCAGGCCATTGAGCAATACGGTTTCGCCGGGGCGATACAGATCACGCGGGCCGAAGATGAAGAACTGCAGCGGGTGCGCCTGCGGGCCGGAGATATCGAACTCCGCCAGGTCCAGCGCCGAGCTGTTCAGGCGCAGCATGCTGGTCTGTTCATCCTTGTGCGCCAGCACCACTGCAGCCTTGGCGGGCAAGGGCAGTTGCGTATGGCCGTCGCCTTCGGTCTTGCCCTGGGCGACCACCTTGCCATTGTCATCGTAGACTTCGACGTTGACGTCACTGATGGCCTTGCCGCCTTCCAGTGCCTGAGTGAACACATCCAGACGATTGCTGTAACGGTGCACCGACAGGCCGATGTCGCTGAGGGTGAACAGGGTCGCAGGCTGCGAATAACTGTAAGTGCCCGAAGCACGCATCACTGCCAGATAAACGCCCGGCTGTTGCAGGGCCTTGATCCCGGCGATCGGCAGTAGCAGGGTTTCGCGGGTGTTGCGGGCGGGCTTGAGGTCGAAGCGGCCGCCGTACACCAGATCAGCCATCGGCAGCAGCTCTTCGGAGCTGTAGCTGGACAGGCTGGATGCGCCATCCCACTGCGCGAGGAAGTTGGGCATCGAGTCGGCTTTGACGCGGAAGAATTCGACATCCACCTTGTCGACGTTCAGCGCGATTACCGGAAGGCCTTCTGCAAGGCGGGTCGGCAACAGGCTGCCACGGCTGGCAAAGCCCACGCTGGGTTGCAGGTCGCGAGTTTCAAGACGGCTGATGAATTCGGCCGCCAGCTTGGCCTTGTTGACGGCCAGCAGCCCGGCATCGACGGTCAGGACCAGTTTGCGTTGCGGTTCCAGATGGCGCAGACGCAGCTCCATCAGGTTGTCGGACAGTTCCCACGCGCCATCGACCTTGCCGTTCTTGCTGTCCACCAGATGCAGCTTCTCGCCGAACTTCTGTTCCGGGTCCAGCGGTACGGAAAAACTCACCGACAGCGTGCTGGCGCCGTCGACCTGGATTTCCGACACATCGATGACCGTCAGTTCACGGCCCGCGTAGCGCTTGCTCAGCGCCGCCAGATCCACCGCCGGCTTGGGCTTGGCCTCGGCCTCGGTTGCCGCCTGAGTGGCTGGCGCTGCAGCAGGCGCAGGCTTTTGCGAAGTTGAAGAATCACAGGCGCTCAGCAGCGCAAGCGCGCAAGCCAAAAACAGTCCTTTGTTGAACATTTGGGCACTCATCGACGGCAATTGAGAGGGGGGAGCTGTAACGGGTGAGACTATATATCAGCCAAGGTTACAAGTATTACAAAGCGCGCGAATAGACCTTCGTATTGAGACGTTGTTCGCAGGTGGCGCAACCGGACGCGGAGCGTCCTGAGCGGCATTCCCACGCGGAGCGTAGGAACGATCAGTGCGATCTCAAACACGCCGATCATGCCCATGCTTGTGCTCAGCGTTATACCGGGTCTTGCTGCGACCACGGACTGTGTGAGGCGGCTTGCCGGCGATGCTTTTGCTGAAGCGACCTCTCAGTGACTGAACTGACATCATCGCCGGCAAGCCGCCTCCCACAGGGTATGCATTCAGTCAGATACTTTCGTTTTGGCTCCGTTTTGCGCGTCTTCCAGACTTGTGTATAACGCCGAGCGCGGAGCGTGCGGAACGATCAGTGTGATGGCTGGCGCAAAAATCTTCAGTCGGCAAACCCGCGCAGCGCTCGCTACAATGCGCGCCTTGCCGGGAGTCCTCATGTCCAGTTTGTTCCACGATTGGCGTCATCGCCCCACCCACGGTCGTGTCTGGTCGCTGGCCGCGCCGATGATTCTGTCGAATATTTCCGTGCCGCTGGTGGCGCTGGTCGACAGTGCGGTGATCGGCCATTTGCCGCATGCGCACCAGTTGGGCGCGGTGGCGGTCGGCGCGACGCTGTATACCTTTCTCGCCTGGGCGATGGGCTTTCTGCGCATGGGCACCACCGGTTTTGCAGCGCAGGCGGCGGGGCGCTCGGACGGTGCCGCGCTACGCCAGATTCTGTTGCAGGGCCTGCTTCTTGCGGTCGGCCTGGCGCTGCTGCTGGGTGTGCTCGCTGTGCCCTTCAGCCAACTGGCGCTGGCCATGATGCAACCGTCTGCCGATCTGCAGCAGATGACACTGGATTTCTTTCACACTCGACTGTTCGGCCTGCCCGCCGCACTGGCCAGCTATGCGCTGGTCGGCTGGTTTCTGGGCACTCAGAACGCACGGGCGCCCTTGGCGATTCTGTTGACCACCAATCTGGTGAACATCGCGCTCAATCTCTGGTTCGTGATGGGTCTTGACTGGGGCGTGGTCGGCTCGGCGCGGGCCTCGGTGCTGGCCGAGTGGACCGGGGTCGTGCTCGGCCTGATCCTGGCCAACAAGGTGCTGCGCGCCTGGCCCGGTCAGATCGTCTGGGCGGCGCTGAAACTGTGGGACAACTGGCGACCGCTGCTGGCGGTCAATCGCGATATCTTTCTGCGCACGCTGGCGCTGCAGTCAGTGATGTTTCTGATCACCGTACAGGGCGCACGGCTGGGCGATGCGACGGTGGCCGCCAACGCGCTGCTGCTCAACGGCCTGTTGCTGACCTCACACGCGCTGGACGGCCTGGCCCATGCGGTGGAAGCCCTGTGCGGCCACGCCATCGGCGCGCGCGACCGGACAACCCTGCGTCGCTCGCTGGTGGTGGCCGGAGGCTGGTCATTGATTGCCAGTGTCGGGTTCGCGGTGCTGTTTCTGGCGGGCGGTCAGTGGTTCATTCGCTTGCAGACCGACATTCCAGACGTGCGCGAAACCGCCATGGTTTACCTGCCGTATCTGGCGCTGATGCCGTTGCTGGCAGTCTGGAGCTATCTGCTCGACGGGTTGTTCATCGGTGCCACCCGTGCCCGTGAGATGCGCAACGCAATGCTGATCAGCGCAGCCGCCATCGCGCCCGTCGCGTATCTGGCGGCCAGCCATGGCAATCACGCGCTATGGCTGACCTTTCTGGTGTTCACCCTGCTGCGCGGCATCAGCCTGGGCAGCATTGCGCTGCGTCTGACGCGCAATGACGGCTGGTTCGCCCGTTAAGGCGCTTTCACCGGGCTGTCTGCTACCTCGGTCGGGTGCGGGCCGTTCACGAACATGACCACCTCATCGATCACCGGGGCCAGACTGCGCAGCGGTTTGGCGAATGCGCCGACCAGCGAGCCATGAGTGGTGCGCGAGAAATACAGCTCGCGGACCGGAAGACCGGCTTCACGCAACTTCATGGCCAGACCGCCCGTGTTGCGCTTCGGGTCGACCTCTTTGTCCTTGTTGGATGCCAGCAGCAAGGCCGGTGGCGAGCCTGCATTTATATGGTTGATGGGCTGCGAGTCGCGTGGCGTGTTCGGGAACAGAAACGCACGCTGGATCTCGGGATCCTTGATGGGCAGGAAGTCATAAGGCCCGGCCAGGCCGATCCAGCCACTGATGATGTGGTTGGAAACGCCTTCCCTGGCCAGCCAGCGCGGATCGAGTGCCAGCATTGCGGCGTTATAGGCACCCGCACTGTGCCCCATTACAAATAACCGGTCAGGATCGCCGCCATAGGTCTTGATGTGCTTGCGGGTCCAGGCCACGGCCTTGGCCGAGTCTTCGACGAAGTCCGGGTAGGTGACCTCAGGGTACAGCCGATAATCGGCAATGACGGCCACGATGCCACGCTCAGCCAGTGCTCTGCCGACGAAGGCGTAGTTGGCTCGTTCTCCATGGGTCCAACTGCCGCCGTAGAAAAACACCACCACCGGTGCCTGTTCAACGTTCGCCTTCGGGGTGTAGATGTCCAGCCGGTTGCGCACTTCCGGGCCATACGCCACATCGGGCACCTCGTGAACGCCGTTGGCCGGTGTCAGAGTGTTGAGCACCTTGAACACAGAACAACCCGACAATATCGTCAGCAGGGCACCGGTCATCAGCGTACGGAAAATCGCTCGGGGCATGGTGGAGTCTCGATAAGGGGGAAGTGGCCGGATCAGTCAGTCCAGGTTCGGACTGTGGCAAGGCCCTATAGTTACATCACCTCGGTACGTTAGTAAGTGAACTCTGGTTCATCCCGGTCATCAGGTTCCCATGCAGGTCGTTCGCTATCGAGCACGATACGCGGGCTGATGAGTGTCATCCCGTCCGAGTCGAACCTGACTTGACTGGCGCCCACCTGCAGCAGCAAATCGCCGTCACGCTCCAGGTGAATCTTGGATCCGTCGCTCAGCTTCAGTCTCTGGCTGTCACCGGGGACGCTGTGCCAGTCGAGCAGCAGCTGTACGCATGGCGCGTCCTGTACGTCTTCTGCGCCCAACAGCACGAGAGGTTGCGTGGAGCCGGAATGCAGCGTCGCGACGATGATAGGGTTGTCGGGATTGTTCACCCTGAAATCCACCACCACTTGCATGCCGCCCTGGCACAAGAGTCGCAACGCCGGATCGACAGGCAGCCAGCACGTGGTGTGGCGCGCATCGGGGCCTTGTCTGGCCCATTCGAATTGCACCTGAACCCGTCCGTCCGGATCGCGCTCCTGCAGTTCGCCCGCAGCGCCCGTGAGCCAGGCGCGCTGCATCCGGGCGAAGACGGACCACGGCCAGGGTTCGTCCGAGACGAAGCCGTCTTGCCAGGGCGCGGCCTGGAAACGGTTCGAATAGGGCTGTCTGGTCGCGCCATCCTTTGCTGCCTGATCGTCGAAGCGGTGCTCGACCCCGGTGATCAGCCACATGTGATTCCAGTCGCGCTCGGGAAGCCCGGCCAGCGGCAGCAGCAATCCGCTGGTGACGAAGGGCAGGGTGCTTTCGCCTTGCGCACGCTGCGGTCCCCGGTTGTCCGTCCCTGTCCGGGTCACGGCAAACTGCGTGACGCCCGGCTGATGCTGAAACTGGCTCAAGGCTGCGATGGGGGCGCGCCGAAACCCGCGCAGTCCTTCGCTGAATATCAGTTCGTGACGTCGTCGGTAGTGATGGAAGTGGTAGTGAATGTTCTCTTCGGCGCACAGCCGCTGTATGAACATCAGGTCGGACTCGTTGTGCTGAAAACAGGTTTTGCGCGTTTGGCATTCTTTCTTCAGGTCGAACCGGTAACTGTCTTTCAGCCCATGCTCCTTGAGCACCTGAGCGATGATCTGGTTAGCGCTCATCTGCTCGAAGACCCGGTGATTGTGGCGTTGACCCAGACACGTCAGCCTCGGGCCGACGGTCAATCGGTAGCACGCGGGTCCCGGTCGATAATGCACGCGGGTGGCGCCCTGGATCTGGCCATGAAACCCTTGCGGGCTACCGTTGAAGCTCAGAAAGGCGGAGGTGTACATCAGGCTCGCCAGATCGACCTCATCGCCGCTGACCTGCAACTGGAAGACGTACGGCTGGCTGATTGCCTCGGTGGCGCTGAAGGACAACACGCTGAAATGGCGACGCAGGCTTGCAATCTCCAGGCGAAAGAAGGGTGCGCTGGCTGAGTCGGGCATGAAGTGTTCTCTACCGAAAATGCGGTCAGCGATTCTGGCGGAGAAGACCGTGCGGTAAAGAGGTGGCACACAGAAAAGGAAGTTGCCTACACGGCACGCAGGAAGGAACTTACGCGGGGGGACTGTGACGGATGATCGCTCCCGCGTGGGAACGATCATCCGTTCAGGTTCAGGACGACAGGTAGGAAGAGCGTGTCAGCCCCAGACGCAGGGCGTCGAGGAAGTAGGTACGTTCACGCGGGGTGATCTTGGCGCTGGCGACCTTGTCCCGGTAATGGGTCATCAGTTCTTCCGGCGACAAGTGCACGTAGCGCAGCATGTCCTCGATGGTGTCGTGAGTCTCGATGCCTGCGTGGTAAACACTGCCATCCGGGTTCTGGTAGATGTTCACCGAATCGGTGTCACCGAACAGGTTGTGCATGTCGCCGAGAATTTCCTGATACGCGCCCACCAGAAAGATACCCAGCAGGTAGTCTTCGCCTTCGTTCAGCGGGTGGACCGGCATGCTCGTCTCGATGCTCTGCTCGTCGACGTATTGCTTGATCTTGCCGTCGGAGTCGCAGGTCAGATCCTGCAGCACGGCACGGCGCACGGGCTCTTCGCCCAGACGATGCAGCGGCAGGATCGGCAGCACCTGGCCGATGGCCCAGGTGTCCGGCAGGCTCTGGAATACCGAGAAGTTGCAAATGTACTTGTCGGCCAGCTTGTCGTTGAGTTCGTCCAGCACCTGGCGGTGCGAACGCTGACGCGCTTTCAACGAGTTGTGCAGGCGGCGGCAGACCGCGAAGTAGCACTGCTCGCCCAGCGCTTTCTGCGCCAGCGTGATCTTGCCGTCGGCGTACTGGGTCGCGATGTCGCTCATGTAGTGCGTTGCACGCCAGTAGGTCTCGGTGACCATCTCGATGTCAGTCGGACCCAGCAGGTCCACCAGCCACTGCACGGTTTCCGGCAGGCTTTCCTTGTCGGCGATTTCAGGCACTTCGTCGTTGTGCTTCTCGACGTCGGTGACCTGCACCACCAGCATGGCGTGGTGAGCGGTCAGCGAGCGGCCGCTTTCCGAGAAAATGTGTGGATGCGGCAGGCCCTGCGCATCGCAGAACTCCTTGAGCATGCCGACCACGACACCGGCGTAGTCGTCCATGTCGTAGTTGATGGAGCTGGCGTTACGCGAGTGAGTACCGTCGTAATCCACGCCCAGACCGCCGCCCACATCGATGTGGTCAACCGGCAGGCCGAGGTTGCGCAGTTCGCCGTAATAACGGATCGCTTCCTTGAAACCGTGCTGATAGTCGGCCAGGTTGGCGATCTGCGAGCCCATGTGGAAGTGCAGCAGGCGGATGCCCTGATCCAGACCGGCCTTGCGGAAGCGCTCGACCACCGACAGCAACTGCGCGGCGGACAGACCGAACTTGGATTTCTCGCCACCGGTGTCAGCCCATTTGCTCGACGCCAGGGAAGACAGGCGCACACGCAGGCCGACCTGAGGCGCGACCTTGAGCTCGGCGGCCTCTTCGATGACCAGTTCGACTTCGGATTCTTTCTCGATGACGATGAACACGTTGTGGCCCAGCTTCTGGCCCATCAGCGCCAGACGGATGAACTCACGGTCCTTGTAACCGTTGCAGACGATGGTGCCGCCTTTCGGCGCCAGGGCCAGCACGGCCATCAATTCAGGCTTGGAGCCCGCTTCCAGACCAATGGACACGTTCTGGGTGGCGATGATGTTTTCGACCACCGCTTCCTGCTGGTTGACCTTGATCGGGTAGAGCGCGGTGTACTGGCTCTGATATTCCAGGCGCGCGATGTTGCTGTCGAACGCACCGGTCAACTGCCGGACACGGTCCTGCAGAATGTCGGGGAAACGCACCAGCAGTGGCAGGGACAGGCCGCTCTTGCGCAAGTCTTCGACCTGCTCGTAAAGATCGATAGGCGAACTGCCAGCCCCGTTGGGACGAACTTCAACGCGACCGGCTTCATTGATCGCAAAATAACCGGCGCCCCAATGGCGAATGCCATAAACGCTGCGGCTGTCCGCAACGGTCCATTGGCTGCCATCGTCTTTGCGTGTACGTCGTACGGACATCGAAGTCCCCTATAAAGAAGTCGTAGCGCCAGCTCATAGCCGGCTGGGCGCAGTGTAAAGAGTGGAAATGACGGTATTTGTTCCGGTCAGCCGTTCGCAGGCTGGCGGGTTCGGTCAACCGCCCGACTTTTTCGCCTTGAAGCCTTTTTTGGTCAGTTCGGCCAGCAGCAGTTCGACATGATCGCCCTGAATCTCGATCACCCCGTCCTTGAGCGACCCACCTGTGCCGCAACGCTGCTTCAAGGCCTTGGCCAGGTCCTTGAGCGCGTCTTCGGCCAGCGGTACGCCGGTAATGGTGGTGACTGTCTTGCCGCCGCGACCTTTGCTCTCGCGACGAACGCGGGCAATGCCGTCCCCTTCGGGAATGGCGGTCTGCTTGCAGGTGCAGTCATCAACGGGTTGGCGACAGTCGGGGCAGTGACGCCCTGCGTCGGTTGAAAATACCAGGCCACCCAGGGCGGCGAGGGAAGCGGCTTTTTTAGCCACGGGAAATCCTCTTGTTGAGGACTGACGATGGGTCGGGCTCGCTGGAGCCATCGACCGCGAAGCCCCACTCTGGCAGGGGCAGCGCTATTGGACCGACAAGGCCGGTCCAGTTTGAAAAGGTCGCGCAGTGTAACGGCAAAACAGCCAGTTGCTAAGGGGTTGAATGCGCCAATTTACTGAACATTTGCGACCTGCTTCAGGTAGCGTTTCAAGGCTGCCAGCGAGTCGGGGCAATACGGTTTTTCTTCGGCCTGACGCAACACCTCTGCGACGGGCATGAAGCGCGCTTCCATGACTTCTTCCGGCTGCAGTTTCAAGGCGCCATCCCAGACGGCGGAAAACACCGCGCACCAGATCCGGTTATCCGGCTGGTCAAAGAAAAAACGCTCATGGGCCTGCAACGCGACGTCGTGCACACCCAGCTCTTCTTCCAGCTCGCGGGCGGCGGATTCAGCGTAGCTTTCATGCGCCTGCACCATGCCGCCCGCCGCTACGTCCCAGTAACCGGGGTAGATGGCCTTGCTCAGCGTGCGGCGATGCACGCACAGCTCGCCAGCGGAGTTGAACAGCAGAATGTACGTGCCCCGGCCGATCAGCACCTGCTCGCGCAGCTCGATACGCGGGCGTGCGCCCAAAAGCGTGTCGTGCTCGTCGACCCAGGCAATCTGCTCGGCGTCCGAGGCGGCGCGGTGCGCGGCCTCGTTCGAAGGGATCGCCATCAGCCCTGATTCAGCAATTGACGAAGATCGATGACCGCTGCGTTGGCGCGCGAAATGTAGTTGGCCATGACCAGCGAGTGGTTGGCGAACACGCCGAACGGGCTGCCGTTCAGAATCATTGGGCTCCACAGCGGCTCCTGCGAGGCTTCCAGCTCACGAATGATCTGGCGCACGCTGACCGTTGCGTTCTTCTTCGCCAGTACGTCGGCGAAGTCCACTTCAATGGCGCGCAGCAAGTGCGAGAGGGCCCAGGCCTGGCCGCGTGCCTCGTAGAAGACGTTGTCCACTTCCAGCCAAGGCGTCTCGACGATCTCTTCGTCTACCTGTGGTACTTCACCCGGTTTGACCGAGGCGATGGATTCGGTTTTCAGCGTACTGTTGAGTTTGACTCGACCCACGCTGGCCGACAGACGTTGCGACAGCGAGCCCAGACGGGTACCCACATCGCCCAGCCAGTTGTTCAGGTTGTCGGCACGGGCGTAGAACAGCGCGCCTTTCTGGTTCGGATCAGACAGGCGCGCCTGATAGCGGCTCAGGGCGTTGATGCCGTCGGTGTACTGCGATTCGCTGGACGGCAATATCCAGCTGCGGTTGTTGAAGTTGAACAACGGCTCTGCACGCGCCAGGTCACCGTCTTCAGCCGATTGCGACTGGGAGCGGGCGAAGTCCTTGCGCAGCGCACGGCTCAGGTCTCGCACCTGCACCAGCACGCCGTATTCCCAGCTCGGGATGTTGTCGAGCCACAGGCCCGGTGGCATGCGGTCATTGGAAAGGTAGCCGCCGCGCTTGTCCAGAAGGGTCTGAGCAACGCTTTTCAGGGTCTCGACCGTGGTGTAGCCGATGACCATCGGTTTGCCTTCGCGCTCGGCGGCGGCCTGCGCATTCTGCTGCACCGGAAACAGCGCAGGCTCCTTGCTCCAGTACCAGCCGACGGCCAGACAGACGAGCAGGTAGATCAAGACCAAGGCACCCAGCGCACGGCTGTAGAACAGGCTGCCCAGATAGCCGCGTCGTTTGACCGATGCAGTGTCAGCGGTACGCTCACCCGCGCTGCCTGCGCGGTTTTTCCAATCCAGCATGGTGGGGTCCTTTCGACTTGAGTTGAATGCTACGTGGCGTTCGACCGTAACCTTACCTCAAGGTGCAATGATCGAACGTATCCGGGGCGGATTTTCCTGAGTGCGTTGCTGAGATCGCCTTGGGCGGCAGCAAGCACCGGGCCAGAAAAATCGCGCTTGTCAGACCGGTTACATTTTGTCTGACAAGAAACGGACATGGCGTGCGAATGGCTCTATATCAGGCAACGGCAGACCGCAAAAACCAGCGATAGCTATTGGCTATACAGGCATAGTTATACGTAATGGCATAGCGCCATATATTTGTTGTCAAATAAGTGACTTGCGGCACTCAGGTGTCGTATCGAAGGTGCTAGCATAGCGCCATCAACCGTTTCGCTCTGCGAACCTAAAGTAGCCTTGATATGAACGAGCCCGAAGATCCCAGCCGTGATCGCTTGAAGCACCATTTTGCCCAACGGGTCATTCATCAGGCACGTCAGATTCTTGAGACCTGGCAACGGCTGCAGAAGTCCGAATGGTCGGCCGGTGACATGGCTGAACTGAAGGATTCGACCTTGCGTCTGTTGCGCTTTGCCGAGCGCTTCGAGCAGACCGAGCACATTGCTCTGGCTCAGGATATCGACGAAGCGCTCAGTGCGGTCGAGGCCAATCGGGGCCGCCTGAACAGCAGCGCCATCACCGAGCTCAATCGCCTGATGCAGCGTCTGTCGCGTACAGGCTTGCGGCATGGCGACCGTCTGGAGCAGACGTCGCTGCCGCCGTTGCGCAAACCGGTTTATGTGGTGCTTCAGGACCATGAGCGGGCAGAGCGGCTGGCCAAGCAACTGGAGTTCTTCGGCCTGTCCGCGCTGTCGTTGCACAGCGTGTCGGAGTTTCAGACGGCCATGACCCAGCGCCATCCGGCTGCCATTGTCATGGACGTCGATTTCAGTGGGCCCGGTCAGGGCTTGAGGCTGGCGTCCCAGGTTCAGGAAGGGCTCGAGCAAAAGCTGCCGCTGCTGTTCTTCAGTCTCAATGAAACCGACACCCCGACCCGGCTCGCTGCCGTGCGTGCCGGTGGCCAGGAGTTTCTGACCGGCGCACTGGAGGCGTCGAGCCTGCTGGAAAAGATCGAAATCCTGACCTGCGTGGCGCAGTACGAGCCCTACAAAGTGCTGATCATCGACGATTCACGCGCACAGGCAACGCACACCGAGCGTGTGCTCAACGCGGCGGGCATCGTCACGCGTACCTTGCTCGACCCGATTCAGGCGATGGGCGAACTGGCCGAATTCCAGCCCGACCTGATCATCCTCGACATGTACATGCCGGGCTGTACGGGGACGGAACTGGCCAAGGTCATTCGCCACAACGACCGTTACGTCAGCGTGCCGATCATTTATCTGTCCGCCGAAGATGATCAGGACAAGCAACTCGACGCCATGAGTGAAGGCGGGGACGATTTTCTGACCAAGCCGATCAAGCCGCGTCACCTGATCACCACCGTGCGCAACCGCGCTGCCCGCGCTCGCAACCTGAAAGCGCGCATGGTGCGCGACAGCCTGACGGGCCTGTACAACCACACGCATATCCTGCAATTGCTGGAAGACTGCAGCTTTCGCTCGCGTCGCGAAGGCAAGCCGCTGTGCTTCGCGATGCTCGATATCGACCATTTCAAGAAGGTCAACGACAGCCACGGGCATCCCATGGGTGACCGGGTGATCAAGAGTCTGGCGCTGTTTCTCAAGCAAAGGTTGCGCAAGACCGATTTCATCGGGCGTTACGGGGGCGAGGAATTTGCCATCGTCATGCCGGACACGGATATCCAGAGCGCTCATCAGGTGCTGGAGGAAATCCGCCATCGTTTCGCGGAAATCCATTATCCGGCGCAGCCTGCCGATCTGTTCTGTACGTTCAGTGCGGGTGTGGTTTCCCTCGGGCTGCATGATGACAGCCTGAGTCTGGCCGCCCAGGCCGACAGCGCGCTGTACCGCGCCAAGCATGCCGGTCGCAATCAGGTGCACTCGGCGCTGGTGGATGCGCCCTATCACGTCATGCTTCCTGAAACCGAAACCTGACCGGGTCCAGTCGGTCAGTCAGGTCACACTGGCGCGCTGCCGTGAACTTGAACTGCCGGGTGAAAGGGCCAGCGCCAGTTGTGTGCGGTTGTGCATGCGTGTCAGACGCAGGACCTGAGAGACATAGAGTTTGACGGTGTTTTCAGTGATGCCCAGTTCGCAGGCAATCTGATAGTTGGTCTGGCCCGTGCCGACCAGCCTTGCGACGTCCAGTTGGCGTGGCGACAACCCGGCAAAGATATCCGGCATCCGTGGCTCTTCGTTTAAGGCAGATTCAGCTTTTCTTTCAATCGATGACCCGGCCCGGGTCTGATCGAGATTCTGGTAGAGGTCGTCAATGGATGCGGCCAGGTACTGGAGCTTTTCATTGAGCAGCCCCAACTGATGGAGGTTTCGCTGGCGCTCGCCCAGTGCCTCGACCTGAAGCTGCACACCTTCCAGCACCTCGTCCAGATTGACGGGTTTTTGATAGTAATCCGCGATCCCGGCACGCAACGCTTTGATGACGTCCTTCTTCTCGGCCTTGCCAGTGAGCATGATGGCCTCGAACAGGTGCTTCCTGCCGCCCGCACGCTTCATCGCTTCGACCATCTCGATGCCGTTCATGCCCGGCATGTCCAGATCACACAGCACGATCCCGACAGTGTCGTCCTGATTGAATTGCTCCATGGCCTGCGCACTGGAAACGCAAGGCACGCAGTGATAGCCACTGTTTTCGAGAAACTCGCACAGCTCTTCGACAACAGCAGGCTGGTCATCCACGACCAATATTTTTACCGACGAGTACTTGTTCACCTGCGACTCCATGCTAATCGGCTACAGTGGAAAACTGGAGCCTGAATCCATTCAGCAGAATTGAGTGTGGTTGCGGCGGACGCTGTTTAAATAAGGGGTCGCGCCTGTCAATAGACCCTAGTCGTACTTTGTGACTATGTACATGGCAATAGAGCACTCTTTGATCAATGGATAATTAATACCGTTAACAAAAGTCCGATCAATAAAAACGGTGAGAAAGGATATTTATTTGTCGCCTGCGGACCCAAGTGCAAGTAACGGCGTGTAACGTGCTGGTTTACAAGGGGCCATAGCTGAGTGATCGACACACTCCAGAGTGCGATGGCAATGCCTGCGCCAATAAAGGTGCCCAACAGATACAGGCTGTCGGTCAGCAGTGCCAGTGCGGTCAGAAGTTTGACATCCCCGGCCCCCAGCCTGCCCAGCGCATAGCCCGGCAACGTCAGTGCCAGAGCGGTCAACGTCGCCCAGCCAGCCTCGTCCGGTGTCGCACCCAGCCATGTATGGCCACTGTACAACAGGTACCCGCACGCGACTAAAGCCACGCCCAGTGTCAGCCAGTTGGAAATTTTCCGTTGCCGCGCATCCTGTTCGGCGCACAGGCCGAACCATACAAGTAGAAAAAATAAATCCATTCGGTAAAAAGCGTCCTGTTTTCCTGAAAGAAACTATGCTCATGTGAAGTCGTGAGTGTCAGAGTAGACGTTGACATGAAAACCACCCCGCATCTTTCCTCCCCACACAGGCAACGGGGCGCCGCCGCTATCGAGTTTGCGGCAGTGTTCGTGGCCTTTTTCGCGGTGTTCTATGGTGTCGTAAGTTACAGCCTGCCACTGTTGATGGTGCAGTCTTTCAATGCGGCTGCCAGTGAGGCGGTACGTCGCAGCGTGGCGCTGAGTCCGACGGCGGTCAATTACAACCAGTTGATTGTCAGCCAGGCCGAGACGGTGGTCATGAACCAGTTGTCATGGATGCCCGCTTCACTGGGGTTCAGCAATGCCCATGTGCGGGTGACCTACACAGCGGGTGTGCTGACGGCCAACATCAGTTATCCGAAATCCAGACTGGCGCAGGTCCTGCCCTTTCTGACCCTGCCGGGTGTCGGCGAAATACCCCGCCTGCCCAATAACCTTTCTGCCCAAGCGAGCCTGCAACTTGTCCCTTGAGAAAAGCCGTCTGAGTCGCTGGCTGGGCCGTGCCGATGCGCCTCCGGCCCCGCAAACCCTATCCTTGAATACTGAGCCCGATCCCATCGGCGCCGATCTGTACCTGTTGCTGGATGATGACGGGCGAGTACAGAGCATCAGTGCTCATCTGGCTTCGAGGCTGGGTATCGCGGCACCCATGGCTGAATCACAGCGCCTGATGAGTCTGCTGTTGCCCAACAGCGCGCTGGTGATCGAGGGTGTGCCGCAGGAATGGCTGGGGCATATGCTCGATCTGGACTTCAAGAGTGCCGATGCCCACATCCTGCACGCACGCGGCTGGGTTCAGGCGCACGGCAAGGAATGGCTTCTGCAACTGCTCGACATCAGTGACCTGATGGAGGAGGCCAGCGCTGCCCGCAGCCGCCAGCAATGCCTGCGTGTGGCCGGGCAGATCGCCGAGCGTGTGCGTGTGTGCCACGTTGACCGGCTCAAGGCAGTTGTCACCGAGCAGCTCGAAGAGCTTGCACAGCTCTGGCGCATCCCCTGTGTGGCGCTGGTCCTGCCTGAAGCGGGTGGCGCTGGCTGGCGGGTCTATTGTCAGTACAACGCTCACACGGCGCCCGAACTGTGGCAGGCCGGCCAGCGTCTGGGCAGTGCACTGGACGCCCTTGACGCCAACGTCACGCACCAGCTGTCATTCGGCACGGGCTCGCATTCCGCATCGTTGCAGAGCGCGTTCGCCAACGCCGACGGTTTTCTGATGCCACACAGCCGTGAAGGCGTGGCCAAGGCCTGGCTGCTGTTCGGCTTTTACGATGCTGCACAGCAGGCGCCTGACCTGGGTGAGCGGGAGTGGCTGAACCTGTGTTCTGCCTTGGCCGGGCCGGTGCTGTTCAGACTGTCGGAGCAGCACAATCGACATCACGTCGAGCGTCTGGCGGTGCTTCAGGACCTGCTGGGCACTGGCTGGTGGGAATTGCTGCCCGGCACGGACGAGATTCTGCTGGCACCACAACTTGCGCGCAGCCTGCGCCTGGGTGACCGGGTCGAAAGCTTGTCGCGTCAGGACTGGCTGGCGCTGATTCATCCGGCGGACCGCCAGGAACTGACCAGTCGCCTGACCCAGTTGCGTGACAAAGGCACGCCCATGCTGCTGTGTGTGCGTCTGGCCCAGGCCGATCCCGCACAGGAAACCCTCTGGTTCCGGATTCAGGGCCAGGCGTTGATCAGCGGACAGGTGCAGCGTGTGCTGGGTTTCATGCTCGATGTCAGTGACATCAAGAACCAGGAAACCGATGCGGCGGCCGCGCACAAGCGGCTGGATAACCTGATCGCCAGTTCACCCGCCGTGATCTACGTGCAGCGCTATGACCACGGCAATCTTGAGCCAAGCTTTTTCAGCGACAGCCTGACGCCGTTGCTAGGCTGGACCCTCGCCGAGTGTGTCGAGGGCCAGCTTGCCGAATACATTCATCCCGAGGACCGCGATATCTGGTTCGAGCGTAGCCGCCAGTTGCTGCGTGAAGGCTTCGTCAGTCGTCGCTATCGATTGCGTGACAAGGGCGGCAATTACCACTGGCTGCTGGATGAGGCCCGCCTGCTGCGTGACGACCTCGGCATGCCGGTCGAGGCGGTCGGGCTTTGGCTGGATGTGACCGAGGCCACGCTGGCCGCCGAACAGGTGCGCAAGAGCGAGGAGCGCTATCGGATTCTGGTCGAGGACTCGCCCGCGATGATCTGTCGCTACACGCCGGATCTGGTACTCAGCTTCGGTAACAAACCACTGGCCAGTTATATGGAATGCACGCCCGAGCAGCTGACCGGTATCAATCTGGGCGACTGGATGTCCGACGAGCAGCGTGAGGCGTTCGTCCGCCGTATCGGCCAGCTCACGCCCGAAGAGCCGATGAGCACGGAGGAAATCTGCATTGAATTGCCCGGCCGCGAATACGCGTGGTGGATCTGGGCGGACCGAGGGGTTTTCGATGAGCAGGGCAGGCTGATCGAGATTCAGGCCGTGGGCCGCGACAACACGGACGTGCGCCGCTCTCGCATGCAACTGAATCAGAGCGCCAAGATGGCCACGCTGGGTGAAATGTCGACCGGGCTGGCCCATGAGATCAATCAGCCGCTCAATGTCATGCGCATGGCGGTGGTCAATGTGTTGAAGCGGCTGGGCAGGGGTGATGTGGATATCGAATACCTCACCGAAAAGCTCAACCGCATCGACACGCAGGTGCAGCGCGCTGCACGGGTGGTCGACCACATGCGCGTGTTCGGGCGGCGCTCGGAAATCGAGGAGCAATTGTTCGACCCGGCCCAGGCGGTGGAAGGCACCGTGTCGATGCTGGCCGAGGGCATGAAAGGCAAGGGCGTGCAACTGCGCATTGGTGAGATGAGCGCGCCTGTGCAGGTGCGCGGGCACGTCGATCAACTGGAGCAGGTGCTGATCAACCTGATGGTCAACGCCCGTGATGCTCTGCTTTCGCGTCGTGAGAACGACCGCGAGTTCGAGCCGTGGATCAGCGTCGAGGTCGAGCGCGATGAAAACATCATCCGGCTCGTCGTGCAGGACAACGGCGGCGGTATCGACCCGCGCTTGCTGGAGCGGATTTTCGAGCCGTTCTTCACGACCAAGCCAGTCGGTGTCGGCACCGGGCTGGGCTTGTCAGTCAGCTATGGCATCGTCGATCAGATGGGTGGCCAGTTGAGCGTCAGCAACGTTGGCGAAGGCGCGCGTTTTCTCGTCGAACTGCCGATCTTCAACGCCGGTTAGATCACCAGATGGGCCTGGCCGAAATTACAGCTCAGGTTGGCACCCACATCGGCGGGCGCCAGCGTCACGCCGAGGGACGCCAGCAGCGGATCTACGACTGAGGTCAACAAGGGTTTGAGGGTGTTCTCGACGATGACATCCAGCGCACTGGTCAGGCTGCTCAGCAGCGTGGCCGCGCCGGTGATCAGATTGCCCAGCGTGGTGCTTGTCGCGGGTTTGTAGACATCGACCTTGACCCCTGAAACCACGCCATTGAGCACGGTGCTGGGTTTGACCGACGTCGTGTTGGTCAGAAAGTAGGGCGGGCTGTTGATCTCCGGCAGGTTCGGCGAGCTGAATGTTGTGTTGATTGCGGCAGCGGTGCCCAGCGGAGACTGGCTGACCGTGTCGAAGCTGAGGCCGATGCCGCCGGCGCCGAAGGGCGTGCGTGCTGTGCAGTTGCCCAGCAGCCCCAGTATCTTCTGGCAGGTCTGTGTACCGATATCGATCACCGGCAGCGGTATCGCCGTGACGGCGGAAGGGTCGGTGCTGGCGGGGAAGGCTGAGGCGTTTGTGATCTGGCCCAGTTTGGCGGTGACCAACGTAGCGTCGGTGTGAACGTTCAAGGTCTTGACGGTGTTGCTGGTGCAGGTATAGCCGGTGATGTAGCTGTCGGCGCTGGCCAGCGAGAGGTTTAGGTCGATTTTGGGACCAGTCGCTGGCGTACCGCTGTCCAGAAACTTGATATCCGAGACCATGCAACTGTTCAGGCCCAGCGCGCAGGTCGCCGAAGTCACCACGCCTGCCAGATTCAGATTCAAGGCACTGTTGAGCAGTGGCGTAAGACTGCCTACCACCGAGCCTGCGGTGTTGGCCAGTGACGTGATCGTGCCCAGCACCGGCAGGTTGATCGATACCAGCGCACGCATCTGCGCTGTCCTTACGTAGATGCGATTGGCACCGGTTTTGGGATTGAGCGGGTCGATCTTGCCGGGATCGCCGATCGCGGACAGTTGCGGCGGTTCGATGACCTGAATGCGCGTCGTCACCTGAGCCAGTCCCGGAATGTTGATCTGCACGGGGGCTGAAATGCCGTTCTTGTCATTGGCCAGTTGCGCCAGACCCTGCACCAGATCCAGCAGCCGCAGACTGGTGTTCAGCGCTGCGATATCGGCGCTGCCCTGCACGGCCAGCAAGTCTCCGAGCAGAACCGTTGTAGCGCCGGCCGCTGCCTTGATGGCCTGCAGGCCCGCGATGGTTGCGGTGGCGTTCAAGGTGCCGCTGGGGTCCAGCACATTGATGGCGCTCTGAACCAGTTGGCTGACGGAAACGGTGGTGTTGAGCACTTGTGTGTAACCGACGGCCGTCAGGTTCAGGTCGAGTTTGAGCCTGTTCAGGTAATTGAGCAGGCTCAGGTCGGTGTTGACCAGGCCCTGCCAGTTGGCGACACCCAGGTTCAGTGTCCCGCCCAGCAGCCCTCCGACGATCGGGTTGAGCACCGCTGCCTTGGCGCTATCGATTGTCATGGCGGCACTGCGAATGGTCAGTGAGGCCAGCGGAGAGGCGCTGGCCGCGACCGCGGTGGCGCTGAGCTGGAGGTCGGGTGAGTCGGGCGTACTGTCGAACAGCGCAGCGATGCCCGCTGCGATGCTGCGCGGCACGGGATGGCTGACCACAACCTGAATGGCCTGTGACTGCGTGGCGTCGGCGGTAAACACCCTGCGGCTCTGCGCATTCACCGACAACGTGCCGCACGTGGCAACGAGCGTGCGGCCATTGCTGCCCGGCGTGAAACCGTTGCGCGTTGCGCTCTGAGTGGCGTAACTGGCAGCGCTTGCGCCTGTCATGCATGTTCCCTTGCGCCCGGCCGCTTCCAGCGCCGCGACGTCGGCGATCCGTTGCAGGGAGCGTTTCTCCATGTACAGCCTACCGCTGTCGATGACCATCAGCGTGCACAACAGCGCCAACGCCAGCGTCAGCGCCGCCATCAGGCCTATTGCACCGCGCTGCCGATCCCGCGTCGCGACGTAACGATTCAGGGGAGACATCAGCACTCCTTCGGCATCGCCGTCGCTCACTCACCTGTTGTCAGGGAGTGTAGTCAACGCGATGAAGGTGTGCTGGCGTATGCACATCAAGGCGGCATCCGCTGATCACATACAGATGTCAGCCCTCACACTGATCGTTCCTCGCGATGGGCACGATCAGTGGTGAGGCGGTCAGCGTGGCGGGTACTGTTCCAGAATTTTCGCAACGGTCGCGCGGACGGCGGTTTCGCGGTCGGTCGGGTTGCCTGCATTGTCGCTGAGGATGCGCTCGGTGCTGCCGCGCCAGACCAGCTTGCCGTCCTTGCCATCGAACAGGTCGATCTGCAGGGTCGACACCTTGTAGTCCACGCTGCGGGTTTCGGTGTTCATCGGCGCGCCCCAGTAGCCGTAGCCGCCCCACGGGCCCCAGCCGCCGCCATAATTGGTGCTGACCAGTTGCTGACGGTTCTCGACGATCAGCCAGGCCTGAACCTTCAGGTCGGCATGTCCTCCGGCTGGCGCCATGCGCAGGCCGCGCTGGTCCAGCTGATCGCTGATGGACTGGCGGATGCGCTGCTCGGTCAGGTCGCTTTTGAGGCGTGGATCATCCGGCTGATATTGAACGCCGGGCTCCTTCCAGCTCCAGCTGCGATAACCGCCGAAATCCCGCTGGGCATCGAAATCACGATTGACCTGGTTGTTCTGACACGCAGTCATCAGCAGCAGGCACGACAACAACACAAGGCGGCGAAACATGGCAGTGCTCCGAAAGGGATTACCGTGGGGGATATTCGGTCAGTGCCTGTTGCACGGCCTGACGTAACGCTTTGCTGCGGTCTGACAGATCATTACCACTGCGCGCGTCGGCGCTGGTGCTCCAGACCGGTTGGCCGGTACGGGCGTCGAACAGATTGATCTGCACCACCATCACGCGTTCCTGATAGGTGCGCACCACCGGCACGCTGGCGTAACCGCCATAGCCCGGGCCGTAACCGCGTCGATAACCGTCGTAGCCCAGACCACCTCCGTAATACGGATCGTAATCCTCACGCACCTGTCGCAGGCGTGTTTCCTGACGGGTTGCCGCGCTGACATACAGATCGGCTGGTTTGTTGCGTGCAGGGCGCAGGCCGCGCTGGTCCAGACCGGTACTCACGGCTTCGGCAACCTGCGCCGAGTCCATCCAGGCGGTGCCGGGCGGTAACTGGCCATTGAGCCACGCCCAGCTTTGATAGCGTCCGTAATCGCGGGTCGGAGCAGGGTAGGCGCTCAGGTCCAGCGTCTGCGCTGCCTGAGGCGGCGCAGGTGGGATCGGCATTGAGCTGGCGACGTACGGATTGTTGCTCTGGCAGGCGCTGGTTGCCAGAAACAGAACGATCAAGGCGAGACGGTGCTTCATGATGTTCTCCGCAAAAAGATCAGATCGGGCGGCAAATCCAGTGCAGATAACGCCCCAGACCTGCAAACGCCGGATGGCGTCGGTGTGCCAGCTCCATTTCCAAAAGGCCCGTCAGCTCAACTCTGGCCTGAAACTCCACCGGCATGTAGTCGTGGAACACGCGCACGCCGCTCTGGGTTTCGACTCGCCACTGTCCTTCAAGTTGCGTTGCCAGTTCCCGCGGGTCGAGTGGCTGCTGGGGCGTGAGACTCTGTTTTTCACCGGCCATGTCATTCTTGCGCATCTTGCGAAAGTGACCCTTGAGCAGGTTGCGATAGATCAGCGCATCCCGGTTGTAGAACGCCAGCGACAGCCAGCCATCCGCTTTGGTGAGCTGATGCAGCACCGGCAGGATGGTGTGCGGCTCGGCTAGCCATTCCAGCACAGCGTGACAAATCACCAGATCGTAAGTATCGGTCAGCAGTTCGGGCAGCGCCTGCCAAGGTGCCTGGATGAAGGTCGCCGTCTGTCCGGCTTCGGCGAAGCGCTGACGAGCGCCTTCGAGCATCGGTTCGGCCGGTTCGGCCAATGTCACCTCATGACCGCGCTCGGCCAGCCACAACGACATGTGGCCCAGGCCTGCGCCGATGTCCAGCACGCGCAGTGGTCGTTCGGGTAACGCTTCTTCCAGATCCGCCTGCAGCACCGCCAGACGAATCGCGCCTTTGGCACCGCCGTAGATCTTTTCCGCAAAACGGGTGGCCAATTGATCGAAATGGCGGTCGCTCACTTGGCGAATCTCCGCTCGCTGTCAGCCAACTTGCTGCGCACCACTTCGTCCATGTCCAGCCCCAGTTCGCTGCACAAAAGCAGCAGATAGAGGACGATGTCGCCCACTTCCTGTCCGGCATGAGCCAATTGCTCAGGCGACAGCTCGCGGGACTGGTCTTCGCGCAGCCACTGGAAGATTTCCACCAGCTCCGACATTTCCACGCTCGCGGCCATGGCCAGGTTCTTGGGGCTGTGAAATTGTTTCCAGTCGTTCTGGTCGCGGATGCGGTGCAGCCGCTGGGTCAATTCGTCGAGGTTCATCATGCTCTCCTGAAGGCGCATAGCTTCAGGCGGAACCGGCTGGCAGGCAAGTAGGCTTTTGGGTTTGTTCAGCCTGCATGAGGAATAGACTGAAGGAACGCTATCTGTGGGAGGCGCCACCACGTCTTCGACGTAGCGCTGTCGGGCAGCAAACACCTGACCGTGGGAGGCGGCTTGCCGGCGATGCAGTCGACGCGGTATGTCAGGAAAATCGCGTCATCGTTCATCGCCGGCAAGCCGCCTCCCACAGTTTGATCCTGGACAGCAGGAAGCCTGATCACTCCACGGCAGGCTGCCAACTGCCGACCATGTGAACCAGGTCCGGCTGACCTTCCAGGCGTAGCTGCCCATGAGACCCTGCCGCGCTGGCGAACAGTTTCACGTCGCCGGGCAGGCGCACCGGTTTCTGGAACTGCACGGTGATGTCCACGTTGGACGCAGGCAAATGATCATCCAACGCGGCAAGCGCGCGTGCCTTGAGCCACATGCCGTGAGCGATGGCGCGTGGGAAGCCGAACAGTTTGGCGCTCGGTGCACTCAGGTGAATCGGGTTGTAGTCGCCGGACACCCGCGCATAGTCGCGTCCAATGTGCGACGAGGCCTGCCAGCTCGCGTGCTCGATCACAGGCAGATAAGCCGGCTCGATGTGTTCGTCCATCTCGCCGTCAAGCCTGACCCCTGTGCACAGCATGGTGCTGTCTTCTTCCCAGAGCAGACCGACGCTGTCTTCGATATGCGTCACCAGCGTGAAGGTCACGCCTTTGCGGTGCGGACGCAGGTCGGTGGCCTGCACGCTGACGTACAGCTGGCTGATGCCGCCGAGCGGCCGATGAATGCTGATCCGGTTGGCGATGTGCACCAGTCCCATCAAGGGGAACGGAAAGTCCTTGGAAGTCATCAACTGCATCTGCAACGGAAACGCCAGCACATGGGGATAAGTCGGCGGCAGCAGACTGCTTTCCTGAAACCCGCAGACCTTGCGATAGGCCTCAAGCTTGTCGGCGTCCACCGAGACCCAGCTGCGCAAGCCCAGGTCGGGCAGTTGCGTGCCCGTGACCTTGCGGCGCAGTGCTGCCTGAAAGAACAGATTCGGCAGCGGCTGCAGCGCATTCAGATAGAGCCAGTGAGCAGTCATCATCCTTCTCCTTGAACTCAATGCGGGGTGTTACGCCCCGATGACGTTTTGACCACAGACGCGCAATACCTGGCCGCTGACCGAGCCGCTGCCCGGTTGGCTAAACCAGGCCACGGCTTCGGCGACGTCTTGCGGCAGACCGCCCTGACCGAGTGAGCTCATGCGTCGCCCGGCTTCACGCAGGGTGAAGGGCATCTGGGCGGTCATTCGGGTTTCGATGAAGCCCGGTGCAACGGCATTGATGCTTATGCCGCGTGCCTTGAGTCCGGGTGCCATCGCGCGGGCGTAGCCGATCAGACCGGCCTTGCTCGTGGTGTAGTTGGTCTGTCCGCGAGTACCGGCGATGCCGTTGATCGAGGCCATGAGGATCACCCGCGCTTCGTCGTTGAGCGCGCCGTGGTCCAGCAAGGTCTGTGTCAGCACCTGCGGGGCATTGAGGTTGACGGCCAGCACCGAGTCCCAGAAGTCTTCAGGCATGTTGGCCAGGGTCTTGTCACGGGTGATGCCAGCGTTGTGCACCAGAATGTCGATCCCGCCCTGAAGGTGTTCCAGCAACTGCCCAGGCGCATCCGCAGCGCAGATGTCCAGCGCAAGTGCCTGCCCACCGAGGCGTGAGGCCAGGGCTTCCAGATCAGAGCGGGACTGCGGCACATCCAGCAGGATGACCTGAGCGCCGTCGCGGGTCAGGGTTTCGGCGATCGATGCGCCAATGCCCCGTGCAGCACCGGTCACCAGTGCCTTGCGCCCGGCCAGCGGACGGCTCCAGTCCTGAACTTGCGAGGTGCAGGGTGTCAGGTGCAGAAACTGGCCGGAGATGAATGCGCTCTTGGGCGTCAGAAAGAAACGCAGCGCGCCTTCGAGTTGATCTTCGGCGCCTTCATCCACCTGCAGCAGTTTTACGGTAGAACCGTTGCGCAGTTCCTTACCCAATGAGCGGCTGAAGCCTTCTATCGCCTGTTGGGTGCTGGCCGCCAGCGGATCTTCAAGCGCTTGCGGGGACCGGGTGAGGATCACCACATGAGCGCAGGTGTCCAGGCAACGCAGCAGCGGTTGGAAGAAGTCACGCAGTTGTCTGAGCTGATCGGTTCTCAACAGCGTACTGGCATCAAACACCACGGCCTTGAGCTTAGGCCCCTGATTGGAAACCCAGGCGGTTGCGCCCGGCATGTCGCTGCCAAAGCTGTAAAGCGAGTCGGTCAGACGATGGGCAAACCCCCGAACCTGATCGGCCAGCGGGCCTGCGCTGATCAGCAGTGTGCCTTCGATTGGCCGAAGGCGTCCGGCCTGCCAACGCTCCAGGCGTGTCGGAGTCGGCAGACCGACGGCTTTCACCAGGCGACGGCCTACGTCGGAGTTGGCGAAATCGATATAGCGATCTGACGGCATGGAACACTCTCCTCGGGTCGGGGTTCAAAGGAATGGACCACAGTCGAACGAAGTTTGTTCTTGCTCATCTACGCTGTTCATCCATCCGTTTGAAGAAAGGAAGTTTTCCATGACGCAGACTCGCCGGGTCGCCATCGTCGGTGGCAATCGCATTCCGTTCGCCCGTTCCAACGGCCCGTATGCCACGGCCAGCAATCAGGACATGCTCACCGCAGCGCTGGAGGGCCTGATTGAGCGCTTCAACCTGCACGGGCTGCGCATGGGCGAAGTGGTGGCCGGTGCGGTGCTCAAGCATTCCCGTGACTTCAACCTGACCCGCGAATGCGTGCTGGGCTCGCGGCTGTCGGCGCAAACCCCGGCCTATGATATTCAACAGGCCTGCGGCACGGGGCTCGAAGCGGCGTTGCTGGTGGCCAACAAGATCGCCCTGGGGCAGGTCGAATGCGGCATCGCGGGTGGCGTGGACACCACGTCCGATGCACCGATCGGGGTCAACGAGGACCTGCGCGGCATCCTGCTGCAGGTCAACCGCAGCAAAAGCACGGGCGACAAGCTCAAGGCGCTGATGCAATTGCGCCCGCACAACCTCAAGCCGGAGCTGCCGCGCAATGGCGAGCCGCGTACCGGTCTGTCGATGGGCCAGCATTGCGAACTGATGGCGCAGCACTGGGGCATCGAGCGTGCGCCTCAGGATCAGCTTGCTCTGGAAAGCCATCAGAAGATGGCCGCAGCCTACGCCGAGGGCTGGCAGGACGACTTGATGACGCCGTACCTGGGGCTTAATCGTGACAACAACCTGCGCCCCGACCTGACGCTGGAGAAACTCGCGAGCCTCAAGCCAGCCTTCGAGCGCAGCGCCAAAGGCACCCTGACAGCGGGCAACTCCACGCCACTGACCGACGGCGCCTCGGTGGTGCTGCTGGCCAGCGAAGAATGGGCCAGGGAGCGCGGCCTGCCGGTACTGGCTTACTGGCGTGATGGAGAAGCGGCAGCCGTGGATTTCGTCAGAGGCGATGAAGGCCTGCTGATGGCGCCGGTCTACGCCGTGCCGCGCCTGCTGGCACGCAACGGTCTGACGCTTCAGGACTTCGATTACTACGAGATTCACGAAGCCTTTGCCGCTCAGGTGCTGTGCACGCTCAAAGCCTGGGAGGACGCCGATTACTGCAAGACGCGCCTGGGACTGGATGCGCCGCTGGGCTCCATTGATCGCAGCCGGATGAACGTCAAGGGCAGCTCGCTGGCTGCAGGCCACCCCTTCGCGGCGACCGGCGGACGTATTGTCGCCAATCTGGCCAAACTGCTGGACGCCGCAGGCAGCGGGCGCGGACTGATCTCTATCTGCGCCGCGGGCGGTCAGGGCGTCACGGCGATTCTGGAGCGCTAGAGAGCTGTCGTCACGCCGATGGCAATAGACCGGGGTCGTCGGCATAATCGACGACTGCGGGGCTGACAGGTCCTGTACGGTTTTGCAGCACGGACGGGTGACGGATGGGACTCATTATTGGCGTGGCGGTACTCCTGATCCTGGTGGGTGCCTTGCTTTACCTGTTCGACAAGGGTTCCAGATCCCGCTGGCTGCGTCCTTACATCGGGCTGGTGCTGATCGGTCTGTTGATTGGCGGGATGGGGCTGTTGATCGGTCTGATTTCCGAAGACGTCGAACGCTACTTCATTCTGGTCGCCAAGGTCGTCATCTCGCTGACCGGTGTGGCGTTCTGCCTGCGGCTGATCATGCTGATCGCCAAGCGATTCATTGTCAGAAATTGAACGGGAGCGCCACGGTCAGGCGAAACAGGACAACGTGGACAATCATTTCAAGTTTCTGACGCTGCCCAGACCTTCTGGCAGCGTTGCCAATGTCTTCATCCATGGCTATTCGTCGGGGCATGATCTCAACGACCGACGCCTGCTGGCCAACAGCATTCCGGCGGCGCTGCGTCAGCGTGTGAATATCCTGGCATTCTGGCCGTCGAGCCATTTCACGCAAATGGACAATCGCTCCCGCGGCCTGCTGGTGGCTGCCGCCCGTGTGCACCCGCTGGCCGGTGCCGCTGCGCTGGCGGGGGATCGCGCGTATCACTTTTCACGCATCCGCTCCCGCGCCGAAGCCATGGGCAAGGTACTGCTGGCGCAGCTGGACCGTTACCTGTTCGAACAGCATCCAGAGGTGACACGGGTCAATCTGATCGGCCATTCGCTGGGCGGACGGCTGCTGATCAGTGCGCTCAAAGGGCTGGACAGGCCACCCGAGCATGGCCTGGTGATCGGCGATGTGCTGCTCATGGCGGCGGCGGTGCGTGTTTCGGCGGACGACGCCAGGGTACTCAAACGGCGTATCTCCGGGCGGCTGATCAACGCCTGGTCCAGCGAGGATCACGTGCTGTTGCTCAATCTGGGCGAGAAGAGCCTGGGGCGCGGGCCGGTCGAGCACTTTGAAAACGTCTACATGCAGGGCTATCGCCACCACCATTACTGGAACCGTCTGCAGGAGGTGCTGATCGCCACTTGTTTCAGCGGCTGCGAAGGCATGGATCTGGACGAGGTCGCATTGCAACTGACGAATCAGGACCCGGTCCTGCAGGACATCTACCTGCACAGCGTGCTGGCCCGTTCGCCGGATTATCTGCTGGACGCGGCGATCAGGCACTTGCGCACCAGTCGCTGGACGCACCTCAAGGACTCGGACGAAGACCGCACCTACGCCTTTGTCCGCGAATTCCAGCTGGTCGCCGGGCACTGCGTGGTCAATGCGGCGCGCCGTCACGGCATCTCGTACACCCGCGTGCTCGGCATGCTGGCGCGGCAATACGATCTGGGTGAGGCGTTACATCAGTGCGCCACCGTGGTCGAAGTCGAAGAGTTGTTGCTCAGGACTTTCTTCCGGCATGCCTTCTCCAAAGCGCACCCGCTGGCTGAAATGCCGATCGCCAGTGTCAAGGCCATGCCGTGGGACGTGTATGCCCGGCATGTCGATACCCTGGCCGAGCGTCTGACGGTAGGGTCGATCTTCAAGCCTGCGAGCAATGAGGAGCTGCCCACTGAGTCGGCGAGCCGTTCAGTCGCCACCCTTGAACCGCCCGAGCGTCAGCCCGGTTCGTTGAAAGGGTTGCTGGCGGCGATTCGTCAGGCGCCAGTTCAACGGGTGTTTACGCGCTTCAGCACGGCACTCAAGCCGGGTTATTCCGCGCTGATCCCGACCGTCGCCATTGTGTTTTACGCGCGTGTGACCCTCGATGACGACGCGCTGATGTAGCGCGTCCTCATGCGGCCCGCGCTTCCTCCAGCGCCGCTTCCGACAGTTGCTGGCGATGACGGTTGGCGTAGTTCTCGGCGACGACCGAACAGACGATCAGCTGCATCGGGTGATAAATCATGATCGGCAGCAGAATCAGACCCAGCCCGGGATTGCTGCCGAAAATCAACGCGGCCATCGGCGCACCTGCGGCCAGCGACTTTTTGGTCGCGCAGAACACCGCCGCGACTTTGTCTGCGTGATCGAATTTCAACAGGCGTGCAGTGCGGGTGGTCATCAGCAGGATGACTGCGAGCAGCACGGCGGTGCCGATAAAGGCGGTCAGGATCACGCTGTTGCCCTGGCTCTGCCACATCCCGGAAATCATCGAATTGCAGAACGCGGCGTAGACCAGCAGCAGAATCACCAGCTTGTCGATGATGTTGGTGTACTTCTTGTGACGCGCAAAGAATTTGCCCAGCAACGGCCGCAGCAACTGGCCCAGCACCAGTGGCAGCAACAGCAGGG
>Ga0265798_10000423_pt1 | contig 73258 bp, 52 predicted proteins | sample P3T30metagenome_FD_192430 | JGI IMG/M metagenome (GOLD analysis project Ga0265798, IMG submission 192430) | Plant litter microbial communities from East Loma Ridge, Irvine, California - P3 T30 | ecosystem: Environmental > Terrestrial > Plant litter > Unclassified | place: USA: California... | reverse complement strand
GCCGCCGAATTTCTTCGACAGAACGGTTGCGATTGCAGCCGTCAGGGTGGTTTTGCCGTGGTCAACGTGACCAATGGTGCCGACGTTGACGTGCGGCTTGGTCCGTTCGAATTTACCTTTTGCCATTTTGATCTTCCTTAATTAATTTATTTGCGGGACGGAGCAAGGCTTACCGCCGTTGCTCTGTCCTCAACTAGTTTCAATTATTGCGGGACAGAGCAGGGTTTACCGCTTTTGCTCTGTCCCCAACTGACTCTAACTATAACTATTACTTGGCTTTCGCGGTAACGATCGCGTCCATCACGTGCTTCGGCGCTTCAGCATAGTGCTTGAATTCCATCGTGTAGGTCGCACGGCCCTGGGTTGCCGAACGCAGCACGGTCGAGTAACCGAACATTTCCGACAGCGGGACTTCGGCCTTGATGATCTTGCCGCCGCCGCCCGGGATTTCGTCCATGCCCTGCACCATACCGCGGCGGGACGACAGGTCGCCCATCACGGTACCGGCGTAGTCTTCCGGCGTTTCCACTTCCACGGCCATCATCGGCTCGAGGATGACCGGGTTGGCTTTACGGCAGCCATCCTTGAATGCCATCGAACCGGCCATGCGGAACGCGTTCTCGTTCGAGTCCACGTCGTGGTACGAACCGAAGGTCAGCGTCACTTTGACGTCGACCACCGGGTAGCCGGCCATCACGCCGCTCGACAGGGTCTCGCGCACACCTTTTTCGACTGCCGGGATGTATTCGCGAGGAATGACACCGCCCTTGATGGCGTCGATGAACTCGAAGCCTTTGCCCGGCTCCTGCGGTTCGATCGACAGCACCGCGTGGCCGTACTGGCCGCGGCCGCCCGACTGCTTGACGAACTTGCCTTCGATGTCCGACACCGCCTTGCGGATGGTTTCGCGGTACGCCACCTGCGGCTTGCCGACGGTCGCTTCCACGCCGAATTCACGCTTCATGCGGTCGACGATGATTTCCAGGTGCAGCTCGCCCATACCACCGATGATGGTCTGGCCCGATTCTTCATCGGTACGCACGCGGAACGACGGGTCTTCCTGAGCCAGACGGTTCAGTGCCAGGCCCATCTTTTCCTGGTCGGCCTTGGTCTTCGGCTCGACGGCCTGCTGGATCACCGGCTCCGGGAACACCATCTTTTCCAGGGTGATGATCGACGACGGGTCGCACAGGGTTTCGCCGGTGGTTGCATCCTTCAGGCCGACAGCGGCGGCGATGTCGCCGGCGCGGACTTCCTTGATCTCTTCACGCTGGTTGGCGTGCATCTGCAGAATACGGCCGAGACGCTCTTTCTTGTTCTTGATCGGGTTGTAGACGGTATCGCCCGACTTGATCATGCCCGAGTAGACGCGGAAGAAGATCAGCTGGCCGACGAACGGGTCGGTCATGATCTTGAATGCCAGCGCCGAGAATTTCTCGTCGTCCGATGCCTGACGGGTGACCGGCTGGTCGTCCTCGTCGGTACCGCCGACCGGCGGGATGTCGACCGGCGACGGCAGGTATTCGATGACCGCGTCCAGCATGGCCTGCACGCCCTTGTTCTTGAAGGCGGTGCCGCACATCATCGGGACGATTTCCGACGCGATGGTACGCTGGCGCAGGGCCGACTTGATCTCTTCTTCGGTCAGGTCGCCTTCTTCCAGGTACTTGTTCATCAGGTCTTCGTTCGCTTCAGCAGCGGTCTCGACCAGCTTTTCACGCCATTCGTTGGCGGTGTCCACCAGCTCGGCCGGGATGTCGCGGTAGTCGAACTTCATGCCTTGCGACGCGTCGTCCCAGATGATCGCTTTCATCTTGACCAGGTCGACCACGCCCAGGAAGTTCTCTTCGGCGCCGATCGGGATCTGCAGCGGGATCGGGTTGGCCTTCAGGCGGGCGCGCATCTGCTCGTACACCTTGAAGAAGTTCGCACCGGTACGGTCCATCTTGTTGACGAATGCCAGACGCGGGACTTTGTACTTGTTAGCCTGACGCCACACGGTTTCCGACTGCGGCTGCACGCCGCCCACGGCGCAGTAGACCATGCAGGCGCCGTCCAGCACGCGCATCGAACGTTCCACTTCGATGGTGAAGTCGACGTGGCCCGGGGTATCGATGATGTTGATGTGGTGCGGCTCGAAATTGTTGGCCATACCCTTCCAGAAGCAGGTCGTCGCTGCCGAGGTAATGGTAATGCCGCGTTCCTGCTCCTGCTCCATCCAGTCCATCGTCGCTGCGCCATCGTGCACTTCGCCGATCTTGTGGTTCACGCCGGTGTAGAACAGGACGCGCTCGGTGGTGGTGGTTTTACCAGCATCGATGTGAGCGGAAATACCGATGTTGCGGTAGCGCTCAATGGGGGTCTTGCGTGCCATAATTTTTCCTAAACTTTGAATGGACAAAACCGAGCAGCATTCTGGTTATCAAAATGAGCTCGGCCTGAACAACGGATACTGCAGGGGAACATATGCCCTGGCAGGGGGATCGCTCCCCCTGCAGTCTGTTCCTTTTTAGAAGCGGAAGTGCGAGAACGCCTTGTTCGCTTCAGCCATGCGGTGGACTTCGTCACGACGCTTCATTGCGCCGCCACGGCCTTCCGCTGCTTCCATCAGCTCGCCACCCAGACGTTGCGGCATGGACTTTTCGCTACGCTTGTTTGCGGCTTCGCGCAACCAACGCATAGACAGCGCCATACGACGGACCGGACGAACTTCCACTGGCACCTGGTAGTTGGCGCCGCCGACGCGGCGGGATTTCACCTCGACCATCGGCTTGCAGTTGTTGATCGCGGTCGTAAACACTTCGAGCGGGTCCTTGCCCGACTTCGATTGGATGTGTTCGAACGCACCGTAGATGATGTTTTCCGCAACCGACTTCTTGCCGGACAGCATCAGAACATTGACGAACTTGGCGACATCGGTGTTGCCGAATTTTGGATCCGGCAGGATCTCGCGCTTGGGTACTTCACGACGACGTGGCATTTCAATTCCTTCCTATCTTCAGTTGAGTGCTTGAACCGCACTCGCGAAAGACCCTCATGATCTTTCACTTACTCGGCCTTCCGGCCGGCTCAACTTAACTTTTAAATGTGACCTCGATGTGACGAGACCGCGGAATTACTGATTCAGTAATTACTTCTTCGCAGCCTTGGCACGCTTCGCGCCGTACTTCGAGCGCGCTTGCTTACGGTCTTTCACGCCCTGGGTATCCAGCGCGCCGCGAACCATGTGGTAACGCACACCCGGCAAGTCTTTCACACGGCCGCCGCGCAGCAGCACGACCGAGTGTTCCTGCAGGTTGTGGCCTTCACCGCCGATGTACGAAATGACTTCGAAACCGTTGGTCAGGCGAACTTTGGCGACTTTACGCAGTGCCGAGTTCGGCTTCTTCGGGGTCGTCGTGTAGACACGGGTGCAAACACCGCGCTTTTGCGGGCAGTTTTCCAGTGCCGGCGACTTGCTCTTCACAACCGCGGCTTCACGCGGCTTGCGAATCAGTTGATTGATGGTTGGCATCGTTCTTAATCCAACAAAATACTACGTTGATGACCCGGACTCTACGACCTTGCCCGGGGACTGAAACCTGGCCTCGAGAGACTGGCATGACAGGCGACAAAAGCCACTCACCAATTGGAGCGGCTGAATTGACGTATACGATGTCCAGAATAAATCGAGAACTCGCGAGTATAGACCTGATGCGGGACGGGGTCAACCGGCTCGCTGGCCGCAAGGCTCGGCGCCAGTGAAAGGACTGGTAAACGCGAGCGGAATGTCGCATATGGGATACAGCCAGTGTATGCCGGGTTCGCTCTATTGTGCAGTGGAAATGGCGTGCCGGCTGGCAAAAACGGGATAATAGCCGACTTCCCGCCGACTTTGCGACTGCCGCCTTCCCGATGTCTTTCCTGCTGCGCCCGCGCAACCTGATCGTTGTGCTGAGCTACCTGCTGCTCTCCTGCATGCCCTTCGTCCCATGCCTGTTCGGCCTGCCGGTCGGGCATGCCGGCAATATCATCGGCATCGAACTGGCGGGCTGGATCGCCGCCTGGACGCTATTCAAGCGCCCGGCGTACTTCCACTGGCTGCTGCTGCCGGCCTTTCTGGCGCTGCCGGTCGAACTCTACCTGTATGCCTTCTACGGCCAGGGCATCTCGACCCACCACCTCGGCATCCTGTTCGAGACCAGCCCGCTGGAAGCGATGGAGTTCTTAGGCAGCAAGGCCTGGCTGCTGCTCGGCGTTGCCGTGCTGGTGCTGGCCTGGTTCATCGGCAGTTGGGCGGCGGCCTGGCGTACCCGCGACCTCGACTGGAACGACCGCTCGCGCTGGCTGGCGCTGGCGTTGCTGGGCCTGGCCGCGGCGCTGTTCGCCTACGGCCTCGTCGCCGGGGTCGCGCCGCCGCCGGCCGCGACCGCGTCCGCCCATGCCGGCCGGCGCCCGGCCGCGCTGCTGGTGAAGGCGGCGGCAGCGGTTCCTGCGGTCCCAGGATCTTCCGCAGCGTCCGCAGTGTCCGCATCGGATGACGATGCGGATGAGGATGACGACGGAGCGGCAGTCCCTGCCGCCGCGGCGCGGCCCGCCATGGCGCCGGGCGGCGCCCTGCCCCCGCTCGCGCACTGGGCCCGGCTGCCGCTCGACCTGGATACCTTTGCCCGCGCCTGGCCGTTCGGCCTGGTGGCGCGCGGCGTCGACTTCTACAAGGAACGCGCCTACCTGGCCGACCTCAACCGCCACAGCGCCCATTTCCGCTTCAACGCCACGGCGGCGCTGCCGGCCGATGCGCCGCAGCTGGTGGTGATGGTGATCGGCGAATCCTCGCGCTACGACCGCTGGGGCCTGAACGGCTACACGCGCGACACCAATCCGCTGCTGTCGCAGGAGCCCAACCTGGTGCCGCTGGCCGACGTCATCACCTCGGTATCGGCGACCCGGCTGTCGGTGCCGGTGATCATCTCGCGCAAGCCGGCGACCCAGAGCCTGAAGGATGGCTTCAACGAAAAATCCTTTATTTCCGCCTTCAAGGAAGCGGGTTTCAAGACCTTCTGGCTGTCGAACCAGATCTCGTTCGGCAAGTTCGACACCCCGGTCTCGGTGTTCGCCAAGGAAGCCGACGTGGTCGACTTCCTGAACCTGGGCGGCTTCACGGACAACTCGAACCACGACGACGTGCTGTACGGCCCGCTCAAACATGCGCTGGCCGACGCGTCGCCCAAGAAGCTGGTCGTGCTGCACACGCTGGGCAGCCACTGGAACTACAGCCACCGCTATCCGAAGCGCTTCGACAAATGGCTGCCCTCGCTGTACGGCGTCGCCAAGCCGGACCAGACCGATCTGCGCATCAAGGTCCCGATGAACAACAGCTACGACAGCGCCATCCTGTACACCGACTGGTTCCTGGACGGCGTGCTCGAAGCCATCAAGCGCACCGGGGAGCCGGCCGCCATGCTGTACGTGGCCGACCACGGCCAGACCCTGTACGACGGCAGCTGCAAGATGGCTTTCCACGGCCACAACACCCAGTACGAATTCCACGTGCCGGCCTTCGCCTGGTATTCGGACGCCTATGCCGAACGCCACCCGGACAAGGTCGGGCAATTGCGGCGCCACCGCAAGTCGAAACTGACGACCGAGAACATGTTCCACACCCTGCTCGACCTGGCCGACGTGCGCTATCCGGGCGAGCGCCTGGAATGGAGCTTCGCCAACGCCCGGTTCAAGCGCCACAAGCGCTGGGTGGACAGCTACGGCTGGACCGACTACGACAATGCCGTCATCAAGGGCGACTGCCACGAAGTCATCGCCAAAGGCAAGCCGCTGGCGCGCAGCTGATTCTTCGGGGTCAGAGCACGAGTTCACATGAGTTCGGGGTCAGAGCGCTCGGGGGAACAATTGCTCTGCGCACCAGCATCACACCCTGGACAGGTCGGATGCAAAAACAATCGATGACACATACAACGGGATGAAATATTATTTAATTTTTTAATTCATTTTGAAATAATCTTTCATAGTCAATGATCCCTGGCATTGGCTGGCGCAATAAGAACCTTGCCTGGCGTAGTGCTCTGACCCCGAAATCGGGTTCTTTCGTGCTCTGACCCCGAATGGCGTCTCCGTGTGTTCGCAAACAGACGACCTCAGTTGTCAGCGTAAAGATGAGCCGGTCCCCTCCGACCGATCCACTTTCCGAAAGCGAGCACGCGATGAACCGCCCCATCAGCACTGTCCTGCTGTGCCTGGCCGCAGCCGGCGCCTCGGCCCAGCAAGGCGACGGCACCGATGTCGCCGCCCAGATCAACATCTTCAAGCCCGACAAGGTCGAGCCGACGGCGCAGCGCATGGCCGGCATCAAGGCGCCGCCAGGCTTCACGGTGACGCCGTTCGCCGCCGGCCTGAAAAACGCGCGCATCATCGCGGTCGCGCCTAACGGCAACGTGTACGTGAGCCGGCGCGACCAGGGCGACGTGCTGCTGCTGCGCGACGCCAACGGCGACGGCCGTGCCGATGGCGCACCCGAGATCGTGGCCAGCCGCGCCAACGCGCACGGCCTGGCGATCCGCGACAATAAACTGTACCTGGTCACGGTGAAGGAACTGTTCGTGGCCGACATCCAACCGGATGGCCGCCTGGGCGCACTCAAGCTCTTGACCGGCGATCTGCCCGACGCCGGCCAGCACGGCAACCGCACCATCGCCTTCGGCCCGGACGGCATGCTCTACCTGAGCGCCGGCAGTACCTGCAACACCTGCAACGAAAGCAATCCGGAAAACGCGACGATCCTGCGCATCACCCCGGACGGCGCCAGCCGCACCATCTTCGCCAGTGGCCTGCGCAACACCATCGGCTTCGACTGGCAGCCGCAGACCGGGGAACTGTGGGGCTTCGACCACGGCATCGACTTCCTGGGCGATAACGAGCAGCCGGAAGAACTCAACAAGATCGAGCGCGGCAAGATGTACGGCTGGCCGCACGTCTACGGCGCCGGCGCCATCTACCCGCAAAGCACCCCGGTCGGCGAGATCAAGAAGCAAGACTGGAAGGCGCACAGCACGCCGATGCTGCTTGGCTACACCGCGCACGCGGCGCCGATGCAGCTGGTGTTCTACCGCGGCAGCGGCGGCCAGGCCGCCTTCCCGGCCGAATACCGGGGCGACGCCTTCGTCACCATGCGCGGCTCCTGGAACCGCAAGCCGGCCTCCGGCTACGAAATCGTGCGCGTGCGTTTCACGGATGGCCAGCCGCGTTCGATCGAACCCTTCGTCACCGGCTTCCTGACCGATGGCGGCAAGACCCACATCGCGCGTCCGGTCGGCCTGGCGGTGGCCAGGGATGGCGCCCTGCTGATGGCGGACGATGCCAACGGCACGATTTATCGTGTCGCCCATACGGGCCCGGCGGGTGGCGCCGGCAGTGCAGCCGGCGAACTGAAACCGCCGGCCGGCCCGATGCAGCAGCAGGCGTCCCAGGGCAGCGGCGTGCCATTGGCATTCAAGCGGCCGCAAACCCAACTCCAGGGCAGGCAGGCTGCGATCACGGTCAGCTCGTCCAGCTTCGCCAGGGGCGGCGCCATCCCGGCGAAATACACCGAGTATGCCGACGGGGTCGCGCCGGCGCTGTCCTGGACTGCGGTGCCGAACGCGACATCGTACGTGGTGATCATGGAAGACCCGGATGCGAAACCGGTCACGCCGGTCGTGCACTGGCTGGCCTGGAACATCCCGGCCGGCGTGACCAGCCTGCCCGAGGGCCTGCAGGAACAGCCGCGCCTGACCGAGCCGGACGGCGTGCTGCAGGGCCGCACCACGCGCGGCTCGATGGGCTGGTACGGCCCGCGTCCACCGGTCGGCGACCCGGCCCACCATTACCACTTCCAGGTGTATGCGCTGGATACGATGCTGGACGTGCCCTGGGGCGCCGAGCGCGACCAGCTGCTGCAGGCGATGCAGGGGCACGTGCTGGCCAAGGGTGAGCTGCTTGGCACGTATGCGCAGAAGCAGAAGCCGCTGAAATAAAGGAAGCCTTCGTCGTCTCCTGCCCCGGCGGCCCCGTTGGCAGGAGTCCAGTGGCTGGCGCCGAAGCCCCTCCCGGCTGGGCGGGAGGCGGCCGTTTCGCAAGCCGGACTTGGGTTCCCGCCTGCGCGGGAACGACGTGGTCGGCAGTTCCCGTTCGCCCATCCTACCCGGTTCGTCCAACCCGCCCGGCCCGGTCCGTCCACCTGTCCGCCGTCCGCGCCCCGGACACGTCCGGACATCCCGTCCGTAAGCGGACACCCTTGCGAATCAAGCACTTAAGGTCTGGCACGCTTCCTGCAAAGAAAGCGCTGTCCACAACCCGACCGTCCACGCCATGATTCGCGACACCTCACAACAAGACGCCTTGATCGCCCCGCCGCCGGGCCAGCGCTTCAAGCGCCACACGCTGTTCATCGGCGCCGGCGCCGCCGTGGTCGCGCTGTGCGCCGCCTTGCTGTCCGGCTGGACCGGCAGCGACGCCTCGGTCAACGCTTCGCGCCTGCGCGTGGCCGAAGTCACGCGCGGCACGCTGGTGCGCGACGCCGCCGTCAACGGGCGCGTGGTCGCCGCCGTCAGCCCGACCCTGTATGCGAAAGCCGCCGCCACCGTCAACCTGAGGGTGGCCGCCGGCGACACCGTCAGCAAGGAGCAGGTGCTGGCCGTGCTCGAATCGCCCGACCTGTCCGACGCCCTGAAGCGCGAGATATCGAGCTACGAGCAATTGAAGGCCGAGGTGGCGCGCCAGCAGATCCTGGCGCGCAAGCAGAAGCTGCTGGCGCAGCGCGAAGCCGACACCGCCGAGATCGACCGCCTGTCGGCCCAGCGCACGCTGGAGCGCTACGACAGCGTGGGCCAGGTCGGCATCATCGCCAAGATCGACTACCAGAAGGCGAAGGATGCGCTGCAGTCGTCCGAGATCCGCGCCCGCCACGCGGCCCAGGCAGCGGCGCTGGAAGGCGACGATGTCCAGCTGGCGCTGAAGACCAAGATGAACGAACTGGAACGCGCGCGCCTGTCGATGGAGGAAGCCAGGCGCCGCGTCGACGAATTGACCGTGCGCGCTCCGGTGGCCGGCTTCATCGGCACCCTGAACGTCCAGGACCGGATGGTGGTGACGGCGAACGCACCCTTGATGACGCTGGTCGATCTGTCGAAGCTCGAAGTCGAAGTCGAGGTGCCGGAAACCTACGTGGCCGACATGGGCCTGGGCATGAGCGCCGAAGTGCAGCTCCCGTCCGGCACTGCCAGCGGCAAGCTGTCGGCCCTCTCTCCGGAAGTGGTCAGGAACATGGTGCTGGCGCGGGTACGCTTCGATGGCGAACAGCCGAAGGGGCTGCGCCAGAGCCAGCGCGTCACCGCGCGCCTGCTGATCGAGGAAAGGCCGGACGTGCTGATGCTGCCACGCGGCCCCTTCGTGGAAAACGAGGGCGGACGCCATGCCTACGTGGTCCGCGACGGCATCGCGGTGCGCACCCCGGTCCAGCTGGGCGCCACCAGCATTGCCGCGGTCGAGATCCTGTCGGGCCTGAAGCAGGGCGACCGGGTGGTGGTGGCCGGCACCGACGCTTTTCATAATGCCGCCCGCATCTCGATCAACAACTGAGCGGTCAACAAATAACAATTCACACTGAAAGGACAAGACCATGCTGCGCATGACCAACCTGAGCAAGGTGTACCGCACCCACATGATCGAGACCCACGCCCTGCGCGGCTTCGAGATCGAAGTCAAGCCGGGCGAATTCGTCACCGTCACCGGCCCGTCCGGTTCGGGCAAGACCAGCTTCCTGAACATCGCCGGTTTGCTCGAGGAATTCACGGCGGGCGAGTATGTGCTGGATGGCGTCAACGTAAAAGGCCTGGACGACGATGCCCGTTCGCGCCTGCGCAACGAAAAGCTCGGCTTCATCTTCCAGGGTTTTAATCTGATCCCGGACCTGAATTTGTTCGACAACGTCGACGTACCGCTGCGCTACCGCGGTTTCAACGCCGCCGAGCGCAGGGAACGCATCGAGGATGCGCTGGCCAAGGTCGGCCTGGCCTCGCGCACCAGGCACTATCCGGCCGAGCTGTCCGGCGGCCAGCAGCAGCGCGTGGCGATCGCGCGCGCGCTGGCCGGCTCGCCCAAGCTGCTGCTGGCGGACGAACCGACCGGCAACCTGGACACGCAAATGGCGCGCGGCGTGATGGAGCTGCTGGAAGACATCAACGCCGCCGGCACCACCATCCTGATGGTGACCCACGACCCCGAGCTGGCGGTGCGCACCACCCGCAACGTGCACATCATCGACGGCCAGGTGTCGGACCTGGTGCGGCGCGGCCCGACGCTGGTGAACGCCCACGCCGGCGCCTGAAAGGATACCCGCCATGTTCGCTTACTACTTCAAGCTGGGCGTGCGCAGCCTGCGCCGCAACCGCTTCCTCACCGCGCTGATGGTGCTGACCCTGGCCGTCGGCGTGGCCGCCAGCGTGTCGACCTTGACCATCCTGCACGTGATGTCGGGCGACCCGATTCCGGGCAAGAGCACGCGCCTGCTGGTGCCGCAGCTGGACAACGGCCCGCTCGCGGGCTGGAACCCGGGCGACGATCCGGACGACATGCAGATGAGCTACCAGGATGCCGTCAACCTCCTGAACAGCGGCCAGGGCGAGCGCCGCACCGCCTTGTACGGAGTCGCGGTGCCGCTGGAGCCGCCGCGCAAGGACATGCCGGCCTTCATGGCCAGCGGCATGGCGCCGACGCGCGACTTCTTCGCGATGTTCGACGTGCCCTTCCTGCACGGCCAGGCCTGGACCGAGGCCGACGATGCGCGCGGCGCCGACGTGGTCGTGCTCGGCCGGGCGATGGCGGAAAAGCTGTTTGGCGACGCCAACCCGGTCGGACAGCGGCTGCGCATGATGGGCGCTCCGTTCACCGTGGTCGGCGTGGCCGATGCCTGGAACCCGCGGCCGCGCTACTACAAGGTGCAGGGTGGCGACAACTTCGGCGATGCGGACGATTTCTTCATCCCGTTTTCCAGCTCGATCCGCCACAAGACCGACCACAACGGCGGCATGAGCTGCAGCACCGGCCGCGAACCGGGCTTTGCCGGCCTGCTGGCGTCGGAATGCACCTGGATCCAGTTCTGGTTCGAGACCCGCGCGGCAAGCGGGCGCGGCGAACTGCAAGCCTTCCTGGACAACTACGCCGGCGAGCAGCGCAAGCTGGGCCGCCTGAAACGCAATGCGCCGACCAGACTGTACGACGTGATGGAATGGATGGAAAAACTGAAAATCGTCGGCAACGACAGCAAGCTGTCGGTGTGGCTGGCATTCGGCTTCCTGGTGCTGTGCCTCGTGAATACGATCGGCCTGCTGCTGGCCAAGTTCTCGGTGCGCGCGTCCGAGATCGGCGTGCGCCGCGCACTGGGCGCTTCGCGCCGCGAGATCTTCCACCAGTTCCTGATCGAGACCGGCGTGGTCGGCCTGGCCGGCGGCGTGCTCGGGCTGGCGCTGGCGTTCGGCGCCCTGGGCCTGATCGGCATGGAAAGCTCGCAGATGGCGGCGATGGCGCGCATGGACTGGCAGATGCTGGGCCTGACCTTCGTGCTGTCGGTGATGGCGGCGCTGGTGGCCGGCCTGCTGCCGACCTGGCGCGCCTGCCAGGTGACCCCGGCCATCCAGCTCAAGTCGCAATAAACATCCGGAGAGACAACCATGGAAATCCGCCCCATCCTGTCTGCGCTGTTGCGCAACAAAACCGGCCCGGTCCTGGTCGCGCTGCAGGTCGCGCTCAGCCTGGCGATCCTGGCCAACGCCCTGTACATCGTGAACGAGCGGCGCGCGGTGGTCGCGCGCCCGTCCGGCCTGGGCGACGAGCACGCCACCTTCTACATCATGGCGCGCAACCTGAACGACGACGGCCCCGAACAGCGGCTGGCCACCAGGAAGCATGAACTCGAGGTGCTGCGCGCGGTGCCGGGCGTGGCCTCGGTGGCGCAAGTGTCGCAGATGCCGCTGTCACAGAGCGGCAACAACAGCAGCCTCAGGCTCGACCCGCGCCAGGAGCGCGAGAGCGCGCTGACCTCGATGTACATGTCGGGCGATTCGCTGATCAAGACCTTCGGCCTGAAGCTGGTCGAAGGACGCGACTTCCTGCCCCAGGAACTGGTGGACGTCAACGAACAGGTGCGGCGCGACTTCCCCGGTGAACTGATCGTCACCAGGGCGCTGGCCGACAAGCTGTGGCCGGGCGCCCCGGCGGTCGGCAGGACGGTCTACTTCGGCAGCGCCGAGCGCGCCATGCCTGCCCGGGTTGTCGGCGTGATCGAGCGCCTGCAGACGGCCCACGTGCCGATCGATGACAAGGCCGAATGGTCGGCCCTGATCCCGGCGCGCCTGTATGCGAATTCGCGCGTCATGTACGCGATCCGCGCCGAACCCGGCCAGCGCGACCGCGTGATGAAGGAGGCCGAAAGCGCGCTGCGCAAATCCTCCGCCACGCCGATGATCCTGGAACTGCACACGGTCGACGACGACCGCAAGGAGCGCTACCGCAGCGACGTCGCGCTGCAATGGATGCTGGTCACGGTCAGCCTGCTGATGCTGTTGATCACCTGCTCGGGCATCGTCGGCATGGCCAGCCTGTGGGTCAGCCAGCGCCGCAAGCAGATCGGCGTGCGGCGCGCGCTCGGGGCGAGAAAAATCGACATCCTGCGCTACTTCATCCTCGAGAACTTCATGATCACCAGCACCGGCGTGTTCGGCGGAGTGGCGCTGGGACTGGCGCTGAACCACCTGCTGGTCAGCAAGCTGGAGATGGCGCGCCTGCCGGCGGGTTATCTGATCGGCGGCGCCGTGCTGTTCTGGCTGCTGGGCGTGCTGGCGGCCTGGGGGCCGGCGTGGAAAGGGGCCAGCATCTCGCCGGCCACGGCCACCCGCAGCGTGTAACGGCAGTGCTATGCTATTGATATGCCTACCGTACTGATCATCGATGACAACGCCGCCGTCGGCATCGCGCTCGACGTGCTGTTCTCGCTGCACGACATCGCCGCCCTGCACGCCGCCTCGCCCGAGGAGGGCCTGGCCGTGCTGGCGCGCGAGCCGGTCGACCTGGTGATCCAGGACATGAACTTCAGCGCCGACACCACGTCCGGCGAGGAAGGCGTGGCGCTGTTCCGCGACATCCGCCGCTGGCACCCGGATTTGCCGGTGATCCTGCTCACGGCCTGGACCCACCTGGATGCGGCCGTCGGCCTGATCAAGGCCGGCGCCGCCGACTACCTGTCGAAACCCTGGAACGACGAGCGCCTGCTGGCGACGGTGACCAACCTGGTCGAACTCGGCCAGGCCAACCGCGCCCTCAACCAGCGCCTGCAGCGCGAACGCCGCGCCCGGCGCGAGCTGGAGCGGAACTACGATTTGCGCGGCCTGGTGTGGGCCGATCCGGCCACGGAAAAGGTGCTGAGCCTGGCCTGCCAGGTGGCGCGCGCCGACGTGCCGGTCCTGATCACCGGTCCCAACGGCACCGGCAAGGAGCGCGTCGCCGAGATCATCCAGGCCAATTCACAGGTGGCGCAGGGCCCCTTCGTGGTCCTGAATTGCGGCGCCCTGCCCTCGGAACTGATCGAGGCCGAACTGTTCGGCGCCGACGCCGGCGCCTACACCGGGGCGTCCAGGGCGCGCGAAGGCAAGTTCGAAGCGGCCGACGGCGGCACCCTGTTCCTCGACGAGATCGGCAACCTGCCGCTGGCCGGGCAGATGAAACTGCTGCGCGTGCTGGAAACCGGGCGCTTCGAGCGTTTGGGCTCGAACCGCGAGCGGCAGGTAAAAGTGCGCGTGATCAGCGCCACCAATGCGGACCTGCAGGCGATGATCCGCCTGGGGACCTTCCGCGAAGACCTGTTCTACCGCCTCAACCTGATCGAGCTGAAACTGCCGCCGCTTGCGGCGCGCCCCGGCGACATCCTGCCGCTGGCGCACGCGTTTCTCCCGGCCGGCAAGACCCTGCACCCGGGCGCGGAAAACGCGCTGCTGGCGCACGGCTGGCCCGGCAACGTGCGCGAACTGAAGAACGTGATGGCGCGCGCCAGCCTGCTGGCCCAGGGCGACCTGATCCAGCCGGCCGACCTCGGCCTGCCGCCAGCCGCCGGCCCGGGCGCGAGCGTGGCCGCGGGCACCGTTGCCGGCCTGGACGCCGAACCGGACCGCGAAGCGATCAGCGCGGCGCTGGCCCGCGCCGGCGGCGTCATCGCCCAGGCGGCGGCGGAACTCGGGCTGTCGCGCCAGGCGCTGTACCGCCGCATGGAGCGCCTCGGCATCGCGCGCACGGCATGAACGGCGCAGGCGCGCCTGCGCCCGATCCGGCGCACGATCCGGGGCACGATCCAGTGCGCCAGGAAACGCAGCAGCCGGGCCGGCGCCCGAAAGGCCGGAGACTCTCGCTGGTCACGCGCTGGTCGGCGCTGGTCGGCACGCTGCTCACCGTCGGCATCCTGATCGCGCTGGGGCTCGATCACCTGCTGCCCGGCCGGCCGCTGGCGGTGCTCGCCATCTGCCTGCTGTGCGTGGTGCCGATCGCGGTCATCACCATCCGCGCCCAGGTCAAGCCGATTTTGTCGCTGTTCCGCGCGCTGGAGGGCACCGTGAGCGCCTACCGCGACGGCGATTTCTCGTTCAGCCTGCACTGGCCGCAGAACGACGAACTGTCGGACCTGATCGGCGCCCACAATGCGCTCGGCCAGGTGCTGCGCGAACAGCGTCTCGGCCTGGTCCAGCGCGAACTGCTGCTCGACACCATGGTGCAGAACACCCCGGTGGCGATGCTGCTGGTGGCCGAGCCGCAGCCTGCCCGTGGCGGCGCCGCCAGGACCATCGTCTACGCCAACCTGGCCGCGCGCCAGCTGCTGGCCGAGGGCCGCAAGCTGGAAGGGTACGCGCTGCACACGGTGCTTGAAACGGCGGCGCCGGCGCTGGTGGAGGCGCTGGCGCGCGGCGGCGACGGCCTGTTCAGTGCCGGCGACGGCGAAGAGGAAGAGGTCTACCACCTGGCGCGCCGCAATTTCAGCCTGAACGGCCGGCGCCACGAACTGCTGCTGCTGCGCCAGCTCACCGCGGAACTGCGGCGCCAGGAAGTGCAGACCTGGAAGAAGGTCATCCGCGTCATCAGCCACGAATTGAACAATTCGCTGGCGCCGCTGGCCTCGCTGGCGCATTCGGGCAAGGAACTGGTGCGGCGCGGCCAGACCGAACGTTTGCCGCAAATCCTGGACACCATCGGCGAGCGCACGCGCCACCTGGAAAGCTTCATCCTCGGCTATGCGCGCTTCGCCAAGCTGCCGGCGCCGCGCCTGGAAAGCTGCGCCTGGGACGTGGTCGTGGCGCGATTGGCGGCGCAGGTCGGCTTCCGCCTGGACGGCGAATCGCCGCTTGAGCCGGCCCGCATCGACGTCGCCCAGATCGAGCAGGCGCTGCTCAACCTGCTCAAGAACGCCCACGAATCCGGTTCGCGCGCGGAAGACGTGGCGCTGCAGATCCGCCGCACCCAGGACCTGGTGCGCATCGACGTGCTGGACCGCGGCAGCGGCATGAACGACGCGGTGCTGACCAATGCGCTGGTGCCGTTCTACTCCACCAAGCGCAGCGGCACCGGTTTGGGCCTGGCGCTGGCGAGGGAGATTGCCGAAGCCCATGGCGGGCGCATCACGCTGGGCAACCGCGAGGGGGGCGGGCTGGTGGTGACGCTGATTCTGCCGGCTTAGCCAGCTTTGCGGCTGAAAACCCTGACCCCTGCCCTAACCTAACTTACCAATTTGTCGAGCGTGATCGGCAGTTCCCTCACCCGCCTGCCGCAGGCGTTGTACAGCGCATTGGCGATCGCCGCGCCGGTGCCGGTGATGCCGATCTCGCCGATGCCGCGCGCGCCCAGCGGCGCTTGCGGATCGGGGATGTCGGTCCAGATCACGTCGATCTCGGGCACGTCCATGTGCACCGGCACGTGGTACTCGGCCAGGCTGGGGTTCATGATGCGGCCGTTGCGCTCGTCGAACTGGGTTTCCTCCATCAGCGCCAGCCCCATGCCCATGATCATCCCGCCACGGAACTGGCTGGCGGCGGTCTTCGGGTTGAGGATGCGGCCGCAGTCGTAGGAGCCGAGCAGCCGGGTGACGCGCGTCTCGCCGGTGACGGCATTCACGCGCGCCTCGCAGAAGATGGCGCCATAGGAATGCATCGACCATTGCTGGTGCTCGAGCGGCGGCGGCGCGCCCGCCTCGGCCGCCAGGCTGTCGCGGCCCGCGCATTCGAGCAGCGCGGCATACTGCTCGAAGCGCTGCGGCTCGTCGCGCTTGCACAGGCCGCCGTCGCGCGCCTGGAGCTGCGCCGGCGCCAGCCCGGCCAGCGGCGACTCGCTGCCGGCGAGCGCCAGCAGCCTGGCGGCCAGTTCGCCCCATGCCGCTTCGACGGCGCTGCCGATCGCCGCCGTCTGCTGCGAGCCGCCGGCCAGGACCACGCCCGGCAATGAGGAGTCGCCATACACCACGCTGACCCGCTCCAGCGGCAGGCCGAGGCGCGTGGCCGCCACCTGGGCGTGCACCGTCGCCGTGCCCATCCCCATCTCGTGCGCGGCGATTTCCACGCGCGCAGTGCCGTCGCGGTTCAGGGTGATGCGCGCGGCGCTGCCCGGCATGCGGTAGTACGGGTAGGTGGCGCCGGCGCAGCCCGTGCCGACCAGCCACTCGCCCTCGCGGCGCATGCCGGGCCGGGCGTCGCGCTGCGCCCAGCCGAAGCGCTGCGCCCCGCTGCGCCAGGCCTGCACCATGTGGCGCGACGAGAACGGCGCGCCGCCCGTCGGGTCCCTGTCCGGCTCGTTGCGGATGCGCAGTTCGATTGGGTCCAGGTCCATCTGCACGGCCAGTTCGTCCATCGCGCATTCCAGCGCGAAGGTGCCGACCGCCTCGCCCGGCGCGCGCATGAAGGTGTTGGCCAGCATGTCCAGCGCCGCGGTCTCGACGTCCAGCCGGATGCTGCCTGCCGCGTACATGCAGCGCGCCGGCATGATGAAGGGTTCGGGCATGTTGTTGTGCGGGGTCATGTACGCCACGCCGGTGTGGATCAGCGCGTCCAGGCGCCCATCAAGCCGGGCGCCCAGCGCCACCCGCTGTTCGGTGGCGGCGCGCCCGCCCACCACGCGGTACACGCCCTCGCGCGACAGCATGATCCGCACCGGCCTGCCGGACAGTTTCGACGCGGCCGCCGCCAGCACCTGGTGCCGCCACAGCGTCTTCCCGCCGAAGCCGCCGCCCACGAACGGCGATGTCACGTGCACCTGGTCTTCGCGGAGGCCGAACACCTGCGCCATCGACCAGGCCATGTGCGCCACCGCCTGGCTCGCGTCGTGGATGCTCAATTCGTCGCCGTTCCAGGCCAGCGTGGCCGCGTGCAGCTCGATCGCGTTGTGGTTGTGGCGCGGCGTGCGGTAGAGCGCATCCACGCGGTACGGCGCCGCCGCCAGCGCCGCCTCGGCATCGCCGGTTTCCACCTTCAGGGGCTCGCCCATAAAGGTGCCGGGACGGGTGCCGCGCGCCCTCGCCTGCGCCAGCGCGGTGACCGCGGGCGCGGCCTCGTAGGCGGCATGCACCAGCGTTGCCGCATGGTCGGCCTGCTCCTGGGTCTCGGCCAGCACCAGCGCCACCGGCTGCCCGTTCCAGTGGACCTGGTCGTCCTGCAGGATCGGCAGGTCGTCGCCGCCCGCGGCCTTTTCGGCCGACAGGAACAGCGGCGCCGGGCGCATCCTGGGGGCATTCCTGTGCGTCATCACCAGCACCACGCCGGGCGCCGCCTCGGCCGCCCCGGTGTCGAGCGTGGCGATGCGGCCGCGCGCTACCGTGCTGTAGACCAGCGCCGCGTACGCCATGCGCTCGAGCGGGAATTCGGCGGCAAAGCGCGCCTGCCCGCGCACCTTCAGCGCACCGTCGACGCGTGACACCGGCATGCCGATGAAGCCGTCGCGCTGCCCGCTCAGGGGACCGGGCGCCCCGCCCGGCCCCTGCTCCGCCGCCTTGTCCATGAGCTTGCCGTCTTCCCGGGTGATGTTCATGCTCGTGCCCCCTGCGGCGCGGCGGCCAGGGCGCCGAGCACGGCGGCCATGGTGCGCTTTGCCAGTCCGATCTTGAAAGCGTTGTCGCGCAGCGGCCTGGCGTCGGCCAGTTCGGCCTCGGCCGCGGCGCGGAAATTGTCGTCGCCGGCCGCCCGGCCGCGCAGCGCCGCTTCCGCCTTCCACGCGCGCCAGGGTTGATGGGCGACGCCGCCGAGCGCCAGCCGCACGTCCCTCACCACGCCGTCCTGCACCTCCAGCGCGGCGGCGACCGACACCAGCGCGAACGCGTAGCTGGCGCGGTCGCGCACCTTGCGGTAGGTGGAATGCGCCCCAAACGGCAGCGCCGGCAGCTCGATCGCGGTGATCAGTTCGCCCGGCGCCAGCTGCGTTTCCAGTTCCGGATGGTCTTGCGGCGGGCGGTACAGGCCGGTCAGGGGCAGGCTGCGCACGCCGTGCGTGTCCTGCAGGTGCACGATCGCGTCCAGCGCGGCCAGCGCGACGCCCATGTCCGACGGGTGGGTGGCGACGCAGGCGTCGGACGCGCCCAATACCGCATGGTTGCGGTTGAAGCCGTCCAGGGCGTCGCAGCCCTGGCCTGGTGTTCTCTTGTTGCAGCGCGCGCCGTCGTGGTCGTAGAAATAGAGGCAGCGGGTGCGCTGCAAGAGGTTGCCGCCGACGGTCGCCATGTTGCGGATCTGGGCGGTGGCGCCGGCCACGATAGCCCGGGTCAGCAGCGGATAGCGGGTGCGCACCGCGCGGTGCTCGGCCAGCGCGGTGTTGGTGACGGCGGCGCCGATCAGCAGGCTGCCGTCGGGCCGTTCCTCGATCGTGTCCGCCAGGCCGGTGACGTCGACCAGCGCGGCCGGGTGCTCCACCGATTCGCGCCACAGGTCGACCAGGTTGGTGCCGCCGCCGAGGTATTTCGCCTGCGGCGCCGCGCCCAGCCGGACCGCCTCGGCGGCGTCCGCCGCGCGCGCATAGCTGAACGGGGTCATGGCGCCTCCCCGGCGTGCTGTCCGGCGATCGCCGCGGCGATGCCGTTGTAGGCGCCGCAGCGGCACAGATTGCCGCTCATGCGCTCGCGCAGTTCGTCGTGGGTGAGCGTGATGGCGTCCGCCGCCAGGTCCACGGTCACGTGGCTGGGCACGCCGCGCCGCAGTTCCTCGCCCATGCCGATGGCCGAGCAGATTTGGCCGGGCGTGCAGTAGCCGCACTGGAAACCGTCGTGCTCGATGAAGGCTTGCTGCAGCGGGTGCAGCGCACCATCGGGGGCCAGCCCCTCGATCGAGGTGATCGAGCGGCCCTGGTATTGCACCGCGAGCGCCAGGCAGGACAGGATGCGCCGCTTGCCGTCGACCAGCACGGTGCAGGCCCCGCACGCGCCCTGGTTGCAGCCCTTCTTGGCGCCCGCCAGTTGCAGGTGCTCGCGCAGCAGGTCCAGTAGGGAGACGCGCGGATCGTCCGGCAGCGGCGCCTCGGATCCGTTGATGGTGATGGTCATGGCCATGGAGCACATCCTTTCAAGAATTCGTGCGATGAACGTCCTGAATGTCATGTGACCGGCGCTGTACCGAAAAAGTTTGCCGCGCCGCCGAGAATCGGGGTCGGAGCCCCTTGAAAAGCAACACCGGGCTCTGACCCCTGGGCGCCTTCGTGCTCGCCTGCCGCAAGGACCTCGCCCTGGCGCAACGCAAACGGGTGACCTGGGCCGAACTCGGCGAGCATGACTACATGACGGTGGCAAAGGCCGGCGGCAACCGCTTCCTGCTCGACCTGGCGCTGGCGGACATGCCGGCCCGGCCACGCTCGTTCTGCGAAGTGCGCCATGTGATGACGGTCGTCAGCCTGGTGGAGAGCGGCCTGGGCATCGCGGCCGTGCCGCAGCTGGCGATGCCGCCCGGCGATCACCCGACGCTTATCAGCATCCCCCTGGTGGAGCCGGCCGTCACGCGCACCGTTGGACTGATCCGGTGCCGCGGACTCGTGCTCTTGCCCGCGGCGCAGCAGCCGTACGACATGATCCTCGCCACGCGTCCGCCCGTCATTTGATAAGATCGGCGCCCGCTTGCATTTTCTCCCTCCCATGCCGTCACCGAACGATCCCCGCTATGCCCAGCCCGGCCACCCGCCGGCCACCATCACCGAATTCGAGGGCGTGCGCTCGCTGCACCTGGGCACCTCCTGGGTGCAGGGCGCGATGCGCCTTAGCAGGCCGGACGCGATCGAGCTGGAATACGTGCAGATGATGATGATGTGGATGCTGTTCGTGCGCGAGCCACGGCGCATCGCCCAGCTCGGCCTGGGCAGCGCCGCGCTCACCAAATTCTGCTGGCAGAAATTCCCGCAGGCGCGCGTGGCGGCGGCCGAGCTGAATCCGAACGTGATCGCGATCTGCCGCGATCATTTCGGCCTGCCGCCGAACGACGCGCGCCTGGACGTGCGCCAGATGGATGCGCTCGACTTCGTGATGGACCCGGCCAACCACGGCACGCTCGACGTGCTGCAGGTCGATCTGTACGACGAGGAAGCGCGCGGCCCGGTGCTCGACACGCCCGAGTTCTACCAGGCCTGCGCAGACTGCCTGGCGCCGGGCGGCGTCATGACCGCCAACGTGTTCGGCGACTTCATCAACTACGACAAGAACCTGCAGGCGATGGAACTGGCCTTCGACGCCGTGGTCTGGCTGCCCGAGGTCCACGACGCCAACATCGTCGTCATCGCCTTCAAGGACGCGCCACAGCTCGATTTCTCGGTGCTGTACGAGCGCGCCGCCGACATCAAGCGCAAAGTCAACCTGCCGGCCAGGAACTGGGTCAATGGCCTCAAGGAGTGGATGCGCGACCACCAGTGACACCCGGCGCCGGTGAGAATTGGTGCATTTTCGGGTGCAAACCACGTGTATATTTCATGATCTGTTTTACATGTAACATATCCGTGGACACCAAGGAAACCATGAGCATCGTTCGTCTCGCCGCCGCCGTCTCCCTCGCCGTTGCGAGCCTTGCCGCGCAGGCGCAGCAGGCCGCCTCACCAGCCCCCTCATCTGCCGCCTCAGCCGCCACCGCGCCGGCCACCAAGCCGGCGCCCTCGCCCGCCGTCGAGAACTCGGTGGTCAAGATCTTCTCCTCGCTGCGCCGCCCCGATCCTTACAAGCCGTGGACCAAGGCCACGCCGCAGGACGTCACCGGCTCCGGCGTGGTCATCGAGGGCAAGCGCATTCTCACCAATGCCCACGTGGTCGGCTACGCCAGCCAGGTGCAGGTCCAGGCCAGCCAGGACGGTGACAAGGTCGGCGCCACCGTGGTCGCGATCGCGCGCGGCATGGACCTCGCCATCCTCAAGCTCGACGACGACTCCTTCTTCGACAAGCACCCGCCGGTGCCGCGCGCCAGCGTGCTGCCGGACGTGCGCGAAGCGGTCATGGCCTATGGCTACCCGATGGGCGGCAACTCGCTGTCGATCACCAAGGGCATCGTCTCGCGCGTCGAATTCGTCCCCTACGGCCTGGGCAATGCCGGCCTGCGCGTGCAGATCGACGCCCCGATCAATCCCGGCAACAGCGGCGGCCCGGTGGTCGCCGGCGACAAGATGGTCGGCCTGGCCTTCTCCGGCGTGGTCAACGCCAACAACATCGGCTACGTGATCCCGAACGAGGAAGTCGAGCTGTTCCTGCGCGACGTGGCCGACGGACGCTACGACGGCAAGCCGATGCTGGCCGACGACGTGCAGACCCTGGAAAACCCGGTGCTGCGCCAGTACCTGAAACTCGAGCGCTCGGTCGAAGGCGCGGTCGTGCACCGCCCCGTGCGCGGCGACGCCGACTATCCGCTCAAGGAATGGGACGTGATCACCCGCATCGGCGAGCACCCGATCGACAACCAGGGCATGGTCAAGCTGGGACCGAACCTGCGCGTGCGCTTCCAGTACCGCGTGCAGCAGGTCGCCAAGGACGGCAAGGTGCCTTTGACCATCGTCCGCGCCGGCAAGACCATGCAGGTGCAGGTGCCGGTCGGCGGCCCGCGCCGGCCCCTGATCCCGAGCCTGGAGGGCGGCTACCCGTCGTACTTCGTGTACGGTCCGATCGTGTTCTCGCGTGCCACCGCCGAATACGCCAGCTTCCTGAACACCAATGCGGTGATCATGAACGCGTTCATCCAGAACGGCAGCCCGCTGGTGACGCGCCGCGGCGACGATCCGGATGCCGGTCAAGAGGAACTGGTGGTGATCAGCTCCCCGTTCTTCCCCCATAAGCTGGTGGCCGGCTACAGCAACCGCTTCGGCGCGGTGGTGGAATCGGTGAACGGCACGCCGGTGCGCAGCCTGCGCCATTTGGTGGCCCTGCTGCGCGACCTGAAGGACGAACTGGTGGTGCTGCGCTTCGACCAGCGCCACGGCGAGACCATGGTGCTGCCGCGCCAGGCCATGCTCGACGCCACCGACGGCATCCTGTCCGACAACGGCATCCGCGCCCAGGGCTCGGCCGACATGCTCGACATCTGGAACGGCAAGAAGACCTGAGCATGCGCAGGCCGATGATGCACGCCGCGGCCGGGCTGGCTGCGGCACTGGCGGTCGCGCTGGCCGCCGCGCATGCGGATACGCAGCAGCAGCAGCAGCAGCAGCAGCAGCCCGCCCCGGCGCAGCTGATGGCGCTGGCCTTTCCCGGCTGGGTCGCGGGCAAACCCCACGTGCAGAACCTGACGCTGCGGCGCGGCGCCGCCCGTCCCAACTGGGGCGCGGGCACGGTGCGCGTGCTGGCCGAACCGAAGCTGGTGCTGCGCACCGGCGCCGGAAGAGTGACCCTGGTCGCCGGCATGCTGCCCGCCGGCGCCGGCGGCAAGCCGGACGTCAGCCAGCTGACGCCGATGGCGCTGGCCGCCTACCAGTTCGAACGGCGCGGCGGCAACTGGGTCGTGGCGGCACGCCAGGGCATCTTCGCCTGGCGCGGCTTTGCCGGCGCCGCCAGGCTGCGCGCGGTCACGCTCTCAAGCCAGCGCCAGGGCGTGGCGGTGGAATACGGCAGCTGCTGGCAAGGCTACTGCGGCACCTGGCTGGCGCTGTACGAATTGAACCAGGGGAGCGTGCGGCGCGAGCCCGCGGTGGAGATGGCGCTGTCCGGCGTCAACCTCGACAGCGCTGCCGATTGCGCGCGCCGCCTGCAGGCGCCGGGCCGGCCGCGCATCCAGGACGGCGCCGCGCGCGGCGACGACCCGTCCGAGGCACACGACTGCTACACCATCGACAGCAGCTGGAGCATCGACGCGGCGCGCGCGCAGCCGGGCGACCTCGTCATCCGCTACCGGGGCATGATCAGCCGCGCCAGCGCCCAGGCCGCGGCGCCGGCCGCGATCGACCAGCGCCAGGTGCTGCGCTACGACAGCGGGAAATACCGGGCGGTGTCCGGTTTCAATCCCGTGCCGCCGATTTGAATCGCCGATAAAACGTCGTCTCGGCGCGCCATCGTCGTTCCCGCGACGTGCAGGTGTGGAACAACGGCTTCAGGGCGTCTTCTTGACCGGCGTGAAATTCAGGTCCTGGAAGTCGTAGCTGAAATCCGTCTCGGTGGACACCGGCTGCATCTTCATGCGCTCGATGCTGCCGTCCGGGTTCAGCGAGAAGCTCACGTAGGCGTCGGCGTTGAAGTTGCGTTCCTTCCAGCGCACGATGAAGGTGTCGTACTGGTAGTGTTCCAGTTCGCCGGTCAGGTCCGGCGTGCGCGACATCGACAGTACCTGCTTGCCGCCGACATGCTTGATGGTGGCGATGCCGTACCACGGATCCTGGTAATCGCCGTCGTAGGCGCTGCGCGCCAGCGAGGGCTGGGACTTGGCCGCGCGCGACGCGCTGGCCTTGCTCAGGCGCGCCTGCTCCTTGTCGTGCATCTCCTTGTCGACCGCGGCCACCGCGCCGATCCAGTCGGTCTTGGCCGCCGCGCCCAGGTACTGGTCGAGCAGCTGGTACTGCAGGGCGTTGAGCGAACCGCCGCTCTCGGCATTGGTGAGGATGGCGATGCCCAGCTTCGCGTCCGGCACCAGCACGATCTTCGAATAGAAGCCCTGCAGCGCGCCGCTGTGCATCGCCAGCAGGCGGCCCTGGTAGTCGCGCAGCTGGAAGCCCAGGCCGTAGGCGGCGAAGTTGGCGCGGGTACCGGCCAGCTTCGGGTTCGGTTCCGAGATGCGCATCGGCGTCTGCGCGGTCCACATCTCGCGCGCCTGCTTGGCGCTGAACAGGCGCGCTTCCTTGCCGTCGGCGCCGGTGCCCAGGCTGCCGCCGGCCAGCAGGACGTTCATCCAGCGCGCGGCATCCTCGGCGTTGGTGTTGATGCCCACCGCGCCCACCGCGTTCGGCACCGGCATCGCCTTGACCGCGGCGATCTTGCCGTTGATCTTGCTGTGCGCGTTGGCGACGTTCCGGTTGCCGGCGTTCTCGTCCAGGCTGGTGGTGGTCGAGGCCATGCCGACCGGAGCCAGGATGCGTTCGCGGATGGTCTCGCCCCAGGTCTTGCCGGATTTCGCCGCGATGATCTTGCCGGCCACGATGTACAGCAGGTTGTCGTAGGCATAGCTGCTGCGGAAGCTGGTCGCCGGCGCGATGAAGCGCAGCTTGTGGATGATCTCGTCGGTCGAGAAGCTGGTGGTCGGCCACCACAGCAAATCGCCGGCGCCCAGGCCCAGGCCGCTGCGGTGGGTCAGCAGGTCGCGCACCGTCATCTCGTGGGTGACGTAGGCGTCGTACATCTGGAAGTCCGGCAGGTGCTTGGTGACCGGATCGTCCCAGGCCAGCTTGCCTTCGTCGACCAGCATCGCCAGCGCGGCGGCGGTAAACGCTTTCGAGTTCGAGGCCACCTCGAACAGCGTCTTCGCATCGACCCTGGCCGGCTCGCCGAGTTTACGCACGCCGAAGCCCTGCGCGGCGATCACCTTGCCGTCCTTGACCACGGCGATCGCGATGCCCGGCACGTCGAACAGTTTCATGGTGCGGGTGACGTCGGCTTCCAGGTTGTAAGCGGAGGCGGCCGGGCTGGCGGTGACCGGCGCGGCGGACGGTGCGGCGACGGTAGATTGCGCCTGCGCGAACGCGGCGCCGGAAAAGGCGATCAGGATTGCTGCTGCGATGCGGGTCATGGGAGCACTTTCGAAATCAGAGGCGCGAGCAGGATAGCACTTTAGCTGCTGCCGGGAAAGCAACCCGGCGCTCGATAAAACATGACTCTGCTATGATCCGGCCTTTTGGTTCGGCCGTGCAGTGCGGCCCCGCTATGGACGCCTTCCTCGTTTCCACCGGCATCGTCGCGCTCGCCGAAATCGGCGACAAGACCCAGCTGCTGGCCTTCCTCCTCGCCGCCCGCTTCCGGCGTCCGCTCCCCATCGTGCTCGGCATTTTCGCGGCCACCATCGCCAACCATGCGTTCGCGGCGGCGGTCGGCGCCGTGGTCAGCCGGCTGCTCGGACCGGACATCATGCGCTGGGTGCTGGGGATCGCCTTCCTCGCGATGGCGGCCTGGATCATGGTGCCGGACCGGGTCGACGGCGAGGACGCCCCGCCGGCGCGCTTCGGCGTCTTCCTCACCACGCTGGTCGCCTTTTTCATTACCGAGATGGGAGATAAAACCCAGGTCGCGACGGTGGCGCTGGCTGCGCGCTACGCCGCCACCGTGGCGGTGGTGGCCGGCACCACGCTGGGCATGATGCTGGCCAACGTGCCGGCGGTGTACTTCGGCGAACGCATCGCCGGGCGCGCGCCGCTCAGGCTGGTGCACGGGATTGCGGCGGTGATCTTCGTGGCGCTGGGGGCGGCGACGCTGCTGGGGGCGGGTAAGGGCCTGGGGTTCTGAGCTGCGGCAAGCTTTCACCCGTTAGCTTGTAAACGTCGTCCCCGCGAAGGCGGGGACCCATACTGTGCCGATCGAAGCTACTCAGCATGGGTTCCCGCCTGCGCGGGAACGACGAGGCTACTTGCCCTGCTCCACCCACACCGGCGCCGACCACAGGATGTTGCCGTCATCCTGGGTCACCTTCGCGTAGTAGAAATGGGCGCCCGGCGTGGGCGTCACCGTCACCTCCGCGCTGGAGGCCATCCGGGTCACGTCGCCCTTCCGCCCCGGCACGCCTTCCATGATCGCCACCGACGCCACGCGCCTGCCGCTGTCGCTGGCGAAGTGCACCTTCAGGGCCAGCGCGCCGCTGTTGCCGAAGCGCTCGCCCATCAGGCGGCCGTTCGCGGTGAGCGCCAGTTGCGCATGCTTGTCCATGGTCGCGAACACGCGCCGCGCGCGCAGCGCCTCGACGAAGCTGTCGCGCGTGAGCGGCACGCCATTCGGGACCAGCACCGCGGTGCGGTTCGAATACGAGGCGCCCCAGTTGGCGCAGTGGTTGTCCTGGTTGCTGCTGAAGGCCACGTGGAAGCCGGCTTCCAGCAGCTTGTTGCAGGCCTGCTCGAAGTTGCTGCGCCGGGTTTCGCCTTCCTTGTCGTTGGTCGAGTAGGCCGAGGTGTTCAGCACTTCGCACAGGGTCATCGCCTCGTCGCCGTCCGCGGTGTAGGCCAGCGGCATGCCGTTGACGGCGAACTGGCCGCTCGTCGCGGGGTGGTTGAACTGGCCGACCCAGCCGCGCTGCTTCATCAGCGAATACAGGGCGCCGTAGTCGCCGCGGGTGGTGGCGGTGTCGGCCAGCAGTTCGCCTCCGGACGTCTTCTCCCAGCCCAGCAGTTCGTCGCTGTTGAAGATGTTCAGGTGGCCGCCGTCGTTGATCACACCCCACTCCATGCCGTACAGCGCCAGGAAATCCGGGTGTTCGGCATTGAAGGCGCGCGCCGATTCCAGGCCCGAGCGGTACAGGCTTTTTGCCGCGGCCGGGTCGGCATCGGGATCGGTGCCGGACGAGCCGTCGTACATGTGGTTGTGCTCGGAGACCATCAGCACATCCAGGCCGTGCTCGCGCGCATACGGATAGGCGTCGTCCGGGCCGTAGGGCGCGCCCTGCGGTTCCTGCGCCCCCTTGCAATCGTCGAGCGGGGCGCCGCCGTCGCTGTGGCTGGTCTGGCTGTGCAGGTTGCCGTAATAGACCGTGTAGGGCAGATCGGACGGCGCCGGCGCCGCCCCCGGCGAACGCACCTTGTGGCGGGCGGCCGGCAAGGGCGTGAAACCCGGCATCGCGGGCGCCTGGATGCTGCCGACGGCGATTTCCCAGGATTGCTCGATTTCCTCGGCCGCCTCGCCTTTCACGGCAGGCGCCACGGCGCGCATGCGCACCCGGTAGATGCCGGGCGCGGCCCGGCGGCCGGCGAGCAGGCCCTGCCAGCGCACCGGCACGTCGAGCGGCCGGCCGGTCAGCGTCAGTGTGCCCTGCCATTGCCGCACGCGCCGGCCGTCCGGGGCCAGCAGCTCCAGTTGCCAGCGCACGCCGCGGCCTCTTTCGAGGCCGGGGTAATCGAACGACAGGGTGAAGGTGCGTGCGTCCGGCTGCTTGCGGTTTGCGCCGCGGTACGGCGCATGCAGCGTCGCTTCGAATTCGCGGTGCTCGTGCTGGGCCGGCGCGATCTCATTCACGGCCAGCTTTGCAAGCGGGCCCGGCACCGGCGCCGCGATAGCCGGACCGGCCAGCAGGTTGATCAGGCTGATCGCGGCCAGCAGCGCAGGCCGGGACAGCAGGCGGGATGGGGACGGGAATAAGGTTTTCATGATTGCAATTATTGCAATCAATGCAATTCCACCCTTGATACGCCGGGATATCTATTTGCTAATTTTTATTATAAATATGATAAATTTCAATGCAAATGTGTTGCCGTAGTAATTTCTCCAGAATATGAACCGGATCGCCGCGCGACTTGCAGAAGCGGCATTCAGAAGCGACGATTAAAAGTGGTATTCCGCCCGCACCATCGGCGTGCTGGCGCGCTGGCCGCGGTTCCCCGTCACGGCCGCCGCCATTACCGCGCCGGCGGCCCGCCGCACGAGAATATCCCTGCCCCTCGGTCTGGTCGTCATTTTGCGTAGTTCGCGCTGTTGTCCGCATCGCCGCCCGGGCCGTTGCCCGGGTCCCTGCCTGCATCGCCCACCGTGCCGCCATCCTGCCGCGCTGCCGCGGCGTCCTGCCGGTCGGCCACGATCAGCTCGACCCGGTGCACCCGGTCGTCGTCCACCAGCACGATCGACGTGTCCGTTTGCGGCACGCCGTCGAGCAGCAGGCGCGCTGCGCTGCCCCGGAGCACATCGACAATGTAGGTACTGCCGTGGTAGCGGTAGTGTAGCCGGAAGCCCGGCCAGTCCGCCGGCAGTTGTGGCGTGAGCGCCAAGCGTTCGCCGATCCGCTCCACGCCAAGCAGCGATTCGACGATCAGGCGCTGCATCCAGCCGGCCGCCCCGGTATACCAGGTCCAGCCCCCCCGCCCCGCGTGCGGCGCCGCGTGGACGTCGGCCGCCATCACGTACGGTTCAGCCTGGTAGACATCGCAGGCATCGCGGCTGGCGCCATGCCGCACCGGATTGAGCATGCGCAGCAGTTCCCAGGCACGCTCCGACTCGCCCATCTGCGCGAACGCCATCGCGGCCCAGATCGCGGCCTCGGTGTTCTGGCCACCGTTTTCGCGCACGCCCGGCGCGTAGCCGCGCAGCATGCCGGGGTCCGGCCGGCCCTGGTCGAAGGGCGGGTCGAACATGCGCACCAGGCCGCGCCCGCCAGGACCGCGCTGCACCAGGTGCGCATCGACCGCCGCCATCGCGCGCCGGGCCCGCTCGGGGTCGGCGGCGCCGGACAGCACGCTCCAGCTCTGCGGGATCGAATCGATGCGGCATTCGTCGTTCTGCGCCGAGCCGAGCGGCGTGCCGTCGTCGAACCAGGCGCGCAGGTACCAGTCGCCGTCCCAGGCGTTCTGCTCGATGTTATGCGACAGCACCTGGGCCGCGCTGCGGCAGGTGGTGGCGAAGCCGTAGTCGGCGCGGCGGTCGGCCAGTTCGGCGAAGCGCTGCAGCACCTCATATAAAAAGAAGCCGAGCCAGACGCTCTCGCCGCGGCCCTGCGGTCCGACCTGGTCCATGCCGTCGTTCCAGTCGCCGCTGCCGATCAGCGGCAGTCCGCGGCGCCCGAACGCCAGCGCGCGCCGGATCGCGCGCACGCAGTGTTCGTAGATGCTGGCCTGCTGGTTCGACTGGTCCGGCACATCGTGGCTGGACGCCTCGTCGGGCTTCAGCGCGCGGCCCTCGATGAAGGGAACGATCTCGTCCAGCAGCGTGTAGTCGCCGGTCACGGTCACGTAGCGGTAGGCCGCCAGCGGCAGCCACAGGGCGTCGTCCGAGCAGCGCGTGCGCACGCCGCGCCCGCCCGGCGGATGCCACCAGTGCTGGACGTCGCCTTCGATGAACTGGTGGCCGGCGAACAGGCGCACGTGATCGCGCAGCAGCTCGGGACGGGCGTGCACCGCCGCCATGGCGTCCTGCAGCTGGTCGCGGAAGCCGTAGGCGCCGCCCGACTCGTAGTAGCCGGTGCGCGCCCACAGGCGGCAGGCGACGGCCTGGTACATCAGCCAGCCGTTGGCCAGCACGTCCAGCGCCGGCTCGGGCGTCTCGATGCGCACCGCGCCCAGGGTCTCGTCCCACCATTCGCGCATGCGGGCGAAATCGTTGTGCGCGCTGGCGGCGCCGGTGTGGCGCCGGACCATGTTGGAGGCATCCAGGTTGCGCCGTCCACCCACGCCCAGCATGAACACCAGTTCCTGCTCTTCTCCCGGCTGCAGCTCGATCACGGTCTGCAGCGCGGCGCAGGGGTCGAGCGCGGCGCCGGTGCGGCCCGACAGGCCGGCGCGGGCCAGGGCGGCCGGATTGGCCAGGCTGCGGTTGCGGCCGATGAATTCGGTGCGGTCGCAGGTCCACGCCACCTGCTCGGCATCCAGGTGGAAGAAGGCGACCCGGCTAGAGAACTCGGTGTTGTAGGCATTGCGCGCGAACAGCGCGCCGCTGACCGGGTCGCGCTCGGTCACCACGTGCGGCGCCGACCTGGAACGCACATCGCCCAGCACCCATTCGACGTAGCCGGTGACCGACAGGCGCCGCCGTGCGTCACCGTCGTTGCGCAATTTGAGCACCACGTACTTGAGCGGTGCGTCCAGCGCCACGTAGGTCAGCAGCTCGCTGTGGATGCCGTGCGCCGCGTGCTCGAAGACGCTGTAGCCGAAGCCGTGGCGGGTCAGGTAGTCGGCGCCGGACGGCGCCGGCAGCGCGGTCGGCGACCAGAACACGCCGGTGTGTTCGTCGCGCACATAAAAGGCTTCGCCGCCGCGGTCCGAGACCGGATCGTTTTCCCAGGGCGTGAGGCGGAATGCATGGGCGTTCTGGTTCCAGCTGTAGACTTGCCCGCTTTCCGACACCACGCTGCCGAACATCGGGCTGGCCAGCACGTTGGACCAGGGCGCCGGCGTAGGCTGGCCGGGCCTGACGCGGATCACGTATTCGCGCCCATCCGCGCTGAAGCCGCCGATGCCGTTGTCCAGCACCAGTGAGGGTGCCGGCAGCCGGGCCTGGGCAGCTGCCGCTGCCGGCTCGGCCGACGGCGCCAGCGGCGGCGGCAGGGTCCCCTTCGGCAGCGCGGCGCGGCGCAGCTGCTCGGCCAGGCTGCCGCCCTCGTCGCTCAGCACCACGCGCGCCACCGACTGGATCAGCACCCGGTCCTCGTTCGGGATCTGGTCCAGCAGGCGCACGAACACGCCGCCCGGACGGTCGAGCGACTGGGCGTCCAGGCTGGACGAGATCAGGCTCATCACCTGGTCGTGCAGCGCCTGGCGGTAGCCGCCCGCATCCTCGCACCAGATCACCAGGTCGACCACCAGCCCCTTCAGGCGCCAGTAGGCGTGGGCCTGCACCAGCTGGCGCGCCAGCTCGAGGTTGGCGCAATCGCGCACCGTCAGCAGCACGATCGGCAGGTCGCCCGAGATCGCATACGCCCACAGGCCGGACTGGCCGCGCCCGTTGCGCGCGATGATGGCCGGATCGGCGCGCAGCGCGGCCTGCGGATACAGCACGGCGCCGGCCAGGCGGCCGTACAGCTGGGCGTCGGCTTCGCTCGCGTTCAGCTGGCGCAGCACCACCTGGCCATGGGTCCAGGCCAGTTCGAACACGCGGTTGGCCAGGTGCCGGTCCTGGTATTTCTCGACCAGCCGCAGCGCATCATCGCGGTCCTCGGCCACGCCCAGCACCAGGTCGATCGTGATGGACTGGTCCGGCGCCAGCGTGAAGCGGCGCCGGATCGCCACGATCGGGTCCGGCGCCTGGTTTGGCGCCGACCTCGGCGTCGCGTTTGATGCATCGTCGGCCAGCGCAGCCGGCAGCGCGTTGCGCCCGCCGCGGCCGAGGAAGGCGGCGCGGCTGGTCTCGAAGACCGGGCTGCCCTGTTCCACGTCCGGTCCGGCGCCATGCACCGCCATCAGGTGCAGCAGGACCGGCGCCGCGTCGTCCCGGGTCCTCGGCCGGCGCGTGCACAGGATCGCGCCGCGTTCGGCCAGGACCTCGCCCTGCACCGACAGTTTCGACAGCGCCAGGTGCGCGGCGTCCTCGCCCGGCGGCGCCAGCACCACTTCGGCGTAGCTCACCAGCTCGATGGTGCGCACGACGCCCGACTTGTTGGCGATGCGGGTGCGGCGCAGTTCGATGTCGTCCTCGGGCGAGACCACGATCCTGGTCTGCAGCTCGATGCCGTGGTCGTGGCGGCGGAATTCAGCGCGGCCTTCCGAGAAGACCGCCTCGTAGCCTTCGGGCTGGGCCGAAGTCGGCTGGTGCGTGGTCGACCATACGCGGCCGTCGCCGAGGTCGCGCACGTAGCAGAAATAGCCGGAATCGTCGGCGGTCGGGTCTTCGCGCCAGCGGGTCACGGCCAGGTCGCGCCAGCGGCTGTAGCCGGTGCCGCTGCTGGTCACCATCACGTGGTAGCGGCCGTTGGACAGCAATTGCGCCTCGGGCGGTGCGCTATCCGGCTGGGTCACGAAGCGGTTGGCGCCGTCGGCGTCCGGCGCCGGCTGGCGCAGCGCCTGGCTTTCCACGCTGGACGATTCGAAGGCGCCCGACTTGGGCACGCGCTCCTGCAGCAGCGGCAGGGCCGCGCGCAGTTCCGGGTCGCCCTCGAAACGGCGCTGCATCGGGCGCTCGTGCAACAGGTGCGACAGCGCCAGCAGGCCCATGCCCTGGTGGTGCGCCATGAAGGACCGCACCACGGCGAAATCCTGGCCGCGCGGCAGGCGCGCCGCCGTGTAGTCGATTGCCTCATACAAGCCGTAGCGGCCGCCAAAACCGAGCGCCGCCATGCGCTCCAGGTTGGCGCAGGCCAGCTCGGGCTCGACCATCAGCGCCAGCATGCTGGCGTAGGGCGCGATCACCAGGTCGTCGCCCAAACCGCGACGCACGCCGGCGCCGGGCACGCCGAAGGCGCGGTACTGGTAGTTCATGGCCGCATCGACGGTGTTGTAGCCCGATTCCGAGATGCCCCACGGGATGTTGCGGCGCCGGCCGTAATCGGCCTGGGCGCGGACGATGCCGCGGCAGGCCTGGTCGAGCAGCGTGCCACGCCAGGACGGCATCACCAGCAGCGGCATCAGGTATTCGAACATCGAACCGTTCCAGGACAGCAGCACCTGCTCGCCGCCGACCAGCGCCAGCTGGCGGCCCATGGCGAACCAGTGCGACTGCGGGAACTGGCCCTGGGCCACGCCGACGTAGCTGGCCAGGCGCGCCTCGGTGGCGAGCAGGTCGTAGGCGCCGGGGTCCATGCGGCGCTCGCTGACGTTGTAGCCGATCGACAGCAGGCCGGCCTCGGCGTCATACAGGAAGCCGAAATCCATGGTCGCGTAATCACGCGCCAGGCGTGCCAGCCGCGTGATCTCTTCCAGGCGCGCGCGCGCGTTGGCGCTACCCTCGTGCACCATCCGTGCCAGCAGCAGCTGGCGCGTGCGCTCCTGCGGCGCCAGGTCTTCGCCCGGCGCGCGCATGCCGTAGGCGGCCAGTTCGCGCAGGGTCGGGATGCGGGTCAGCGAGGAATCGATCACGTATTCCTGCACCGCGCGCATCCAGGGCGCCATCAAGAGCAGGTCGGCGTGCGCGCCATGGCATTGCGCGGCCAGCTTGGCGGCCCAGGCGCGCAGGCCGGCGCCTTCCTCCACAGGCGAGGCCGCCGGCAAAGCGGCGGGCAAGGCGACAGGCAAAGCGGCCAGCAGCGCGTCGGCGCCCTGCGCCAGCGCGGCCAGGCAATCGGCCAGGCCGGGCAGCGTGCCGGCCTTGCGGCAGCGCTCGGGCGACAACTGGCGCCACAGCGCCGCCAGCGCCTCGCGCACGGGCGCGCCGGCGGCGCCGGCTTCCCCGGCAGCGCCGGCTTCGTCCTCGACGATGCGCAGGGTGTCGCGGATGCCGTCCAGTGCCCGGGGCGAGGCGACCGGGCGCTCGGCCAGCTGTTCCAGGCCGGCGGCCAGGGTCAGCAGGTGACCCGCCAGGTTGCCGCTGTCCGCTGCCGACACGTACTTGGGCAGCAGCGGGGCCAGGGTCTGGGTATCGTACCAGTTGTAGAAATGGCCGCGGTGGCGCTCCAGGCGCCCCATCGCGCCGAGAGTGGCGCGGGTGCGCAGCAACAGGTCGCCGGCGCCGATGAAGCCGAAGTCCCAGGCCGATACGTTGGCCAGCAGCGCCATCCCGATGTTGGTCGGCGAGGTCCGGTGCGCCACCCGCGGCGCCGGGTGTTCCTGCAGGTTGTCCGGCGGGAGCCAGTTTTCCCCGGCCGTGACGTGGTCCTCGAAAAACGCCCAGGTGCGGCGCGCCAGCTTGTGCAGGAAGGTGCGCTGGCCATCCGCCAGCTGCGGCGCCGGGCGCTCGAGCGGCAGGCTGACCCACCATGCCACCAGCGGCGACAGGAACCACAGCAGCAGCAGGGGCGCCGCGGCGAACAGGGCGAGCGGGTTGGCGAACGACAGCAGCAGCGCGACGCCGACCGCAAAGGCCGGCGCGAACCACATGGTCTGCCAGTTGCCTTCCACGTCCGTGCTCGGACGCGCCAGGCTGGACGGACGCCATTGCAGCAGGCGGCGCTTGGACACCCGCATGCGCCAGCCGGTGCGCACGATCGCATCCAGGCTGTAGTAGGCTTGGTAGGGCAGGAAGGTCATGTCCATGATGGCGTGGCCGAGGCCGACGCCCGTGTCCTGCGCCCAGTTCAGCACGTGCTGGCCGGGCGTGATGTCGTGCGCGCGGTCGGCCAGCCTGACCAGGGACGCCGCGCATATCGGCAGGAACAGCACCGACAGCATCGCCGCGCTCCAGAACGCCGGCGCCGGCAGCAGCGTCCAGCACAGCAGCACGAGCGCGATCAATCCCGGCGCCACCAGGCTGCGGCGCAGGTTGTCGAAGATCTTCCAGCGCGCCAGCGGCGCCAGCGGATTCGGCACCCGGGCCCCGCCCGGCGCCGGCACCCGGCCGCGCAGCCAGCCGGCCAGTTGCCAGTCGCCGCGGATCCAGCGGTGGCGGCGGCGCACGTCGTCGCTGTAGCGCGCCGGCCAGGCTTCATGCAGCTGGACATCGCTCAGCAGGCCAGAGCGCAGGTAGCAGCCTTCCAGCAGGTCGTGCGACAGCACCCGTTCCTCGGGAAAGGCGCCGTTCAGGACGCGCTCGAACACGTCCAGGTCGTAGATGCCCTTGCCGATGAAGGCGCCTTCGTCGAACAGGTCCTGGTAGACGTCCGGCCTGGTGCGCGTGTACGGATCGATGCCGACGTCGTCGCCCATGCGGGCGCCGCACAGGCGCTCGTAGCGCGATGCGTTCTCGCGCGGCAGCGCGGTGGTCACGCGCGGCTGCAGCACGCCATGGCCCTCGACCACGCGCCTGCCGTGCGCATCCAGCACGGCCTGGTTGAGCGGATGCGCCATCGCCGCCACCATCTGGCGCGCGCTGTCGCGCGGCAGCCGGGTGTCGGCGTCCAGCGTGATCACGTAGCGCACCTCGGCCAGGCCGGCGCTGCCGCCCTCGACCACGGCGAAGCGCTCGCGCCCGCGGCCACGCAGGAAGGCGTTCAGGTCTTCCAGCTTGCCGCGCTTGCGTTCGCGCCCGATCCAGGCGCCCTCGCCTTCGCTCCATACGCGCGGGCGGTGCAGCAGCAGGAAGGGTTCGATGCGCACGAATTCGGTGGCGTCGGCGCCGTCCTCGCCGGGTGCGACGATCACGTCGTCATGGCCGTAGCGCTCGTTCAGCGCGGCGATGGCGGCGCGCGCCTGGTTCACCAGGTCGGCGTCGAAGACCACCTCCTGCTGCGGCGCGTCGGCCAGGTCGGTCAGCAGGCAAAAGCGCAGGTGCGGGTCACGGTTGGCCAGGTAATGCACTTCGAGCGCATCGCACAGCGCGCTCACGTCGGCGCGGCTGTGCAGCAGCGCGGGCACGGCCACGACCGTGCGGGCATCCGCCGGGATGCCGTCGCTGAAGTCCATGCGTGGCAGCGGCACCGGGGTCGCCAGGCGCGCCGCCAGCAAATTGACCAGGCCCAGCGCCAGCTGGCTGGCGCCGGGCACCGCCAGCACGGCCAGCGCGAACAGCAGCGCGTGGCCGGCGCCGCCCTGGGCCGCATGGATGACGGCGGCCGCGGCGAACAGGAAAGTGAAGATGCCGATCGCGCCCAGGTAAGCCGGCAGCGGATGGCGGCGGGCAGCCTGGCGCAGCGCGGCGGCCAGGCCCGCGCGCAGATTCGAACGCAGATCCGGGCGCAGCTGCAGGCGCCGCTCCAGGCGCGCCAGGCCGGCGCCGGCGAGATAGTGGCCGACGTGGCGCAGGCGCGCGTCCAGGCCGCCGTCGTCGGGACCGCGCGCTTCGCCGGCCAGCGCCAGCGCCTCGCTCGCCACTTCGATTTCGCGCCGGCCGCTGGCGCGCGCCAGGCGTTCCACCACATGGCGGTAGTGATCGCGCGTGGCGGCATCCATCCGGCCGTAGACGCCGGCCGGGTCCAGGCGCAGGGCCTGCTCGACCGCGCTCAGGGTCTCGACGAACGCGCGCCAGTCGGTGGCGCTGACCAGGCGCAGGCTGCCGATGCTGTTGGCCGCCGAGACCTGGTCGGCGGATTGCAGGCCGATGTCGTCCTGCACCGCCTGCTCGATGGTGCGGCCCTCGTCGGCCAGGCGGGTGGCGATCCATTGCAGCGCCTGGGTCAGCGGGCCGCTGCGGCCCTGCAGGCGGCGCGTCAGTTCGGCCACGAAGCTGGCGCCCATCGGCTGCACGTCGCGCGCCATGTCGGCCACCAGCAGGATCAAATCGCCAGGGCGTTCGTCGGCCTGTGCGCTCATGCGGTCGGCCCAGCCGTTGGCCAGTTCGCGCTGGCGCCGCGTCTCCGCCTGGCGCACGGCGATGCGGCGCAGGTTGTCGATCAGCGCCAGGCGCAGCATGATCGGGATCGCCCACAATTCGCCCAGCGCCAGCGGCGCGCCTTCCTGGTAGGCGGCGACGAAGCGCGCCAGGCTTTCCGGCTCAAGCCGGCCATCGCCGTGCGCGATCACTTCCAAGGCCAGCTGGTAGACGCGCGGCGTGCAATCGACACCGGCGTCGGACTCGGTAGCGGCCAGGCACGGCAGCGCGCGGCTGTAGTCGCGGGGCAGGTGGCTGCGCGCCAGGCGCACCTGCTCTTCGATCAGGTAGTAATGGTCGAGCAGCCATTCGGCGGCCGGCGCCAGGCGCACGCCGGCCTGGGCGGACAGGGTCAAGCCTGCACAGGCGGCGGCGATGCGCTGCGCATTGTCGGCCAGGCGCGCCAGCAGGTGCTCGCCGCCCGGCCGGTTGGCGAGCTGGTGGCGCGCAGCCAGCCGGCGGCCATGGACCGCCATCTGGGCGGCGGAAAACAGTTCGGCGCGCAGCGGCGCGGCATCATCGGCCATGCCCTGCGGCGTGCCTGGCAGGTGATCTTTGTGTTCGTTCAACGGTGACCTCGTGATGGCGTGCGCAGCCGGAACCGCCGGGTAGCGCAGCCGCGGCCAGGTCGTTGGCGAGCGGGGTGAAACGAAGGCGCACGGCTGCCGCCATGCTAAAAGATCATGCCGGGTGTTACTGTGCGCTAACGTACCGTTTCATGAGTACCGTGTCATGCGATGCAACTATCCGCCAGCGCGACGCCGCCGGCCAGCGTCCATGACTGCGCATGGCCGGCACGGCGCAGGTACAGGGCCGCGCTGGCGCTGCGCTTGCCGCTGCGGCAGACGAACAGCAAGGGACGCCGCGGCGCGGCCAGCAAATCATCGAGGTGGTCGGCCAAGCGCGACAGCGGCAAGGCCAGCGCCGCCCTGCCGTGCAAATTCGCCGCGCCGGCAAGCGCGATCTCGGCCGGCTCGCGCACGTCGATCAGCAGTGCATCCTGGTGCGCGGCCAGGAACTGCCGCAGCGCCGCCGGCTGCAATTGCGCCGCGCCGTCGCCGTCGGTGTGCGGGCCGCTGTCGACGTCCGGCAGCAGGGACCGCGCGCCGCCATCGACCTCGGCGCCGTGACCCAGGCCGGCGCCGCGCGCCGCCTCGCCGCACCGGCGGATGCGCGCGCAGGCGGCGTCGATGAAGGCGTCGTCCGCCAGCGGCCCGAACGACAGGCGCACGGCGCCGCTGCTGCGCCACAGGGGCAGGCCCATCGCTTCCAGCACGTAGCTGGGCGCGGCCTTCGCCGCCGAGCAGGCCGAACCCGCGCTGACGCGCACGCCGGCGGCGTCGAACAGGTCGAGCAGCGCCTGCGACGGCATGCCAGGCACGGCGAAATTCAGCGTGGTCGGCAGCGCATGCTCGAACGGGGTGTTGAACACGACGGCCGGAAAGGCGTCATGCAGCGCCCCCGCCAGGCGGTCCCGCATGGCGGCCATCTCCCTGTGGCTGCGAAAGGTGGCGCCCTCTTCCAGCGCCGCCAGCACCGCGCCGAGGGCGGCGATGCCGGCCATGTTCTCGGTGCCGGAGCGCTGGCCGGCTTCCTGGCCGCCGCCGATCATCAAGGGCGTATAGGGCGCGCCGGCGCGCACGTACAGCATGCCGATACCCTTCGGCGCGTACAGCTTGTGGCCGGAGAACGGCGCATAGTCGATGCGGGTGGCGGCCAGGCCGAGCGGCAGCTTGCCGAGCGCCTGCACGCAATCGACCATCCAGTACGCGTGCGGGGCATACGAATCCAGCACGCCGGCGATGCCGTCCAGGTCCGAGATCACGCCGGTCTCGTTGTTGGCGGCCATGGTGCAAACCATGGCCGCGCGCGGCGCCAGTTCGCGCAGCATGGCCAGGTCGTGGCGGCCGTCAAGCCCGACCGGCAGCGCGCGCAGCGCCAGGTTCGTGCCGAGCAGGCGGTTCCAGTGCGCCAGGCTTTCGGACACGGCCTTGTGCTCGGTGGCGCCGTAGAGGAGCAGGTCGCCGCAGGGCTCACCGGCCGCGCGCCGTTCACGAATCGCACACAGCGCCGACAGCACGGCGGTCTGGATGCCTTCGGTGGCGCCGCTGGTGAACAGTACCCGGCCCGCATCCACACCCTCGCCTTCACCCTCGCCGGCGCCCAGCACGCGCCGCGCCCGCGCCCGGGTCTGGTCGAGGATCTGGCGCGCGCGCAGGCCGGCCGCATGGCTGCTGCTCGGGTTGCCGAAACACCCAGTCATTGCCTCGCTTGCCGCGGCGAGTGCGGCGGGCAGCACCGGTGAGGTGGCGTTGACGTCGAGATAAATATCGCGGGTGTTCGGGTCGTGGTCCATGAAATAATTGCCAAAAGTCCAAAAATTTATGCGCGGAAGCGCCATTGTTGAGTAATATGTTACGGACTCATGCGGGTGAAGACATACTAAAATTCTCCCGATTTTCGCAAGCCTTGGAATAAACATTCTCGAAAATGGCAGGACGATAATATGAACTCTCTGGACAAATACGATTGCGCGATCCTGGCAGCCTTGCAGGCGGATGCCACCCTGTCGATTTCCGGGTTGAGCGAGAAAGTCGGCTTGTCCAGCACCCCCTGCTGGAAGCGGGTCAAGCGCCTAGAGGAAGAGGGGTATATCGAGAGCCGGGTCAGCATCGTGAACCGCCACAAGGTCGGGTTGCCGGTCACCGTCTTCGTCAGCGTGCGCACCAAGGAGCACGACGAAAAATGGCTGGAGCGCTTCGCCTCGGCCGTGGTCGCCCTGCCCGAGGTGCTGGAATTCCACCGCATGAGCGGCGACGTCGACTACCTGCTGAAGGTGGTCACGACCGACATCGGCGGCTACGACCGCTTCTACAAGAAACTGATCAAGACCGCGCAGCTGGCCGGTGTGTCGTCGGCGTTTTCGATGGAGCAGATCAAGTGCACCACGGCGCTGCCATTGGACCTGATTTCGCACGGCTTGACGGCCTGAGGGCCTATTTGCAGTGCCTGCCAATCGTGCGATGATGGCGCCCGTTCGCACATCACGGAGACACGGCACATGCCATCGATAACGAAAACCGCCGCGCTGGTAGCCGCCCTGCTGGCCACCACCACCCCGGCCCTGGCCCTGGCCCAGGACCAGCTGGTGCGCATCGGCCTGAGCGGCCCGCTGACCGGCGCCAACGCCTTTGCCGGCAAGGACAACGAGAACGGCGTACGGCTGGCGGTCGAGGAACTGAACGCGCAAAAGATCAAGGCCGGCGGCAAGACCCTCCGCTTCGAACTGCTGTCCGAAGACGACCAGGGCGATCCCAAGGCCGGCGTCAACGTGGCCCAGAAATTCGCCGACGCCGGCGTCAAGTTCGTGCTCGGCCCGTACAACTCGGGCGTGGCGATTCCGGCCTCGCGCGTGTACGACTCGGCCGGCATCCTGATGTCCACGGTCGGCACCAGCCCCAAGATCACGCAGTCGCGCTACCAGCACGTGTTCCGCATCGTCGCCAGCGACACCCAGGTGGGCGCCTCGATGGCGTCGTACGCGGCCAAGGAATTGAAAGTGAAAACGGTCGGGGTGATCGACGACCGCACCGCCTTCGGCCAGGGCATCGCCGACGAATTCGTGCGCCAGGCGCGCGCCACCGGCGTGACCGTGGCCGGGCGCCAGTTCACCACCGACAAGGCGAGCGACTTCGCCGCCATCCTCACGGCCTTCCGCGCCAAGAAGGTCGATGCGATCTTCTTCGGCGGTTATGCGCCGCAGGGCGCACCGATGGCGCGCCAGATGAAGCAGCTCGGCATGACCGGCGTGCGCCTGCTCGGCGGCGACACCCTGTGCAGCCCCGAGATGGCGAAGCTGGGCGGCGATGCGGTCGGCGCCAACGTGCTGTGCGCGCAGGCCGGCGCCATGCTCGACAAGCAGTCCGGCGGTCCGGCCTTCAAGGCGCGCTACAAACAGCGCTTCCAGCGCGACCCGGACGTGTACGCGCCGGCCTTTTATGACCAGACCATGTTCATCGCCCAGGCCATCAAGGGCGCGAACAGCGTCGACCCGATGGCCGTCAGCAAGGCGCTGCGCACCACCAGCCACCAGGGCGTGGCCGGCACCTACGGCTACGACGCCAGCGGCAACCTGAAGAAGACGGCCGTGACCGTCTACACCTTCAAGGGCGGGCAACTGGCGCCGCTGGCCAGCTATTGATCTGACCGTAAAGACTGGGCCATGGGCGGCGCAAGGCGTATCCTTGTGCCGCCTTTGTTTTTATCACCGCACCGACACCGACACATGAAACACATCCTGAAACTGGGCGCGATCGCCTGTGCCGCCCTGGTCACCTGCATGCCCGCCGGCGCCGGCGCCGCCGCGCAGAGCGCAACCCCAGCCGCCGCGGCGCAGCCCACCGCCGCCCCGGACGCGGCCCAGGCCAAGGCCCTGAACCAGCTGGCCGACGATTACTATGACGCGCTGGCGCGCTTCGACCCGGTCATGGCCGGCGAAAGCGGCGACAACCGCTTCGCCGACCAGATCGGCATGACGATCTCCCCAAAGCAGCGCGCCGCCCAGTTCGCGCTGTACAAGGGCTACCTGAAACGCCTGCGCGCGATCCGCCGCAGCGCCCTGCCCCATGCCGAGCAGACCAGCTACGACATCCTCGACTACGAGCTGTCCACCGCGCTGCGCTTCGAGCCCTTCCCCGAGCACCTGCTGCCGATCAACCAGATGGACAGCATGCCGGTGACGCTGGCGAACTACGCCAGCGGCCAGGGCGCCCAGCCGCTGTCCACCGTCAAGGATTACCAGGCTTACCTGAAGCGCCTCGACCAGCTCGGCCCGTGGATCGACCAGGCCATCGCCAACATGCGCGAAGGGATAAAGCGCGGCATCGTGCAGCCGAAGGCGGTCATGGTCTCGAGCCTGCCCCAGTTCAAGCAGCTGGTGGCAGCCAAGGCCGAAGACAGCATCTACTACAGCCCGGTCAAGACCCTGCCGACCTCGTTCAGCGACGCCGACAGGAAGCGCCTGGCCGCCGCCTACCACCGCACCATCGAGAAGACGCTGAATCCCGCCCTGGCGCGCCTGGCCAGCTTCCTGGAGCAGGACTACATCCCGGCCTGCCGCACCAGCACCGGCTGGAACGCGTTGCCGCAGGGGATGAACTGGTACCTGGTGCGCGTGGCGAGCCAGACCACGACCGACCTGCAACCCGAGCAGATCCACCAGATCGGCCTGAAGGAAGTGGCGCGCATCCAGCGAGAATACGCGCGCATCGGCCCGCTGATGGGCTACACCGGCGCACCCGCCGGCCTGCCGACCTGGGTGCTGGAGCAGCCGAAGTACAAGCCGTTCAAGACCGACCGCGAAGTCATCGACGTCTACCGCAAGCTGGATGCCCAACTGAAGACCAAGCTGCCGGCACTGTTCACGCTGCGCCCCAGGACCCCGCTCGACCTGCGCCTGGAACCGGAACTGTCGCGCGCCACCGCATCCGACCACTACACGCCGCCGGCGGTGGACGGCTCGCGTCCAGGCGTGTTCTGGTCGGTGGTGAACGACCCGGCGCAATACGGCAGCACCGGCATGGTCACGCTGTTCCTGCACGAAGGCCAGCCGGGCCACCACTTCCACATCGCGCTGATGCAGGAACTGGACCTGCCGAATTTCCGCAAGTTCGGCGGCAACAACGCCTTCACCGAAGGCTGGGCGCTGTACGCCGAAACCCTGGGCAAGGAAATGGGCCTGTTCGACAAGCCGGAAGATTATTTCGGCCACCTGAACGACGAGATGCTGCGCGCGGTGCGCCTGGTGGTCGACACCGGCATGCATGCGAAAGGCTGGAGCCGCGAGCAGTCGATCCAGTACATGCGCGACACGCTGGGTTACCCGGAGTCGATCGCGCGCAGCGAGACCGAGCGCTACATGGCCTGGCCGGGCCAGGCGCTGGGCTACAAGATCGGTTCATTGAAGATCCAGGAACTGCGCCGCCGCGCCGAGACCGCGCTGGGGGATAAATTCAGCCTGCCGACGTTCCACGAGATCGTGCTGGGGGAAGGCACGCTGCCGTTGGCATTGCTGGAGAAGAAGGTGGATCGATGGATTGCCGATAGCAAGTAACGACGCAGGTTTGGATTACTGCCCCGGCGCCACCCGCCACACCACCCCGCCAGCATCGTCCACCACCAGCAGCGCTCCATCCGCCGCCACCGTCACCGCCGCCGGGCGCCCCCAGACGTCGCGGTCGGAGAGCACCATGCCGGTCATGAAGTCCTGGTACTGCCCGGTCGGCACGCCGTTCTTCATCATCACGCGCACCACCTTGTAGCCGGTGCGGATGCCGCGGTTCCAGGAGCCGTGCAGCGCCACGAAGATGTCGCCTTCATACTCCTTCGGGAAGGCGTTCTTGGCCCCTGCCGGCGCCTGGTACAAGGTCATGCCCAGCGCCGCCGAGTGCGCCTGGATCAGGGTGTCGGGCACGATCACCTTGTCCTTCAGGTCGGGCCGGATACCCTTCAGGCGCGGGTCTTCGTGCGCGCCCAGGTAGTACCACGGCCAGCCATAGAAGCCGCCCTGCTTCACACGCGTGACGTAGTCGGGCGGCAGGTTGTCGCCCAGTTCGTCGCGCTCGTTCACGCTGCAGTACAAGTCGCCGGTGACCGGATGCAACAGCATGCCGACGCAGTTGCGCAAGCCGTTGGCGAATGGACGGCGGTTCTTGCCGTCCGGGTCGAAGGCCAGCACCGAGGCGCGGTCGGTCTCTTCGCCCCAGGCGCCGCCCAGGCCGTGCTGCCGTTCCCACTGCGCCAGCGCGACCGGCGGTGTCGGGCCGATGCCGGCCGCCACATTGGTGGCCGAGCCGACCGACAGCAGCATGGTCTTGTCGTCCTTCGAGAACGCCAGCGTGCGCGTGGTGTGGCCACCGGTGGTGTCGCTGATCTTTTCGACCACGGTCTCCGGCTTGGCGCCGGCCTTCAGGTCGCCCACGGCATACGGAATGCGCACCACCGAGTTCACGTTGGCCACGTACAGGTATTTCGGATTGGCGCCCGAGGGCCACAGCGCGATGCCGTAGGGGCGCGACAAACCGCTGGCGAACACGCTGGCGGCGCCGGCCTTGTCGCCCTGCGGACGCAGGATCGTGATCTGCCCTTTGCTGGCGTCGGACAGGATGATGTCGCCGTTCGGCGCGCGCAGCGCCAGGCGCGCCGCCACCTTCGGGCCGTTGCCGGCACTCTCGCTGGCGTAGGGCGGGACCAGGTTCGCCACCGTGATGTGGTGCAGGTCGCCCGGCTTGTCCTCGGTCCAGGCGCCGGCCTTGGCGCCGGCGCCGCTGCCTTGCCGCTCTGCGCCGCCAGCCAGTCGATCACGGCGGCGCGCTCTTTCGCGTCAGGGATCCCGATCGGCATCGTGGTGCCCGGCACGTCCCGGTTCGGGTCGCGCAGGAACACGTCCAGTTCTTCTTTCGTCCAGCTCTTGCCGGCGCTGCCGGCTTTCGCCAGCGCGTCGCTGTAGTTATAGCCCGGCAGCGAACCGGCCTTGCGCCCGACCACGTTGTACAGGCCCGGACCGGCGCGCGACCCCATCTGCGCATCCGCGGTATGGCAACTGGCGCAGTTGCGCTCGAAGTAGGTCTGGCCGGCCGCTGGCGCGGCCAGTGCGGAATTGGCTGCCAGCCAGGCCAGCGCGGCGACCCGGGCCGCCACGATATTGCGATGCATTCGTTCCCTCCTCCCCTGCCTCCTGGGATGCACCACGCTGCGGCGCCCCGGTCAGCTTCACCTTTTCGGGTGAACGTCTGGTGCAGGTCACCTGGGAGTGGCAGACCTGCCTGGATTGAAGCACGCGCCCCGTTCAGTCGATCATGAAGACCGGATAGCGGCGCCATTCCGGTTCGCGGTAGCGCGCGCAATTGGCGAAGATGAAGTCCAGCACCGCGTACTGGTCCTTCAGCAGCGCCGGGTTGGCGGCTTTCCAGGCGTCGAACTTTCCCGCCAGCTCAGGCTCGTCGCGCAGCAGCCGTTCGGCTTCGTCCTCGAACACGTAGTCCGAATACGCTTCCTTCTTTTCCAGCACGCTGTTGAAGAAGCCCCAGCGGAAGAAGCTGTCGTGCGCCAGCGGCTCGAGCGTCTCGACCGCATAGCGCGCATTGTCCTGGTCCAGGGGCACGATCCAGTCGCCGGCGCGCAGGGTGACGATGTCGCGGCGTTTTTCCAGCTGCACGTCGTCGTGGAACATGTGGCCCTCATACGCGTTCGGGCGCGAGGTCACCGACAGCACGTGGTAGCAGCCGACCTCCTGTTCGCGCTCGACATCGACGCGTTCCATGCGCACGCCGTTCCACCGCAGGCGCTCGATCGCTTCGCGCCACTGCTGCGGCACCACGTAGGCGCGCGGCGCCGCCACGGTGATGTCGGCCGGGAAGCGGTTGTAGTACGGGATCTCCTTCTCGAAGGGCTCGCTGCGGTCGTACCACAGGCGCTGGTAGTCGCCCAGCACGCTCGGCTTGTATTTCGCAGCGTAGCCCTTGAAGCGGAAGCTGGACGGATTCGCTTCATCCATCGCCCAGTGGATCGGCCATGCGGCGCGGGTGCGGCCGGCCTGCTTCGCCGCGCGGCGCAGCGCGACGATGTGCTCTCCGTTGGCGACCGTGAAATCCAGCGCCGTCTCGACCAGCGCGCGCATCGAGTGATAGCGGTCGGCGAAGGGTTTCAGCATGTGGGTCTCGGGCATGAAGCCGATCGTGTCGTGCAGGGCCGCGTAGCCGGTCGAGAAGCGCGCCGTTTCCAGGAACTCGGCGATGCCATCAATCGGGCTGTCCTTGACCGGGTTCACGTACGGGCAGGTCGGCCAGCCGCGCCTGTCCATCTCGGCATACATGTGCGGCAGCATGCTGTCGCGCAGGAAGGCGCCGAGATCTCCGCCCAGCTTGTCGGCCTGGGTATGGATCAGGGTCATCGTGTAGCTGTAGTCGGCGCCGTTCGACGTGTGGGTATCGACCATCACGTCCGGGCTCCAGTCGGTGAACAGGCGGTTGAACACCTGGGCCGCCAGCGTGTCGCACTTGACGAAGTCGCGGTTCAGGTCCAGGTGGCGGCCGTTGCCGCGGAAGCCGAACTGCTCGGGGCCGTCCTGGTTTACGCGCGAAGTGTCGTTGCGGTTGAAGGCGCCGTCCACGTTGTACAGCGGGACGAACAGGAACACGGTGCGGCCCAGCGCGGCCAGGCGCTGCGGCTCCAGGCAAAAGTCGCGCACCAGCGCCATGCAGGCGTCGACGCCTTCCGGTTCGCCCGGGTGGATGCCGTTATTGTTGAAGAACACCGGGCGGCCGGCGCGCTTGATGGCGTCGCGTTCGAATTCGCCGTCGCTGCTCACCACGCCGGCGTGGATCGGCACGCCGGCGTCGGACATGCCGACCTGGGCGAAGCGCAGCACGTTCGGATAGCGTGCGGCGAGGTCCTCGTACCAGGCGATGCAGTCGGCCCAGGTGGTGGTCTGGTTCTGGTTGCCCTTTTCGAAAGGCGTCTTCAATGCTGTGGACATGGTTATGCTGGGTTGGTATTGCCGGGACCGCTAATTTACCGCACTACGCCGTGGTTGCGCCATGCAGCGGCAGCGCAATCGCCACCAGCGTGCCGGCGCCCGGGCTGGATTCCACGTGCAAACTGCCGTCCAGCGCGAACACGCGCTCGCGCATGCCGATGATGCCGATGCCCTCGGACGCGACAGCCGGATCGAAGCCGTCGCCGTCGTCCTGCACTTCGATCTGCAGCGCGTCGTCGCGCTCGGACAGCACCAGGCTCACGCGCGCGAAACCGGCCCCCGAATGCTTCATGATGTTGGACAGCGCTTCCTGCACGATGCGGTAGGCGGAAATCGCCAGCTCGTTGCCGATGCGGGAAAAGTCGCCTTCGGAATGGAATTCGAAGTGCAGGCCCGAACTGCGGTAGTGGTTCACCATCTCTTCCACCGCGCCATGCAGGCCCAGCATGTCGAGCACTTCCGGACGCAGGCGCCGCACCAGGCGGCGGCCGTTGGCGTACAAATCGAGCGCCAGCTTGGTGATGGCCTGCGCCTTGGCGCCGATCTGTTCGACTTCCGGTCCGGGCGGCGCCTTGGCGGCCAGGTGCTGGATGGTCTGCGATTCCAGGCGCACCGCAATCAGGGACGCGTTCAATTCGTCATGGATCTCGACCGCGATGGTCTTCCTCTCATCCTCGATGATGCTGTTCACCTTCTGGATCAGCTTGCGCTTGTCGGCGTCGGCGCGCAGCGCCTCGTTGCGCGACGCCAGCAGGTCGCGCGTGCGCTCGGCCACCTTGTTTTCCAGGTCCTGCTTGGACTGGTCCAGCGCCACCGACATCTCGCCGATCGACGCCTGCAATTCTCCCACCTCGCCGCCGGTGGTGACCGGCAGCTGCACCCGCACGTTGCCGCCGCGGATCTGGCGCAGCACGGCGATCGCCTCGCGCAGCGGCACCGTCAGGCTGCGCGCCAGGATGTAGGCAAGCGCGCCGCTGGCGGCCAGCGCCAGCGCCGCCATCGCCAGTTCGATGCGGAAGCGGCTCAGCTGCTTGGCCAGCATGTTGGTAGGCGACATGGTCACGCGCACGCTGCCGACCACCTCGGTGGTCAGTGTGGGCGGACGGATGTCGCTGGAAGCCGAGACGTGCGGCGTGCCGTTGTCCGAGAACAGGTTGATCCACACCACCTGCTTGCGGATCGGCGCCTCGTACCAGCGCGGCTCCGCCTCGATCGGGTGTTCGGACACCGCGCTCACCGCATTGCGGCCGCCGGCGTCGATCACGTCGATCCGGTAGACACTGCTGTCCGACTGCACCAGGCCGTTGATGGTCAGGCGCAGGTCGGCCAGGTTGCCGGAGATGACGTTGTACTCGCTGGTCTCGGCCAGCGCGCGCGCCAGGATGCGGCCGCGCTCGGCCAGTTCATCGTCGACCTGGGCCCGGTGCGAATACCACGAGTAGCTGACGAAGGAGGTGAACAGCAGCGCCACCGGCAGCATGGTGATGCAGGCCATGCGCAGGCCGATGCTCCAGTGGCGCCAGAACATGCCGCGCAGGATCATGGCTGCGATGCTGGTGCAGCCGCGGGTGCAGCTGCGGGTACAGCCGGTGCGGCCACCGGCGCCGGACGGGCGAAGCTGCGCGCGGCATCGTCGACCGCCACGTCGAGCGAGCGCGCCACGCCTTCGTTGACGATGGTGCGGAAGTAGCGCGGGAACTGCGCCGGCGCCAGTTCACCGCCGGCCACGTAGGCCGCCGCGATCTCGGCCACCTGGGTGTTGATGTCCGTGATCTCGGAATACGTGGTGCCGAGCGCGCCGGCCTTGACCATGTCGGCCGAGAACCCGATCACGCCCTGCTTGTGGCGGTAGGTCGAAAGCAGGATGTTGCGGAAATTCTCGGTGTTGTAGACGGTGGAATCGGGCAGCGCCAGCAGCACGTCGGTCTGGGCGATCTGGTTCAGCATGCGGTTGATGTCGCCATCCATGCCGGCTTCCAGCACCGCCACCTTGTCCGCCGCCAGCATGGGTTTCAGGAAGCCGGTCTCGGCGCCGAGGATGGCGCCCACGCGCACCGGCCGCCGGTACAGCAGCGCGGCCAGGCGCAGCTGGTCGACCGGGGCCGGTTCGGCATAGACCGCGGTGACCAGGGCGGCGCGGCTTGCGGGCAGCCGGTCGACGATCGCGCGGAACACCTGGCTCGAGGTAAAGGCGGAAATCACCACGCAGTCGCAGCGCCGCGCCGCCACCTCGCGCATCGCGCTGGGACCGATCGCCACGTACACCATGCGCCGGCGCTGGGCCAGCTCGGTGCGGAACACGGCAAAGATCGGGACCAGGCGCTTATACAGGTCTTCGGCGATGCGGCGCGTGAGGGCGCTGTCGTCGGCGGTGACGATCTGGAAGCGGAAACCGGTGGCGGGTTCGGGCTTGGCGGCGTGGGCGGAGGTGGTGGCGAAGGCCAGGGCGGCGGCGGCGAGCAGGTGACTCAGCATGGGTCCCCGCCTGCGCGGGGACGACGGGTCTCTGCGCGGGGACGACAGCTTATGAACGTCGTTCCCGCGCAGGCGGGAACCCGGGTTTTGTTGCCGCACCACTTCAGCCACACTCGGTCATGGCTCGATCAACCCATGCTTCACGGCCAGCTTGGTGATGTAAGCCTGCCGATGCACCCCCAGCTTTTCCTTCACCGACTGGCTGATGTTGCTGATCGTCTTGCTCGACAAATTCAGGCGTTCGGCGATCTCGTTGTTGGTCAGCCCCTCGGCCATCAGCTTGAAGATTTCCAGGCTGCGCTCGTCCAGCTGCGATTGCGGCGAGACGTCGCCGCGCACCGCCAGGCTGGCCAGGCGTTCGGCGATCTGCGGCAGGAAGTACAGCTTGCCCGCATGCGCCTGGCGCACCGCGTCGGCCAGGTCGGCCGGGTCGCAATCCTTGGTCACGAAGGCATGCGCGCCGAGGCGGTAGGTTTCCTTGATCAGGCTGTCCTGGTCGAACTGGCTGAGGAAGACGATCTTCGCCTTCGGGTCCGCCTTCAGGATGTTGTGCGCCGCGTCCAGCCCGGTCAGTTCGGTGCCGAAGCGGATATCGAGCACCGCCACGTCGGGCTTTTGCTCGGCATGCATGGCCACCGCCTCGTCCGGGCTCTTGGCCTGCCCCACCACTTCCATGCCCTGGGCCGCCAGCGACATGGCGAAGCCGGTCATCACGATCGGGTGGTCATCCGCCAGCATGACGCGGATTGGCTGTTTTTTTTGCACTGTGGTTCTCCGGTAGGACTGATGAGGCTTGCCAATCTCTGGCACTGGCGCGTGCCACGCACTGATGTTGTCGAATGCACACCCGATTATTTCATACAACCCGCCATCGTGCGAGTGCCCCGATCAGTTCCCCATTATGCGGACGGGATACGCTGCAACAGAATTTGGAAGTTCCACATGCTAGAAAATAGCTTTACTATTTACTAGTCGTTGGCATATATTAATTCTAGCATCTGGCGTTTTTTCTTCACTTTAAAGGAGGATGGCCATGCAGTTCTCACATACGGACAACGGTAGCGGCAGCAAATTCGGCAAGTTCGCGCTGGTTGCCGGCCTGCACGTGGCGGTCGGTGCACTCGTGCTGCACGACCTGGGCACCCGGACGCTCACGCTGCCAAGATTGACCGATCAGGTCATGGTCCTGCTCGAACCGACCCGCCTCGAACCGCCGCCGCCACCGCCGGACCCGGCGCCGCTCGCCGCCGTCACCAGCGAACCGCAACCCTTCCCCGCGATGCCGGCCGCCACCGCGCCGGACGCGCCGCCGGCCACGCAGGGCGCCGGCGCCAATTCCCAGGCCCGTCCCGCACCGATGCGCACCGCGGTGCTGCCGACGCCGTCGGCGCCCTGAGCCTGTGCCGCTTCAAGCCGGCCACCAGCAACGGCGTGCCGGAAGCCGCCTGGGGCCAGATCGCCTACACCTGGACGCTCGAGCAGTAGGCCTGGGTGCCGATTTTTCGCTGCCTGAAGAATGGGATGCAATACAATGCCCGCGCGCTACCGGCGCCCATGTGCCGGCTTCCCAACCCGGCTTCCCAACTCTTCAAGCAGCAGGATTCCATGCACAAGATCGTTTCCTCGACCATCGCCGCCAGCCTGGCGCTGGCCTTTGCCGCCCCCGTCCTGAACACCGCTCACGCCGCGCCCGCCGCCGCGACCATGACCGCCGCCGTGGTCCAAGAAGCGCCGCTGCGCGCCCACCTGGCCATGCTGTCGTCCGACCTGTTTGAAGGCCGCGGCACCGGCCAGCGCGGCGGCGACCTGACCGCCGCCTACCTCGAAAGCCAGGCCATGGCCATCGGCCTCAAGCCCGCCAACGGCAACAGCTACCGCCAGAGCGTGCGCATCGCCGGCGTCAAGTCGCAGCCCCAGGACAGCTCGGTCGCCCTGGTCGCCGGCGGCAAGCCGCTGCCGCTTGCCTTCGGCAAGGACTGGGTGTGGGCGCCGGGCGATGCGAAACCGGTGCACGCGATGGATGCGCAACTGCTGTTCGTCGGCTACGGCATCACGGCGCCGGAAGAAGGCGGCTGGAACGACTACAAGGACGCCGACGTGAAGGGCAAGGTGCTGGTCATGCTGGTCAACGACCCGGCGCCCACGGCTGCGGAACCGAACCGCTTCGCCGGCCGCGGCCTGACCTATTACGGCCGCTGGACCTATAAATTCGAGGAAGCCGCGCGCCGCGGCGCCGCCGGCGTGCTGCTGATCCACACCGATGCATCGGCTTCCTACGGCTGGAGCGTGGTGAACAACAGCTGGACCGGCGAGCGCTTCCAGCTGGCCGACGCCGATCTCGGCACCGGCATGCAGGGCTGGATGACCGACGCCAGCGCACGCGCCCTGTTCGCGGCCGCCGGCCAGGACCTGGACCAGCTGCGCGCCGCCGCCGAGGACAAAGCGTTCAAGCCGGTGGCGCTGAACGCGCGCGTGCAGGGAGAAAGCCGCGCCGCCGTGCGCACGCTGGAACAGTTCAACGTGGCCGGCGTGGTGCCGGGCACGGATCCGAAGCTGAAGGATGAAGTCGTGATCTACAGCGCGCACTGGGACCACCTCGGCAAGCACGAGGGCGCCAAGGAGGGCGAGGATGCCGTCTTCAACGGCGCGGTCGACAATGCCTCGGGCACCGCCGGCCTGCTGGCGATGGCCCAGGAAGCGGTGCGCCATCCCGCCAGGCGCAGCCAGATGTTCCTGTGGGTCGCGGCCGAGGAACAGGGCCTGCTGGGCAGCGCGGCCTACGCGGCCAAACCGCTGTGGCCCCTGGACAGGACGGCGGCGGCGCTGAACCTGGACAGCCTGAATTTCGTCGGCGCGGCCAGGGACATCGGCGTGCAGGGCAGCGAGCGCAGCGACCTGGGCCGGGTTGCCGCCGCCGCCGCGAAGGCGATGGGGCTGGCGGTGGCGCCGGCCCGACCCGACCTGGCCGGCGGCTACTTCCGCAGCGACCACTTCAGCTTCGCCAAGGCCGGCGTGCCGGCGTTCTCGATCGAGGGCGGGCGCGACTGGCTGAAGGACAAGGCCGCGAACGACGCCAAGGCCAAGGCCTACGGCGCGCGCTACCACCAGGCCGGCGACGAATACGATCCGAACTGGGATTTATCCGGGATGGTGCAGCAGGCGCAGTTCACGCTGAACCTGGGCCGCATGGTGGCGGATGCGCAGAAAATGCCGGCGTGGAAGGCGGGGGACCAGTTTGCGAAGGGGCGACGTTAACTCCCCACCCGCTCCAGGATCTCGGTCAGCTTCCCGATTTCCACCGGTTTCACGAGGTGATACCCGAACCCCGCCTGCTGCGACAATTCCCGGTCGCGCTGCTGGCCGTAGCCGGTCAGCGCCACCAGCACCGCACCGGCATGCGCCGGCTTGCGGTGCAGGCGGCGCGCCAGTTCGTAGCCGGTCATGTCGGGCAGGCCGATGTCGAGGATGAAGACCTGGGTGGCGGGATCGGCCTTGTCCAGCGTCGAGGAGGCGTCCTCGTGCACGTGCACGGTGTGCCCGTGCGCGCGCAGCAGCACCGCCAGCGAGTGGCCGGCGTCGGCGTTGTCGTCGACGATGGTGACGCTCAAGGGACGCGCTTCGAAGCCGCCTTCTCCCGAACGCGGCACCTGGCCGACTTCGGCGTCGGTCAGCGGCAGCGTCACCGTCATGGTCGTCCCCTGCTGGGTGCCGTCGCTGTGCGCCGCCACCTGACCGTTGTGCATGCGCACGATGCTCTTGACCAGCGCCAGGCCGATGCCCAGGCCGCCCTGCGAACGGTCGGGCGTGCGGTCGGCCTGGGTGAACAGGTCGAACACGTGTGGCAGCAGCTGGGCGTCGATGCCGCTGCCGTTGTCGCGTACCGCCACTGAAGCCGTGGCGCCATCGCCGGCAACGGTGAGCGTGATCGAAATCCGGCCGCCCGGCGGCGTGTACTTGGCCGAGTTGTTGAGCAGGTTGACCAGCACCTGGATCAGGCGCGTGCGGTCGCCTTCGACCGGGACCGGATGCGACGGCAGATCGACCGCCAGCGTGTGGCTGCGTTCCTCGATGTGCGGGCGCGCCTGTTCCACCGCCGCGATCGCGACCTTGTTCAGGTCGAGGATCTCGTTCTCCAGTTTCACCAGGCCGCGGGTGACGCGCGAGACGTCGAGCAGGTCGTCCACCAGTTCCGTCATGTGGCGCACCTGGCGCGAAATGATGTTGCTGGCCTTCAGGCGCAAGCCCTCGTTCACTTCGGGCAGGCGCAGCAGCTGGGCCGCGCTGGTGATCGGCGCCAGCGGATTGCGCAGCTCGTGCGCCAGCATCGCCAGGAACTCGTCCTTCATCTTGTTGTGGCGCTCGGCCTCGGCGCGCGCCGCGCGTTTGCTGGACAGGATGTATTCGCGGTCCGCGGCGCCGCGCTGCGCCATGTCGTACAGGCGCGCGTTGTCGATCGCGATCGCGGCCTGTACCGCAAAGGCGCCGATCAATTCCTCGATGCGGGCGCTGAACATACCCGGCTGCGCATGGCCGAAGAACAGGCCGCCGATCACCTCGCCGGAACGCGAGACCACCGACGCGGCCAGGTAGCTGCGCACCGGCAGGTGCCCGGCCGGCATGCCGTGGTGCGGCGCCATGCCGCCGTAGCGCGCATCCTGCGTGATGTCGTCGCTGCGCACCGGCGCGCTGCCACGGAAGGTCGGGCCGAACACCGCCGTGGCGCGCGGATTGCCCAGGTGCTCGAAGGCTGCGCGCGGCGCCCCGGACAGCGTGTACAGCAGGTAGTCGTCGCCGCTGTTGTCGCCGTCGCCGTCTTCGCGGTTGTAGAAGAATGCGCCGAATTCGGCACCGGCCAGCTGGGTCGCGGCGTCGGTGATCTTCTGCAGCAGTGGCGCCAGGTCGAGGGTGGAGGCCAGGGCTTCGCTGGCCTGCTTCATCAGCTCCAGCACGCGCGTTTCCTCGCGCAGCGCCTGCTCGGCGCGCACCTTCTCGGTGGTCTCGACCGAAGTGGCCAACAGGCCGCCGATCTTGCCGTCGTCGCCGTACAGCGGGCTGTAGGAAAAGGAAAAATAGCAGGTCTCGGGAAAACCGCGGCGCTCCAGGACCATGCGCAGGTCGGTCTCGCGCACGGACTCTCCCTGGCGCACGCGCTCGAACATCGGGCCGATGACGGGCCAGATTTCGCGCCACACCACCTGCGCCTCGGCGCCCAGCGCGCGGCCGCGCTTGTCGCCCAGGATCGGCAGGCAGGCGTCGTTGTGGAACTGGACATGCGAGGGACCCCAGAACAGGTACATCGGCATCCGGCAGTCCAGCAGCGTGCGTACCGCGAGTTTCAGGCTGAATGGCCAATGCGCCACGGGACCGACGGCGGTCGTTTCCCATGGATGGGAGCGCATCTGCAGCTCCATGTCGCTCAGGGGCCGAGCCGACGCGGGGTCGGGCGGCGCGAGATCAAAAGGCCAGGGCATGTTGTCGTGTGAAGGGTCGGAGCCGGGGCCCGGCTCAGCTGTTAATGATAGCAGGCATCATTTGAAATGCTACATACATATCTTGCACACGTTACAAATATTCTGGCCGACGCGGCGTGCTTACTGGATGACACCGCAGGCGATGCGGTCGCCGCCACCGCCGAGCGGGGCCGGCTTGTCGGCGTAGTTGTCGCCGCCGGCGTGGATCATCAGCGCCTTGCCCTTGACCTCGGCCAGCTTGGTCAGGCGCGGCGCGGTCACGGCAACGGTGGAGCCGCCGTTGCCGCCCACCACCAGCGGCGGCAGGTCGCCCTTGTGGCCGTCGCCGGTGGGGCCGGCATGGTGCTTGGCGCCGGTCGGGTCGAAGTGGCCGCCGGCCGCACCCGCCGCCACCTTCTTGCCATCCTTTTCGTTGGCGCCGCAGTTGCCGACATCGTGCACGTGGAAGCCGTGCGGCCCCGGCGGCAGGTCGGTCAGCGAGGGCGTGAACACCAGGCCGTTCTTCGATTCCGTGACGGTCACCGAACCGATCATCTTGCCGGTGCCGCTGGTGGTCACCAGGGTCATCGGTACTTGCAGCTTGTCGGTGGATTGTTGCGCAGCGGACTGTGCGGTGGATTGGGCCGAGGCGCCGGCGGCGACGCCTGCGCACAGCAGCAGTACGGCCATCGAACGAATTTTCATGTCATGTCCTTTCAGGTTTATTGGGGAACGGAGCATGAATAGTGTATGACATGCAATGGATGAGGGGCGGACGGGAGAAGCCGGTGTCAGGCGCCGGCCTGTTCCCACCGCAGGCCATGCGGCAGTTCCGGCGGTCCGAACACGAAGTGCAGCACGCGCCGCCGGCTGGTGCCGCCCGCTTTCGATGACGCGTGCAGGGCGAGCGGCCGCATCATCAATACGCCGCCCCGTTCCAGTGCGCAGGTCACGACCGGCCCCGTCCCCTTCAACACGCGCGCCTGCCCGGCGTCGACGCGGCCCAGCATATGGGTGGCCGGCACGAACTGCAGCGGACCATCCTCTTCCCGGCACGGGTCGAGGTGGACCCGCAGCGCGACCAGTTGCTCCAGCACGTCCACCGGCGGCTGGACGAAGACGCCGCCTTCCTTTTCCGACCAGCCGCGCAATGCCGGATGCGCGACGCGTTCGCGCACCGGAATGCTCAGGTCCTGGTGCACCGGTACCAGCCAGTTCCGTTCACGCGACTTTTCGAAACAGGTGCATTGGACGGCGATGAAGTCGTCCGGGATGATGGCCGCGATGGCCGGATGCGCACGCAGGCGCGCGACGAGCGCCCGGCACCAATCGTGGGCCAGCAGGCTGCGACTACCCGGAGACGCCAGACCGAGTCCATCGACGGCGGCGGACAAGGCATCGCACTCGGCCTGGGCGAGAACGTCTGGCAGGACGGCAAAGCCGTCGCGGAAAAAGGTATCGGCTGACACGCTGGCAATCCGGAAAAGTGGCTGGAGCGCGTCATCTTAGCGCCGATCCCGGTTCTGGAAACGGCACTTCATGAAGGCGCCGTTCGCCTTCATGCGGCCCGCATCAACTGACTTACCCGACAAGCATGACCACCCTCAATGAATGAGTTCGGCTAGTCGCTACACTGGATGCATAAGTTATTAGATCAATAACTCTCATGCAACCATTGCACATGCTCGATACAGCCCGCCGTCTCGCCCTGCTGGCCGCCGCAATCGCCTGCCCGGCCTTCGCCGATACCGCCGCCCCGGCACCTGCTCCCGGACGCACCCCGCAGGCCGAGTCCTGGGGCATCGTGACCTGCCAGGCCGTCACCGTCGCCGGCCACGAATTCTGCAGATACCTGGGCGCCGAATGGCGCGACAAGCCGGGCAGCGAACGCTACTCGATCGCCATCCGCGAGCGGCCCTCGGCGCGCTGGGGCAGCCAGGTCTGGATCGAGTTCGCCCAACGACGCGTGCTCCAGCTGCAGCTGCCGCCGGCGCGCGCCGGCTTGCAGACGCTCGGCGCGGAAGCCGCCGAAGGCGCCTACCAGGCCATCCTCGACATCGAGCGCCAGCGCCGGCTGGTGCGCGATGCCGACCTCGCGCGCGACGAATTCTGATCATCCATCCGGTCCCGTCATGAAGGAGTGAGCCATGTTTCACCGAAGCTTCCGCACCTCCCTGCCGTTCGCCTGCGGCCTCGCATTTGCAGGTGTGATGTCGAGCCTGCTTGCGACTGCATCCGCCAGTGCAACCGAACTGGTCTACACGCCGGTCAACCCGAACTTCGGCGGCCACCCGTCCAACGGCCCGACCCTGCTGTCGCTGGCCTCGGCCACCAACAAGCATGGCCTGCAATCCGGCCTGGGGAGTTCGTCGCTGAACCAGACGCCCCTGCAGCAATTCAACCAGACGCTCGAGCGCATGGTGCTGAGCCAGCTGGCCTCGTCCGCCACGTCCAAGCTGATGGGCCAGGACGGCAAGCTCGTTCCCGGCAGCTTCACGACCGAGAACTTCGTCATCACCGTGACCGACCTGGGCGGCGGCATCCTGCGCGTCACGACCACGGAAAAATCGACCGGCGTCGTCACTTCGTTCGAGGTGGGACAATGAACGCGCGCCGCCTCGCCCTTCCCGCCGCGCTCGCCGCCCTGCTGCTGGCAGGCTGCGCCCATCCTCCTTCGCACGTGCGCGCCAATGCCCAATTGACACCGGATACCGCCGTCACGCGCGACCTGACGAACCTGCCCGCGCCCAGGGGCAAGATCGCGGTGGCGGTGTACGGGATCCGCGACCAGACCGGCCAGTACAAGCCGTCGCCGGACAGCTCCTTCTCCACCGCGGTGACCCAGGGCGCCTCCTCGATGCTGATCCGGGCGCTGCAGGATTCGGGCTGGTTCGTCCCGGTGGAACGCGAGAACCTGCAGAACCTGCTCACCGAACGCAAGATCGTGCGCGCGCTGGAGACGCCGCAATTACCCGACGCGCCCGCCGTGCAGATCCCGCCGCTGCTGGCGGCCTCGGTGCTGATCGAGGGCGGCATCGTCGCCTACGAGAGCAACGTACGCACCGGCGGCGTGGGCGCGCGCTTCCTCGGCATCGGCATGTCGACCCAGTACCGGGTCGACCAGGTGACGGTGAATTTGCGCACGGTCGACATCCGCGCCGGCCAGATCCTGCAAAGCGTATCGACCACCAAGACCATCTATTCGTACGAGCTGCATCCCAGCGTCTTCAAGTTCGTCAATGTGAAAGACCTGGCCGAATTCGAGGCCGGGACCACGCGCAACGAGCCGACGCAATTGTGCGTGAACGAGGCGATCGAGGCGGGCGTGGCGCACCTGGTGGTGCAGGGGATCCAGGCCGGCAACTGGGCGCTGAAGGATGACAAGGAGCTGGCCAATCCGGTGCTGCGGCGTTACCTGGATCAGGCGCAGGCACAGCGCGCGGCGGTGCGCGCCCCGGCCCCAGCCTCCGCCGTTGCCGCCGTTGCCGCCGTTGCCGCCGTTGCCGCCGATGCCGCTGATGCCGGCGTGGCCGCTCACGTTGCCGCGGCCAATCCGGGGAGCCCGCAATGAGCGCCCGGCGTGCATGGACCGCGTTGCTGGCGGCAGGCGCCCTGCTCGCGCTCGCGGGCGCCCGGGCGGGCGGGCCCCAGGCGGGCGATCTGGCACCGTCCGAACTTGCCGCGCCTGCCCTGCCGAAACCGGCCAACGATGCCGCGGCACGCGCGCTCGTCACGGGCCTGGCCGGCCGGCAGAACAGGGTCGACGTGGCGCAGGACGGCATGGCCAACAGCGCCAGCGTGCTGCAGGGCGGACTGGATAACCAGGCGTTCATCCAGCAGTCCGGCCAGCAGAACGAGGCGAGCATCGTGCAGGCCGGGCAGCGCAACCGCGCCGGCATCGAACAGCACGGGGTGATGAATTCGGGACGCATCGAGCAGTACGGGCGGGAAGGCACGGCGCGCATCACCCAGTACGGCAACGGCAAGACCGCAACCATCATCCAGCATTAGGGGCGCTGGGTGGATCGTCGCCAATGCCCCTGGCCACTTCGAGGAGCACTCTTCATGAAAGCCAAACTCTCATCCATCGCGGCCGGCATCGGCCTGGCACTTGCCTGCTCCGTCGCTTCCGCCCAGGATAGCCAGGGCATCGTCACGGTGACGCAGCAGGGCATCGGCAACACATCGCATGCCGAGCAAGCCGGCGCCCCCCTCGGCGTCCCGTCGACCGCGACGATCACCCAGACCGGCAACAACAATCACGTCGGCGGTCCTGGCTCGACGACCGGGGGCATCCTGCAGCTTAACAATCCCGGTCCCGTCATCGCGCAGATCCAGCAAACCGGCAACGGCAACAACGCCGGCATCACGCAGACCCGCAACGGCGGCGTGATGCTGATCAGGGGTTTCATCACCCAACTTGGCGACGGCAACAGCGCCACGCTCACGCAGGACCTGATCTCGGACAGTTCGGCTTTCATCGAGCAGACCGGCAACGGCAACGTCACCGACGTCGCCCAGCCCTCGGTCGGCATCAGTTCCTTCCAGTCCAGGCAGTACGGCAACGGCAACCGGGTGACGGTCACCCAGAGCGGCACGGCGTACCGGCAGCCCGATATCACGCAAACCGGAGATGGCAATGTCGCCTCGGTGGTCATCGACCTGAATCCGTTCGGCGGTCCGACCATCGTGCAGACCGGTACCCTGAACACCGCCAGCACGATCCAGACCGCATCCGAAGAATCGAACATCCTGATCGATCAGGTGGGTTCCGGTAACCAGGCCGATGGCAGCCAGAGCGGCCTCAGGCATCTGATCGACATCGACCAGAACGGCATTGGCAACCAGGCCGGCGCCAATCAGACCGGCGTGGGCGACAACCGCGCCCTGATCGCCCAGACCGGCAACGGCAACATCGCGATCGTACGCCAGGTCGGCCAGGGCTACGTGGCCAACGTCAGCCAGGCCGGTTCGAACAATTACACCAACATCTATCAGCACTGAGCACTGCCACGCAGCATTCACTTCAAGGAGTCGACCATGAAATCCCCGTTTTCCCGCGTTTCGCATATCGCAATGGCAGTCGCTGCCGGCCTGGCCGTGGCCTGCGCCGGCGCCTCGGCCCAGACCCTCGAAGGCGTCACGGTGACGCAGCAGGGCAATGGCAATACGTCCCACGTCGAGCAACTCCGCCCCGAACCGACCTCTCCCGCCCCCACCGCAGTGATTACCCAGATCGGCAACAACAACCACGTGGGCGGTCCGGGCGGCACGACCGACGGCTTACGCCAGATTAACAATCCTGGCGGTGTCTTTGCACAGATCAAGCAAACCGGCACAGGCAATAACGCGGGCCTCACGCAAACCGGCATCGGCGGCATCCCGACCAGGGGCTTCATCACGCAGGTGGGCAACGCCAACACCGCCACGCTCAGGCAGGAAGCGTCCGACGACATGGCGGCCTTCGTCAACCAGAACGGCAGCGGCAACGTCACCGATGTCCTCCAGATCGAGTCCGGCACCGTCGAATTTCTATCGATCCAGAACGGCACCAACAACCAGTTGACCGTCGTCCAGCGCGGCACTTCGCATCGAAGCCCGTATATCGAGCAAAACGGCGACGGCAATGTGGCGGAAGCGCTGATCAACGGGAATCCCTTCGGCGGCCCGTCGATCAGGCAGACCGGTACACGCAACAGCGCCAGCACCGTGCAGACCGAGTCCTACGAATCCGACATCGGGATCTCGCAACTGGGGACGGACAACGGGGCTTCCGCCAGCCAGCGCGGCGAGAATGACATCGCCATCATCGAGCAGGAGGGCATCGGCAACAATGGCAACGTCATCCAGTACGGCATGGGCAACTTCGCCCGGATCGGCCAGTTCGGCAACGTCAACACCGCGTTCGTGCGCCAGGAGGGCCTGGGGTATGCGGCCAATGTCAGCCAAGTTGGTTCGGGCAATTACACCTATGTCTATCAGCACTGAGCAGCACTGAACTGAGCGCCGGGGCGCCGCGTTCCGGTTGATTCAGCATGGGGACGTGGCACGTATCCGCCATGTCCCTGTTCACTTCGAGTGAGCACATCATGAAAGCCAACCTGCCGGCGATCGCCATCGGCGCCACCCTGGCATGCGCCTGCCACCCCGTTCGCGATCGCGCAAGACGGCACCGCAACAGCGCCACCACCATGCAAACCGATACCCTGGACGCGTCGATCGATATCCGGCAGGCGGGTACGGCCAACAGTGCCCATGCGGCGCAGATGGGCAACCCGCTGTACGCATCCATCGACCAGAATGGCAGCAATAATTTCACTAGCATCAGCCAGGGCTCGAGCGGGAACCGGGCAACCGTCATCCAGGCCGGCAACAACAACCGCGCGACCCTGGGCCAGTCGGGCTCGGGTTATGTGGCCAATGTGGTTCACGCGGGGTCGGGCAACCAGAGCAGTATTTATCAGTACTGACCAGGGACCTGCTGCCTCGTCACGTGCATGCAGCGGGCGCCTGTCAACTGGCGTGCAGTAGAAACTGGCTGCAAAAAAAAACGGCACCCCGTGGGGTGCCGTTTTCGCTAGCTCTTAAGCCAAGACTTCAGCAATCACTCGCCATCGCCATGATGCTGCTCGGCATGCGCCGCCTGCTGCTGGTCTTCCATCGCCTGCAGTTCGGCAGCCATGTTGGCCTTTTCCTGCTGCAGCAGCGCCTGGCGCTCTTCCGCCTCCCACTGCTCCTTCTCCTTGCGAGCGCGGTGGAACGCCAGACCGGTACCGCCCGGGATCAGGCGACCGACGATCACGTTTTCCTTCAGGCCGCGCAGGCCGTCGCGCTTGCCCATGATCGCGGCTTCGGTCAGCACGCGGGTGGTTTCCTGGAACGATGCGGCCGAGATGAACGAATCGGTCGACAACGATGCCTTGGTAATACCCAGCAGCACGTTTTCGTACGTTGCCGGCAGCTTGGCCGCGGTGTTCATGCGGTCGTTCTCTTCCAGCAGTTCCGAACGCTCCACCTGCTCGCCGACGATGTAGTCGGTGTCGCCGGCATCGACGATCTGCACGCGGCGCAGCATCTGGCGAACGATCACCTCGATGTGCTTGTCGTTGATCTTCACGCCCTGCAGACGGTACACGTCCTGGACTTCGTCGACGATGTAGCGGGCCAGCGCTTCGATACCCAGCAGGCGCAGGATGTCTTGCGGATCGGCCGGGCCGTCCACGATCATCTCGCCCTTGTTCACCACCTGGCCGTCGTGCACCAGCACTTGCTTGTCCTTGGTGATCAGGAACTCGTGCTTGTTGCCGTCCATGTCGGTGATTTCCAGGCGCTGCTTGCCCTTGGTTTCCTTACCGAACGCAACCGTACCAGTGACTTCCGCCAGCATGCCGGCGTCTTTCGGCGAACGCGCTTCGAACAGCTCGGCAACGCGCGGCAGACCACCGGTAATGTCGCGGGTCTTCTGCGATTCGGTCGGGATACGTGCCAGCACTTCACCCACCGATACCTGCTGGCCGTCCTTGACCATGATCAGCGCGCCCACCTGGAAGCCGATCGTCACGGCGTGCTCGGTGCCGGCGATCTTGACTTCCTGGCCTTCGTCGTTCAGCAGCTTGACCTGCGGACGGTTGACCTTGCCGGAACCGCGGCGTTTCGGGTCGATCGCCACCAGGGTCGACAGGCCGGTCACGTCGTCCACCTGGCGAGCGACAGTGACGCCCTCTTCCACGTTTTCGAAGCGGATCGTGCCGCCGTATTCGGTAATGATCGGACGGGTCAGCGGATCCCAGGTCGCCAGGGCGGTGCCGGCCTTCACGGCCATGCCATCCTTGACGATCAGGGTCGCGCCGTACGGCACCTTATGACGCTCGCGCTCGCGGCCGTGGTCGTCGGTGATCAGCACTTCGCCCGAACGCGAAATGACGATCTGCGAACCCTTGCCGTTGGTCACGTAACGCATGGTCGCGGTGAAGCGAACCGTACCGTTCGACTTGGCTTCGACCGACGATGCCACCGCGGCGCGCGATGCCGCACCACCGATGTGGAAGGTACGCATGGTCAGCTGGGTACCCGGCTCACCGATCGACTGCGCCGCCACCACACCGACGGCTTCGCCGCTGTTGACCAGCATGCCGCGGCCGAGATCACGGCCGTAGCACTTGGCGCACAGGCCGTAGCGGGTGTCGCAGTTCAGCGGGGTGCGTACTTTCACCTCGTCGATACCGACGCGCTCGATCTCTTCGACCATGTCTTCGTCCAGCAGCGTGCCGGCTTCGTACAGGGTTTCCTGCGTTTCCGGATTCACGATGTCGGTGCCTGCCACGCGGCCGAGGATACGGTCGCGCAGCGGCTCGATGACTTCACCACCCTCGACCATCGCCTTCATGTGGGTACCATTGCTGGTGCCGCAATCGTCTTCGGTCACCACCAGGTCCTGGGTCACGTCGACCAGGCGGCGGGTCAGGTAACCCGAGTTCGCGGTCTTCAGCGCGGTGTCGGCCAGACCCTTACGGGCGCCGTGCGTCGAGATGAAGTACTGCAGAACGTTCAGGCCTTCGCGGAAGTTCGCGGTAATCGGCGTTTCGATAATCGAACCGTCCGGCTTCGCCATCAGGCCGCGCATACCGGCCAGCTGGCGGATCTGGGCTGCCGAACCACGGGCGCCCGAGTCGGCCATCATGTAAATCGCGTTGAACGATTCCTGGGTGCCTTCGGTGCCGTCGCGCTTGGTGACCGGCTCGACTTTCAGCTGGTCCATCATCGCCTTGCCGACTTCGTCCGAGGTCTTGCCCCAGATGTCGACGACCTTGTTGTAACGTTCGCCGGCGGTGACCAGACCCGAGGAGTACTGCTGCTCGATCTGCTTCACTTCCGCTTCGGCGGCCGCGATCATGCCCTTCTTGACGTCCGGGATCAGCATGTCGTCCACGGCGATCGAGATACCGGCGCGGGTCGCCAGGCGGAAGCCCGACTGCATCAGCTTGTCGGCAAACACGACGGTCGCACGCAGGCCGCACTTGCGGAACGACGTGTTGATCAGCTTCGAGATTTCCTTCTTCTTCAGCGAGCGGTTCAGGACCGAGAACGGCAGGCCTTTCGGCAGGATCTCGGACAGGATCGCACGGCCGACGGTGGTCTCGTAGCGCGTGACGGTACGGTCGAAGCCGCCCTGGTCGTTCTTCGGATGCTCGACGATACGCACGGTGATGCGGGTCGCCAGTTCGACTTCCTTGTTGTCGTACGCGCGGATCACTTCCGACACGTCCGGGAACATCATGCCTTCGCCCTTGGCGTTGATCGCCTCGCGCGACGCGTAGTACAGGCCCAGCACGATATCCTGGGACGGCACGATCGACGGTTCGCCGTTCGACGGGAACAGGATGTTGTTCGAGGCCAGCATCAGGGTGCGGGCTTCCATCTGCGCTTCGATCGACAGCGGGACGTGGACTGCCATCTGGTCGCCGTCGAAGTCGGCGTTGAACGCCGCGCAGACCAGCGGGTGCAGCTGGATCGCCTTGCCTTCGATCAGGACCGGCTCGAACGCCTGGATACCCAGACGGTGCAGGGTCGGCGCGCGGTTCAGCATGATCGGGTGCTCTTTGATCACCTCTTCCAGGATGTCCCAGACCACCGGTTCCTGCTGTTCGACCAGCTTCTTGGCCGCCTTGATGGTCGTAGCCAGACCCATCAGTTCGAGCTTGTTGAAGATGAACGGCTTGAACAGTTCCAGGGCCATCAGCTTCGGCAGGCCGCACTGGTGCAGTTTCAGCTGCGGACCCACCACGATGACCGAACGGCCCGAGTAGTCGACGCGCTTGCCCAGCAGGTTCTGACGGAAACGGCCGCCCTTGCCCTTGATCATTTCAGCCAGCGACTTCAGCGGACGCTTGTTGGCGCCGGTCATCGCCTTGCCGCGACGGCCATTGTCCAGCAGCGAATCCACCGCTTCCTGCAGCATGCGCTTCTCGTTACGCGTAATGATTTCCGGCGCGCGCAGTTCCATCAGGCGCTTCAGGCGGTTATTACGGTTGATGACGCGGCGATACAGGTCGTTCAGGTCGGACGTCGCGAAACGGCCGCCATCCAGCGGGACGAGCGGACGCAGCTCCGGCGGCAGGACCGGGAGCACTTCCATGATCATCCAGTCAGGCTTGATGCCCGAACGCTGGAACGCCTCGAGCACCTTCAGGCGCTTGGCGTATTTCTTGATTTTCGCTTCCGACTTCGACTCTTTGAGTTCGACGCGCAGCGCTTCGGCTTCGCGGTCGATGTCGATCGAGCGCAGCAGTTCACGGATGCCTTCGGCGCCCATGAATGCGGTGAAGTCGTCGCCGTACTCTTCGTACTTGGCGGCGTAGTCGTCTTCCGACATGATCTGCGACTTCTTCAGCGGGGTCATGCCCGGATCGGTCACGACGTACGCTTCGAAGTACAGCACGCGTTCGATGTCGCGCAGGGTCATGTCCAGGACCATGCCCAGACGCGACGGCAGCGACTTCAGGAACCAGATGTGCGCGGTCGGCGAGGCCAGCTCGATGTGGCCCATGCGCTCGCGGCGCACCTTCGCCAGCGTGACTTCCACGCCGCACTTCTCGCAGATGACGCCGCGGTGCTTCAGGCGCTTGTACTTGCCGCACAGGCATTCGTAGTCCTTGATCGGACCAAAGATCTTTGCGCAGAACAGGCCGTCGCGTTCAGGCTTGAACGTACGGTAGTTGATGGTCTCAGGCTTCTTGACTTCGCCATACGACCACGAACGGATTTTCTCGGGCGACGCCAGGCCAATCTTGATGGCGTCGAAGCTTTCGTTTTGCTGAACTTGCTTGAATAGATCGAGCAGTGCTTTCATTTATCACTCCGGGTGATTGAATTCTTTACTTCTACCGCGCTCCGCTGACATCAGCGCAGCGCGGTACCGTGCTGGGTATTAGCTGCGCTCGAGATCGATGTCGATACCCAGCGAACGAATCTCTTTCACCAGCACGTTGAACGATTCCGGCATACCCGCATCGATCACGTGGTCGCCCTTGACCAGGTTCTCGTACACCTTGGTACGGCCATTCACGTCGTCCGACTTCACAGTCAGCATTTCCTGCAGCACGTAGGACGCGCCGTAGGCTTCCAGTGCCCACACCTCCATCTCACCGAAGCGCTGGCCACCGAACTGGGCTTTACCGCCCAGCGGCTGCTGCGTCACCAGCGAGTACGGGCCGGTCGAACGGGCGTGCATCTTGTCGTCGACCAGGTGGTGCAGCTTCAGCATGTGCATGAAGCCGACGGTGACCTTGCGCTCGAATGCTTCGCCGGTGCGGCCGTCGAACATCGTGACCTGGTTCTTCGACGGGGTCATGCCCAGGTGCTTGGCGATCGGGTCGGGGAAGGCCAGGTCCAGCATGCGGCGGATTTCCTCTTCATGCGCACCGTCGAACACCGGGGTCGCGAACGGCACGCCGTTCTTGAGGTTGTTCGCCAGCGTGACGATTTCCTCGTCGCTGAAGTTGTCCAGGTCTTCCTTCTTGCCGGTCTCGTTGTAGATCTTGCCCAGGAAGACGCGCAGTTCTTCGGTCTGTGCCTTGGCCTTGATCATTTCACCCAGGCGCAGGCCCAGGCCTTTCGCCGCCCAGCCCAGGTGGGTTTCCAGGATCTGGCCGACGTTCATACGCGACGGCACGCCCAGCGGGTTCAGCACGACGTCGGCCGGGGTACCATCGGCCATGAACGGCATGTCTTCCACCGGCACGATACGCGAGACCACACCCTTGTTGCCGTGGCGGCCCGCCATCTTGTCGCCCGACTGCAGGCGGCGCTTGACGGCCAGGTAGACCTTGACCATCTTCTGCACGCCCGGCTGCAGCTCGTCGCCCTGCGTCAGCTTCTTGCGCTTCTCTTCGAAGGCCAGGTCGAACTGGTGGCGCTTCTCGTTGATCGACTCCTTCATCGCCTCCAGTGCGTTGGCGGTCTCGTCGTCGGCCGGGCGGATGTCGAACCAGTGGAACTTGTCCAGGTCAGCCAGGTAGGCGGCGTCGATGACGGCGCCCTTGGCCAGCTTCTTCGGGCCGCCGTTGACGACCTTGCCCACCAGCAGACGCTCCAGACGCTGGAAGGCGTCGCCTTCCACGATGCGCAACTGGTCGTTCAGGTCCAGGCGGAAGCGCTTCAGCTCGTCGTCGATGATCTGCTGGGCGCGCTTGTCACGGACGATGCCTTCGCGGGTGAACACCTGCACGTCGATGACGGTGCCGATCATGCCCGACGGCACGCGCAGCGAGGTGTCCTTCACGTCCGAGGCCTTCTCGCCGAAGATCGCGCGCAGCAGCTTCTCTTCCGGGGTCAGCTGGGTTTCGCCCTTCGGGGTCACCTTGCCGACCAGCACGTCACCGGCCTGCACTTCGGCGCCGATGTAGACGATGCCCGACTCGTCCAGGCGGGCCAGCTGGTTTTCCGCCAGGTTCGAGATGTCGCGGGTGATCTCTTCCGGTCCCAGCTTGGTGTCACGGGCAACCACCGACAGTTCCTCGATGTGGATCGAGGTGTAGCGGTCGTCCTTGACCACGTTTTCCGAGATCAGGATCGAGTCTTCGAAGTTCAGGCCGTTCCACGGCATGAACGCCACCAGCATGTTCTGGCCCAGTGCCAGTTCGCCCAGGTCGGTCGAGGCGCCGTCGGCGATGACGTCGCCGCGTGCCACGCGATCGCCCACTTGCACGATCGGACGCTGGTTGATGTTGGTGTTCTGGTTGGAACGGGTGTACTTGATCAGGTTGTAGATGTCGACGCCGACTTCACCGGCTTGCGCCTCGTCGTCGTTGACACGGATCACCACACGGCCGGCGTCGACATAGTCGACCAGGCCACCACGGGTGGCTTGCACGGTGGTGCCCGAGTCGACCGCGACGGTGCGCTCGATGCCGGTACCGACGAAGGCTTTTTCCGGACGCAGGCAAGGCACGGCCTGGCGCTGCATGTTGGCGCCCATCAGTGCACGGTTCGCGTCATCGTGCTCGAGGAACGGGATCAGGGACGCTGCCACCGACACGACCTGGCCCGGGGCCACGTCCATGTACTGGATGCGTTCCGGCGAGACCAGGATGGTTTCGCCCGCTTCACGCGCCGACACCAGTTCGTCGACCAGCTGGCCTTCTTCGTTGATCGCGGCGTTTGCCTGGGCGATGATGTAGCGGCCTTCTTCGATCGCCGACAGGTATTCGATCTTGTCGGTGACCTTCGAACCGTCGACCTTGCGGTACGGGGTTTCCAGGAAGCCGTATTCGTTCAGGCGGGCGTACAGGGCCAGCGAGTTGATCAGGCCGATGTTCGGGCCTTCAGGCGTTTCGATCGGGCACACGCGGCCGTAGTGGGTCGGGTGCACGTCGCGCACTTCGAAGCCGGCACGTTCGCGGGTCAGGCCGCCCGGGCCCAGTGCGGAAACGCGGCGCTTGTGCGTGATTTCCGACAGCGGGTTGGTCTGGTCCATGAACTGCGACAGCTGCGACGAACCGAAGAATTCGCGGATCGCGGCCGAGATCGGCTTGCTGTTGATCAGATCGTGCGGCATCAGGTTGTCGGCTTCGGCCTGGCCCAGGCGCTCTTTAACAGCGCGCTCGACGCGCACGAGGCCGGCACGGAACTGGTTTTCGGCCAGTTCGCCCACGCAGCGCACGCGGCGGTTGCCCAGGTGATCGATATCGTCGACTTCGCCGCGGCCATTGCGCAGCTCGACCAGGATCTTGATCACGGCCAGGATGTCTTCGTTCGACAGGGTCATGTCGCCCACCAGTTCGTCACGGCCGATGCGGCGGTTGAACTTCATGCGGCCGACAGCCGACAGGTCGTAGCGTTCCGGCATGTAGAACAGGCCGTTGAACAGCGCTTCGACCGATTCTTCGGTCGGCGGTTCGCCAGGACGCATCATGCGGTAGATCGCCACGCGCGCGGCGGTCTGGTCGGCGGTGTCGTCGGTGCGCAGGGTCTGCGAGATGTAGGCGCCCTGGTCGAGGTCGTTGGTGTACAGGGTCTGCACCGACTCGATGCTGGCGTCGCGCAGCTTGTCCAGCAACTCGTCGGTCAGCTCGTCGTTGGCGCTGGCGATGATCTCGCCGGTGTCGGTGTCGACGACGTTGGTCGCCAGCACGCGGCCGACCAGGTAGTCTTCCGGTACCGAGATGTAGGTGATGCCGGCGGCTTCGATGTCGCGCACGTTCTTGGCGTTGATGCGCTTGTCCTTCGTGACGATGGTCTTGCCCGACTTCGGATCGACGATGTCGAAGCGCGCGACTTCACCGCGCAGGCGCTCGGCCACGAATTCCAGTTCCGCGCCTTCGCTGCGCAGGTTGAAGTTGTCGAACACGAAGAAGTTGGCGAGGATCTGCTCCGGCGTCATGCCGATGGCTTTCAGCAGGATCGTCACCGGCATCTTGCGGCGGCGGTCGACGCGGAAGAACAGCACGTCCTTCGGGTCGAACTCGAAGTCCAGCCACGAGCCGCGGTAAGGAATGATACGGGCCGAGAACAGCAGCTTGCCCGACGAGTGCGTCTTGCCGCGGTCGTGTTCGAAAAACACGCCCGGCGAACGGTGCAGCTGCGAGACGATCACGCGCTCGGTGCCGTTGATGACGAACGAACCGTTGGCGGTCATGAGCGGCAGTTCGCCCATGTACACTTCCTGTTCCTTCATTTCCTTGACGACCGGCTTGGTCGGCGATTCCTTGTCCAGGATCACCAGGCGCACCTTGGCGCGCAGCGGCGAAGCGAACGTCAGACCGCGTTGTTGGCATTCCTTGACGTCAAACGCAGGGTCACCCAGCACGTAGGAGAGGAACTCGAGGCGCGCAAAACCATTGTGCGACACGATCGGGAAGATGGACGAGAAGGCCGATTGCAGACCTTCGTTCTTGCGTACGGAAGGACCAGCGTCCGCCTGCAGGAAATTCTCGTAAGACTCCAGCTGCGTAGCGAGGAGATAGGGAACGTTGTGAACGTTGGCGCGCTTCGCGAACGACTTGCGAATGCGTTTCTTCTCAGTAAATGAGTAGTGCATGGACACTCCGTGAGTGACAGAAAGGATGAGAATTCAGGAATTGCCAGTGGCGTCGCCACCACATGCAAGGCCTCAACCCGCGCCGCCTCCTGTCAAAGATGAAAGAGACAACAGATATTGCTGTGTTACGATACCGCTGTATGACGACACCCGCTTTTGCGACATCGCGGCGGGGCAAGACATATTTTGTTGCAGGGACGACAAAAGAGCCAAAGCCGCATATCCCGCCTTCCGGCGGGGATCTGCAAGCTTTGACTCCGGCGCTGGGCACCGTTGTCGGCGCCCATTGCATATGTATTACTTCAGCTCGGCCTTGGCGCCAGCGTCTTCCAGCTTCTTCTTGGCGGCTTCAGCGTCAGCTTTCGGCAGGGCTTCTTTCACGGTCTTCGGTGCGCCATCGACCACGTCTTTGGCTTCTTTCAGGCCCAGACCGGTGATTTCGCGGACGGCCTTGATGACGCCGACCTTGTTCGCGCCGACTTCGGTCAGCACGACGTTGAATTCGGTCTGCTCTTCAACAGCAGCAGCGGCAGCGCCGCCGCCAGCTGCCGGTGCCGACATTGCAGCTGCCGACACGCCGAACTTCTCTTCGAAAGCCTTGACCAGGTCGTTCAGTTCCATGACCGACATTGCGCCAACTGCGTCCAGGAACTCTTCTTTGCTAATTGCCATTTGAAACTCCAGATATTTGTATATGTAGATTAGTTCTTGAAAAAAAAGACGTCAGCTTATTCAGCTGCGGCGGTTTCTTCTGCCGGAGCAGCGGAACCTTCGCCTTTTTGTGCTGCAACTGCAGCCAGAACACGTGCAAAGCCGGAAACCGGAGCCTGCATGACGCCCAGCAGCTGGGCGATGAGGACTTCACGGCTCGGGATGCTTGCCAGCGCGGTAACGCCAGCGACATCCAGATTCTTGCCTGCGTAATTACCAGCTTTCACGACCAGCTTGTCGTTGGTCTTGGAAAAGTCGGCGATGACTTTGGCTGCTGCGACGGCGTCGTCCGAGATCGAGTAGATCAGCGGACCAACCATCGAGTCAGCCAGCGAGGCGAACTGGGTGCCTTCGACAGCGCGACGTGCCAGCGTGTTCTTCAGAACACGCAGGTACACGCCCTGCGAACGAGCGGCTGCACGGAGTTTCGTCAAGTGACTAACCTGGATGCCACGGTACTCGGCGACGACGATAGTTTGCGCAGTTGCTACTTTTGCGGAAACTTCTTCGACAACGACCTTTTTGTCATTCAGATTAAGACCCACGGTCAATCTCCTTAAATGATGCGAAGAAAATCCTTCGCATCGGTTCGAACACGGCGTCCGAAGTTAAGAAGTCCAGACTAGCGGATGAGACTCGCAGCATGTACTACAAAACTTGTTCGGGTTCGCCATCTGCGTTGGGTGTATCTATTAACCTCCTGCCCAACCTTCTGCATTCGGCCCAACGGTCTTTGATTGCCTGGCAGAGAGGTCCCTGCCAGCCCAAAGATCTGCCCTGCGGTGTTTTGCAGGGACTTAATTCTTGCTATTAAGCAGCCAGGGTACCCTGGTCGACGCGGACGCCAGCGCCCATGGTCGACGACAGGGCGACCTTGCGCAGGTACACGCCCTTCGAGGTGGCCGGCTTGGCCTTGTTCAGGGCATCGATCAGCGCGACCAGGTTGGTCTTCAGCTGTTCGTCCGAGAACGACTTGCGGCCGATGGTGGCGTGAACGATACCGGCCTTGTCGGTGCGGTACTGGACCTGACCAGCCTTGGCATTGCGCACGGCGCCAGCCACGTCCGGGGTCACGGTGCCGACCTTCGGGTTCGGCATCAGGCCGCGCGGGCCCAGGATCTGGCCCAGGGTACCGACGATACGCATGGTGTCCGGCGAAGCGATCACGATGTCGAACGGCATGTCGCCGGCCTTCACGCGCTCTGCCAGGTCTTCCATGCCGACGATGTCGGCGCCGGCGGCTTTAGCCTGCTCGGCCTTGTCGCCCTGTGCGAACACGGCAACACGGACGGTCTTGCCGGTACCAGCCGGCAGCACTACGGAACCGCGGACAACCTGGTCCGACTTCTTCGGGTCCACGCCCAGTTGAACGGCGACGTCGATCGACTCGTTGAACTTGGCGGTGGCGAATTCCTTGACGATCGCGACGGCGTTGTCGAAGGCGTAGACTTTATTGCGGTCTACTTTTGCTTTGATTTCTTTGACGCGCTTGGACAGCTTGGCCATGTTAGATACCCTCCACCGTGATGCCCATCGAACGTGCCGAGCCGGCGATGACGCGCACAGCGGCGTCCAGGTCGGCGGCGGTCAGGTCCGGCTGCTTGGTTTTTGCGATTTCTTCAGCTTGGGCGCGGGTCAGCGTGCCGACCTTGTCGGTATGCGGCTTGGCCGAACCTTTGGTGACGCCCGACAGCTTCTTGATCAGGTAGGTTGCCGGCGGGGTCTTCATCTCGAAGGTGAAGGACTTGTCCGCGAAGGCGGTGATCACCACCGGAATCGGCATACCCGGCTCCATGCCTTGGGTCTTGGCGTTGAACGCCTTGCAGAATTCCATGATGTTCAGACCGCGCTGGCCGAGGGCCGGGCCGATCGGAGGGGATGGGTTTGCTTTACCAGCCGGCACTTGCAGCTTGATAAAACCGATGATTTTCTTTGCCATGATGGCTCCTATCTCGTCTGAGTAGTAGCGCCCCGACCGTACTACTCATCCGGCGGGGCTCCTCTTACCGGATTCCGCCTTGCTGCTGCGACGCTCCGATTCGGCGTTTTAGACTTTCTCTACCTGCCCGAACTCCAGCTCCACCGGAGTTGCGCGGCCGAAGATGGTGACAGTGACACGCACCTTCGATTTTTCGTAGTTGACTTCCTCGACATTGCCGTTGAAGTCGGTGAACGGACCTTCCTTGATGCGCACCTGCTCGCCCACTTCGTACAGCACTTTCGGGCGCGGCTTTTCGACGCCTTCCTGCACCTGCTGCATGATCTTGTCGATCTCGCGGGCTGGAATCGGGGTCGGCTTGTTGCTCTTGCCGCCGATGAAGCCGGTGACCTTCGGGGTGTTCTTCACGAGGTGCCAGGATTCGTCGGTCATTTCCATCTCGACCAGCACATAACCCGGGAAGAAGCGGCGTTCGGTGACCGATTTACTGCCGTTCTTGACCTCGACCACTTCTTCGGTCGGGACCAGGATGCGGCCGAACTGTTCCTGCATGCCGCCGCGCTCGATGCGTTCGGTCAGGCCGCGCATCACGCTCTTTTCCATGCCCGAATAGACATGCACGACATACCAACGCTTGTTGCTTACCGGGACACTCAACGGCACAGCGTCTTGCGCCGGGGTCTCGGCCGCCGGAACGCCGTCCGCCGGGATGTCACCCGGCACTTTGTCAGCGTTTTCGCTCATTATTGTTTCCATCCCAGGATCACGTCGTACATCAGGAATTCAAGAATCTTATCCGTGCCCCACAGGAAGATCGCCATCACCAGCACGAAGCCGAACACGACGGCAGTAATCTGGGTGGTTTCCTTGCGGGTGGGCCAAACAACCTTCTTCGTCTCGCGCACGGACTCCTTGGCGAAGCCCAGGAAATCGCGTCCGGTAGCGGAAGTCCACAACAGCAGCACGGCAACGACCAAGCCAGCCACGAGTGCGCCTGCGCACATCAGGGCTGGTTTGCCTTGACCCTTCAGGATGAAGAAGCCAACCACGCCTGCAATCGTAGCAGCCACTGCCAGCGCGACCTTGAACTTGTCATTCGAGGTGCTGACGGTTTGCACGGATTGATTAGACATACTTATTTTACTTTCGGGTGCCTGGCACCGAATTCGGTGGCAGGGGAGGAGGGAATCGAACCCGCGACCTTCGGTTTTGGAGACCGACGCTCTGCCAATTGAGCTACTCCCCTACATGACTGCTATTGAATCGAACATTATACGCGATACCGAAGTACTGCGCAATGCTCTGTTGTTGGGCGGAACAGGAACGTTCCGCCCGGTGTGCACAGTGGGCAATTCACGGAACCAGCGTTCCGGACCCACCGGGCGACCTGCCCTTCTCAGGACAGGTCTGATACTGCTTTAGGCGATGATTTTCGCTACGACGCCGGCGCCGACGGTACGGCCGCCTTCACGGATTGCGAAACGCAGGCCTTCTTCCATCGCGATCGGGCTGATCAGCTTGACGGTGATCGACACGTTGTCGCCAGGCATGACCATTTCCTTGTCTGCCGGCAGTTCGATCGAACCGGTCACGTCAGTCGTACGGAAGTAGAACTGCGGACGGTAGTTGTTGAAGAACGGGGTGTGACGGCCGCCTTCATCTTTCGACAGAACGTAGATCTCGCCGG